>ERZ1370068.8527-contig-7372_pt1 | contig 46351 bp, 90 predicted proteins | sample MGYA00561227_ERZ1370068 | MGnify/ENA primary metagenome ERZ1370068 (study PRJEB38410, sample SAMEA6850437) | metagenome | study: Metagenomic assessment of the ecological functions of the soil: analysis of the soil microbiota associated with the... | reverse complement strand
GCTGCCGTATTGCTGAACATGCTGCGCTGGCACGCGCACGCGCTGAATCCGCAGCCCGTTGGGGCGCGTCCATTCGGCGAGTACGGTGCCGATCGGGTCGGAAATGCTGCGATGGTTTCAAGCCCCAGGGCCATCGTCTCGATGCCCTCCTCCGTGAGCTTGAGCCGATCGGAGCAGCGCGCCGCGCAAGCCCTGCGCGAGGCCGTCTCCGGTATCACGCTGATTGGCGATCACGAGCTCCGAGCGGCGCTTGCGAATCGCAGCGGCGGCAGCACGCAACGCCTGCGCTTTTTGCCGTGAGGGTGCGTGCGCGCCAGCACCTGTGCCGCGGCCACAGCCGCACGACCGGTCGCCTGCATCAACCTCCGCGAGCGACCGCTCAGGGAACGGAATCTTCGGCGTTGATTACTTCCGTGGTCATACGCGCTTCGACCTCTGGTCAGGACTTTCAGCTCCTGCTGTGCCTGAATCTCGAACGGATTCGCCTCGGATGGTCAACACCAGATCGTCGCGATGAATCATCTCGTCGCGTCCCCGATAGCCCAGGATCGTCTCTGATCTCCGAGCTCTTGCGACCCATGATGCGAGCCGCATCCGTATCCGAACAGGCGCAGATGCCGCGTGCCACTTCGCTCCCGTCCGGTGCCAGCACGCTCACCGTGTCGCCGCGCTCGAACCGTCCCAGGGATTTGATCACGCCCGCAGGCAGCAAGCTCTTACCGCTCGCGAGCGCCGCCACTGCGCCGGCATCGACCGTGAGCGCGCCGGCGGGTCGCAGCGTGCCCGCGATCCACTGCTTACGCACGCCGGTGGGTGAAGAGCCCGACAGAAACCAGGTGCAGCGCGCGCCCTCTTCGATCCGCCGCAGCGGATGCAACGCATGCCCGTTCGCGATGCACATCGCGCAGCCAGCGTTGAGTGCGATGCGCGCCGCGGCCAGTTTTCGTCGCCATGCCGCCACTGCCGGCCTGCGAGCCGACGCCGCCCGCCATTGCCTCGATCTGCGGCGTGATCTGCAACACCTTGTTGACGAATTCGGCCTTTGATTCTTGCGCGGATCAGCGGTGTACAGCCCGTCGACATCCGAGAGCAGCACAGGCAATCGGCGCTGATCGTCTGTGCGACACGCCCGCGAGCCGATCGTTGTCGCCGGTAACGGATCTTCTGCCGTCGCCACGGTATCGTTCTTCGGTTAATGACCGGCACCGCTCCGAGTCGCAGCAGCGTGTTGAGCGTGCTGCGCGCGTGTTGAGATAACGGCGCCGGATCTCGGTGTCATCGAAGGTCAGCAGTACCTGGGATACGACGAGGTCGTGTTGCTCGAGCACTTCCTTCCAGGCGTGCGCGAGCCGGATCTGGCCGACCGCCGCGGCCGCCTGGCTTTCCTCGAGCCGCAGCTTGCTCCCTGGGCAAGCCGAGATGCCGGCGCCCGAGCGCGATCGCGCCCGAAGAAACGATGACGAGGTCCTGTCTCGCGTTGGCGCGCCCGTGCGGCATCCTCGGCCAGCGATTCGAGCCAGGCGCGATTGAGACGACCGCTCGCCTGCTCCACGAGGAGCGTCGAGCCGACTTGACCACGATGCGCCGCGCCTGGGTCAGGAGGCGGGCGGCTTTCTGCGCTCGAGGCCGACATGGCGCAACACTATACGTGAGCCGCAATTCGGCGGCAGGCGTGCAGCCGTCGTCTCGCGGCGTCAAACCGGGAGCAGACCGCTCGCAAACGTGCCGATGGCGAGACCTGCAAACATCAACACCAGGCCGGCAATGATGCGTAGTGCGAAGCTCCGGCCGCCAGTCAGTCCATGCCACGACCGCCTTGCTCACCTGGTTGGTCGAGAAGGCCAGCAATATCGCGAGACACGCGGAGACGCTCCGAGATGGTTTCATTGACCGCGAGATTCGCCGCGCGAGGCTGCGGCGGAATGAGAGTCAGCAAATCCGGCGAGCCCGATGCCGACGACGGCGCCCACACTGCCCAGGCTATGCGCCAGTATCGCCGACAGCAGTGAGATCAGGGTCACCGCGACCGCAAAGATGAGCGCGACGCGCAACTCGGAATGCCCGCCCGTAGGAAAATTTTCCGTTTTCGTTGCCTTGACTGCGCGAACCGAGTAGGCCGCACCATATAGAGAGCGCGGCCAGACCGGCGCCCAGCAACGCCGGCCACAACTGACCGAGGAGCTTCCGATTGGTCACGAAGATCACGATCGCGAGCTCCACGATGGTGGCAACCGAGGACAGGACCGCGCCCGCGGTCGCCGCGCCGCTGAGAGCAGGCTCCGCCCTGCTGCAGCGCACCCATGACGCCGATGGTGGCAGTGCTCGAGACGAAGCCGCCGGCGAATCCGGAAAGAGCGAGGCCGCGAGCGGGACCCAATGTACGCAGGGCGACATATCCACCGGCGTTGATGAACGCGACCACGACGACCAGCGTCCAGATGACGCGTGGGTTCAGAACCCCTGTAAGGATCGACGGCATGATTGGGGAGGATCGGCAGCACCACGACCGCCGCCGCGGCAAGCAGTAACCCATCCGCAATCTCGCGTTCAGTAAGCTTGTCCTGGATGAACTCCATGCAAGCGGCTGCGAGCCAACAGGACCAGTGCCGTCAGGCACGCCGAGCCCTGCGGCGACACTCGGCCAACGCAGCGCCACCGCGCCGAGCAGGCGACGTCAAAATCAGCGCCACCTCTGTAGTGATGCCACGGTCATCGCTCGGGCTGCGCCAGTACGCATTGCCGCCAGCACGGTGGTTGCGCCGCACCGCAGCGATGAGACCTGGCGTGCCGGCCGCCAGCTGGCCCAACGCGCCCATGAGCGAGGCGAGCGTGAACGTGCGAACGCCCGCAGGGCCGCGGCCCGGGCCGGAGCCCTTGCTTCTTTCGCGTTCGATGCCGATCAACAATCCGACACCGAACGCGACCGCCAGTCCCCGCAAATTCAGTTCATCAACCATCGATGCTCCTGCATCGCGTTCGCGTGCGCCCGAAATTTTCCACAGGGGCGGTGCAATTTTGAGTCGGACGGTACACAGATTGCTAGGAGCAGATGCGGCGCTGGCGCAGGCGCGCGCGCCAATTGCCTGACTGCACGCAACACCATACACTCCCCCGGCCGGTCGCGCCGTGTGTCTCTTCGAGGTGTGTTTCGTGGGCAGATTACGATCCCGTCCCGGGCCAATGGTATGAGAACGCCGAGGAAGAGGAGACCTTCCAGGTGCTGAGCGTCGACGAAGACTGGAGCTCATCGAGATTCAATACCTCGATGGCGACATAGGAGATCGACTTGGAAACCTGGGCAGAAATGGACCTGGAGAAAGTGGACGAGCCGGAAGGTTGGTCCGGATCCGAGGGCGCGGGGCAAGGACGATGAAGAGGAAGAGGAAGAAAGAAGAGGATGATGAGGACGATGACGATTGGGATGATGACGACGAAGATGATGATGACGACGATCTGGACGAAGACGAGAGACGAGCAAGACAGTTACTGACCTCACCTGCTGAAGCGGCTGTTGACCGCCCACCGCGGAGAACTGGTTTCACGAGCGCGAATCCGCGTGGCTCTACCGGCGCGTTGCCGAGCGCGAGCCCGATCCTCGCAAACAGCAACTGTTCATTCATTGGCCGAGGCCGCTGAGCGGCAAGCGCTGCGCTGGCGGCGCACGGGGACGCGCCGAAACTCTTGTGCCTGACGCTGCGTGCGCGCGTCGTCGGGAGACTTCTGCGCTGGGTCGGCCCGCGACCCATCAAGCCGGCACTCGCCGCGATGAAATGCGCGGCCTGTCCGTCTACGACCTCCGCCTCTGCCCGGTCATCCGATGCCGACTTCGGTCGAACAGATCCGGCGTGCGGCATCGGCGCATCTCTGGCAGCAATCTGCGTGCGGCGGTGTTCGGGGTGAATGACGGGCTGGTTTCGAACGTGAGCCTGATCATGCGGCGTGGCGGGTAGCGGCGTAGCGAGCGAGCTCATCCTGCCGGCTGGCGTCGCGGGGGCTGCTCGCCGGCAGTGTTGTCGATGGCCGCGGGCGAGTACGTCTCCGTACGCTCGCAGCGCGAGATGTACGAATATCAAATCGGGCTGGAGCGCGACGAGCTGGCGGAGTACCCGGAAGAGGAAGCCGAGGAACTCGCACTGATCTACAACGCACGCGGCATGGAGCTCGACCGTGCTCGTGAAGCGAGCCGCCAGATCATGGCGGATCCGGAGCAGGCTCTGCAGGCGCTCGCGCGCGAGAGAGCTCGGAATCAACGCGGATGATCTGGCATCGCCCTGGGGCGCCGCCATTTCATCGTTCGTCTCTTTCGCCGCGGGGGCGATCCTCCCACTGCTCCCTTTCCTCGTCAGGCATTCCGGTCAATCGGGGCCTGTTCATCGCTGCGGATTGAGCGCAGTTGGCCTGTTCGCAGTGGGGATGGCGATCAGCCTGTTCACGGGACGAAGCGCGTGGCAGCAACGGTGCGGCGCATGGTGCTGATCGGCAGTGGTGCGGCGCTGGTAACCTGGCTGATCGGCCGCGGTCTCGGCGTAATGATTGGCCGACGCTCAGGCAGACCACGAGCGCAAGTCCGCGCTTTGCTTCCTTGAGGGACCTGCGTGTCCTGCGTTGCGGCAGCCACTGCGCCGCATCCTTCGCGAGCGCTGCGCTGACCGGTTCCTCGTGCGAGGACAGCCATTGTGCGCGCAGCGCGCGCATCAAGATGCCGACCGATGCCATGCTGGATGTGGTGCGCGCCGTAACACTGAACTGCCGTGCATCGAGATCAACCAGCGGCGCAAGCGCATCCACCACGTAACGGTGCGATTTGGCGTGGATACGTATGCGGTGCAGGTCCCGCCAGCTGCCGTTGCCACGTCTTCGCGCCCGCCAGAAGGCCTGCGGGCGGAATTCACGATCATGGTGCGCGCCAGGCCCTGTCCGTCACGCACGTGCCCGAGCAGCGCCTGCAGCTCGCTGCTGGAACGCGCTGCAGCCTTTGCAGCCGTTCCTGCCACGCCAGCGAGTGAGCGTGTGCGCTGAACTGACGGCGAGCGAGCCGCACATTCACGCTCGAGCAGCACCCTGACCTTGCGCCGCGCCGGAACCTCTCCATTGTCGAGCTTCGTGAGCGTTTCTAGCATCTCATCGCGCATCACGTCTGCCTGGCGAACCGCGGCCAGCTCGGAGTGCGAGAGAGCGCAGGTCGCGCCGGTAGCGGCGCACTTCGACGCGACTCTTATGCTCACCGAGAGCACTGAGCAGTGCACGCAGGCGACGTGCTGTTACCGGGTCCGGTGCACGACGCTGGCGGACGGATTGCGCGCTACGGCAGCGGCAGCGCGCTCCAGCTCCCGCTGATGCGAGCTGAAAAACCGTGGCCAGATCCGTTGGCAGTGTCTTCCTGTGTTTAGCGGCGTTGCGGATCATCGTGCAGCAGGACCTCGAGCTGGGCCAGGCGTCGTACCAGAGCGCCGCGCTCGTCGAGCAACTCGACGATCACCGCGGCACCGGCAAGATTGACGCCAAGATCGGCCTGTAAACGAAATGCAGTCTGCGCGCGGCGCAACAGCGCGGGCATCGAAACGCCATTCATCCGGGGTGTTGCCCTCAACTTCCAGCAGCCCCCACTCGACCATCTCGACCAGGCTGGCGAGATCTGCGGAGCACGCCGAGCACAGCTCACTCGGCACTGACTCGAGCCGTTTCGTCCAGCAGTTCAACTTCGACATTGCGTGGCGAGTTCTCATGGTCAACTCTCCTGGCGCGCCGTGGAATTCGCACCGCGATAGCCGGCATGCCGCTTCAGTTCCGCCTCGCGGGTCGAAGGTCAGCTCACGTTGCATCTGCTCGTACAACGCTCGCGCTGGCGGCGAATCGGCCGGCGGCAGGACGATCTTGAGCACTACGAACTCATCGCCCGGAGGCTTACCAGGCAGGCCACGCCCCTTGAGCCTGAGCCGCTGACCAGCACGCGCGCCAGCGGGAATCTTCATTTCCACCGGGCCGCCCAGGGTGGGTACCTCCACGCTGGCGCCCAATGCGGCCTCCCAAGGGGCAACGGGCAGAGTCACGATGATGTCGCGGCCCTCGAGTTGATACAGCGCATGGGGCCGGATGCTGATCTCCAGGTACAGGTCTCCCGCGCTGCCCTCGCCTCGGCGCCGCCTCACCCTGGCCGCGCAAGCGGATCTGCTGTCCTTCGGTGACACCGGCCGGGATCGTCACGCGAACTTCCTTCTCGCGCAGCGTCACGCGTCCTTCCGGCGTCACTTCCGGATTCTGCAGACGGATCATCCGTTCTGCGCCCTGGTAAGCGTCCGCGAGATCGATCTCGATACGCGCGTGACGATCGCCGCCGCGGCGCCTGAAGGAAGATCCGCCAGAGGGGCCGAACGGACTCCTCGAACCGAACAGGTTGGCGAAAGAAGTCACTGAACCCCGCCGCATCTTCGCCACCGCCGCCACTGCCGCCACCGAAGGAGTATTCAAATCCCTGCCCCCAGTCGGGGGTGGCCTGAACTGCTCGCCGGCCTTCCATTGCGCGCCCAGCTGATCGTATGCAGCGCGCTTTTCCGTGTCGCGCAGCACTTCGTAGGCTTCCTGCACTTCCTTGAACTTTTCCTCCGCTTGCGCCTCCTTGCTGACGTCGGGGTGATAGCGACGCGCGAGCTTGCGGTACGCGCGCTTGATCTCGTCCGCATTCGCGGTGCGCGCCACGCCCAATACCTTGTAGTAGTCCTTGTATTCCACAGTTCAGCCCGTCACTCGGAACGAGCCGCCGCCAGTCAGCGCCCCGGGCGCCGAACTGGCGCACATCGGGGTAGCACATCGCCTTTCAAGCCGGACGCGTGACATTTATCGCGATCGCCGGATTGAACTTTTCCCTCCTGGCGCAACCTTGTACGCCTCGGAGGGTGCCTGTTAGTATTCGCACCCTCAAGTCTAATGCACTCACAGGTGTGAATTCATGAAGCGCATTTTTCTGCTCATCGTCACCAACATCGCGGTGATGGTGCTGCTGACCATCGTGGTGCACGCCCTGGGTCTGGATCGGTACCTCTACTCGCAGGGCTACAACGTCGGCGGGCTGCTGGCATTCGCCGCGGTGTTCGGATTCGGCGGCGCGTTTATTTCGCTGGCCCTGTCCAAGTGGACCGCAAAGCGCCTGATGGGCGTGCAGGTCATCGCGCAACCCCGCACCGCCGGCGGAATCGTGGCTGCTCAACACCGTGAAGCAACATGCTGACCGGGTGGGTATCAGCATGCCCGAAGTGGGCGTATTCGAGTCGCCGGAAATGAATGCGTTCGCCACCGGCGCGCGTCGCAACAGCGCGTTGGTCGCGGTGAGCACCGGCCTGCTGAACGGTATGGAGCAGAAGGAGGCCGAGGCCGTCCTCGGTCACGAGATCACGCACGTCGCCAACGGCGACATGGTGACGCTGACCCTGATTCAGGGCGTCGTGAACACGTTCGTCATTTTCCTGGCGCGCGTGATCGGCAACTTCGTCGACCGGGCGGTGTTTCGAGAACGACGGTGGTCGCGGTATCGCCTACATTGCCACCGGTGATCGTCGCGCGAAATCGTGCTTGGCCTGTTTGCCAGCATGATCGTCATGTGGTTCTCGCGCCGGCGTGAGTTCCGTGCGGATGCGGGCGGCGCGCAGCTGGCGGGTACGAGCAACATGATCGGCGCCCTGGAGCGGCTGAAGATCGAACAGCAGCGTCGCCAGCCGGCGGGCCTGCCTGCGCAGATCGCCGCGTTCGGCATTTCGCGCGGGCGTGCCGCACGGCTTCAAGCGGCTGTTCATGAGCCATCCGCCGCTGGATGAGCGCATCGCCGCGCTGCAAAGCTGCGCAGCCTCGCTGACAGGCGGCGGAAACCGATTCAAGACGCGCAGGCCTTCGTTGGGTCTGCGCGTTTTCCTACAGATACCGCGGGCACAGGCAAGAATCCGCCATGTCCCACTCGCAGATCCCCGCCAGCGTATTGAGCCGACTCAAGTCCGCGGTCAGCGCGGGCGGTGTGATCGAGCAAGCCGCGCAGGTCGAGCCCCTTCGTCCACGATTTCCGACACCTCTTTTCCGGCCGAACTCCCTGGTCAGTTCTGCCGGACTGCACCGACGAGGTCGCGCAAGTCGTCCGCATCTGCGCTGAGCACCGGATCGGAATCGTTCCTCAGGGTGGCAACACGAGCTATTGCGGTGGAGCGACTCCGGATGCGAAGTGGCTCGCAGATCGTGCTGGCGCTGAAGCGCATGCACCGCATTCGCAAGGTCGAGCCGCTCGACTACGCAATCACCGTCGAATCCGGCTGCGTCCTGGCCGATGTACAGGCCGCTGCCGACGCCGTCGAGCGATTATTTCCATGAGCCTCGGCTCTGAAGGCTCTTGCCAGGTCGGCGGCAATCTGTCCACGAACGCCGGCGGCACCGCAGTCCTGCGCTACGGAATGATGCGCGACCTGGTGCTCGGCCTCGAAGTCGTGCTCGCCGACGGGCGCGTGCTCGATGTGCTGAAGAATCTGCGCAAGGACAACACCGGATACGATTTACGGCACCTTTTCATCGGCAGCGAAGGGACCCTCGGGATCATCACTGCCGCGTGCCTCAAGCTGTTCCCGAAGCCGGCCGAGATTGCAACGGCGATCGTTGCGGTGCGTGACCCGGCGGCGGCGGTGGAGCTGCTCGCAACGCTGCGCACCACCAGCGGTGACACGGTAACGACCTTCGAGCTCATCCCGAGACTGGCGGTGGATCTCACCGTCCGGCACATCAGTGGCGTCAGCGATCCGCTGGACCGTCACCACGAATGGTACGTGCTCATAGAGCTGACCTCTGCGCGGCCTGAGGACGCTCTCGCGAGCACGCTGGAAACCGCCCTCGCTCGAGGTGTCGCCCGCGGATGGGTACTCGATGCCGCCCTTGCCTCGAGTTTGCGGCAACGGGAGGCGCTGTGGCGCATGCGCGAATCGATCCCGGAGGCACAGCGCCACGCGGGCGGCAGCATCAAGCACGACGTTTCACTGCCGATCAGCGCCATCGCCGAGATTCATCACGCGCGGGGGCGAGTGGGTCGCGCAGCACGTGCCGGACGGACAGCTCATCGCCTACGGTCATCTGGGCGACGGAAACCTGCACTTCAACATCCAGCAGCGGCGCTGGCACCGACGCAAAGGTGTTCCTGGCGCGCGCTTCCGAGGTTCAGCGAGCGATCCATGACCTCGTAGCGAGTTACACGGCAGCTTCAGTGCCGAGCACGGCATCGGGCAGCTCAAGGTCGGCGAGCTCGAGCGCTACAAGGATCCGGTCGCTCTCGCACTCATGCGCGAGCTCAAACGTGCGCTCGATCCGCTTGGAATTCTGAATCCGGGCAAGGTGCTGAGAAGCCGAGCAGTCGGCTGGTTAGCCCCGAATTTCCTGCTCTGGCGCCCGCGCCGGGCCGACATAATCACGGCTTCTTTGTGGAATCTTGTCCGGAAGGCGCCTGTGGCGCCCGCTTCAACTGAACTTGCCTGCCCCTCGCTATTGCGCGAGAATATAAATGAGAATTATTCTTATTCGCACCGAGACGCATGATCCCGGCCGGGCCGACAACTCGAAGCGATGTATCGCGGGCCGATCGCGGCAAGCCGTTGCGTCATCGGCTTGGCTATCGGGGCCCTGCACGTGGCGGCGATTTACGCGCTCGCCCATCTCAATCCGGCATCGAGAATCGATGAGCCGTCCCGGACCGTCGAAGTGATGATCCTCTCCACCGCCGTCGCCGATACGCCTCCTCTGCTGCCGGTCGTCCAGGCTCGATGATATTCGGCCAGAAATCGAGCCGCCGATTTGGCAGAACTTCGAATTCGATGAGCCTCAAGAACCAACCAATGCCATCACGCTGGTCTCATCGGTGCAGCAGCCGACGGCCGCGATGGACTCGGCAGGTACGCCCGCGCTCGTCACGCAGGTCGAATACCTGCGCCCTCCATCGCCGCAATACCCGCCGGTCTCAAAGCGATTGCATGAGCAGGGCGTGGTGGTGTTGCGCGTGCTGATCGACATCGACGGCCGTGCTCTGCGTGTCGAAGTCCAGGAATCGAGCGGCTTCGAACGTCTCGATGCAGAAGCGCGCAATGCTGTGCAACGTGCCCGCTTCAAGCCGTGGACGGAAAACGGACGTGCCCGCCAGGCCGTCGTGCTGGTGCCCATCGAGTTCGGCCTCGGCAATCGTACTTCGACCGGCTAACGTCTCGTTCGATGTTTGACGGCCCCGCGCGGCAGCGGCGATGATCGTTGCTGGCGACGGCGCAACTGCCATGCGCCGCGCACAAGACAGGACCCACGCCACCGTGCTCCAGTTGCTGGCCATCTCGGGAAGCGTGCGCCGGGCTTCGTTCAATACCGCGTTGTTGCGAGCCGCGATCGAGCTCGCGCCCAAGACATGCGTCGTCGAGCTCGCTTCCATCCGCGAGGTGCCGATCTATGACGGCGACTACGAAGCGGAGCACGGGATACCGGAGCCGGTCCGTCAACTCAAGCGATCGGTTTGCCAGCGCCGACGGCGTGTTGATTTCCACTCCGGAGTACAACGGCAGCGTTCCAGGAGTGCTGAAGAACGCTATCGACTGGATGTCGCGACCACCCGCCGATATCGCGCGCGTGTGACAAGCGGCAACCGGTTGGACTCATCGGTGCCACTCCGGGCATGGGCGGCACACGCCAGTCGCAACAAGCGCTGCTGCAGCCCTTTCGCCAGCTCTGATGTGCGCCTCTTCAGTTCCGCGCTGGTTTACGTGCCGCAGGCGGGCTCGGCTTTCGATGCAGAAGGCAAGCTCACCGATGAGAAGGCAGCGCGAGCTGCTGAAGAAGTACATGGAAGGATTCGTGGCTTTCGTCGCCGCCAACCGGCGGCGCGCGCCTGAACGCGAATCGGGCAGCAGTCGACCCGCGGCCTCTCCTTGACAACTCCTGCACAAGCGGAGCGATTCGCGCTCTGCGCTGTCGCTGGCCGCTCAGCAGTACCTGTGCAAGAATCCGCGCCACTCGCAATTCCTCCAACGCCAGCGGATTGCCACGATTGTCTGCGCGTCCAGCTCGAGAAGAACTAGAAGTGCCGGGCTTTGGGACGCTCCAGCGGTTCACTTTGACCCTGCTCACAGCACTGCTCTTGCTGTCAGCCTGCACGCGCAAGGCGCCTGAACCGCCCAAGCCCGCTGTCGAAGCAACACCCGCCGATGGTATCGAGCGCAGCGTGCCGTCCGCGGATCGAGTGGCGATTCGCTATCGTGTGCTCGGCAAGGGCGAACCCGCGCTGATCTTTCATTCATAGCTGGAGCTGCGACAGCACGTACTGGGACGCGCAGCTCGATGACTTCTCGAAGCGTTACACGGTCGTCACGCTGGATCTTGCAGGCCACGGCGACTCGGGTACGGCGCGCGCCGACTGGACCATGGATGCGTTCGGTGACGATGTGGTGTCGGTGGCGCAGCAGATTCCCAACCGTGAGCTCGTGCTCGTCGGTCATTCGATGGGCGGCGCCGTTGCCCTGGAAGCCGCGCGCAGGCTCAAGGGCAGAGTCATCGGCATCGTCGGGGTCGATACGTTCGGCAACATCGGTTTGCCCCAGCTGACCCCGCGAGAGCTCGAGGCTCGCCTGGCGCCCTTCCGGCGCGATTTCCCGACCGCGATGCGCGACTACGTGGCGCGCCGCCTCTTTACGCCGCGTTCCAACCCCGGGCTCGTGCAACGCATCGCCGACGACATGGCCTCGCAGCCGCCCGGCATTGCCATTGGGTCCCTGACCGGAATGTAGCAACATGAGCTACTCAGCGGCGCTCGGCGATATCAGCGTGCCGATCGTGGCGATCAATTCCGACCGGCTGCCGACGGATGTAGATCGCATTCGCCTGCATGCGCCGACCTTCCGACTCAAGGTCATGCCGGGAGTCGGGCACTTCCTGATGATCGAGGACCCGGTGCGCTTCAATGCGATGCTCGAGCAGACCGTGCAGGAACTGACCAGACAATCGACGCGCAACTGAGCGCGGCTGCGGAGTGCAGCGAATGACCGATCCGACCGCATCACACCTGCCGCGCCGCCTGGGACTCTGGACTTCGACTGCCCTGGTGATGGGCATCACCATCGGCAGCGGAATCTTTCGCGTTCCCAGCAGCATTGCGCAAAGCATCGACTCAGTGGGCGCGATCGCGCTGCTCTGGATCCTGGGCGGTGTCCTCTCGCTATGCCTGGCGCTGTCTCTGTCGGAGCTGGCATCGATGTTTCCGCGGCCCGGCGGAACCTTCGTATTCCTGCGCGAAGCCTACGGACCGGTGGTGGCGTTCCTGTTTGGCTGGACCTTCCTGCTGATCAATCCCGCCTCCTGGGCCGGAATCTCGCTGATCTTCGCCGAGTATCTCGGCCACTTCGTGCCACTCGATGCCGCCGAAAAACGCTGGGTCGCCGGAGGTTTGATCGGCCTCATCACCTTTCGCCAACTATCGATCGGTAACTCTCGCCGCGGCGGTTCAAAACGTTTCCACCAGCGCCAAGGCGCTCGCGCTCCTCGGGCTCGCAGTCGCGATCTTTGCACTGGGCAACGGTCTCTGGCGGCGCCCTGGCAGCGCCGGTGCACCTGAGTGTTTCGAAATGGGCGCCTTCGGCGTCGCGCTGATCGGCGTACTGTTCACGTACGAAGGCGCCGCCGCATTCTGCGCATTGTCTGGCGAGGTTCGTGATCCGGCACGCAACCTCCCGCGCGCGCTGCTGTATGGAGTCGCCCTGGTTACGGCACTCTATTTGCTCGTAAACGCCGCGTACCTGTACCGTCCTGCCGATCGACGCGCTGAAGAACTCATCGTTGGTCGCAGCGGACGCGATGGCGCGCGTCGCCGGACACTCCGCCGCGAGCCTCATTTCTGCTCTGGTAATGCTCTCGACATTCGGGGCGGTCGCAGCCACGGCAATCGCGGACCCACGCGTGTTCTATTCGATGGCGCGGGAAGGGCTCTTCTTCCAGGCGCTCGGCAAGATACATCCGCGCTGCGAAACACCGCACGTTGCAGTGGTGGTCGCGGGCGTGATCGCGATCGTGTATGTCTCGCTGCGAAACTTCGATCAGCTCATCGCCACCTTCATACTCGGCCTGTGGCCGTTCTACGCGCTGGCGGTGCTTGGGGTGATAGTGCTGCGAATCAGGCAACCGCAGACGCCGCGTACCTACCGGACCTGGGGGCTATCCCGTGGTGCCGCTGGTGTTCGTTGCCGGGGCTGTCCTGGTGCTTGCAAACTCGTTCATGGAGCAGCGCACGATCACACTGCTCAACGTGGCGATTTCCTGAGTGGCATTCCGGTTTACTTTATCTGGCGCGCATTCACCCGCCCGAAGCACTGAAAGCAGCTCGCGAGCATGATCGGTCCATGAACCTGGCGCACCCCGCAGCCCAGCGACGCTCACGCGGCCTGTCGCTGCCTATCCAGACGCAACGTCTTTCGCTGCGGGAATTCGCCAGTGAGGACCTCGATGCGCTGTGCGGCCTGGTGTGCGACCGGCGCGTGACCCGGTACATGTTCTATATGCCGGGGCTCGATGTGATGCGGAGGGGTATCTCCAGCGAGCGGTGGCCTACCGTAACGAGCGTCCGCGCGGCGTGTGGGAGCTCGCGATTGCGGACCTGGCGGGCGGTGGGTTGCTCGGCTCGTGCAACCTTACGTTGATGGCCGCAGGCGAAGCGGACCTCGGCTACATGCTGCGACGGGACGCTTGGGGCCGCGGCCTGGGGACGGAGACCGCGCTCGCCCTCATCGAAGCAGGTTTCAAGCAGATGGCGCTGAACCGGATCATTTCCACGGTCGATGTCCGCAACAAGGCGTCGATCCGGGTTCTCGAAAAGACCGGGCTGCGGTGGAAGCCACGCATCGAAAGCTGCGCAAGATCCGCGGCGAATGGCGCGATTGCCACCTGTTCACTCTCTCGCGCGAGGCCTGGGCGGCGGGAATCCGCTGAAGGCACCAAGGTCCGATTGCGTCCGGCCGCGGTCCGGGTTAAATCCGATGCGCCGAGACTCCCATGAAGTTCGTACCGCGCATCTTCACCCGCTGGGTGTTCTGGGGCCGCCGTGGCTGGCGCATTCGCCCTCTATACGGCCGCGGGCTTTCTGCTCGTACCGCGTCTCGTCCAGTCCCAGATCCGCAGCAACATCGCGAAGACCTACCACCGCGTGGCTCAGGTCGGCGAAGTACGGTTCAACCCATTTACGTTCGTCCTCGAGATCGACAATTTTGCGCTGCCGGACATCGACGGGCGCCCGATGCTGCAATTCGTACGCCTGCACATCGATTTCGAGCTGATCTCAATTTTGCGCCGCGCGCTGTCCTACAAGTCCATCGCGCTTGAGCTACCGGCAGCACTGGTGGTGGTGCGGCCGGACGGAACTCTCAATCTCGTCGACCTGGCGCCGCCGGAACAGCAGCCCAAAACCGCGAAGCCACCCGATGAGGACCAGGACCTGCCGCGTCTGTTCATCGAGGCATTCACCGTCAACAACGGCCGGATCGATTTCGAAGACCAGAGCCGGCCTTCACGATTTGCGACCGCGCTCAAGCCCATTACCTTCGCCCTGCGCAACTTCAGCACGTTCGGCACCGGCGACAACGCCTACAGTCTCGAGGCCGAATCGGTACTCGGAGAGCACCTCTTCCTGGCGCGGACGCCTGAATGCCAAACCAGTGAACTCGAGCGGCGAGTTCGCGTTTACGAATATCCATGCGGAAACGGTCTGGGACTACATTCGCGACGCGGTTGCGTTCGAGGTCCCGGCGGGAACCTTCGACCTGATCGGTAGCTACACCTTTTCACTCGCCCGCACGCCGGTGGATCTGAACATCGTCGGCAGCGAAATGAAACTCAACGGTCTGGTGGTACGCCCCAAGAATTCCACGGTTGACGACGTTCACCTGGAGGAACTGACGATTCGCGATGCGCGCGTGAGCGTGGCGGATCGGCGCGTCACTGTGGCCGATATCTCCTCGACGGGCGGAAAGATCCTGAGTTGGCTCGAACCCGACGGGACTTTCAGTCTCTCGCGCCTGGCAGGCACCGATACGGCGACGGAAGCGCCAGCTCCACCAGTGGAGCCGCACGCCTGCGCCACGCCGCAGACTGCGCCAACCCAGGCTGCGCCTATCAAGACTGCGCCCACCAAGACTGCGCCGGCGAAGAGTGATCGTGATTGGCAGATCGCATTGCCTCATGTGCAGATCTCCGGACTGGAGGTCGCTTTCGAGGACCGCGGTGTCAAGCCCGTCGTACCGATCAAGCTCGCGCCCATCGATGTGAAGCTCACAGGCTATGACAGCGCAAAAGCGGGTCCACTGACGCTCGAAGCCCACATCGGTATCGATGGCGAGGGCAAGTTGAGCGCACAAGGTACCGTGGATCCGGACACGCTGGTCAGCGCACTGGACCTGGAGGTCAAGAGCATCGACTTGCGCACCGCCCAACCCTATATCGCGCGCGTGACGGACATGACCCTCCTGTCCGGCAAGCTCGGTGCCAAGGGAAAACTCGGGCTTACGAGGGATGCGGCCGATTCCTTGCAAGCGACCTACGCCGGCACGCTCGAGGTGACCAAGCTTCGGACCATCGACAACGCGCTGGAGCAGGACTTCATCCGCTGGGATCAGCTCGTTGCGACTGGCATCGACTATGACGGTGCTCACTCGCACCTCATCATCAAGCAGATTGCCGCGCGCCGGCCCTACGCGCGCGTGATCATCGCCTCGAACGGAACGATCAATATCACCGAGATTCTCAGGCCCGCGAGCGCCCCCGCGTCTGGCGATAACACCGCGGCGGCAGCGAAGACGGCGGAGCCCTCTCAAGCCGGCTGCCCCTTCTGATGTGCGCATCGGACTGGTGCGCATCGACAAGGGATCAGCCAATTTCGCCGACTTCACGCTGCGACCGAACTTCGCCACCGGAATCCAGGAGTTGTCCGGCACGGTCACCGGCTTGTCGTCGAAGCCGGATTCGCGCGCCAAGGTGGATCTGGACGGCAAGGTCGATGCCTATGCACCGGTGACGATCGACGGAGAAGTGAACTATCTCAGCGCCGATTCCTACACCGACCTCAAGCCGGCCTTCGACAACATGGAGCTCACGACCTTCACGCCCTACTCCGGCAAGTTCGCGGGGTATCGCATCGAAAAAGGCAAGCTCTCGGTGCGCCTCGCTTACAAGATCGAGAATCGCAAGCTCGATGCGCAACACAAGGTGATACTGGACCAATTGCAGCTCGGCGAGCGAGTCGAGAGCAAGGATGCGACCAAGCTTCCGGTGAAGCTCGCCATTGCGTTGCTGAAGGATCGCAACGGCGTCATCGATCTGGATCTGCCCGTGACCGGAACTCTAGATGACCCAAAATTCCGCCTCGGACCATTGATCTGGAAAATCGTCGTCAACCTGGTCACGAAGATCGTCACGGCACCGTTCGCGCTGATCGGTAAGCTGTTCGGCGGCGGCGATGAGGTCAATCAGCTGCAGTTCGCAGCAGGAAGCAGTGAGCCGCACGGAGAAAGCGCAGCTCGCATCGAATCGGTCGGCAAGGCGATGCGGGAGCGACCCGCGCTGCAGGTCGAAGTGCCCGATCACGGTCAGCCCGACGCTTGATGGTCCCTTCCTGCAGAAGAACGAGCTCGATCAACGGCTCCTGGCGATCAAGCGACGCGAGTTGCTCGCTAAGCGCAAATCGGTCGATGACCTCAGATGCCAGCGTGCTGGAGGATCGCGAGGAGTATTGGCGATTGCTGCACGAATACGACAAGCAGGCCGGTGTCCTTCCTCCTGAGGAGACCAAAGAGAAGGGACGCAAGGCGGACAAGCCACCCGAGGCGGAACTACTCGAGACCGAGATCACGACTCTGCAGGACCTCGCGCGCGGCCAACGATCGAGGTACCTGAGACCGTCCCTCGCGGACCTCGGCAAGGCGCGTGCGCAGAAGGTTCAGGACTTGCTGCTCGGCGCCGGGGACATCGAACCGGGTCGGCTCTTCATCATCAATTCCGGTCCTGCGCCGACTGAGGGCGAGCTCGTGCGCATGAATCTATCGCTGCGCTGATCGAGCCCTACCAGCTCTCTTCGTCGTCTTCGTCGTCGTCCTTGTTGGCGGCAATCTTGTCTGCTGGCGGGTGATCACGCTTCGGGATGGGCGGCTGCATATTCGCCGTCCGGCGCAAGAGCAGCAGCCCGCCCACTACGATGCCGAGGACCAAGGCAAAGACCAGGATTGCGCGCAGCATCAGCCGGCTTCGTCCCGCGCTGCCAGCACGCGAATCAGCCCTCCTGTGCGGTGCTGGCGAGCAGCTTGCCATCGCGCGAAAAGATGCTGCCGCGCGCGAAACCTCGCGCACCGGAGGCACTCCGGACTGTCGATCGAATAGAAGCAACCACTCGCCGATCTGCACGTCGGCATGAAACCACATGGCGTGATCGATGCTGGCGAGTCGCACATCGCTGCGCAGCCAGGAGATGCCGTGCGGCAAAGTCGCAGTGTCCAGCAGGTGGTAATCCGACACATACGCGAGTAGGCAGCGTTGCAGCGCCTGATCTGGGGGCGGTGTGTCGACGGCCCGAAACCAGACATGCTTGATCGGCTCGAGCTTCTCGCGCTTGAAATAATCGGGCACGCGCACCGGGCGAAACTCGAACGGGCGCTGATGCTCGAACAGTCGTCGCAGCTTTTCCGGGATCTGGGGAATCATCTCGCGATGATGGGTATCCATGTCCTTCAGGTCTTCAGGCGGTGGCACCTTTGGCATGGGGAGCTGGTGCTCAACGCCCTCTTGTGGCGCCTGGAACGAGGCGGCCATGTTGAAGATCTGCTCACCGTGCTGGATGGCGGTGACGCGCCGACTCGAAAAACTCTGGCCATCACGACTACGATCGACTTCATAAACGATAGGAGCGTTGAAATCTCCGGGGCGCAGGAAATAGGCATGCAGCGAATGGACCATGCGCTCTGTACCGTGGCGTAGGCCGCCACCAGTGCCTGGCCGAGGACCTGTCCACCGAACACCTGGGGCGCGCTGATGTCGCGGCTCACCGCGAAACAGGTTGATCTCGATACGCTCGAGTTCGAGGAGTCGCAGCAGATCCGCGAGACGACGATCCATGCCGGAGATTGTACTCAGCGTCGTACGGGCGCGGCGCGACCGTAGCCGCGGCGCGCCGGCATCAATAGATGAACTTACCGCGCATCAGGCCGTAGTGGCCGGGGAATGAACAGAAGAATGTGTAGTCGCCGCCCTTGGTGAGCTTTGAGACCGGGAACTTCACGGAGGCAGATTCGCCGCCGCCGATCACCTTGGTGTGCGCGATGATTCGCTGGTCATCGACTGGCAAGTAGTCCTTTGTCCAACCCAGCGGCCATGCCCCGCATTCGCGACGGCGGTGTAGTCCGTGGTCTTTGCGAGCACCCAGTTGTGGCCCATGGTTTGCTTGGGCAACTTGCCAACGTGCTTCAGCGTCACTTCCACATCGGTGGTCAGTCCGCACCGACCTTGAGCTCTGTGACGTTGTACTTCATCAGATCGTTGCCCTCGATGGCGAGGTTGCAGGTCTTTGCCGCCAGCGCCAGGTTCGCACACGACAGCAGTGCAGCACCGAGGATCAGCTTCTTGATCATTGTGTTCGCCTCCAATGTATGGGTCTTTGTTCAGCTGCCTGCCACGCCCAGGCGCTTTTGCATGATAGGACTTGTGGTGGTGTATTGCAGAAACTGCTTCTTTCCGGGTACAGGTGATGCTGGATGCCAAATGCAGCCAGCGCCGCCTCGTGAAACCCGCTCAGAATCAACTTCTTCTTGCCGGGATAATGATTGATATCGCCCACTGCGAAAATACCGGGCACGCTGGTCTGAACTTCTCCGTGTCAACGCGGATCGCGCGCTTGTCGAGATCCAGCCCCCACTCCGCGATCGGGCCAAGTTTCGGGTGCAAAGCCAAAGAAAGCGAGCACGTGCTCTGCACCCAACTCGTGTTGCGCACCATTGTGCCCGTGATGACGATCCCCTGAGCTCGTTGCCGGCGAGCAGCAGCTTCTCTGCGATGCCCTCGATGTAACGCATCCGTCCGGCGGCGAACCTGCTCACGCATCTTTCGCGACCGAGGCGGGGGCCGCCCGGAATTCGGCACGACGATGCACGAGCGTCAGGTTGCGCGCCTTGCCGCACAAGTCCAGCACCCAATCGAGCGCTGAGTCGCCACCGCCAAAGATGACGAGGTCCTTGCCGTGAAATGCCGTGCGCGCTCTGATGCGGTGGATCTGCCGCCCCTCGAAGCTTCAGCGCCTTCGACGCCGAGTCGGCGTGGTTGAAATGAGCCTACTCCACCCGCAATGACGATCGTGTGCGTGTGAAAGGTCGTGCCGGCTGCCGTACGCACGAAGAACCGCTGCGCGTTCTCCTGCGAACTTCGGTAACTTCCTGGCCGAGATGGAACGTCGCATTGAACGGCTTGATCTGCTGTATCAGCCGATCGACGAGCTCCTGGGCGCCGCACACCGGCAGTGCGGGAATGTCGTAAATCGGCTTGTCCGGGTAGAGCTCCGCGCATTGCCCGCCCGGATGGGCGAGTGAGTCCACGATGCTGTGCCGATATGCCCAGCAAGCCGAGCTCGAACACCTGAAACAGCCCGCACGGGCCTGCGCCGACGATCACTACGTCACATTCGATCGGCGCGTTCTGTCACTGGTCCCGTCACTCGTGCTGAAAGCGGCTGGGCGGCTATTCTACAGGGGCCGCATGAAGACTCTAGGCACGGACACGCTGGGGTCGCGCCGCGATGGTTCCAGATCAGAACGCTTGATGGAAAGGTTGGTTGCTAGCGACGGCGTGGGAGCATCGACACAACGGCGGGAAGCTCGGTATCCGCGGCCTGCAGGCGCGCTTCGTCCGCGCGACCCAGCAGCATCGACATGCGGTTCTGCATGCCCCGCACCGTCCTCAGCACTTCCGACGCGACCATTGGCCGCTCGGATGTAATAGCCCTGCACGTTGACATCGCCGCAGGCAGTGAGGAAATCGAGCTGTGCCGGGCGCTCGACACCCTCAGCCGTGACCTGCAGGCCAAGATTGCGACACAGACTGATGATCGAGCGCACGATGGCGGCAGACCGGGAGTTGGTATCCACGTCCGCAATCAGGCTGCGATCCAGCTTGACCCGATTGAGCGGCAGTTTTCCAGTGACGTGAGGGAGGAATATCCGGTGCCGAAATCATCGAGCGCAATACCGACTCCAAGTGCGCGCAGACCTTTCAGCGCATCGACGGTGACAGCGCCGGTCTGGAGCATCGTTTCGGCGAGTTCGAGCTCCAGGGACGCCGGATCGAGTTTGTTCGTGGTGAGCAACCGCTCCACCGCACCGACAAAATCACCGGTCAGAAACTGCTGAGAGCACACGTTCAGGGGCTACCTTGGCGTGCGGCCAGCCGCTGCGCCGCCAGAGCTCCGCTGCCTGCGCCGCCTGCCGCATGACCCAGCCGCTCATCTCTACGATGAGCCGGACTGCTCGGCGATCGCCAGAAACTCTGCCGCTGGAACGATGCGCCCTTTCAGCTGGCGCCAGCGCAGCAACGCCTCGACAGTAGTGGTCTCGAGCGTGAGCAGCGAGACCTGGGGCTGAAAATGCAGCAAAGAGGTCGTGTTCCTCGACCGCGCGGCGTAACGCCTGCTCGGTCTGGAAACGGCTGCTCGCAGTGAGCAGCAGCGCTCCGGGCTGTACACGCACGACCGGTTGCGACCCAACTCCTTGGCGCGAAACAGCGCGGCGTCCGCGGCTCGCAGCAATGCGGGCACATCGCGGCCGTGATGCGGGAAGACCGCCGCTCCCAGGCTCATTCCGATCAGCAGCTCACGTTGGCCCACCGCGATCCGGTCGATGAAATTCGGCCACCATCTCCTGTGTGCGGCGCTCGAGCTCTTCGGGCGTATCACCCCTCGAGGACCAGCGTGAATTCATCACCGCCGAGCCGCGCCACGAAGCCCTTGTCGCCGGCTGCTGCGCGCGAGCGCTCACCGATCACCCGCAGCACGCGATCGCCAAACTCGTGGCCAAGGCTGTCGTTGATCATCTTGAAGTTGTCGAGATCGACGAACAGCACGGTGAGCTGGCGGTTCGCCTCGGTGGCGCTCGCCAGCATGGAAGTGAGTTGCATGAACAGATGGCGTCGATTGGGGAGCGAGGTCAGCGGATCGTGATTGGCCAGATGCTTGAGCTGGCGTGTACGGCGCGCTACCCGATCCTCGAGCTCCGCCTGATGGGTGCGCACGATACGCTCAGCGCTCGCGAGCTCCGCTGCCATGTGGTTGAACGCTCCTGCAAGCTCATCGAGCTCACGGACGCCACCCTGTGGAACACGCGTTGTGAGTGCACCGGCGGCGAGCCGTCGTCGCGTCGCGGCAGTAAGACGCTTAGCCGGCAGCGTGATGCCGTACAGAGTCGCGGCGGTCACCAGCAGGATCACGCCCATCACGGCCAGGCTCACCAGGGCAATCATGCGCTCAGCATCCTGCGCCGTAGCGCGCGCCTCGCCTGCGGACGCTGCCAGCGCCCGCAACGCGGGCTCTTCGAAGCTCACGCGCACCTGCTCGACGAGATCTGCGCCCGCCGCCGCGAAAGTGCGCCGGCTCGATTCCAGCTCGGTGTCGAGTTTGCGGGCGGCGCGATGCAGACGCGTCGCATCGTCGAAAACTCGCCCTGCACCAGATCGAACCAGGCGATGCCCGGCGAGCGCTTGAGCTCATCGGCGTGCTCGATCAGTTTGCGCCGGAACGCTACTTCGCGCTTGGCGCCCTCGGTCACACTGCGGACACTCGGTTGCGCCAGTTGTTCAGTGAGACTATCGCGGACCGCATCGAGCGCCTGGCCCAACTCCGAGAGGAGCGGCGTGCCATCACGTTCTCGCCTACCCGCAAGCCACTCGCGCCGGCCGAGGCGACGCGCTGTGCCGAGGGCGTCCATGAGTGACCAGCAGGAAGCGAGCAGTTCGGCACGGCGATCGGAGCTGGTCCATCAAGGCGACCCCGGCGTTCTCATGCTCCTCGAGCACCTGGACAGGTCATCACGCGGATCGACGGTGAGTTGCGGCCGCAGGTGCTTGAGGTGTTCGGCGACGGCATCCTGCAAGGTCAGACGTGCGCTCTCGATGGCTGCACGATCCTGGCGCGAGCCGGGTTTCAGATAGGTGAGAACGGTGCGATCGAAAGCGCCAATGGCATCGGCGAGTGTGCGTGCGCGGTGCGCGGGGGTTCGAGCTCTCCTGTACGCGCGCCGCGTTCTGGGTCGCGAGCCGGGTGCTGCGCTGGACAATGAACAGTTGCCCGTCAGACACACCACCATGATCGCCATGAGGCCACATGGGCCGAGCCAGGCGCCGAGCGACAGCCGAAACCTGCTGGCGCGCGGCGGCGCTGGTGTGGCTTCCGGAGCCGGAAGGTGCTGTGGCACGAGATCGGTTGGAGTGCCGGTTTCCATGCGCCGAGGCAAAAGCGGTGACGGTCGCAGGACCATGTCAGCACTGGTCTTTTCCTGCTGCGCCGCAGGTCTCAGCGTTTACCCTACAGGTGCGGTGTTATGGCCAATCCGGGCCCTCATTGTAGGATGTGCGCCCGCAATCGCCCTGAAACTGAGACACCGGATCACAGTCATGAGCACCCCGAACAGCCTCATCTCCTCCAACTGCGAGCACGCTGACCGACGAAGAGCTGCATCGGCGCCGGGCGAATGCAGTGCCGCGCGGCGTTTCTGAATCTGCTCGCCATCTATGCGGACCACGCGAGCAATGCCGAAGTCTGGGACGTCGAAGGTCGGCGCTTCATCGACTTCGCCAGCGGCATCGCGGTGCTGAATACCGGGCACATTCATCCGAAGATGCAGGCCGCGGTTGCGGAGCAGCTCACCCGGCTATCGCACGCCTGCTTTCAGGTCACCCCGTATGAGAGTTACATCGCACTCGCCGAACGGCTCAACGCTGTCGCTCCGGTTCAACTCCAAAGAAAACGATCTTCCTGTCCACAGGCGCCGAAGCCGTGGAGAACGCAGTCAAGATTGCGCGCTATCACACCAACCGTTCCGCCGTGATCGCCTTTGGCGGCAGCTTTCACGGCCGCACGCTGATGTGCATCGGGCTCACGGGCAAGGTGCAGCCCTACAAGGCGGGCTTTCGGGCCGATGCCGCCCGAGATATTTCACGTGCCCTTCCCCATCGGCTATCACGGCATCACGCCCGAGGATTCGTTGCGCGCGCTCGACCAACTGTTCAAGGCTGACGTCGACCCGGCGCGCGTGGCGGCGATCATCATCGAGCCGGTCCTGGGTGAAGGCGGTTTCTACATCGCACCGCCGGCGTTCCTGCAGAAGCTGCGCCAGCTGTGCGACAGCCACGGAATTGTCCTCATTGCCGACGAGATTCAGACCGGTTTCGGCCGTACGGGGCGCATGTTCGCCATCGAACACTCCGGTGTTGAGCCGGACTTGATGACGATCGCCAAGAGCCTGGCGGGCGGCGTGCCGCTGTCGGCGGTCGTTGGCAAGGCGCCGATCATGGATGCACCGCCCCGGCGGGCTGGGAGGTACGTTCGCAGGATCGCCATTGGGCTGCGCGGCGGGTCTCGCGATCCTCGAAGTGATCCGTCAGGAAAACCTGCTCGAGCGCTCCACGCCAGATCGGTGATCGAATGCTGACCCGGCTCAAGACCATGCAATTGAGACTGCCTTGCATTGGAGACGTACGCGGTCTTGGCGCCGATGGTTTCCATGGAACTGGTTCGCAATCGGGATGCCAATGCACCGGATGCCGATCTCACCAAAGGCGCTGACCCAGGCGGCCGGGCGCAAGGGCCTGATCCTGCTTTCGTGCGGCGTGCGCAGCAACGTCATCCGCTTCCTCGCACCTCTCACCGCGAGCGATGCGATCGTCGACGAGGGCTTGCAGATCGTCGAGGATTGCCTGAAAGAGCTCACCGCAGGCCAGCGCAGTACCGCCGCTGCTGCCGCCGGCTGATCCGGCGCCGGCCACCGCGGACCTTCAGCGGCTCTGAGCGAAGCCCAGCTCCGCGAGCTTGGTTCTCATCTGCTCGCCGATGTAGATCTGCGGCTGCGAGGGATCGAGCCCCTCTTCTTCTTCACGCTTCGCGATGATGCGCTGGGTGCGCGTGAACGCATCGAGGAGTGAACTGCTTGCGGGCAGCGCCTCGCGAAACAGCGCTTCGCCGAAATAGGTGAGATCGCGCTCATCGCTGCAGCCGAAGCGAGGTTCGATCGGCGCGCGCCGCCGTAAAGATGATCGTGTGATCGTCCTTGAGCGGATCGGATGAACGTGCCCGAATAGCAGGCGGATACGATAAGCACCCGCCATCGAATGCCGGAGGCCTGAGTGCCGCCTTCAGATCGTCCGCATACAGATCATTGAACGGCATTCCGGCCGCGCTCACAGCGACCGAGCCTTCATCCGAGCCGTGCGAGGTGATGTACAGCAGCAGCACGTCATTCTCGACATCCATTTTCGAGCGCGACGCCCGCCAAGGAGCGCCGCAGTGCCGTCGAACTGGCGAGAGCGCATCGCGCTCAGGCTGAGGTGAATTCGCCAGGATCAGCGAATGCTGGCCGAGGTCGAAGCGCCGCGCGAGCGCATCGCGCGCCAGGTGTACCTCCCTGGTAAGCACCTGCTGACCGCCATCGCCGGCGAACCCGACGAAGTACACATCGGCTCGAGCGGGATCCTGGCCCTGCGAGGCGCCGAGAGCGCCCGATCGAGCAGTTCCAGTTGGCGGTAGATCTGCTCCTCGGCGCCGCCCCAGTCGAGCGCGTCCTCTTCGCCGTCATCGCTCGAGTACCAGAATTGCGGTCGCACCACCACGGTTGCGCCGTATACCCACGCACGTGATCAGGACTATCGCCACGGAGCCAACCAGGGCGCTGATCGTAGTCTCGTTGCCCGCGCTGTGTTTAGGCCCGAAACAAGATAGATTGCGGCGACTATCGCGATGAGCAGTCCGACCCAGCGCGCCAGCGGCGTGTCCGCGCAGGGCGTAATCGGCCGCCAGCGCCAGGATCGTGAGCAGCGGCAGCATGCTGGCGGCGGCAATCGAAGAGCGGCCCAGGATCGCCACGCGCTGACTGGTTGGCGTAAGAGTGCAAACAGTGCGAACGCCACCAAAGCCAGCCAGCCGAGTTGCGCGAGGGCATACTCCGCGAAGAAGAACACCCTTTGGCCGGCGTCCAGCCGGTCGTATGCGATCCAGATGAGCGCCGCAATCAGCGTGAACAGCAACACCTGCCGGGCAGATGGCACAAAGGAACTCGCGTCGACCTTGCGAAATGTGAGTAGTCGCAGGCCAGCGATCGCATTGCTGAGAAGTGCACGTGAACCGGGGACCGCGCCTGGCTCGACAAACGGAGCAGGTTCGCTACTCACACCCTCGACATCGAGGGCGTCCGTGGCCGTCGATGGGTCATCGGGTCGCAAGTTCATTGGCGCGCGCCTCGGCTTCGCTTGCCTCCGGCGCCCGCCCTCGAGCGCGCAAGGCTTCCGCGATCAGTCGCCACGCCGAAGACTGGGTTCTCGGATCACCGGTAGCGAGTGACAGCCCTTTGCGTGCGAGGTTTTCGGCCTGCACGAAGTTGCCCTCCGCTTGCCGCACCTGTCCGAGCTCGATCCACAAACAATGGATTGTTCGGCTCGATTCGCAGCGCGCGCTCGATGGAGCTCGCAGCGACAGCATAATTTCCCGTCGCGGCCTGCGGTGTGCCTGCTCGACGAGCGCAGCGCGCAGCCGCCCCCGAGTCTCGTAGCTCTTCTGCGGCTGAGGCGGTGGCGTGGGCTCAGTTTCGGGATACGTCTCGACCGGAGGAGGCTGCTGGGGCGGCGGACTCGGTACCGTCGGCGCGCCACCCGGCGCCGGTTGCTTCGGCGGAGGTGGCGCGGAGTAAGGATTCGGGAGGCGACAAGCAGAGGATGATCGTCGCGCGCAGCAGGCGAGAGAACTCTCGTCATCAGCATGAATGATACCTTTCAGCCACTGTTTTGCGCGTTCGGTAAAGTCACCCAACGTTCCTTCCAGACAGCCCGCCTTGGTCAGGCGGGACCACGTCGCGCGGCAGCGCGATCGACACGACATCCTCGGAACAGGTAGGTCAGGTCTCCGTCCCGGTATCGTATTCAATCCATGTTTCGCGCGAGCGGCTCAGGCGGGGCTCATCCCACGATGTGATCGGCAGGCGACGCATCAGATTCGCCCATATGCTGAGCGCGCCGCCGGCTTCCGGCGAGGCCGGTGGGTCGATTGTCGTCATACCCGACCCAGACGATAGCCAGATGGCTGCCGGTAAAACCGGCAAACCAGCTGTCACGAAACTCGGACGAGGTGCCGGTCTTTCCCGCCACTACGACATCTGGCGGCAGGCGTGCGTAAACCGCCTGCCCCGTGCCTCGCTGCGTTACTTTGGTCAGCATCCGATTGAGCTGGTAGACGACGGCCGAGTCGGCGACGGGCGTAACCTGCAGCGGAAATGCCTTGAGCGCCGTGCCGTCGGCGCCAATAACCACCCTCACCGCCCGCAACGGTGTGCGAAAACCGCCGTTCGCAAGGCTGTTGAAGAGCTGCGCGACTTCGATCGGCGCGAGGTCCAGGCCGCCAAGAATGAGCGATGGATTCGGGTCGGGAGTTTGATCCAGTCCGAGTCGGGCAAACGTGTCCGCGATCCGCCTGACCCCGACATCAAGCCCGACGTGCACAGTTGCGAGATTGAGCGAATCAGCCAGCGCCCGCGTCAACGGCACCGGGCCATGAGTCTCGGGGGTGAAATTCTCGGGCCGCCAGACCTTGCCGCGCGCGAGCTTCACCTCGATCGGCTCATCGAGCACGATGGTCGCGGCGTTGTACGCTGCCCGTCTCGAGCGCCGCGAGATACACCATCGGCTTCGCCAGCGAGCCGATCGAACGCCGCGCATCGAGTGCTCGGTTGAAGCCATCGAATCCCAGTTGTCGGCCGCCGATCACGGCAATCACATCACCGCTCTGAGGTGCGGTGACCACGATCGCGCCTTCGAGCTTCACGCCATCCTTCGTCTTGCGCTGCCGGTCGAGTCGCGTCAGTTCATCGCCTAGCGCCTGCTCACCCGTCGCCTGCACACGCGGGTCGAGGCTCGTGACACACCTTGAGCCCTGCTTCAGTGAGGTCCTCCTCACGGTAGTCGCGGCGCAAGGTGCGCCGCACGAAGTCGAGATATGCCGGGTAGTACCCGGAGGTGACTCGCGTCGTAACGTCGAGCGGACGGGCGATCGCACGGGTGGCGTCGTCCTCGTGATCACTTCGAAGCGCGCCAGCTGATTGAGCACCAGGTCGCGCCGCCCGCGTGCGCGCTTTCGGGATGCAGGCGCGGGTCGTAGTACGACGGCCCGCGCACGATTGCGACCAGCAGCGCAATCTCGTGCAGATCGAGCTCATCGAGCGGCCGACCGAAGTAGAAGCGGCTGGCGAGGCCGAAGCCGTGAATGGCGCGTTCGCCATCCTGCCCCAGGTAGATCTCGTTGATGTGGGCATTCATCAAGTCCGCCTTGTCGAAGCGGGCCTCGAGAATCACCGCCATCAGCGCTTCCTTGATCTTGCGCGCACAGCGTCTGCCGATCGTCGAGAAGTAGCTGCGGACGAGCTGCTGCGTCAGCGTGCTGCCTCCTTGCTCGATGGAACCCGAGCGCAGGTTCACCCATGCGGCGCGCAGGATCGCCTCGGGATCGACGCCATGATGGCGATCGAACTTGCGATCCTCGATGAGCTTGAGTGCTGCCGGCAGAAGCGGCGGCACTTCGGCCGGCGTCACTACGATGCGGTCCCTCGCCATGGATCGGAAAAATGCTGCCGATCAACAGAGGATCGAGGCCGGAAGAGCGGAATCGGTGTCCCATCGCTGCCCTGCAGGCGCTGGATGCCGCCCTGACCTGTTATCACGCTGATGGTGCCAGCCTCACGAATTTCCTCAGCAAACTGCACACGGCGGGTGGCGACGTCGATGCGGGAACCGCGCCTGTGATACGTACCGGGCCGTTGGAGCACGTCCGTCGGCGCGTAGTGCAGGCGAACCAACTCCTGCTCGAGCGCATCGGCGGAGAGCGCGAGGCCGGAATAAAGTTCGAGCGGCTGTGCAAACACCTGCGCGGGCAACGTCCAGCGCCGACCCTCGAACTGGGGCGTGACGATTCGGTCCAGATAGAGGATCAGGAGCGCGTCGGCGATAAGCGCAATCAGGGCGGTGATCAGGAGAATACGCCGCAGGCGTCGGCTACGCCGGCTCGATCCAGCCATGAGGGTTCGCTCTACTCCTGCGTGAAAGTTTTGCAGACTGCAGTGATCAGACAGGTATCGCAAGCAGTCCGTTCGACGCACGTGCTTTGCCTGCTACACCTGGCCGCTGAACGACAACGCATCATCGCTGTCAACCCTTCGGGCAGTCGTCCGTTATGAACGGGTTGAGCACGCAAATTCGGGAGGCCGGTCATGTCACGGTTCACACTCATCGCCCTGTGCGGCGCGCTCCTCAGCGTCGGTTGTGTCACCAGCAACCCGGGAAGCGTCTACCCGCGCCACCAGACTCAACAGGCCTGGAGCGTCGAGGAAGGCAAGGTCTCGGACATCAAGGACGTCAGCATCGAGGGGGAACGCACCGGCCTGGGACGGATCGGTGGAGGCTATATCGGTTACGAAGTTGGGCGCTACGCGGTCAACGGTCGCGCCACCGATGTTGCCGGAGCAGTCGGAGCGGTGGCGGGAGCAGTGGCCGGTGGCGCGACGGAAGAACGCTTGACGCGCGAGAAGGGATTCGAGATTACGATCAATCTCGACAAGGGTGCATCCATTGCGGTCGTGCAGGCTGCGGATCAGCAGTTCCAGGTGGGCGAGCGAGTCAAGATCTTGCGCCGGGGCGACGGTGCCGCGCGCGTCACGAAGATCTGACGCGCCTCGCGACCTAATGGGCCTTGGCGGGGATACGCACGATATAGCCGCCTGACTTTTCGTCGCGCTCGAGTTCTACAAAGCCCCGGGTCCGCGCCTCCTCCAGGAGGTCGCTGAACGCGCCGAATCCGTAATAAGACTCGTTGAATCCCGGCATGCGCCGCTTCAGCGCCTGCTTGACCATCGAACCCCAGATCCTCTCCTCCTCGCCGCGCTCGGCAATCAAGGCTTCGAGAGTGGCCAGGATCAGATCGATCGCTTCCCTGCTTCTTGTCCTCCTCCCCTTTGGGCGCCGGTACGCCGGGAGACGGCTTTCCAACTGCCTTGCGTGCTGGTGCGCGGCGCGGGGCCTTCTCGCGTACGAGGTCGTCGTAGTAGATGAACTCGTCGCAGTTGGCGATCAGCAGATCCGAGGTGGAGTTCTTGACGCCAACGCCGATCACTACCTTCGCATTCTCGCGCAGCTTGCTGACACGAGCGGAGAGAAGTCCGAGTCGCCGCTGATGATGACGAAGGTGTCGACGTGCGCCTTGGTGTAGCAGAGGTCGAGAGCGTCGACCACCATGCGGATGTCCGCTGAATTCTTGCCTGACATCGCGCACGTGCGGAATCTCGATCAGCTCGAACGACGCCTCATGCATGCCGGCCTTGAACTCGCGATAGCGATCCCAGTCGCAGTACGCCTTCTTCACGACGATGCTGCCCTTCAGAAGCAGCCGTTCGAGCACCTTCTGGATGTCGAAACGCGAATACTTCGCGTCCCGCACGCCCAGGGCGATGTTCTCGAAATCGCAAAAGAGCGCCATATTGGTGATGTCAGCGGTAACCAAGTTGACTCCCTGGCGCCCCGGCGCGGCGCTCAGTCTAGGGTAACTCTGCACAGGTTTCATGAGGCTCGGTTGCCCAGGTAATGCCGACGCCAGACGAGCCAGGTTGGCCTGTCGCCGATCCCATACGACGGAAACTATTGAGCCCCGACTCACCGAGGTGCATAGTTCGCTAGCGTGCGAGTACTGTGCCAATGACGACGAGAAGGATAGCCAAGGCGGCGACCCGACCCGCGGCCCAATGGGCGACCGGGCGAGGCTCCTCGCTCAATGACCCACGCTCTCTTTACGTCATCACGCTGTTTTCTTCGCTGATGCCGATGCCACTCGAGGTCCCCGACCCACGTGGGCTCCGAAGGCCTTGCGGTGTTTCGCTCGCGCCGACTGGAAGATGGTCGCGAGCGTTACCGACTGCACCTCGGGTACTTCGATGCCCGGGTCGACGCAGAAGACACGCTGCCGATCGTCCAAAAGCATTTCCCGAGCGCCTGGTGGCCTCTGCGCCCGCGCAGTGGCTTGGGTTCGCTCGACGATACGAACCTGTCGGAATTTCGCTTGCTGCGATCGCCAACGCTATTGGCAACGACGATCGAAGCACACAGCAACGCACCAACTCGCACCGGCGCAAGACGCACAGCGCTACGTGGTCCAGCTGAGCTGGGCCAGTCAGCGCATCGATCCTTCGGAGATCACGCAGCTCGCCATCTTCCAGGCCTATGCGCTCTACACCGTGACGCTCGCGCGGGCCGGCGTGCGGTACTACGGCATCCGGCTTGGGTTCTTCACCAGCGCAATCTCCGCACGACAAGTGGCCTTGTACGTCCGGTCAGAATTTCCGGAAGTCGCCGTGGTTCCGATCAGCGAACGCGAGTACGCGCGCGCCCGTGAAATGGTTACGCAGCGCGAGATCCGCGCCCGCCCACAGGCTGTTCCTACTGCGGCGCCAGACATTACTCCGGAAGCTCCCGTGAGCGAAACGACCGAAAACGACCGAAACGACCGAAACGTTGGAGCAGACGGAGAGTGCGCCGCTGGAAGCATCCGCTCTTGCGGAGACGACGGATATCACAACTGACGACGTTCCAATCCCGCAGACAACTGCGGAATCGACTCCGGTCCCGACCCCGGCCCCGACACCGGAAATAACAGCGGAATCGATTGCCTTGCCGGCCCGCAAACTGCGGCGGAAACGACCCTCCCCGATATCACGACCGCCGTTCACCGAAGTGTATGTCGCCGAGGCCGCCGCGAGGATGTCGGGAAACGCGCAAAACCCAAGGCTTCACGCGCGAAGAGTTGCTCGGGGCACTCGCCAGCCCCGTAGCGACGAAAACGCACGCCGCTCGGCGATCGTGCGCCTGCTGCATCGACTGGCGGACCGGATCGGCTGACCCTGCCCGCGGCTCGGCACGCGGATTTCGCTCTTGGGCGAGAAACGCGCCGGGCGCGCGTGTAATTGCATCTCAATTTTCTGCGCGAGTGTGCCTATGCCCAGCGACAGCCCGAGGTCAGCAAGCGTCCCCAGCAATATCGATATCGCCCAACAGGCCCGCATGCAGCCGATCACTGAGCTCGCCCGCGAGCGGCTCAGGGATTGCTGATGAGTTTCTGAGCCCTACGGCCGTTACAAGGCCAAGATCTCGCTTCGCTACATCAAGCAGCTCAAGGGCAACAACGACGGCAAGCTGATCCTCGTCACCGCGATGTCTCCGACTCCGGCGGGCGAAGGCAAGACCACCACTACCGTCGGGCTCGGCGACGCCCTCAACCACATCGGCAAGACGAGCGATCATCTGCCTGCGCGAGCCGGCGCTTGGACCGGTGTTCGGGCATGAAGGGTGGCGCCGCGGGCGGCGGTTATGCGCAGGTGGTGCCGATGGAGGACATCAACCTGCACTTCACCGGCGATTTCACCGCCATCGCACTCGCGAATAACCTGCTCGCGGCTCTTCTCGACAACCATATTCACCAGGGCAATGAGCTCGGAATCGACGTTCGGCGCATCGCCTGGCGGCGCGTCGTCGATGTCAACGATCGCGTGCTGCGCCAGATCACGGTCGGGTTGGGCGGCCCGGGAAATGGCTATCCGCGCGCGGATGGTTTCGACATCGTGGTCGCCTCGGAGATCATGGCCATCCTGTGTCTCGCCATCGACATCGCGGATCTCAGGGAAAGGTTGGGCAAGATCGTCGTCGGCTATACGCGCGAACAAAAGCCCGTCCTGGCCCGCGACCTCAAGGCCCACGGTGCAATGGCGGCGGTGCTCAAGGATGCGCTGGCGCCAAACCTGGTGCAGACGCTCGAGAACAATCCTGCCCTGATTCACGGCGGTCCGTTCGCGAACATCGCCCACGGCTGCAATTCCGTCATGGCGACACGCACGGCGCTCAAGCTCGCGGACTACGTAGTGACCGAGGCGGGTTTCGGCGCGGATCTTGGCGCGGAGAAATTCATCGATATCAAGTGCCGTATGGCCGGGCTGCGCCGGCAGCCGCGGTCCTCGTCGCGACGGTGCGCGCGATCAAGTACCACGGCGGTATCGAGGTGGCAGAACTCCCAAGGAGAATCTCGCTGCGCTCGAAAAGGGTCTTGCCAACCTCGAGCGCCACATCGACAACATTCGCAACGTTTATCGCTTGCCGTGCGTCGTCGCGATCAACCATCGCGCCGATGACACCGAGAGCGAGGTAAGGTTGTTGATGGATCGCGTGGCTCGCCAGGGCGTAAAGGTGATTCTCGCGCGGCACTACGCCGAGGGGGCAAGGGCGCTGTTGAGCTGGCGCGCGAGGTTGTACACCTGTGTGAGCAGCCGAACGGCTTCGGATACGTGTATGACGATAGCGCAACGTTGTGGGACAAGATGAGGGCGATCGCGATCAAGGTGTACCACGCTTCGGAAGTCACCGCGGATAGCAAGATCCGCGCGCAGATCAAGCAGCTGCAGGAGTCCGGTTGCGGCCACTACCCCGTGTGCGTCGCAAAGACGCAGTACTCATTCTCGACCGATCCAAAGCTGCGCGGCGCGCCCTCCGGCCATGTCGTGAATGTCCGCGAGGTGCGGCTGGCGGCAGGCGCAGGAATTCGTCGTCATGATCTGCGGAGACATCATGACGATGCCAGGATTGCCGAAGACTCCGGCAGCGAACTCCATCAGCGTAGATGACGACGGCAAGATCCACGGTCTTTTCCTAGTCGATCCAGCGCTGCTCAGATATCGGGCGCGGGCAGCGCTCCTAGAACTTGCTCGACCCGCATGCCGACGGCCAGCAGATCCGCCGTCGGCTCCATTCACACCATCGAGTTCCAGACCCACGGGCAGACCCTGGCGCGTCAAGCCCGCGGGCAGACTCAGACCAGGCGCGCCGAGGGCTCCGGTCACTCGGGTATTCCGGAACATGGTCTGACCCAGGTTGACGCGTCGCCCGTTGAGGTCGATCTGTGCATCGCGCCTGTCGCCGTTTGGATTGATCAATGGCGCCACGATCGGTGAGGTGGGGAAGGCAATCGCGACGATGTGGTGCGTGCTGAAAAGCTTGCGATACACCTGCTGAATCTTCGCGCAGCGCGCCACGTGCTTTAGCTAACGTGGCCGGTGCGATCTGCGCCTGGCACAGTCCTCGAACAGCGTTTTCGTATCCCGGCTCGCGATGCGCTCGATCAGTTCCTGCGCGCTCAGCGTCACGCCCACGTGCGCCAGATAGGGCTGCAGATCTGCCTTGATTCCGTGGGTCACCAGAGTCATGTAGATCTCTTTGCGCCAGCGGGTAGTAGGCGCCGACGTCAACGTCGACCAGGACGACGCCCGCGTCGCGCAAGCGCTCCAGCGCCTGCTCTGCGACCTGCGCCACCTCCGTTTCCAGGTCCTCCCAGTAGGGTTTGCGAGGAATGCCGATTCGCAATGACGCCGCTGTCGGCGCCGTGGGTACGGGCATTGCGCTGATCACACCATGCAACAGCGCAACACCCGCAACCGAGCGTGCCATCGGCCCGACGGTATCGAGATCGAGTGCGAGTGGCACGACGCCATCGTCCGGCAGAGCTTCGGGGCGGATCGTCGGGCGCAACCCAGCCGTGCCACTCAGTGCGGACGGAATGCGCACCGATCCTGCGGTATCGCTGCCAAGCCCCGCGGGCGCGAGGCGCGCAGCGAGCGCGGCTGCCGTCCCGCCACTCGAACCACCGGGCACACGCTTCCGGATCATATGGGTTGCCAACTGGGCCAAAGGTCGGATTACTCGAAGTGCCGCCACCTGCGAGCTCATGCATGTTGGCGCGTGCAAGCACCAGGGCGCCTTGATCGAGCAAGCGCTGCACCACGCTCGCATTCCTGGTCGCGACCTGGTCGCGCAATGCGGGCGTGCCCGCGGCATTGGGCGATCCGACCACTGCAATGTTGTCCTTGATTAGAAGTGGGAGCCCAGCGAGAGTCCCGAGCCGCTCGCCTCTCGCGCGCTTGCGATCGACCTCGCGCGCATCCTGCAGGGCGCGTTGCTCATCGATCCAGCTCAGTGCATTGAGCGAAGACAGCCGCCGCTGCCGCTCGAGCAGGACGGACACCAGCTCCTCGGCACGCAGCTCGCCACCGCGCACGCGGTCGATCACCTCGCGCACGCTGAGTTCGATGAGGATTGAGTCCGGCTGTTGCATACTCGTCAGCCAATTTCACCCAGTGGGATCCCAGAGTGCAAATCGATATCGAAGATCTCATGGATCGCACGCGCATGGGTCCGCTGCATGTTCGCGTGCTGGTCCTGTGCGCACTCGTGGCATTCCTCGACGGGTATGACCTGCAATCGATGGCCTCCGCGATCCCGACGCTCGCTGCGGATTGGGGGATGGCGCCGGGGGACCTGCGCTGGATCGCGACCGCGGCGCTCATGGGTGTTGCGGGCGCAGCGCTGTTCGTCAGCCCGCTCGGGGACTATATCGGGCGGCGCACAACGCTTCTGGCGTCGTTCGGGCTGGTCGCATTGGCGACGCTGATGACTGCCACTTCCAAGGATGCCAATGCGCTGTTTGCGTGGCGCGTCGTGACGGGCATCGGCCTCGGTGCCAGCATACCCAACGCGCTGGCCCTGGCCGCCGAATACGTGCCATCAACACGGCGCGTGGCCCTGGTCACGCTTCTGGCCGCCGGCTTGTCGCTCGGCGGCGCGTGTTCCGCGTTCTCGCACCCATCGTCATCGCGTTCGGCGGCTGGCGGGCGATCTTTGCGACCGGTGGCGCCGTGATGCTGCTGCTGTGGCTGCCACTGCTCGCTCTGCCCGGAGTCGGTGCGTTTCATGGTGGCGCGCGCAAAGATCCCGGCGCTATCGGTCGCCTTCTCGAACGACTCGATCCCGGCTATCGGCATTCGACTGGGCATACCTTCGCGCTGCCAACAGGGCATGACAGCCGCGTGTCAGTGCGGCAGTTGTTCATGGATGGCCTTGCGCCCACGACCGTAACCCTCTGGATCATTTTCTTCTTGAATCTTGGGCTCCTGCATCTGCTCGCGAGCTGGCTGCCGGTACTTATGAGGGCGCGCGGACTTCCTTGAGTGACGCGCTGCGATATGGCGGGCTGTTTCAGACCGGGGTGTGATCGGCGGCTTCCTGCTGTCGTGGCTGATCAAGCGCTGGGGTCCGTTCGTCGTGCTGATGGCGACCTATGCGGCAGCCGCGGCTGCATTGCTGCTCCTGTCATCAAGTGTCGCTTCGCCCCTGCCGCTGATCCTGTCGCTACTTGTCATCGGCATTGGTGTGGGCGGCGGCCAGGCCGCACTCAATGCGTTGTCGGCGAGATCTTTATCCCACCCGCGCCCGCGCGACGGGCGTTGGTGGAGCGCTAGGCATGGGTCGCGGGGGCAATTTCCGCGCCTGTCATCGGCGGCGCATTCCTCGGCGCCAATGCCAGTCCACAGCGGGTCTTCGTATTCGCGATCCTGCTCGCCGCGTGCTGCACTGGCGGCGTAGCAGCCATGCGCTGGGCAGTGAGACGCCGCGCGTCGCAGCAGTATGGGACAGATCGTGCTAACCACCGGCAATCAGTAAGTTACTCGATGATTGTCGACACCACCTCAGATCCAGTCGGCGGGGTCGTCGGTTTGAGCTTATGTAATGTGCGAGAAACGTGAATTCGCGCACGACGGCGCCCGAGTTCTTTGATAGCTTGATCGCAAATCAAGGGCCGCGCAGAGGGCCCATAAGTAGAAACAAGAACTAGAATCGCCGGAGATTCGATGCCGTCCCCGAATCGTCCCGACACCGCCGGTGTCGTGGCTTGCGATTTTTCCGTTGTTCCGTCTCGTGCTGTTCGCAAATCGTCGCTGATTCGCTCGCTCATTGCGCGCAGTGCAATGCTGTTGCTTGCGGTCGCGTCAGTGGCGCGCGCCGACAACACCGTTGGCGCCTGGGACCCGCCAGCCAACTGGCCAATCATCGCGATTCATTCGGTGCTCATGCCCGATGGCCGCGTACTGACCTACGGGACGACGGAAACGGGTCAGCAAACCGGCTCCACGGTTTACGACATCTGGGATCCGTCAGCCGGATTCGGCCCGCTCGCCCACGCCACGATGCCGAACACCACTGGCACAGATCTGTTCTGCAGCTCGCAGATCATGCATGCCGGACACGGGCAACATACTCATCGCGGGCGGCGATAACTTCGTCAACAACGCCACTACGAACACCGGCAACAACAACAGCAACGTATTCACGCCCGCGCAGTCCGGGCAGCCTCGACCAGCTGGCCCGCGGCAACAACATGAATCGCGCGCGCTGGTATTCATCCTCCACCACCCTGCTCAACGGCGAAATCTACGTGCAGGGTGGAACGAGCGGCGGTGATCGCCCCGAGGTGCGCGGCACGAACGGTGTGTTTCGCCTGCTTTCGACTGCCAATACCGAGCGGATACGCGGAAACCTTCCCACGCAACTTCCTCGCGCCCGACGGGCGCGTCTTCGGCTTCGATAACTCGCGGCCGGATGTACTACGTGGTACCCAGCGGCACCGGCACGATCACCCCACCGCCCGGCCAAACAGGATCGGTGGGCAGCTGCCCGGCGCGACCAGCTGGACATCGAGCGCCGCGATGTTCCGTCCGGGCCGCATCTTGCAGATGGGCGGCGCGTCCAGCGCCGCGCTGGTGATCGATATCAATGGTGCGGCGCCGGTCGTGACCTCGACGCAGTCGATGTCGAGTCAGCGTCAGTGGGTCAGCGCCACCGTCCTTCCCGATGGTCGCGTGCTCGCGACCGGCGGCAGCGCGGTCGACAACGCGCTCACCAACGTGAACAACAACAGTGCCGAAGTCTGGGATCCGAATGGCAACGGCGGCACCGGTAAATGGACGCTTGGGACCTTCGGGCGTCAATGCGCGCCTGTATCACTCAGGCGCACTGCTCCTGCCAGATGCGCGCGTCATGATCGTAGGTGGCGGAGCACCCGGACCTCTCGTCAACAAGAACATCGAGATGTACACGCCTTCGTACCTGCTCGATTCGAACACGCCACCTGGACTCATGCCGCGGCCGAGTATCGACTACCCAGCTGACCTCCATCGAAGTCGGGCAGAGTTTCTCGATCGGATATTCCAGCCCGAGCAGCGTCAGTCGCGTGACGTTGGTGAAGACCGGCTCGATCACCGCACAGCGTGAACATGGACCAGCGTTTCATTGAACTGGGCTTCCAGGCCAATGGCGCGATGCTCGACGTCAACGGGCCCGTGCGCGCCACTGACACACCGCCCGGCTACTACCTGCTCTTCATCCTCAGCTCGCAAGGAGTTCCCGTCGGTCGGAAAGATTGTTCGAATCGGTGTCGCGGGAATCCCAACCTGACTCCAGACGCGACGCTGGTCATCGGCGGCACCGGCGGGTCGCCCTTCCACCCTGGCCTGTAACGCGAACGAAGTTCTCGCAGGCGTCTACGGCACCTCTGATGGCACGCACGTCAACCAGGCGGGACTGAGATGCATCCAGGTCGACCAGAACGGTCACTGGATCGGTGCGCCGGTCAATCGCGGAGTCACTGGTGTCGCTAGCGCGCGCGAGCTACACCAAGACCTGCCCGACGAATTATGCCGTCAGCGGCTACCGCGGGCGTTCCAGCACTTTTGCTGATCAACTCGACTTTGAATGCCGCGCTCTCACCTCGCTCGGCAAGCTCACCGGTGTAGGGCAGTACCTGGGCGCAGTGGGCGGCAGCGGCAGCGTACTGCACAGGGCCCCTACAACTGCGGTACGAACAATCCGGTCTACGCGTTGGTCGGCCGGTCCGGCAGCTGGCTCGACAACTTTGGAATGCAGTGCCGCCAGGCGAGCCTCACGACCGTCAATTCACTCCGACGATCGTCAACCGGGCACGCCTCGGGCACGGTTGGCGTGTCGCTCGATATCGCCATCGGCGCGTCCGATCCCGACGGTCAGCGCGATCACGTTCAGCGCTTCCGGATTGCCGAGCGGGCTCAGCATCAACGCGAACACCGGCCACATCACCGGCACGCCGCTGGTGCCTGGCAGCTTCATCGTTTCGGTCACCGTGACGGACGCAGGCAGCGCCAGCTCCAATACCGGCTTTACCTGGAACATCAACCCGGCGGCGCCCTTCGTACTGAACTCCCCTGCCGCCGCCCACACCGACGCTCGCCGGAACGGCCGTGTCCTACACAGCAAGTAGCAGCAACGGTATCAACGCGCGCTACAGCTGGAACTTTGACGACGGCTCCGCGCAAACCGCCTACTCGACCTCGCCCGCCGTCACGCATACCTTCGCAACGCCCGGCATTTATTACGTGACGCGTCACGGCGATCGACGATTTCACCGCGGCGCAGACTCAGACGGTGGCGCAGACCATCTACCTCGCAGCCACCGCCAATCGTCCGGTGAACTCGAGCAGCATCGCCTACGAGCCGCGCTCCGGCAGTAACAGCCGCGTCTGGGTCGTGAACCAGGACAACGATTCAGTGACTGCCTTCGATGCAGTTACCAACGCCAAGCTCGCTGAGATTCCATTCGGCACCGCGCCGCGCAGCATTGCGCGCGCGCCCGACGGTCGCCTGTGGGTGACGAACAAGCTGTCGGCCAACATCACCATCATCAATCCCAACACGTTGAGCGTTTCCCAGACGGTCACATTGCCGTTCGCCTCACAGCCCTATGGCGTCGTATTCGCGCCGACGGGCGGATTCGCCTTCTGTCGTTCTCGAGGCGCTCGGCAGGGTGCTGAAACTCGACGCGTCGAGCGGCGCACAACTCGGAACCGTCGATGTCGGTCCGAATCCGCGCCACCTCGCGGTGAGTGGCGATGGCGCGACGGTTCTCGTTTCACGCTTCATCACACCGCATCTGCCAGGCGAGGAAACCGCCGTCGTGCAGACGCAGAACGGTGCCGTACAGTACGGCGGCGAAGTGATCCGCATCAGCGCCGCAAGCATGTCGGTGCTCGGTACCACCGTCCTGCGGCACAGCGATGAGATCGATGCCGAAAACTCGGGTAGCGGGTACCCAACTATCTCGGCGCACCCGTCATTTCGCCCGACGGCACTGCCGCCTGGGTGCCCTCGAAGCAGGACAACATCAAGCGCGGCATGCTGCGCAACGGCAGCTCAATCTGAATTTCCAGAACACCGTCCGCGCGATCAGCTCGCGCATCGACCTATCGACCAACGCTGAGGACTTCGCATCGCGCCTCGATCACGACAATTCGAGCCTGGCCAGCGCTGCGGCCTTCGACAACTACGGCGTCTACATGTTCGTGGCGCTGGAAACGAGTCGGGAAGTGGCAGGTTGTCGACGCGCACGGGCGCTGGGAGATCTTCCGCTTCAACGTCGGCCGCGCGCCCCAGGGCTCTGGCGGTTTCGCCGGACGGACTGACGCTCTACGTCAACAACTTCATGGATCGCACCGTCGGCGTGTTCGACCTGTCACGCCTCGTGAATCTCGGCGAAACCAACGTTCCGCTCCTGGCGACGTTGCAAGCAGTCACCACCGACAAGCTCACCGCGCAGGTCCTCAAGGGCAAGCAGTTCTTCTATGACGCCCGCGATCCGCGGCTTGCGCGCGATCGCTATCTGAGCTGCGCGTCGTGCCACAACGATGGCGGTCAGGATGGACGCGTGTGGGATCTCACCGGATTCGGCGAGGGCTTGCGCAACACGATCAATCTGCGCGGACGCGCCGGGGCGCAGGGCAGGGTTTCCTGCACTGGAGCGGCAACTTCGACGAGGTGCAGGACTTCGAGGGCCAGATCCGCAATCTCTCCGGCGGCACTGGCCTCATGACCAACACCGATTTCAATACGCGGAACGCGCAGTCAGCCGCTCGGCGATCCGAAGACCGGGCTCAGCACCGATCTCGATGCACTTGCGGCCTACGTCGCGCTCACTCAGTACCTTTACCAGCAGTCCGCTACGCAACAGCGATGGAACCCTGACGCAGTGATGCACTGGCCGGCAAGCAGATCTTCCGCGACTTGAATTGCGCGCAGTGCCATAGCGGTACAGCTCTTCACTGAGAGTGCCGCCGCGAACCTGCGTAATATCGGCACGATCAAGCCAAGCAGTGGACAGCGCCTCGGCGGCCCGCTCACAGGCATTGATACACCGACGCTGCGCGATGTCTGGGCGACCGCCCCCTACCTGCACGACGGCTCCGCGGCAACCCTTGGAGTAGCGGTACGCGCCCACAACAGCGTGTCGATCAGTGATTCCGATCTCGCGAAGCTGGTCGCGTACCTGCAGCAGATCGGCAGCGACGAACCGCTGCGCCTGCGCCTACGAATCTGGCCCCGACCGTTACGAGCCCTGGTGCTCCGGTGAGCGTCGTGGGTGTTGCCCTCGATCTCGCCATCACGGCCAGCGATCCGAATGGCGATGCTCTGACGTATGGTGCCACCGGCCTTCCATCTGGACTCAACATCAATACGAGTACCGGTCACATCACCGGTACACCGAGCACCGTCAACGTTTACTCGGTCACAGTGACGGCGACCGATCCTGGCACGCTCAGCGGTTCCGCCAATTTCAGCTGGACCATCAGCAATGCACCCGATGGCACTGTACCGTCAACGCCAACGAACCTGACGAGCGAGCGCCTTCTCGGCCGCGTCAGATCAACCTGAGCTGGACCGCATCGATCCGACAATGTGGGCGTGACCGGCTATCAGATCGAGCGTTGCGCGTCGGCGCAAGCTGCTCGAACTTCACGGCGTTGACGACGGTCAGTACGACCAGTTACAGCAATACAGGACTCACGAACGGCACGAGCTACAGCTACCGTGTCCGCGCCGCGGATGCCGCAGGGAAATCTGAGCGCTTTCTCCAGTGTTTCCTCCGCGACGACGCCCGACACGCAGGCGCCGACTGCGCCGAGCGGGCTGACAGCAACGGCGCTGACGAGCACTCAGGGATCAACCTCAGCTGGACCGCAGCGACAGATAACGTCGCAGTCACGGGCTATCAGATCGAGCGCTGCCAGGGTGCGGGGTGCACAGTTTTCACTCAGATCGGCACGACGACACGACTGCAACGACCTACAGCAACACCGGGCCTGACCGCGGGTACCCCTATAGCTATCGCGTGCGCGCCACGGATGCGGCGCCGAACCTGGGCCCCTACTCCAAACACTGCCAGCTGCCACCACTGCCGCGGGCGGCACGCCGGTGACGCCAGCCTAAAGCAGACCAACAACGCCGTGCCGCAGACTCCGGTGAGCACGGTGAATGTCACCTTCACTGCCGCACAGAGCGCCGGTGACTTGAACGTCGTGGCGATCGGCTGGTACGACACCACCTCCCGGGTGCTCTCGGTCACCGACAATCGCGGCAACAACTACCAGCGCGTCGCAGGTCCCACCACCCAGGCACAAGGCGGGCACGCAGTCGATCTTACTACGCACCCAACATCGTTGCCGCCCCGGCTTGCGGCACCACGATCACCGTCACCTTCACTGCGGCCGTGAACTATCCCGACGTGCGCATCGCCGAGTACAGCGGCATCGATCCGCTCAATCCAGGTGGATGGCGAGTGTCTGGGCACCGGCACCGGCAACCACAGCAACAGCGGCGCGGTCACCACCACCAACCCGAATGACCTGCTGATCGGCGCGAACTACGTCGCGGTCACAGTCACCAGCACCGGGTACCGGATTCACGCAGCGCGTGATCGCACTGATCCCGACGGCTCGATCCTCGAAGATCGTGTGGTAACCACCGCCGGCAGTTACAGCGGCACCGCCGCAGCTCACTGGCGGCCAGCTGGATCATGCAAATGGTCGCCTTCAGAGCGGCCTATGTCGGGACCGCCCGACACCAGCGCGCCCAGTACGCCGGCGAATCTCATCGCAACTGCGACCTCCAGCAGTCAGATCAATCTCTCGTGGACGGCCTCAACCGATAACGTGGCTGTGAGCGCCTCAGATCGAGCGCTGCCAGGGCGCCGGGTGTGTCGAATTTTGCTGCGCTGACGACGGTCATCACGACCAGCTACAGCAATACAGGACTCAACGCGTCCACGCCGTGTACGGCTACCGTGTCAGGCGGCCGACAGTGGCCGGCAACCTTAGCGGCTGCTCCAACGTCAGCAGCGCTAGCAACGCCGTGCGGCTCCGGATACCACGGCGCCCACGGCGCCCACGAATCCGAATGCCACGCACCGATCTCGAGCAGCTCGATCAACTTGAGCTGGACCGCTTCGACCGACAACGTCGGCGTGACGGGCTATCAGGTGCACCGCTGCCAGGGTGCCACCTGTACGAACTATGCGCAGGTGGGTACTGCGACCGGCACCAATTATCGCCGCGACGGTAGCCTGGCGGCAGCCACGACCTACCGGTACGAGGTCCGTGCAACCGATGCAGCAGGAACCTGAGCACGTTCTCTACAGCGTGAACGCGACCACGCAAGCAGCACCCGACACGACTGCTCCGACTGTGACGATCACGACGCCCACCGGCGCGATCTCTTTTCGACACCAGTACCAGCCCATTGAGTCTCCGGAGGGACGGCGGCTGACGCCGTGGTGTCGCAGGTCACCTGGGCAATGATCGTGGCGGCAATGGTGTCGTCCGGGACCACGAGCTGGTCTGTGACCGGCATTGCGCTGCAGTCCGGCAACAATGTCTTGACCGTGACGGCACGAGACGCCGCGAACAACGCGGGCACCGACACGCTGACGGTCAACTACACGCCGGTCGTACCCGACACGCAGGCGCCGACTGCGCCGAGCGGGCTGACAGCAACGGCGCTGACGAGCACCCAGATCAACCTCGAGCTGGACCGCAGCGACAGATAACGTCGCAGTCACGGGCTATCTGATCGAGCGCTGCCAGGGTGCGGGGTGCACAGTTTCACGCAGATCGGCACGACCACGACTGCAACAACCTACAGCAACACCGGCCTGACCGCGGGTACCCCTATAGCTATCGCGTGGCGCCACGGATGCGGCGCCGAACCTGGGCCCCTACCCAACACCTGCCTCTGCCACCACTGCCGCAGGGCGGCACGCCGGTGACGCCAGCCTTCAAGCAGACCAACAACGCCGTGCCGCAGACTCCGGTGAGCACGGTGAATGTCACCTTCACTGCCGCACAGAGCGCCGGTGACTGAACGTCGTGGCGATCGGCTGGTACGACACCACCTCCCAGGTGCTCTCGGTCACTGACAATCGCGGCAACAACTACCAGCGCGTCGCGGGTCCCACCACCCAGGCACAGGCGGGCACGCAGTCGATCACTACGCACCCAACATCGTTGCCGCCCCGGCCGGGCACCACGATCACCGTCACCTTCAATGCAGCCGTGAACTATCCCGACGTCGCATCGCCGAGTACAGCGGCATCGATCCGCTCAATCCGGTGGATGGAGTGTCTCGGGCACCGGCACCGGCCCCACCAGCAACAGCGGTACGGTTCGCCACCACCAATCCGAATGACCTGCTGATCGGCGCGAACTACGTCACCAGTCACAGCACCGGGCCGGGTACCGTGTTCACGCAGCGTGTGATCACCTGATCCCGACGGCTCGATCCTCGAAGATCGTGTGGTCACCACCGCGCGGCAGCTACAGCGCCACTGCAGTTCTCACTACCGGCGGCACTGGATCATGCAAATGGTCGCCTTCAGAGCGGCGACGCAATGAGAACGACGCTATATACGCTGCTGACATTACTCGGATGCCTGGCTCTGCCGCAGGCGAGGTACGCTGACGGCGCGCCGCTGCCCTCGTACGAGCGCGTGATGCTGCAGCCTGCGCCCAAGCCGATCCAGGACTTCGAACTCACCGACCAGGACGGCCGCAGCTTTCGCTTCAGCTCCCTGCGCGGCGAACCCGCCTTGATGATCTTCGGTTTCGCGCATTGCCCGGACGTATGTCCAACCTCACTGCAGAAACTCGCGCTCCTCAAGCAGTCCAACGCGGAGCTCAGAATGTGCGGGTCGTCATGATCAGCGTCGATGCTGAGCGCGACTCGGCCGCCGCTCTCAAGGAATACCTGCAGCACTTCTCCGGCGAGTTCATCGGTCTCACGGGCGACCCGCAACGCATCCACGAGTATCGCCAGGCAGTTCTCAGCGGCCTTCTTCCAAAGGGGACGTGAATTCGAGCAGCGGAGACTATGTCGTGGGCCATTCCGGGCAGGTGTTTGCCGTCGACAAAGGGGGCAACCTGCGCGCCGAGTTCTATGACGCAAGCCTGGATGCGATGGCTGGAGTGACGCGAGCGCTGCTCGCGGAGTGATCAGTCGTAGTGAATGCTGACGGTCGCCAAGCTCGTCGCGAAAATGACGGTCCAGGAATCCCACCAGCGAATTCATCAGTTGTGATTCGCCGCCCGCGGCGCGCGAGAAGATTTCGGCGAGAACGACCCCGGCGCGGCATTTTTCCAGCCAGATCCAGCCGTCATATTTGACGTGGCGCCACTTGGCGCGCCCGCGTTCCTTCGCGCCCTTGCGATGCAGAGTCCCACGGCCGCCGCGATGCAGGTCCGCCTGCTTCTTGATCAGCAACGAGTAAAGGTCGATGCCCTTTTCTGGCGACGATGAGCAGGCGAATCATGGACGAGGCTCCCTCGGGTATTGCGCTGACGATACCACCGATGCAGAGGCATAATCGTTCTCCAGAGGTCTACATCGATGCAGTTTCGCGCCGCTTCATATTGCTCATGCGCCGCTTTTTCGTCGCCCGCGGCCTATCGCCGCGGAAGACTTCCCCACGGACGCCTGCCCGGACACCGTGACGCCCGAGCGCTACGCGCTCACCTTCGAGCTCGATCCGCGACAAGCAACTTTCTCGGGCCAGGCTGACATCCGGGTGCGGATCAATCACGCCCGCGCAACGCATCTGGCTACATGGCAGCGGGCTGACCGTGTCAAAAGCAGCCGTCGAGCTGGGCGATCGAACTCTGCAGGCGCGCTACAAGCAGGTCGATCCGATCGGTGGCGTTGCAAGGCTGGACTTTGATTCTGCGCTCCCGCCGGACCAGCCCTCATCCATATCACCTATTCAGGCGGCCTTCGCACCGGGGCAGAAGGATTGTTTCGTTCGCAGGCGGGCGAGGACTGGTCACGTGTTCTCGCAGATGGAACCCATCGATGCGCGTCGTGCGTTTCCTGGCTTTGACGAGCCGCGCTTCAAGACACCGTTCTCGATCGCGATCATCACCCCGGCGGGCAACGAGGCGGTGTCGAACGCGCAGCTCCTGGTCAAAGGCACCGGCGAAGGATGGGCGGGTTCGATACGAGTTCTCACCCACACTGCCCCTGCCAACCTACCTCGTCGCGATTGCTGTCGGGCCTCTCGACATCGTGGACGCGCCCGCCGTCGCGCCGAATGACATTCGCAGCAAGCCCCTGCCATTGCGAGGCGTGGCGACTCGCGGCCGGGGCAGCAAGCTCGCCCTCACGCTACGTGAAACCCCGGAGCTGGTGCGGCGTCTGGAGCAGTACTTCGGGATTGCGTACCCTACCCGAAGCTCGACCTGATCGCGTCGCCCGATATGGGCGGCGCCGTGAGCACGCCGGGGCGATCCTCTTCGACGACACCCTCATTCTGCTGCGCGCCGGATGCCCCGCTGCAGCAGATTCTCGAATTCGGCGAGGTCACGGCACATGAGATTGCGCATCACTGGGTCGGCGACCTGGTGACTCCGGTCTGGTGGGACGACCTCTGGCTCAACGAGTCCTTCGCCGAGTGGAGCGGCATCAAGATTGCTGATCAATGGCGCCCGGATCTCGGCTTGCGCACTTCGCTGATCGTCGATGCTCTGGGGGCGATGAATGTCGACTCGCAGCGCGCCGGCCGGCCGATTCGCGAATCGATCGCTGACAACACACGCATCGCCAGCGCTTTCGACTCGATCACTTACGATAAGGGCGGCGGCGTGCTGGCGATGTTCGAGTCGTACATGGGAGAGGAAGTGTTTCAGCGCGGCGTTCACCAGCACCTGCTCGCGCACCCGCATGGCAATGCAACCGCACAGGACTTCTTCAGTGCGCTCGCCAGGGCCGCCGGGCAACCCGCGATCGTCGACGCGTTTCGAACCTTCGTCGAGCAGCCAGGCGTGCCGCTGATAGC
>ERZ1370068.5993-contig-4993_pt1 | contig 46352 bp, 57 predicted proteins | sample MGYA00561227_ERZ1370068 | MGnify/ENA primary metagenome ERZ1370068 (study PRJEB38410, sample SAMEA6850437) | metagenome | study: Metagenomic assessment of the ecological functions of the soil: analysis of the soil microbiota associated with the... | reverse complement strand
GACTGTCCGCAGAATCGGTGCGTCCTTCCCGCTTCGTCCCGCCGTTCTGTCCCTGGCCTGCGTGCGCGGCTCATCGGAGCCCAGGGCGAGGGCTTCCAACGCTTCGGCTCCTATAGGAAGCCGAGCGACGTCAAACGCATCCCCGCTTCCGATGCCGCGACTGCAAGCAGACCTGCTCGCGGCCAGACGTTTTCGACGACCTACTACCTCAAGCGCCCCGCGCTCCTCGTCGCCGTCGCGTCGGGACTTGCCGCCTGCTCCGCGCATCGGCAGATCGCCCGGTCAGCTCATTGCTCCAAGACCTCCGTCACCCGGATGGCCGAACGCCTCGGCCGGCACGCCATCCTCTTTCATGCGCGTTGCCGGGCTCAGCTCCCCGCGCTGACCGAGCCGATCGTCCACGATCACTTCGAGGCGTTCATCGGTCGGCAGGATCGAGCGCTCAGGCATCGGGACCGCCGTCGGAGTCGGAGTCGTGGTTCGTCGTACGACATCGATCCCGCCCCGCACCGGGGAAGCGGGCGGCGCCCAGACCGGAACACGGATCAGGAGACCCCGTCACGATCGAACCGCTCCTACATCGAAGCATCAAACGCACGTTTCGGGGCCTGATTCCGCACGGTTTCCGAGGGCCAGCCCCTGGTCTGCAACGTGGATGGGAGACTGGACTACCAGGTCGCGGCTCGGGCCGCCGACCTCGAGTCCAGCGATCGTGCTGCGGGTCTACCCGAATCCGAAGCGGGGCCCGAAGGGGCACTCCGCGATCGCCCGAAGCCATCGAGCGCGATCGTGCGATGTTTCCCGTCGATCAGCTGCACCAGTTGCTTCGTCACAGCTGCGCGGACCACAAGCGGGAGACGATCGCCTTCGGTCGGCGGCTCGAGTCGATCGTCGGGCGAGCTCACCTCCTGGCGGTGTGGAAGAACTTCATCAAGTGCCGATCGGAGCGACGGCCCGACCGGACGACCCCGGCGATGCGGCTCGGGCTGACGGACACGCGCTGGCGTTGGGAATGGGTCCTCTCGCGACGATTGTTCTCCGCACGGGAGCTCGTGTCGGACGCGGCACGCGCGATCTACCTGAAGCTTGGACGCAAGCACCTTCCCGAGCTCGCTCTCAAGCACGCGGCCTAATCCAGGGCCGATCCATCCCCGGCTAATCAGAACAACCCTTTTTGGGGGTCGTGCTCAACAGCAAAGATCAACAAGCTCGCGGCCACCGTGATCAAGTTCCGCCGCGTCACGAGTTCGACTAGACTGCGAGCCGTGCGTCCCGCCACGTTCGCTCTCGTCGGCGTGATTGCTCGGCGGCTCGTGCTCTCGGCCTCGCGCGCGGGCTGTGGACTCCGGACGAGCCGCGCGAGGCCGGCATCAGCCGGGAGATGTACACGGAGCCGGGGGTGATCCCGACGTTGAACGGGGAACCGTTCATCGAGAAGCCGCCGCTCTACTATTGGGCAACCGCGCTGTCGTTCCACCTCGCGGGAGGCCCGTCCGTTCCGCCGCCCGCGCCGTCAGCGGGTTCGCAGGACTGCTCACCCTGGTCGTCGTCTTCTTCTGGGTGCGGCGCGCGCTCTCGTTTGAAGCGGCCGCAGTGGCGACCGTGCTCCTGGGACCAGCGTCGCCTTCGTGACGTCCTCGCACTGGGTCAGGATCGACATCGTTCTGCTCCTCTTCTGCGCGATCGCGCTGTGGTCGGCGTGGGAGCGGATCGGCCGGGGCGGCGGAGCCGGGTTCCTCGTCCTTTTTCTATGCGGGCCTCGTCCTCGCGCTGTGGACCAAAGGCCTGGTCGGGCCGGTTCTTAGCGCCGCCGGGCTCGTCACGTACGCCGCGATGTCGCGCAGCGTCAGGGTCCTGGCGCCGCTGCGGGCTCGATCATGGCGGGCACATTGGTGCTCGTCATGGCGGTCGCCGCGCTGGTCGGCGCCATCGCCGCGACGGGAGGCGCCTCGGCTCTGCGCACCTGGTTCTGGGTCAACCACGTCGAGCGCTTCGTGCACCCCGTCGCGACGGGCACGAGAACCCCCTTCGCCTACTACGTGTGGACGCTTCCCACCGCGATCGCGCCTTGGGTCGTGCCGTTTCTTGCGCTCTTTCACTTCAAGGGGCGGCTGTGGCGGCGCGAACGTGCCGACGCCGCGCTCCCTGCGCTTTCGCCGCGGCGATGACGCTGGGGCCGCTCGTCGTGCTCAGCTTGTCATCGTCGAAGCGAGGCGTGTATCTCCTTCCGCTCCTCCCGCCGCTCGCGTTGCTGATGGCGTCCGCAACGCTCGACCGGATCGCGGCGCAGCGCGACGATCCGCGTTCGGGCCTCTGGGCACGATCCGGCGATTGGCTCCAGGCCGCGATCCTCGCGATCCTCGGCGTGGCGCCGCCGCTGGCGCACGTCGTGGAGACGCGCAGCGTGACGCCGATGTCGGCGGCTCTCCTCGTTGCGGGCTTCGCGACGACGGTCGCGCTCGCGATCGCGGTCGCACGGCACAACGCGGGACGCGCCTTCTGGATCGGAGCGGGCTCGATGGGCCTGGCGTTGGTGGGTGCGATCGTGCTCCTCGTTCCCCGGCTCGACGCCATCAAGGATCTCGAGCCGTTCGTTGCGCGGATCGACGCCGTCCTCCCGCATGGCGAGCCGGTTCGCGCGATGGGCGCCGATGAGACCCTCCTCGGGATCGTCTCGTTCGTCACCGGACGGCACGTGAGCGCGATCGAGCCGAAAGACTTGAGCGAGGGGTCGTTCGTTCTCGTGCAATCCGTCGGATCGCAGCCGGCGCCCCAGGGAGCTCGTGTCGGCCTACGAACGGATCGAGGCCGGGGAGTTCGGTCCGAGGAGACGCATCGCGCTGTGGAGAAAGGGGACACTCTCCCTTTTCCCCAATAGAGGACACAATTCACTTCCGGGTCCGACCGACTCGCCGCGGCCCGCTCGCGCGCGGTCTTGTCTCCGCGCGCTCGCTCCGCCGGATCGCTCGCTCAAGAGGAAACACCGCTCGCGATCCAGAGGGCCGCATCAAGGCCGGTCGAACCCTGGAAGTGGCGTGTGTCCTCTGGGGAAAAGGGGAGTGTCCCCTTTTTCAATGACCTCGATCAGGCGACGGTGACATCTTTCGAAAGGTAGACGTCCTGGATCGCGTTCAGCAGCTTGACGCCTTCGGCCATCGGCCGCTGGAACGCCTTGCGACCCGAGATCAGACCCATGCCGCCGGCGCGCTTGTTGACGACCGCGGTCGTGACCGCTTCGGCCAAATCGTTCGCCCTCGAGGCGCCGCCGGAGTTGATGAGCCCGCGCGACCCATGTAGCAGTTCGCGACCTGATAGCGGCAAAGATCGATCGGGTGGTCGCTCGACAGCTCGGTGTACATACGCTCGTCCAGCTTGCCGTAGCTCGAGGAACCGGTGCCCATCGCCTTGAATCCGCCGGTGTTCTCGGGGAGCTTCTGCTTGATGATGTCCGCCTCGATCGTCACACCGAGGTGGTTGGCCTGACCCGTCAGATCCGCGGACAGGTGGTAGTCCGTGTCCTTCTTGAACGCCGGGTTCCGCAGGTAGCACCAGAGCACGGTCGCCATTCCGATGTCGTGCGCCGCGTGGAACGCCGGACGCGACCTCGACGATCTGACGCGCCGCTTTGATCCGAGCCGAAGCAGATCGTCGCGCCCACGGCGGCCGCTCCATGTCGGCGGCTTCCTTCGACCGTACCGAAAAGGATCTGGTCGGCCTTGTTCGGGTAGGTCAGCAGCTCCGTTGTGGTTCATCTTCACGAGGAACGGAATCTTGTGCGCGTACCGGCGCGCGACCATGCCGAGCACCCCGTACGTCGACGCGACCGCGTTGCAACCCCGTCGATCGCGAGCTTCACGATGTTTTCGGGGTCGAAGTAGTCCGGGTTCTTGGCGAACGAAGCGCCGGCGGAATGCTCGACCCCTGATCGACCGGGAGCATCGACAGGTAGCCCGTTCCCGACAGGCGTCCGGTCCTGAAGAGCCGCTCCAGATTCGTCAGGACGCGATTGTTGCGGTCGGAGGCGGCTGCAATCCTGTCCACGAAATCCGCCCGGGAAGGTGAAGGCGATCCTTGGAGATCTTGGTCTCGCAAACCCCAGGTAGTAGTCCGCCTTGTCGCCCAACGCTTTCTGAATGGCCCCGTCCATCGTGGATTTGCTCCTTGAAGAAGGCGTCATTCTAGCAGGGCCTCTCAGCGCTTCATTTCGAAGCCGCCGCCGGGTCCAGCAGGAACGTCACTGGGCCCGCTCCCATCGTCGCCAGGGCGACGGGGAGCTCCGAATCCTCGTTCCCGAAGGCGTCTCCCAGCGCCTCGGCCTTGGCGGACCGGTGGCGAACACGACGATCCGTCGCGCCGCCGTCAAAGCTCTCAAGGTCAGCGTCATCCGCCGCGGAGGAGGCTTGGGCGCGTCGTCGAGCTCCGCCACGTCGCGATCCCAGGCGCGCAAGAGCCGGTGTCCTGGAACAGCGAGGCCACGTGCCCGTCTTCTCCCATCCCCAGAAGGACGAGATCGATCCGCGCGGGTTGGCCTAGGTTTTCCATGAGCAGCCTCGCATAACCCTCCGCCGCGGCCCGGGCGGATCCTCGCCGCGCATGCGGTGGACGCGCTCCCCGGGGATGGGGACCGCGTCGAGCCACGCGATCCGCGCCGCGCGAAAGTTGGAGTCGGTGTCGTCGGGCGGAACCATGCGCTCATCGACCCAGAAGACGTCGGTTCTCGACCAGTCGATCGGCAAAGGGATCAAAGAGGGGAGGAGATCGACGGTCGCGGATCCGCCGGGGACGGCGATCGAGAATCGACCTCGCTCGGCGACCGCTTTCCGCGACGATTCCTGGACGAGCTCCGGCGAATCGGGCCGCAAGCCCAGGCACGGGTTCGATCGCCACATCGACGGGCATGACGGGATTGAGGCTACCATGTCCGCCGCTTCGTCCCATCGAGAAGGAGGAGCCCCATGCAGCTCGGCATGATCGGTATCGGCCGGATGGGCGGCAACATGGTGCGCCGCCTCGTGCGCGGCGGGCACGAGTGTGTGGTCTACAACCGATCGAAGGGCCCGGTGGACGAGCTCGTCAGGACGGTGCGCGTGGGACGACCGATCTCGCCGCCTTCGTCTCGATGCTCTGCCGCGCCGCGCGTCATCTGGCTGATGGTCCCGGCGGCGGTCGTGGATCGCGTGCTCGCCGACATCACCCGCTCCTCGCGAAAGGCGACACCGTGATCGACGGCGGCAACTCGTATTACCGCGACGATATCGCCGCGCGCGCGAGCGCTCGCCGAGCGCGGCATCCACTACGTCGACTGCGGGACGTCGGGGGCGTGTGGGGCTCGAGCGCGGCTACTGCCTGATGATCGGCGGCGAGCCCGAGACGGTCGAGCGCCTCGATCCGATCTTCGCGACGCTGGCGCCGGGAGTCGGATCGATCCCGCGCACGCCGGGGCGCGCGAAGGGATCCGGGACGGCGGAGCGGGGTTCCTCCACTGCGGCCCGCACGGCGCCGGCCACTTCGTGAAGATGGTGCACAACGGGATCGAGTACGGGCTGATGGCGGCGTACGCCGAGGGGCTGAACATCCTCCGCCACGCCGAACGTCGGGAAGGCAGGCGCGCGCGCCGACGCCGAGACGACGCCGCTGCGGAACCCCGAGTACTACCGGTACGATTTCAATCTCGCGGACGTGACCGAGGTGTGGCGGCGCGGGAGCGTGGTCGTCGTCCTGGCTGCTCGACCTGACCGCCGAGGCGCTGGCCGGGAGCCCGGAGCTCGGAGTTCTCGGGGCGGGTCTCGGACTCGGGCGAGGGACGGTGGACGATTCTCGCGGCGATCGATGAGGGCGTGCCCGCGCACGTCCTGACCGCGTCGCTTTACGAACGGTTCGACTCGCGCGGCGAGGCGGAGTTCCAGAACCGCGTGCTCTCCGCGATGCGCTTCGCGTTCGGCGGCCATCACGAAAAGAAGTAGCGAGATAGGGCAGTGTCCCCTTCATGAGCGAGCTTCCGGACGGCATCGAGCCGGCGCCGATTCCCGAGCCGATGGACGCGGCGGCCGGGATCGTCCTGCGCCGGCATCCCGGCGGCGGCTTCTGCGGTGCTGTTGGGGCGCCGCGCGCGCAACGCGCGATTCATGCCGGGAATCTCGCCTTTCCCGGAGGGAGACTCGAGCCCGGCGATGAGCCGGACCGCGCGGGCGCGTTCGAACGATGCGCCTCGCGCGAGCTCCACGAGGAAACGGGAATCGTCGTCCCCCTGCTTCGTGGCGCGCGGCGGGCGAGCGCACGACGCCTCCGATCTACCCCAAGCGATTCCGCACCCTGTTCTTCGTCGCGGAGGTCGACGACGATGCGCGGCTCCCCCGCGGCCGTTCCGTCGCCCGAGGAGATCGAGAGCCTGACGCTTCGCGGATCCGCGGGCGGTGCTCGTGGACTGGGAGTCGGGCAGTGCTCTCGTACCGCCGCCGCTCCTCCCGATCTTGCGAGCTGATGACCGGCGAGCCATCGGCCGACGCCGCGGCGCTCGCGGCGCGCGTCGCCGCCGTCAACGCGGACGAAGACAGAAGTCCGCGAATCGAGTTCGTCCCCGGCGTGTGGGTGCTGCCCGTGAGGACGCGGACGCTGCCTCCGGCCTCGTGCACCAACGTCTGGATGCCCGAGGGCGCCGGTTCATCGTGATGGACCCGGGGAGCGACTGAGATCGGCGAGAACGCCCGCCTCCGCGCGGTCATCGGGAAGCGCCTGGCAACGGGCAGCGCCGCTCACGCAGTCGTTCTGACCCACCACCACCGCGACCACGTCTCGGGCGCGGGCGCGATCGCGTCGGCGCTGCGCGTTCCGGTCTACGCCCACGCGGGAGCCCTGCGAGGATTCCCGCGCTCCCGCGGGCGTCGCGACGCGCACCTTGAGCGATGGCGACACGATCGACCTCGATGGCACCATCCTGCGCACTCTGCACACGCCGGGCCACGCGCCAGGCATCTCGCCTTCTTCGATTCCGCTCGGCGCGCTTCTCTTCGGGGGCGATCTCGTCAGCGGTCTTTCGACGATTCTCGTCGGTTTCGGCGATGGGGACATGGACGCCTATCTCGACTCTCTCGAGGCGGTATCCGCCCTCGACCCGAAGACGGTGCTGCCGTCGCACGGGCCGCCGCTTCCCGGAAAGGCACTCGCCGCGACGATCGCGCATCGTCAAGGTCGCGAGGCCGGGATCGTCGCGGTGCTCGCCGACGGGCCCCGAAAGATCTGTCGACGATCGCCGCGGCCGCCTACGCGGGCGAAGCCGATGCCCCGGCTTTCCTCCGGGAGCTTCAAACGCGCGCGCATCTCGATCGGCTCGTGCGACGCGGACGGATCGCCAAGAACGGGGACCGGTACCGCCTCGTCTAGTTCGGGGCGGGCATCGAGGGCATCCCGGGAATCTCGATGTTGTCGTAGTTCGCACGCGCGAACATCTCGCGGCGCCTTCTCGAAGGTGGCCTTGTTCTCGGCGGTGAAGAAGAAGTAGGTCCGCCTGGAGAAGTCGACGCGCGGCGCGTCGCTCCCGGCTTGAACCGTTGCTTGACTCACCGGGTCGGTCAGAACGCCGCACGAGCCCGTGGGGTCGGCGTCGAAACGGCGCTTGTCCGCGTCGTCGGCGAAGAAGAACACTTCGTAGTTGACGAACGATCGATGGGTGGGGTCCAGCACGGCGGCTTTCCGGTTATCGACCAGGTCGGGGACGCCGATACCGAGCTCTTGAAGCTGAATCTGAGGGTCTTGCACGAAGACCTTGACGCAGGGCCTTCAGCAGAAGCCGATCGGCAGTCCGTTGACGTAGATCGGCGGAAAGGCGGCCGAGAGCTTCCGTTTGGTCACCGGGCAGCGGTCGTTGGCCGAAATCGACCCGTCCTCGAAACGGATCTTCGGGAATTCGGCCGTCGCGTCGATCCGCTCCGCCTTCCCGATGGGCGGGACCAGCTCCGACGGGCGTGCGCCGCAGGCGGCTGCGAGCGTCAGCAGGAGGGCGGCGGCCGCCGCCCGGAGTAGGGTCCGCATGGCGTCCATTGTCGCCGATTTGCGGTTGGGGCGCCGCAGGAACCGCGGTCAAGGAACTTCTCCTCAGCAGCCGGTCTCATTCTCGAGGACAGGAGATCTCCCCACAAGGAGGCCCGCCATGTTCGAAAGCACGCTCGAAGCCCAGGCCCTCAACGAAAGTGAGCGACGGTTCGGCACGTTGTCCGCCGCCGCCTTTGGCACATGTCGCGTTCGGCGCAGGCGATCGTCGCGGCCACGGCCTTCATCGTGCCACCGGTGCACACACCGGAGCCGCCGCATATGGTGATCATCAGCCCCGGGATCCCGAAGGCGGACCCGACACCACCTTCGGCTCCGACCGCGCCGCCGAAAAACGGCGCGGACGAGGCGAGACGCGACGCGGTGGTCCCGCCGCCTCGCGTGACTCCCGAACTTCCTCCGCGAAGGTCCCGGATCTGCCTCTTCTGCCTCCTGCAGACTCTGCATTCCAGGACCGCCTCGCGACGGGGAAGGGACATCCGGCGACCCTAACGGATCGGGCTCGGGAATCCCGGAGGCGCGGGCGACGATCCCGCGGGAGGTGGTGGCGGCGGCACGGTCGGTCCCGTGTACGTCACCGGTGAGATGGTCCGGCCGGTCCTGCTGGTGAAGGGCGAGCCGGAGTACCCGCGGGCGGCCCGCCAGGCCGGTTTGGGTGGACGCGTGACGTTGCGCGCGGTGATCGCCGAGGACGGGAGCGTCGAAGCTGTGGAGGTGCTCTCGTCCTCGAACTCGCTGTTCGACAGTTCCGCGGTCGATGCCGTGCGGAAGTGGCGCTACCGACCGGCGCTCATGAACGGAAGACCGGTGCGCGTCTACTTCTCGGTCGTCGTCAACTTCATCGTGCGGTGATGCCTTGTCGGTCGTCACTCCCAGGTCGTGAGGCCCCGGGGCTTGGGCTCGTGACGATAGAGGATTCCGACGCTTGCCGTGTAGGCGAGGGGCCGTTGCCGTGATCGTCGAAGCCGCGATGCTCGGCGCCTAGCTCAATTCGCGCGCGCCATCCGTCCGAAGCCTTTTTCCGGAACGCGAAGTCGACGCCCCCGTCAGTATCAGGTCCAACCCCAGGTCCGAATCGGTGAACCCTTGAGCCTGCGGAATGATCAGAGTCGTCTCCAGATGCGCCTGGTCAAAGGCGAGCCCAAACGCCACCGACGGCTGGACGACTCGGTCGATTCGGAAGATGGTCCGGCTCTTCAAGCCCAGCCGCGTAAAGGTGTCGTCGTACGAGACCTCCGCATCGATGGGCGCGGGCGTACCGCTGTCGTCGAACAGAAAATTCTCGGTCGTCTCGTGCGCGAATCGGTCGAGGAAGATATCGATCCCGAACGAGACCGACCCGCGCCGCGCTGCCTCCATGGAGAACAACACACCGACGTCGGTGCCCTGTGTCTCGAACTTTCCAGGGGTGAAGCCCGGTGAAGCGTCGAGCTCTTCAAGCCCTTGCCAGATCTCCGGCCCCGCGAAAACGCCGAGACTCCAGCACAGAGGGCCGTGCCGTTTGGGCGGCTTCGCCTTTTTCCACCACTCGTCTGCTGCCGGGGGCGTCTCAACCGCGAACGCGAGCGTGCCCCAAAGGACGAGTAGAACGATGGAACGGGTCTTCATTTGCTGTACGGCACACTAGCCGCAGTTTCCTTCCGAGCCAAGCCGAAACTTGCCGAGCCAGCAGACGTTTCGACGTCGCAACTCGAATCGCGAACCCGAAGCGACCCGCGCCTCCGGTGTTACGCTTCACCGGACATGACGCTGAAACCGGGTTGCGCTGAATGGTGACGTGGGACGACATCGTCGCGGCGGCGGAGCGCGTCCACGGGGTCGCTCGGCGAACGCCCGTCATGACCTCGACTCAGCTCGATGCGCGCCTGTCCGCGACAGTGTTTCTGAAGTGCGAGAGCTTTCAGCGTATGGGTGCGTTCAAGATCCGGGGAGCGTACAACGCAATCTCGAGGATCCCCGCCGCGGACCGCGAGCGCGGCGTCGTCGCCTACTCGTCGGGAAACCACGCGCAGGCGGTGGCGCTCGCGTGCCGGCTCCTGGGGATCAAGGCGACGATCGTCATGCCGAACAACGCGGCGAAGGTGAAGCGAGCGGCGACGGAAGGGTACGGCGCCCGCATCGTCGAGTACGACCCGGCGACCGCCAAGCGCGAGGAGATCGCGCGGGGGATACAAGAGGAAGGGGCGCCCACGCTGATCCCGCCGTTCGACCATCCCCACGTCGTGGCCGGGCAGGGGACGGTGGCGAAAGAGTTGATCGAGGACGTCGGAGAGCTCGATCTCTTGCTCGTCCCGTGCGGTGGCGGAGGCTTGTTGTCCGGCTCGTCGATCGCAGTGCGCGCGCTGAGCCCTCGCTGCAAGGTGATCGGCGTCGAGCCGGGAGGGGCTGACGATGCGGCGCGCCTCGTTTCGATCACGGGCGGCTCGAGCGGTGCGACCATCCCGACACGATCGCCGACGGCGCCCGCACGCCGTCGCTCGGCGAGATTACGTTTCCGATCATTCGCCAAAACGTGGACGACATCGTGACGGTCGTCCGATCGCGAGATTGTCGGCGCGATGAAGTTCATGTGGGAGCGGATGAAGCTCGTCGTCGAGCTTCCACCGGGGCGCTCGCGCTGGCCGGGGCGCTCGCGGGCAAAGTCCCGGTGTCGGGGAAGACCGTCGGCGTCATCAGTCAGCGGTGGCAATGTCGACCTTGCCGAGGCGGCCGGCTGGATGGCGACCTCGACGGCCGATTGAAGCCTTATACTCCCGCCCATGGGAGCACCGCGGAGTCTTCACGGCCAGCCGGTTCACTTCCGGGAATTCGATCTTTCCGACGCGGATCGAGATCACGCCGGAGAGCGTCGCCAGGATCAAGCCGAGGTGGATCGGGGGAGCGAAGACAGCATCCCGATCGCCAAGATCGCTTCGGTCTCGATCACGACCGGATTGATCTTCTCCTCGATCCGGATCCGAGTCGAGCGGCGGCGCGACACCCATCGTTTCGGACGGCCACTACAAGGGCGACGCCGCTGGCGATTCGCGACCTGATCCACGAATACCAGACGGGACGCCTCGCGTGACGCCGTCTCGCGAGTTCCGCCATACATCCGCTGACGGGGAGGAAACATGCTCAAAGAGTTCAAAGAATTTGCGATGAAGGGCAACGTCGTCGACATGGCGATCGGGATCATCATCGGAGCGGCGTTCGGAAAGATCGTCAGCTCGCTCGTCGGCGACGTCTTGATGCCCCCGATCGGGAGGCTGATGGGAAACCTCGATTTCACCAACCTGTTCTTCGCGTTGAACGGCCAGGTCTACGAGTCGCTCAAGGCGGCCAAAGATGCGGGAGCGCCGACGATCAACTACGGATTGTTCATCAACACGGTGATCGACTTCATCATCGTCGCGTTCGTGATCTTCATCCTCGTCAAGCAGATGAACCGCCTCAAGAAAGCGGAGCCCGCGGCCGCCCCGGTGACGAAAGAGTGTCCGTATTGCCTCTCGCAGATCGCGTTGAAGGCCACGCGGTGCCCGGCCTGCACGTCCGAGGTCAAAGCGGCCTGATGTTAGGATCACGCCGGAGTTAGGGGACGCGACATGCGACGTGCGGCGCTCATTTCGTGGACGCGCTGCCGTGTTCCTCGTGCTCGGTGTTCTCGGCGCGACGGCCGCACGCGCGACCTCCGAGGACGAGCGCCCCGGCGAGCTCGGCATCCTCGCGGGAGTGGGCCTGGGCGATGAGAAGCTCGTCGGGAGCGACAACGACTCCGACCTGAATCTGCTCCTGGGAGGCCGTTTCGCGTGGCACTTCACCGACCGTGTGTCCGGGTACTTCGACGGCACCTGCGTGAAGTACTCCGGGCGACGCCGCTCTCTTCGGCGACGTCGGCGAGACCGCATTTCGCGTCGGCCCCGAGTGGTACGTGAACCCCCGATCGCGTTGGCAGTTCTTCGTCAACCTCGGCCTCGGCGGCATGACGCTGAGGTCGGATCTCGATGGCAACGACGGCCGCGGCTTCGCGTCGCTGGGGCTCGGCGTTCGCCGCGGCTGGCGGGTGGGCGCGCTGCGCATGGAGCTGCGCGCGGGGATCACACCGTGACGAGCTCCGACGGGTTTAGGCGGCAAGGATTTCACCCTCCTCAAGGCCGTGCTGGGCTGGACGTTCGGGATCGGCGCGCGTCCGAAGGATTCCGACGGGGACGGCGTTTTCGACAAGAAGGACAAGTGCCCGGACACGCCGCAAGGCGCCGTGGTCGACAAGGATGGGTGCCCGTGGACTCGGACGGCGACGCCGTGTGGGACGGCATCGACCTGTGCGCGGACACGCCCAAGGGCTGGCCGGTGGATGCGAAGGGCTGTCCGCTCGACTCCGACGCCGACGGCGTCGCGGACGGCAAAGACTCGTGCCCGGAACACGCCGAAGGGCTGTACCGTCAACGCGCGAGGGCTGCCCGGCGGACGCCGACGGCGATGGAGTCTGCGAGGGGCTCGATCAGTGCGCGAACACGCCGCAGAACTGCCGCGTCGATGCGCGCGGCTGCCCGATCGACTCCGACGGCGACGGTGTGTGCGACGGAATCGATCAGTGCCCGGGCACGCCGTCGGGAGTGCCGGTGGATGCGAAGGGGTGTCCGCCTCCGCCGCCGGCGTTCCTCCCCGAGCCGGCCAAGGAGCTCGTGCTCGAGCGCGTGTTCTTCGAAACCGACAAGCGCCACGCTGAAACCCGAATCGACGGAGACCCTCGACAAGGTCGCGGCGTCCCTCAAGGACTTCCCCGATGTCAAGATCCAGGTTGCGGGTCACACGGACAACACGGGAAGCGCCGAGCACAACATGAAGCTCTCCGAGGCCCGCGCGGCGACGGTCATGAACTACCTGATCTCGAAGGGGGTCATCCCCGCGATGCTCAGCGCGAAGGGCTACGGCAAGAACGAGCCGCTCGCCGATAACAAGACGGCCGGAGGGTCGGGCGCAGAATCGTCGCGTCGGGCTGCGTCGCGTCGAGTAGAGCAGGGTCACATCGTCAGAAGGCGTCGCAAGGCCTCGAGGAGCCGTGCTTTCGGCATGAAGATCTCCTCCGAGCGCCTTGCTGAAGGGGACCGGCATGTCGAGGCCCCCGAGCCGCTCGACCGGGGCGTCGAGATCTCGGAAGCACTCCGCGAGAGGGTCGCGGCGACTTCGGCGCCGAAGCCGCCGGTCACCGGGGCCTCGTGCAGCACGAGCGCCTTCGAGCGTCTTGCGCACCGACGCCGCAGCCAGGTCGCGACGTCCCACGGGAGCAGGGTGCGCAGGTCGATGACCTCGACCGAGAAGCCCTCGTCCGCGAGCGTTTCCGCGGCCTGCAACGGCCCACACGACGCCGACGCCGTAGGTGACGACGGTCGCGTCCGTGCCCTCGCGCGCGATCCGTCGCCTTGCCGAGCGGCAGCGTGTAGTAGCCCGCCGGGACCGGGCCCTTCGCGGACCGGTACAGGCCCTTGTGCTCGAGGAAGCAGCACCGGGTTCCCGTCCTCGAAGCGACGCAAGCAGCAACCCCTTGGCGTCGAACGGCGTGGCGGGCGCGACGACCTTCAGGCCGGCCACCTGCGTGAACCACGCTTCCATGTTCTGCGAGTGGAACGGACCCGCGCCCATGCCGCCGCCGACGGGGAGGCGCAGGACGACGGGAAGGCGCGCGCCCCACCGGTAGTGCGTCTTCGCGAGGTTGTTGACGATCTGGTTGAAGCCGCAGGTGACGAAATCGCCGAACTGCATCTCGAGCATCGGCGACGAAGCCGTCGAGCGCCAACCCCATCGCCGCGCCGACGGCGCCCGACTCGATGATCGGCGTGTTGCGCACGCGCGACTTGCCGAACTCGGCCGCCAGCCCTTCCGTGCACTTGAAGACGCCGCCGTACTCGGCGATGTCCTGGCCGAGGAGGATCGACCCGCGGATCGCGGGCCATCGCCTCGCGCAGGGCATCGTGCACGGCGTCGACGTAGCGAAGCTCCGGAGCCGCGCGACCGCGGCGCGGCGACGGCTCGTGCGGAACGAGCCGCGACGGAGCGTACACGTCGGCCAGCTCGCGCTCGGCGGTCGAGTCGGGATCGGGAAGCGCCAGCGCCGCGTCCGCCAGATCGTCGATCGTCGTCCTTGAGCGCCGCGCGGATCGCGGCGCACTCGGCGCGGCGTCAGCACGCCGCGCTCGATCAGCGTGCGTCTCGTATCGCGCGACGGGGTCCTTCGCGGCCCACTCCGCGAACGAGCGCCTTGGGAACGTAGGCCGTCCCCGAGGCCTCCTCGTGGCCGCGCATCCTGAACGTCTTGAACTCGAGGAGCGTCGGGCCGCAGCCCGGCGCGCGCGCGCCGGCCGCCTCGGTGACGGCGTCGCACGACCGCCAGGAGATCGTTCCCGTCCACGACCCGTCCGTCGATTCCGTATCCGGCCGCCTTGTCCGGCGATGTCCTTGCACGCGTACTGCTCGGAGGTCGGCGTCGACAGCCCGTACTGGTTGTTCTCGACGATGAACAGCACGGGGAGCTTCCACACCGCGGCGAGGTTGACCGCTTCGTGGAAGTCGCCCTCGCTCGTCGACCCGTCGCCGGTGAACGCCGCGGCGACGCGCTTCTCGCCGCGAAGCTGCGTCGGCGAGCGCGAGCCCGTCCGCGACCGGGAGCATCGCGCCCAGGTGCGAGATCATGCCGACGATGCGATGGTCGGCAGCGATCCGAAGTGGAACGTGCGGTCGCGTCCCTTGGTGAAGCCGCCCTCCTTGCCCAGGAGCTGGCGGAACAGCTGCGCGAGATCGACGCCGCGCGTCGTGAAGACGCCCAGGTTCCGGTGCATCGGCAGGATGAAATCGTCCGGCCTCGAGCGCCGAGCGTCACGCCGACCGCGATCGCCTCCTGGCCGATCCCCGAGAACCACTTGGAGAGCTTCCCCTGCCGCAGCAGGTTCAGCATCTTCTCTTCGATCATCCGGGGCAGGACGATCGAGCGGTGGAGAGCGACAGACGATCGTTCGCGAGTCGTTGCCGGCATGGGCGAGTTGATCAGCGAAGCCGGGCATGTCCAGCGAAGCATTCTACCGCGGGATCTCGGCGGCGCTGCGCCGGGCGACCTCGTCGGCGCATCCCCACGACAGCGTGACGCCGCCCCCGCCGTGGCCGTAGTTGTGGACGATGACTCCGCCGGGACGCCGCACGGTCTCGAGGCGAACCTCGCTCCGGCCGGGGCGCAAGCCGACGGCGTGCGAGAGAACCTCGGCGCTGTGCGAGCGCGGGATCGAGGGCGCGGCAGCGCGCGAGGATCGCGCTCGCGCGGTCGCCGGATCGACGTCGAGGTCCCAGACGCCCTCGTCCTCCGTGCCTCCCAGGACCGTGCAGTCGGGCGCGCGGAATGATGTACGCCAGGGGCGACCCGACGCCTCCCGCCTGAACGAAGCGATCGGCATAGCCCGCGGCCACGCGCACGATCTGGCCGCGGATCGGGTGCAGCTCGTCGTCTTTGACGAGCTCGCGCGCGCGCCAGACCCGTGCAGTTCACGACGAGCGACGCTTCGAGGAGGAGCGCTTCGAGGTCGTCGACGCCGCGGGTTTCGATCGCGCCGCCAAGCGTCGTCGACGCGCGACTCGAGCCACTTCAGGTAGACCGGCATGGCGACGACCGGGGCGGTGAACACGTGCCCGGACGGTAGCCGGGAGGGAGCTCGCCGGCCTCCGCGCGGCGGAGCGCGTCCACGGCCTCCTTCCACCACGGGTCGGACGCATCGTCGCGCTCGTGAAGGTCGATCCCGGGAACCATGGTCACGCCCGTCGCCGGATCGCGCGCGAGCTCGCGCAGCGCGCGAAACGTGCGGCGGCTCCAGAGGAGCGCGCGATCGGGCGGCCCGCAGCGGAACGGATACCAGACCGCGGCCGCGACGTCGGACGTGGTGTTCGGGGTGCGCTCGCGCGTGACGATCCTGACCTTGAAGCCCGCCTCGAGCAGGCCGCACGGCGGTGGATGAGCCCGGCGACGCCGCAGCCCACCACGATCGCCTCGCGCGTCAGGGTCGTTCTCGTGAAGGGCGCGCTCACGGCAGCGAGTCTACGACTTGTAGCCGACGGCCGGGAGTGATAGAAACTCCCGGGGCGGAGGAGGAGCATCCATGGGCCTGATTCCTCGCGAAGTGAAGTTCTTCGATCTGCTCGAGCAGCAGTCGAATACGGTCGTCAGGGGCGCGAAGCTCCTCCAGGAGTGCCTCGAGTCGAAAGGCTCGATCGACGACATGTACCTGGCGTCGAAGCGCATCCACGACGTGGAGCACGAGGGGGACGAGCTGGTCCACCGCCTGATGGAGCGCCTGAACAAGAGCTTCATCACCCCGCTCGATCGCGAGGACATCCACGAGCTGACGAGCCGCTTGGACGACGTGCTCGACTACGTCGACGCGGTCGCCAAGCGCCTCGTCACGTTCAAGATCTCAGTCCCGACCCACCACGCGATCGAGCTCGGGCGGATCATCGTGCGGGGCGCCGAGGAAACCGCGGTCGGGATCGCGCTCCTGCGCGACCTGTCGAAGTCCGAGGCGATCATCCGGCAGTGCGCGAAGATCAACCAGCTCGAAAACGACGCCGACCAGGTGATGCGCGACGCGTTGAACGACCTGTTCAACGGCGGCGCGCGAAACCCGCTCGAGGTCATCAAGTGGAAGGACATCTACGAGCATCTCGAGCTGGCGACCGACAAGTGCGAAGACGTCGCCAACATCATCGAGTCCGTCCTCGTGAAGTACTCCTAGGCCGCCCTTGAGCCACGGCTTTTCCACGACCTCGCCGCGGTCTTTTCCAACCCTTACGTGGCGATCATCTTCGTCGCCGCGCTGGCGTTCGATTTCATCAACGGCTTCCACGACGCGGCGAACTCCATCGCGACGATCGTCGGGACGCGCGTCATGCGCCCCGGCCCGCGGTGCTCTGGGCCGCGTGGTGGAACTTCGCCGCGGCGTGGTTTTTCGGGCTGGCCGTCGCCAACACCGTCGCCAAGTGGGTGCATCCCGAGTTCGTCACCACCGACGTGATCCTCGCCGGGCTCGTGGGCGCCATCGTCTGGGACCTGCTCACGTGGTACGTCGGGCTGCCGACCAGCTCGTCGCACGCGCTGCTCGGCGGGTTCGGCGGCGCCGCCATGGCCTACGCCGGGAGCACGACCGGCGTGCTGCAGATGGGGAAGGTGCTCGCGACGATCGAGTTCATCGTCCTGGCGCCGCTCATCGGATTCGTGCTCGGCCCTCGCTCCTCGTCGTCATCGTCATCCGCGTGTTCTGGCGGTTCGCCGCCAGCCGCGTCGATCGCTGGTTCCGCGTCATCCAGCTCGGCTCCGCCGCGGCCTATTCCTTGGGCCACGGCGCCAACGACGCGCAAAAGACGATGGGGATCATCGCGGCGCTCTTCTACGCGACGATCTGGCGCGCGCAGCAGCCGCTCTTCGAGGCCGGCAAGATCCAGTTCCCGTTCTGGATCGTGCTGGTCTGCCATCTCGCGATCGCGCTCGGGACGATGACGGGAGGCTGGCGCATCGTGAAGACGATGGGCATGAAGCTCACGAAGCTCCGCCCCTACGGCGGCGCGTGCGCCGAGACGGCCGCCGCGGTATCGCTGTTCGTCTCGGCGCACCTGGGCGTTCCCGTCAGCACGACGCACACGATCACCGGCGCGATCGTCGGCGTGGGAACCGTGCAGCGCGTTCTCGGCCGTGCGCTGGGGGATCGCGCGCCGCGTCGTCTGGGCGTGGGTCCTGACGATCCCGATGTCGGCGATCGTCGGCGCCGCCTGCTACTGGCTCATCGCCTTCGTACGCTGACCACGTGCGGCGTATACTCGTCAGCCGCACGGGAGGTCACCATGTTGAAGCTTCACCATCTCGATCGATCGCCGTTCGGCTGGAAAGTGCGGATGGTCCTCGAGGAGAAGAAAGTCCCGTACAAGCTCGTCATCCCCGAGAACAAGTCCGAGGACCCGGCGTTCCTCAAGCTCAACCCGTTCCGGCTGACCCCGGTGCTCGAGCTCGAAGACGGCGCGACGATCTACGAGTCGACCGTCATCAACGAGTACCTCGAGGAGGCGTTCCCCGAGCCCGCGATGCTCCCGAAAGATCCCTACGAGCGGGCGCGCATCCGGATGATCGAGGACACGACCGACCAGTACGTCTACGCTGGCGCTCCGCGAGTTCCGCATGGCGCAGTTCGACTACGCGCCGCCCTTCCTCGTGCGCAAGAAGGCCGACGAGGTCGACCACAAGCTGCTCGAAGCCTCGCGGGTCAAGCTGCACGAGCACCTGACGCGGCTCGAGGCCGAGCTCGCCGGGCGGACCTACTTCGGCGGCGACGATGTTCTCGCTCGGCCGACGCGGCGCTCGCCCCGCCGCTCACCGCCTCGCTGAAGCTCCTCGGCGGTGCTTCCCGACAAGCGCTACCCGCTGATCGCGGCCTGGTCGGCGCGCGTCGTCGAGCGGTCGTCGTACATCGCTTCCGCGCCGAAGGAACCGCTGCGCATCCGCGACTGATGGCCGCCGACTGGATCCGGGTCGGCGACGTCGCGCTCTGGGTCAAGGGCGCGGCCGCCGGGTCGACGTCGACGGCCGGCCGATCGCGGTGTTCTGGGACGGCGCCTCGTGGACCGCGCTCGACGACACCTGCCCCCACATGGGAGCGTCGCTCGCCGACGGCCGCCTCTTCGGCGGCGAGCTCCAGTGCTCGTGGCACGAGTGGCGCTACGATCGCACGACCGGCCAGTGTCCCTTGCGTCCCTGGGCGCGCGTCCGCGTCCACGACGTGCGCATCGACGCGCGGCGGCGTGTGGATCAAACGCCCGGAGCCGCCGCCGCGGGAGACGAGCCCGAAGCCGATCCCGAATGGCTGGGCTGGGACCCGGATCGGTATTTCAGAAAAGTGATGTTCTGTACGAATGGCGTCGTGAGCCGATAGCTGGGGAGGGATGTTGTGGCCCGATGACACTTACGTTCGACGACGTTTGTCGGCACGAGCGCAGTCATCGCGGTAATGCTGACGCTGGCAGGTTGCTCCCAACGGGAGAAGCTCGATCAGTCACTTACGGTCTTGATGACCCAATTGCGTATTCCGTACGAAATCAGCCGGGCAGCCTCGACGCGGCGGGAGACGATTTGAGTGGCATTTGGCGCGTTCAACTAACGCGATGACCTCGCTGTGGGACGGTCCCAAGTCTGATGCGCGGGGTTTTCCAACAAGCGGATGATTCAGATGTGTCGAATTCAAGCGCGTGATCGCGAAGAGACTTAAGCCTCGGAAGATCTAAGTGGTGCTCGGGCCTTTAGGGCCGAGAGAGCACTTGGCCCTGGGACGATCTGCGAGTCACTCACTTGCAACATTGATGCTCCTGATCCCCGCTGAGGGGCAGAACAGCGTATTTCTCAATTTCGAAGATCTGACATAGTTCGACTCGGCAAGTACCCTCGTAGCATCAAGCGTCTCGTGGGTTGATTGGCGCAGGTCATCCTGAAACGCGCCAAGGCAGAAGCGATGAGATTCCCAGGACGTATCACGAAGGACGGCAAGTATTGGCTCGTCGAGATCCGCAGCCCGACGCGATCACCCGAGGCGCACGGAAGCGGGAAGCGTTCGCGATGGCTGAGGATCTGATCGAAACCATGGCTGGGGCGAAGAGCTTGCAGGGCGACCGTTTATCCCACCAGCGGGAGTCGTTCGAGATCGGCGCGAATCGCGTCGGTGCTCTCCTGGCGCTCCTGCTTCGACGGCAGAGAGCGTCGGGGGATCCCACTGGCGGGGCCGCCCACAGGATGGGCCAACGATCCAAGAACGCCTATGCGCGATACGAACAGGAGGGAGGACGATGCCCACGGTCGAAAGCTGGAGCAACTGCTCAAGGCGATCGCACCTGACCAGAAGATCGTGTGCACATCGCGGCGTAGCCCTTACGTCTCGTAGGCCAGGTTCGGCCTGAGCCACCGCTCCGCCTCGCCGACCGGCATCCCCTTCCGGCGCGCGTAGTCCTCGACCTGATCGCTGGCCGATCTTCCCGACCGAGAAGTACCGCGACTCCGGGTGCGCGAAGTAGAAGCCGCTGACCGAGGCCGCGGGGTGCATCGCGAAGTTCTCGGTGAGGCGGATCGACGCGGCGTTCTCGACGTCGAGCAGGCGCCAGAGCGTCGCCTTCTCGGTGTGATCGGGGCAGGCGGGGTAGCCGGGAGCCGGGCGGATGCCGCGGTACCGCTCGTTGAGCAGGTCGTCGAGCGTCGGGCGCTCGTCGCGGCCGTAACCCCACTCGATGCGCGCGCCTGACGTGGAGGCATTCCGCGAACGCCTCGACCAGGCGATCGGCCAGGGACTTCGCCGAGGATCGCGTTGTAGTCGTCGTGGTCGGCCTCGAACTTCGTCACGAGCTCCGGCAAGGCCGATCCCCGCGGTCACCGCGAACGCGCCGATCGAATCGACGACGCCGCTGCCGACCGGCGCGATGAAATCCGACAGCGCGAGGAGCGGCTCGGTCGCGGACTGGCGCGACCTGCTGGCGCAGGAATGCGGAGCCGCGCGAGCTCGCGGGCGCGCGACGCGTCCTCCCAGATCACGACGTCGTCGCCGTCGGCTGTTCGCCGCGAAGAAGCCGTAGACGCCGAAGGCGTGGAGGTGGCTCTTCGTCCACGATCTCGGCGAGAAGGGCCTGCGCGGCATCGTAGAGCTCGCGCGCCGCCTTCCCGTGCTCGGGGTGCTCGAGGATCCTCGGGTAGGTGCCCTTCAGCTCCCACGCGTGGAAGAACGGCGTCCAGTCGATGTAGGGGAGAAGCTCGTCCAGCGGAAACGCCGGCAGGCGCGCGCGTGCCGAAGAAGCCGGGTGGCGCGACGCGTCCGCGGACGCAACGGAGAACGGCGGCCGGCGCGCGCGGGCGGTCGGCGAGCGGCACGGTCGGCGCCGCCTCGCGTCCGGCGAACGCGGCGCGCAGGCGGTCGTCGTCGGCTCGTTGCGGCCGCGAGGAACGGCTCCCGCAGGACCGGGCTGATCAGGCTCGACACGACGTCGACGGCGCGCGAGGCGTCGACGACGTGAACGACCGGGCCGGGGTACTCGGGCGCGATCTTGACCGCGGTGTGCTTCTTCGAGGTCGTCGCGCCGCCGATCAGAAGCGGCGTCGTGAACCCCTGCCGCTTCATCTCGCGCGCGACGTGGACCATCTCGTCGAGCGACGGCGTGATCAGGCCCGACAGCCCGATGATCTGGACGTCCTGCTCGCGCGCGGTGCGCAGGATCGTCTCGCGACGGACACCATCACGCCGAGGTCGATGATCTCGTAGTTGTTGCAGCCCAGAACGACGCCGACGATGTTCTTGCCGATGTCGTGGACGTCGCCCTTGACGGTCGCCATCAAGACCTTGGCCCGTGCGGTCGACAGCTCCCGTGCGCTTCTTCTCTTCCTCCATGAAGGGCTGCAGGTAGGCGACGGCCTTCTTCATGACGCGCGCGCTCTTGACGACCTGGGGCAGGAACATCTTCCCCGCGCCGAACAGATCGCCGACGACGTTCATCCCGGCCATCAGCGGCCCTTCGATCACGGCGAGCGGACGCGCCGTAGCTGCGTCCGCGCCTCTTCGGTGTCCTCGACGACGAAATCGACGATGCCGTGGACGAGCGCGTGCTCCAGCCGCTTCTCGACCGGTCCCGTCGCGCCAGGCGGTGTCCCGCTCCTGGACCTCGCCCGCCTCCCGACACCGTCGCGGCGAAGGCGATCAGCCGCTCGGTCGCGTCGGGGCGCCGGGCGAGCAGGACGTCCTCGACGTGCTCGAGGAGGTCCTTGGGGATGTCGTCGTAGACGGCGAGCTGGCCGGCGTTGACGATCCCCATGTCCATGCCCTTGCGCGATCGCGTGGTAGAGGAACGCGGCGTGCATCGCCTCGCGCACCGGCTCGTTGCCGCGGAACGAGAACGAGATGTTGCTGACGCCGCCCGAGATCTTGCGCCCGGGCACTCCCGCTTGATGCCGGCGATCGCGTCGAGGTACGCGATCGCGTAGCCGATCGTGCTCTTCGATCCCCGTGCCGACGGTCAGGATGTTCGGATCGAACACGATGTCTTGCGGCGGAAAGCCGATCTCCTCGGTCGAGGATGCGATACGCCCGCTTGGCGATCGCCACCTTGCGGTCGGCCGTGACCGCCTGGCCCTCTTCGTCGAACGCCATGACGACGACCGCGGCGCCGTAGCGGCGGATCGTCCGTCGCCTGGCGGCGGAACGCGTCCTCGCCTTCCTTGAGCGAGATCGAATTGACGACGCCTTTCCCCTGGAGGCACTTCAGTCCCGCTTCGAGCACGCTCCACTTCGAGCTGTCGACCATGATCGGGAGCTTGACGATCTCGGGCTCGGAGCCGATCAGGTGAAGGAACCGTCGTCATCGCGGCCTCGGAGTCGAGAAGCCCCTCGTCCATGTTGACGTCGATGATGTTCGCGCCGCCGGCGCACCTGGTCCCGCGCGACGTCCAGCGCCGCCTCGTAGTCGTCGCGCGGCGATGAGCCGTGCGAAGCGCTTCGAGCCGGTGACGTTCGTGCGCTCGCCGATCACGATGAAGTTCGAGTCGGGGCGGATCGTCAGCGGCTCGAGCCCCGAGAGCTGCGTGAACGGCGTCGGCTCGACGGGGACGTGCGGGGCAGGCCGGCGACGGACGCGGCGATCGCCTCGATGAACGCCGGCGTCGTGCCGCAGCAGCCGCCGACGAGGTTGACCCAGCCCTCGCGCGCGTAGCCGCGCGAGCGTCGCCGCCATCTGCGCCGGCGTCTCGTCGTAGCCGCCGAACGCGTTGGGGAGCCCGGCGTTCGGATAGCACGAGATCGGAAGGGGAGCGGTGCGCTGCAAGTCCTCGAGGAACGGACCCATCTGCTCGGCGCCCGAGCGCGCAGTTCAACCCGGTCGCGATGAGCGGAGCGTGCGAGATCGACAGCCACGCCGCTTCGAGCGTCTGCCCCGAGAGCGTCCGCCCGCTCGCGTCGGTGATGGTCAGCGACGCGATGACGGGCACCGCCGCCCCGCGCTCGGCGAAGAGCGTCTGGATCGCGAACAGGGCGGCCTTCAGGTTCAAGCGTGTCGAACGTCGTTTCCGGGAGCAGGAGATCGACGCCGCCGTCCAGCAGGCCCGCGCCTGGTCCTTGTAGGCCGCGACCAGCTCGTCGAAGGTGATCGCGCGAAATGCCGGATTCTCGACGTCCGGCGACAGCGACGACGTGCGGTTGGTCGGGCCCAACGCCCCCGCGACGAAGCGCGGCTTCGCGGGGTTCGCTGCCGTAGCCGCGCGCGCCGCCGCGACCGCGAGCTCGGCCGCGGCCTTGTTCATCTCGTAGACAGAGCGCTCGAGTCCGTAGTCGGCGAGCGAGATCGCCTGCGCGTTGAACGTGTTGGTCTCGATGATGTCGGCGCCGGCGTCCAGGTACTTGCGGTGGATCTCTCGACGACCGCGGGCCGCGTGAGCGAGAGGAGGTCGTTGCATCCCTTGAGCTCGCGCGGATGGCCGGCGAACCGTGCGCCGCGGAATTCCTCCTCGCCGAGCTTGTAGGACTGAACCATCGTCCCCATCGCGCCGTCGAGGACGAGGATCCGCTCGACGAAAGAGATGGGTCAGGGTGTCGAACGTATCTGCCATGCATCGAAGTGGAATCTCCGCCAAAAGGGTACCAAACCGCTTTGAACCACAATAAAACTGGGCCTACACCGCTCGCCCTGTAAGAATATGGCCATGCCGCGGTTCGCGATCCTCGAGAATCCTACAACGCCGAGACACCGCTCGATCGCCTCGACGGTGCCGATGTCCGCGTCGGCGACTTCTTCGTTCGATCCCATTTCGAGACCCCGTGATCGATCCGGGCCAGTGGCGCTGCGAGGTGGGTGGCGCTGTCGCCCGCTCGCTCTCGCTCGATCTCGACAGCCTGCGCGCGCATCCCGCGACGGCGCCTCGCCGTCACTCTGGAATGCGCGGGCGGACGGACGCTCTTGAAGCCGGCGGTGTCCGGAGCGCCCTGGCGGCTCGGCGCCGTCGGGAACCGCGGAGTTCGAGGGTGTGTCGCTGGCCGACGTCCTCGAGCTAGCGCGCCCGCGCGCGGACGGCATCGAGGTCGCGTTCCGCGGCGCCGACGAAGGCGAGGTCGCAGGAGGGCGCCGCGTGCGGTTCGGGCGAGCCTTCCCATCGACGTCGCGCTCCACCCGGACACGCTGCTCGTTTGGGGCATGGGCGGCCGGCGGTTGGCGCCCGAGCATGGAGCGCCCGTTCGCCTGATCGTCCCCAGGTGGTACGCCGTCGCCTCGGTCAAGTGGCTCGTCGGTGTCGAGGTGCGCACCGAGCGCTTTTCCGGCTGGTTCCACGGTGCGAACTGCGTGTACCGGGCTCGTCGGTCTACGCGGAGGACGAGCCCGTCTCACGCATGCGCGTTCGCGCCATCATCGCGCGGCCCAGGACGGCGCCACCGCGGCGCGTGGGCCCGTCGACATCGCCGGGAGTGCGTGGTCCGGCGGCGGCGCCATCTCACGCGTGGAGTTGAGTCTCGACGGAGGCACCGCTGGCGGGACGCGCGCCTCGTTCTGCCGCGGTCCCGCCACGCGGCCGCGCGTTGGCACACCCGCGTGTCGATCGATGCCGCCGGAACGCTCGAAATCCTCGCACGCGCGACCGACGCCGCGGGAAACGTGCAGCCGCTCGAAGCGCCCTGGAACGAGCTCGGTTACGGAAACAACTGCGGCGCAGCGGGTGCGTCTCACCATCGTCTGACTCGATTAGTTCTTGACCGGCTCGATCTCCAGCTCGAAGCCCAGGCGGATGTTCTTCGTGCCGGTCTTGGCGTCCACGAGGTTGCGGCTTGACGCGGACCTTTCCGCGGGCGGCGTTGACGACCCACGCCGTGTCGGGCATCAACGCGAGCGGGGGAAGCAGCGCCGCGACGTCGATCGCCCCGTCAGCGGCAGGTTCAGCATGACCTTGTCGAAGCGCAGGAACGGACGCTTTCCGTCCGCTCGCCGCGTCGGCGATCTCCAGCGTCAGGTGAGGGCGTCGACGGGGATGTCGATGCCCAGCTCCGGCACCAGGCAGGCGGAGCGACGTCGTCACCCCGCCGTTCGGACCGGCGGTCGGGTCGAATCCGGTGACCTTGAGGTCTTGCATCTGGATCGTCAGGCTGCGTCCTGCGGCGAGGTCGACGTCGACGTGGTCGGGGGCCATCGACGCGAGCAGTCCGTTCAACGATTCCGCGTCGAGCGTGACGTCGATGCGGGCGAGGACCGGGCGCAGCCCAGCATAGCGGCGAGCGAGAGGACGATCGCGGCGCGGCGAGCGTTCATCGGGGCCTCCATCCAAGGGGTAACGCGTGGATGTACGCGCCGTTTGCGAGATCGACGGCCCTGCGTCATCCTCCCTCGATCATGTCGACGCTTGCCGCCCTCGTGCTCGCCGCCTGCGGCGGTCCTGCCCCCGAACTCCGCGCCCCTCCCGAGCCCGGCCGAGGCGGAGGCGATCCTCGCCGAGGTCAGAACGCCCGGCGCGGCCGCCGTGCTCGTCAACGTGTGGGCGACGTGGTGCGCGCCGTGCCGGGAAGAGTTTCCCGACCTGCTCCACGTCGCGCGCGAGCTGGCGCCGAAGGGCTTGCGGCTCGTCCTCGTCTCCGTGGATTTTGCGGGGGCGAGGAGGAGACGCGCGACGTTCCTGACGAGCCAAGGGGTCGATTTCCCGACGTTCGTGCGGACCGGGAAGGACGAGGCGTTCGTCGACGGCCTCGAGCAGCCAGTGGTCCGGGGCGATCCCCGCGACGTTCGTCTACGACGGCGGCGGCAAGCTCGTCCGGTTCTGGGAGGGGAAGGCCAGCTACCCCGTCATCAAGAAACGGGCGCTCGAAGCGCTCGAAACCAAGGAGAAACCATGATCCGGAAGACTCTGCTCGCCACTGCCCTCATCGCCTCGTTCGCCGCATCGGCCGGCGCTCGCCGGAGGCCGCTTCCGATCGGCGCGTCGATTCCGATGGCCGACGTCAAGATGAAGAACGTCGACGGAACCGAGCAGACTCTGGCCGCCGTCAAGAAGCCCGCGGGCACGCTCGTCGTGTTCACCTGCAACCACTGCCCGTTCGCGAAGAGGTGGGAGTCGCGCATCGTCGAGCTCGGGAACGCCTACGCGGCGAAGGGCATCGGCGTGATCGCGGTCAACGCGAACGACCCGAAGGTCGCCGAGGAGGACGTCGTTCGACGTGATGCAGCAGCGCGCGAAGGAGCGCGGCATGCAGTTCCCCTACGTCGTCGACGCGACATCGAACGTCGCGCGCGCGCTTCGGCGCGACGCAAGACGCCCGAGGCGTTCCTGTTCGACAAGGACGGGAAGCTCGTCTACCACGGCACGATCGACGACAACGGGGAGGACGCCTCGAAGGTCGAGAAGCCGTACCTGAAAGACGCGCTCGAGGCCGTCCTTGCCGGCACGGGATGTGGCCGTGAAGGAGACGAAATCGATCGGCTGCAGGATCAAGTTCCGCTCGTGATGTCAGAGCCCGTCTACGGACTGAATCCGTCCCGTTTCCGTTGCTTGCAGGCGTGGCTGCGGCTCTCGCTATAGTGCGCGACCCGGCCATGAAACAGGACCCAACAAGCGTCGTTCGTCTTCCCGCGCTGGGTGGACGACGCTGAAGCCGCTCGTCGCAGCGTTGGGCCTGGGACTTCCCGTCTTTCTCGTCTTCTTGGTCTGGTACGGCGGCTCGCCGGCGACGACCGACGTCGGGTACGCGCCGGTGCAGCCCGTGCCCGTATTCCCACGCTCTCCACGCCGGCGAGCTGGGGATCGACTGCCGGTACTGCCACACGACGGTCGAGATCGCGGCGCACGCGGCGATCCCTCCGACGCAGACGTGCATGAACTGCCACACGAACATCCGCGGGACGTCGCCGAAGCTGGTCGCGGTGCGCGAGAGCAACGCCACCGGCATGCCCGTGCCGCTGGGTGCGCGTGCACGATCTCCCCGACTACGTCTACTTCAACCACTCGGCGCACGTCAGCGCGCGGGGTGGGTTGCGTCACGTGCCACGACCGCGTCGACAAGATGGACGTGGTCTACCAGGCGCAGAAGCTGTCGATGGGCTGGTGCCTCGACTGCCACCGGAATCCGGACGCCCGCCTGCGCCCGCCGGAGCTCGTGACGCAGATGGATTGGCAGCCCCCGTCGGGCGTCGATCGCGAGCCGCGTACGGCCGCAAGATCCGCGAGCAGTACCATCTGAACCCTTCCGAGGATTGCAGCACGTGCCACCGCTAGAGACGCTCGGCAGCCGGCGCGCTCTCGTGGCGCAGCCTCGACGACCGGGCCGACGATCCGGCCTTTCGCGAGCTCGTCGAGCGCGAGTTCCCGCCGTACGCCGACGAGATGCTCGCCCCGTCCCGGCGCGACTTCCTCAGACTGATGGGCGCCTCGGTCGCGCTGGCGGGGATGACCGCCTGCCGCCGCTGGCCGTCCGAGAACATCGTCCCGTTCGCCCACCTGCCGGAAGGGTACGTCCCCGGAGCGACGGAGCGGTACGCCACGTCGTTCGAGCTGCAGGGCGCCGCGCGTCGGTCTTCTCGTCACGAGCTACGACGGCCGCCCGATCAAGGTCGAGGGCAATCCCTCGCATCCTCAGAGCCTCGGCGCGACCGATCCCGTGCGCACAGGCCACGCGTCTTGCAGCTGTACGATCCCGACCGGAGCACGCGACATCGTCGAGCGCGCGCAGCGGAGCGCGCCGGCGCCGCGCGCGACAAGGACGCGTTCGCCGCATGGGCCGGGCCGCACTTCGCGGCGCTCAAGGCGTCGGGCGGTCAGGGGCTCGCGCGTGCTCGCCGAGCCGAGCTCGTCGCCCACGCTCGACGACCTGAAGGCGCGCTTCGCGGCGGCGTTCCCGAAGGCGCGTGTGGGTCGAGTGGGACCCGCTCTCGCGCGATGCGGCGCGGGAAGGCGCCGCGATGGCCTTCGGCCGCCCGCTGCGCGCGCACCTCGACGCTCGAGAAGGCCGACGTGATCGCGCGCGTTCGACGCCGACATCCTGTTCGACGATCCCGCAGCGCTCGCCAACGCGCGCGCTGGGCGCGCGGCGCCGGCGCGCGGCGGACGGCACGATGAACCGGCTTGTACGCGATCGAGGCGGCGTACTCGCTCACGGGCGGAGCCGCCGATCACCGCATCGCGGTGGCAGAGCGCCCTCGTTCCGGTCGTTCTCGGCCGGCTCGCGGCGAAGCTGCTCGAAGCCGGCGTCAGGCTACCCGCCGGAGCCGACGGCCGCACGCGATGCCATCGGCCGGTTCACGGCGCATCCGTTCGACGATCCGCGCATCGCGACGCCTGGCGGCAGGACCTGATGGCGGCGCGCGGGCAGGGCGCGATCGTCGTCGGGCCGCGGCAGCCCGCGGCGGCGCACGCGCTGGCCCACGTCCTCGAACGCCGCGCTTTCAGAACGTGGGCGCCGCGGTCTGGTATTCCGAAGATCCGGAACGTCCGGCGTCCGTCGCACCGCGAGGCGATCGCCGACGCTCGCCGGCGCAGATGGGCGCAGGCCTCGTCGATACGCTGGTCGTCCTCGGCGGAAACCCGGCGTTCGACGTGCCGGCCGATCTCGACTTCGCCGAAGAAGCTCGCGAAGCGTCCGGCGACCGTCCGCCTCGGACTCTACGACGACGAGACGTCGGCCGTCTGCCGCTGGCACGTGCCTCAGGCGCACTACCTCGAAGCGTGGGGCGACGCGCGCGGCTGGGACGGCACAGCGGGCGTCGCGCAACCGCTGATCGAGCCCCTCTACGACGGCACGTCCGCGATCGAGCTCTGCGCGCTGCTGATCGACGGCAAGCCGGGCAACGGGTACGAGCTCGTCCGCCGCACGTGGGGGCGCTGCTGCCGGCTGCGGATTTCGAAAAGCGTGGCGCCGGGTCGTGCACGACGGCGTCGCTCGCGGAATCGCGCTACGCCGCGGTCACACCCGCCGTCGTTCCGGCGGGTTCGGACGCGCCGTCGCGAAGCTCGCGAGCGTCCACAGCCCGACGGCGCGTCGATGGAGCTGATCTTCACGCGCGGATCGGGCGTGCACGATGGCCGGTACGCGAACCTCGGCTGGCTCGTCGAGCTTCCCGATCCGATCACGAAGCTCACGTGGGACAACGCCGCGCTGCTGAACCCGCAAGACGCGCAAGACGCTCGGCGTCGACCGGCTCGGGGACCTCGTCACGATCCGAGGCCAACGGCAAGGCGATCGCCGATCCCCGCGTTCGTCGTGCCGGGCCAGCCGAAAGGCTCGCGTGGCCGTCGCCTTGGGCTGGGGGCGCACGATCGCCGGCCGCATCGGCACCGGGATCAGGCGTCGACGTCAACCCGCTTCGCAAGCAACGACGCGCCGTGGCGCTGCCGCGGCCACGGTCGAAGCGAGCCCCGGTCGCGCCGCCTTGGCGACGACGCAGGACCACCACATCGTCGACACGCTCGGAAAGCGCGAGCAGGCGGTCTCGCGCCGACGTGCTGATCCGCACGGGCACGCTCGCCGAGTACAAGGCGCGGCCGGAGTTCGCGCGGGAGATGGTCGAGCTCCCCGACGACGCCCGCTTTGGAAGGCGCACGAGTACAACGGCCACAAGTGGGGGATGGCGATCGACCTCACCGCGTGCACCGGCTGCCACGCCTGCACGATCGCCTGCCAGGCCGAGAACAACATCCCGGTGGTCGGCAAGGCCGAAGGTGCGGCGGGGCCGCGAGATGCACTGGATCCGCGTCGATCGCTACTTCGAGGGCGAGCCCGAAGCGCCCGCGCGTCGCGTTCCAGCCGATGGCCTGCCATCACTGCGAGAACGCGCCCTGCGAGCAGGTCTGCCCGGTGGCCGCCACCGTGCACGACCACGAAGGGCTGAACGTCATGGTCTACAACCGCTGCGTCGGCACGCGGTACTGCTCCAACAACTGCCCGTACAAGGTGCGGCGCTTCAACTGGTTCAACAACCACAAGAACGAATCCGCGGTCGCCGTCATGGTCTACAACCCCGAGGTCACGGTGCGCGCGCGCGGCGTCATGGAGAAGTGCACCTACTGCATCCAGCGGATCGAGGCGGTGAAGATCGCTCGCGAAGAACGCGCGGCGCGAGATCGCGGACGGCGAGATCGTGCCCGCGTGCGCGCAGGTCTGCCCGACCGAGGCGATCGTCTTCGGCGACCTCAACGACGTCAAGGCGCGCGTGCGCCAGCTCCACGACGACCCGCGATGCTACGGCGTCCTCGAAGAGGTGAACACGAAGCCGAGGACCCGCTATCTCGCGCGCCTGAAGAATCCGGCGGAAGGATGGGCCTGATCGTGGGCGTCGCGACGATCGACCGCGTGTCCCGCGACAACACGTCGACCGATCCGACGGTCCGGGCGCCCCTCGTCCTCCCCGGAAACGACTACGCGAGCGTCACCGAAAAAGTCTGCCGGATCGTCGAGGCCGCAAACGCCGCCGAAGGCGTGGTACGTCGCCTTCGGCATCGCGGCGTCGCTGACCGGCGTCCTCGGCGCGATGGTCGTCTACCTCATCTCGACGGGCGTCGGCGTCTGGGGACTCAACAAGCCGGTGTCCTGGGGCTTCGACATCACGAACTTCGTCTTCTGGGTCGGCATCGGACACGCGGGCACGCTGATCTCGGCGATCCTCTACCTGTTCCGCCAGAAGTGGCGCACCGGGATCAACCGCTTCGCGGAGGCGATGACGATCTTCGCGGTCATCTGCGCGCTGATGTTCCCGGGAATCCACGTCGGCCGGATCTGGCTCGAGTACTGGATCGCGCCGCTGCCGAACCAGATGAGCATGTGGCCCAACTTCCGCTCGCCGCTCCTGTGGGACTTCTTCGCCGTGGGCACCTACTTCACGGTGTCCCTCTGCTTCTGGTACATGGGACTGATCCCCGACATCGCGACGCTGAGGGACCGCGCGACGAGCAAGGTCCGCCAGATCGCCTACGGCATCGCCGCCCTGGGATGGACCGGGTCGAACCGGCACTGGCACCGCTACGAGCGCGCCTACCTGCTGCTCGCCGCGCTGGCGACGCCGCTGGTCCTGTCGGTGCACTCGATCGTGAGCTTCGACTTCGCGACGTCGATGCTCCCCGGCTGGCACGCGACGATCTTCCCGCCGTACTTCGTCGCGGGCGCGATCTTCGGCGGGTTCGCGATGGTGCTCCTGCTCGCGGTCCCGTGCCGCCAGTGGTTCGGCCTGAAGGACGTGATCACGCCGCGCCACCTCGAGAACATGTGCAAGATCCTGCTCGCGACCGGGATGATGGTCGGCTACGCGTACGCGATCGAGTTCTTCATCGCGTGGTACAGCGGGAACCCCGACCGAGGGTTCGTCTTCATCAATCGCGCGTTCGGACCGTACGCCTGGGCCTACTGGACGATGGTCGTCCTGCAACGTCGTCGACGCCGCAGGTGTTCTGGTCGCGCCGGGCGCCGAAGCAACCCGTGGATCATCTTCGGCGTCGCGGCCGCCGTCAACGTCGGGATGTGGTTCGAGCGCTTCGTCATCATCGTGACGTCGCTCTCGCGCGATTTCCTGCCGTCCAGCTGGAACTCGTACACGCCGACCTGGGTCGAGGTGCTGACGCTGGCCGGGAGCTTCGGCCTCTTCTTCACGCTGTTCCTCCTGTTCTTGCGGTTCCTTCCGATGGTGGCGATGGCCGAGGTGAAGGCCATCATGCCCGCTCCCCACGATCCGGTGCGGTCGATGAGCGCGACCCGAGCGACGGGCCGCGGCTCTGGGGGCTGCTCGCCGAATTCGCCTCGCCCCACGATCTCGTGCGCGCGGCGGCGCGGATCCGGGACGCCGGCTACACGAAGTGGGACGCGCACACGCCGTTCCCGGTCCACGGGCTGGACGGCGCGATGGGCATCCGGCCGACGCGCCTGCCGTATCTCGTTCTGGCCGCGGGGATCGCGGGCAGCCGCCTCGGGCCTGCTCATGCAGTGGTGGATGAACGCGGTCGACTACCCGATCATCATCAGCGGGAAGCCGTTCAACAGCCTGCCCGCCGACATCCCGGTGACGTTCGAGCTGACCGTTCTGCTCGCCTCGCTGACGGCGCTTCATCGGGATGCTGATCGCCAACGCCCTTCCGCGGTTCCACCATCCGCTCTTCGGCGAGCGGCCGCTTCCGCAGGGTGACCACCGATGCGTTCTTCCTCGCCATCGAAGCGGCCGACCCGCGCTTCGACCGTCGTGAAGACCGAGCAGCTGCTCGTCGCCGAGCGCGCGACGCGCGTCGTCCCTGATCGAGGGCTAGCCGATGCCGCGCTGGGTGCGATCCGTGCTCATCGTGCTGGCGGCGCTGGCGCTGCTCCCGTTCGCGTGCATCTACAGGGCCCGTCATGCGCACAGCCCGCTGCCGCGCATCCATCTCGTCCAGGGGATGGACAACCAGCCGCGGTATCAAGAGCCAGCAGGTGAATCCGCTTCTTCGCCGACACGCGCGAGGCGCGGCCGCCGGTCGCAGGGACGATCGCGCGCGGCCGCCTCGACGACGACGACGGCCTCAACAGGGGACTTCGCAGACGGGACGTGGATCGAGGACGTTCCCCGTGCCCGTCACCGGGAGCTCTGCTCCGGCGCGGCGCCGACCGCTTCCAGATCTACTGCGCGCCCTGCCACGGGCTGGCGGGGTACGGCGACGGGATCGTCGCCGTCCGCGCCGATCGCCTGCATGGAGGGCACCTGGGTTCCGCCGACCTCGGTGCACGACGCGACCGTTCTCGCGCGGCCGGTCGGCCATCTCTTCAACTCGATCACGAACGGCATCCGGACGATGCCCTCCTACGGATCCCAGATCCCGGTCGACGACCGCTGGGCGATCGTGGCGTACGTCCGCGCGCTGCAGCGCGGCGGGCACGCCCCGGCGTCCGTCCTGACGGCCGAAGAGCGGGCCAAGCTCGTCGAGGTCGCGCCGTGAGCTCACGCACTGCCGTCGATCTGTCTCGAGACGAGCTCGACTCTGGGCGCGGCCGGCGCGCGCTGGTTCCGCGTCGCTGCTCGCGATCGGCGTCGTCGGCCTGGGCGCCGCCGTCGCCTGGCGAGCGGCGACCGACGGGGGCTGGGCGCGCTTCTACCCGTCGTACCTGGTGAGCTTCGTCTTCTTCCTCTCGCTGGCCTTGGGCGCGCTGTTCTTCGTCCTGCTCCAGTACGTCACGCGCGCCGGCTGGAGCGTCGCCGGTGCGGCGGCTCGCGGAAGGGGTCGCGCCGAACGTCTTCGTTCCGATGGCGTTTCTCGCCGCTCCCGTGCTGTTCGGGCTGCGAACGCTCTACCCCTGGACCGACGCGGCCACGGTCGCCGCCGATCACCTTCTCCAGGCGAAGGAGCCCTGGCTCAACGTCCCGTTCTTCCTCGGCGCGGACGGTGTTCTACTTCGCCGTCTGGTCGGCGCTCGCGATCTGGTTCCACCGCAAGTCGACGGAGCAGGACACGACGGGCGACCCGCGGCTGACCAAGACGATGGAAACGGCGAGCACGGCCGCGCTCGATCCTGTTCGCGTTCACCGTCACGTTCTTCGCGTTCGACTACCTGATGTCGCTGACGCCGCACTGGTACAGCACGATCTTCGGCGTCTACTTCTTCGCGGGATGCGTGCTCGGCTTCTTCGCGCTGATGACCGTGCTCGCGTTCCTCGTGCAGAGCGCGGGCGCGCTGCGCCGCACGATCACGACCGAGCACTACCACGACCTGGGAAAGCTGGTCTTCGCGTTCACGGTGTTCTGGGCGTACATCGCGTTCTCGCAGTACATGCTGATGTGGTACGCGAACCTCCCCGAAGAGACGTTCTGGTACGCCGCGCGCCAGGCCGGGTCGTGGATGTGGTGGAGCCTCGTCCTCCTCTTCGGCCACTTCCTCGTGCCGTTCCTCGCGTTGATGTCGCGCGAGCGTCAAGCGCCGCAAGCCGCTGCTCGTCGCGGGCTGCGTGCTGGATGCTCGCTGATGCAGTGGGCCGACGTCTACTGGCTGGTGATGCCGGGGAAGAGCCCCGGCACGGTTCCGCTCTCCCTCATGGACGTCGCGCGTCTTCCTGGGGATCGGCGGGTTGTTCTTCGCGGCGGCGGTGCGCCGCCTCGGCGCGCATCCGCTGGTCGCGCTGAAGGACCCTCGGCTCTCGGAGTCGCTTGGGATTCGAGAACTTCTGATGGCCAAGGAGCGGGCGTTGAGCGAAAACGAGCAGCGCGTGTCCCCGGTCGACCCGCCGGATCCCGACGCGCTGACGACCGCCACGGTGGGGATCGTCGGGACGATCCTCGTCATCGTCGGCCGTCGTGTTCGTCCAAGGGCTCTACGAGAGCGTGCAACCGCTCCGAGTTCCAGACGGAAGGTCGTCGACGAGGCGCCCGCGCGAGCTCACGCGACCTCCGCGCGGCGCAGCTGCGCGGCTCTCACGCGACCGGCTGGGTGGACAAGCAGACACGGCATCGTCGCGATCCCGATCGAGAAGGCGATGGCGCTTCTCGTCGCCGACCCGAGCCTGGCGGCCGATCATCGTGCCCGCGCCGCCCGAGGCGAGAGCGCCGCGCCGACGTCGAAAGCTGATGAGCGCGCGCGCGCCGTCGTCGCCGTGGCCGCGGCGCTGCCGCTCGCGCTCGGCCGCGGCCGCGGCGCAGGATCGGATCGAGCCCGTGCCGAAGCAGCTCGCGCGCGTCGGCGATCGACGAGAAGCTCGATGCGGCGCTGCCGCTGCAGCTTCTCTTCAAGGACGACGCCGGGCGCGACGTCTGCGCTCGGGTCGTACTTCCGCCCGGGCCGTCCGGTCGTGCTCACGCTCAACTACTACCGCTGCCCGATGCTCTGCACGCTCGAGCTCAACGGCCTCGTCGAGGGCATGAAGGGGCTCGCCTGGACCGCCGGCGACGAGTTCGACGGTGGTCACGGTCAGCTTCGATCCGCGGGAGACGCCCGCCCTCGCCCGCGCGAAGAAGCAGTCGTACCTCGAGGATCTGGGGAGGCCTTCCGCCGAGGCGGGCTGGCACTTCCTGACCGGGTCGCCGGCGAGCATCGAGGCGCTGACCGAAGGCCGTCGGCTTTTCCGACCGAGTACGACGGGGAGACCGACCAGTACGGCCACGCCGCCGTCGTGATGCGTCGCGACGCCCGAGGGCGGCGTGGCGCGCTACCTCTACGGCGTCCGTTCGAGCCGGCGACCTTGAAGCTCGCGCTGCTCGAGGCGTCGAAGGGGAAGATCGGCTCCACCTGGGAGCGCTTCATCTCTGTACTGCTACCACTACGACGCCGACCAAGGGCGCTACGCCCCGGCGGCGCTGTCGATCATGCGGGCGGGCGGCGCGCTGACGGTGCTCGTGCTCGCGCTGCGTGATCGGCGGATTCTGGCTGCGCGACGCCGCAGGTCGGTCGCGTAGGAGGCAGGCGATGCTGTCATCAGCTCATCGGCACCGGCCCCGGCTTCTGGCTTCCGCGCCAGGGCTCGACGACGGCGGCGCGCGTCGATTTCCTCTTCAACGCGGTCACCGCGATCTCGATCTTCTTCTTCGTCCTGATCACGGTCGTCCTGCTCTACTTCGTCTGGAAGTACCGGGCGCGGCCGGGGCACGCCGCGCAGCCGTCGCCGGTCCACAACCAGCGGCCTCGAGATCACCTGGACCGTGATCCCGGTGCTCATCGTGCGTCTGGATCTTCTGGGAAGGGTTCGCGGGCTTCCTCGACCTCGCAGACGCCGCCGGAAAACGCCTACGAGGTTCAGGTGCTCGGGCAGAAGTGGAAGTGGCTGTTCACCTACCCGAACGGCGTCGTGGACGACAACCTCCACGTGCCGCCGGACGAGCCGGTGCGCCTCGTGATGACCTCGCAGGACGTCATCCACAGCTTCTACGTGCCGGACTTCCGGATCAAGCGGGACGTGCTCCCCGGCCGCTACGAGAGGAGTGGTTCCAGGCGTTGGCGCCCGGCGACCTACCAGATCTACTGCGCCGAGTACTGCGGCACCACCCACTCGGGGATGCTCGCGCAGGTGATCGTTCACCGCAACGCGGCCCGACTTCGAGAAGTGGCTCGCGGACGCGGGGAACTTCATCGACAAGCTCCCCCGGAGAAGCTCTGGGAGGGCGGCCAGAAGCTCTACAACCAGCGCGGCTGCAAGCAGTGCCATTCGATCGACGGCGCTCGCCGGCATCGGCCCGTCGTTCAAGGGGATCTGGGGTCACGCGCAGGCGCTTGCCGGCGGGGGCAGGCCACCGTCGAGGAGAACTACGTCCGGGAGTCGATCCTGAATCCGCAGGCGAAGGTCGTCGCCGGGTTCGAGCCGGTGATGCCGACCTATCAGGGCCGTCTGAAGGACAAGGAAATCACCGCGATCATCGCGTACCTGAAGACCCTCGAGTAGGAGGGTGGAGAGCGCCATGGCTCCGAGGGATCACTACCTGAACCACACGAGGGGCTTCGCCTCGTGGGCGTTCACGCTCGATCACAAGCGGATCGGCGTCATGTACCTGGTCGCGACCCTCGCGTCGTTCCTCCTCGGGGGCTGCGCGGCGCTGGCCGTCAGGACCGAGCTGATCTCGCGCGGCCCGACGATCATGGAGCGCCGACACCTACAACAAGATGTTCACGCTCCACGGCGCGGTGATGGTCTTCCTGTTCATCATTCCCGAGCATCCCCGCGGCGCTCGGGAACTTCGTCCTTCCCCTGATGCTGGGCGCGAGCGACGTCGCGTTCCCGCGGCTGAACCTGATGAGCTTCTGGCTGTGGGTCGCCGGCGCCCTGTTCTGCATCGGCGCGGTCGTCGCCGGCGGCGTCGACACCGGCTGGACCTTCTACACGCCCTACTCGACGACCACCAACACCAACGTCATCGCGACGACGTTCGGCGTCTTCATCCTCGGGTTCAGCTCGATCTTCACCGGCCTCAACTTCATCGTGACGATCCACAAGCTGCGGCCTCCGGGGATGACCTGGTTCAAGATGCCGCTGTTCCTCTGGTCGCTCTACGGCACCGCGCTCATCCAGGTCCTGGCGACGCCGGTCCTCGCGATCACGCTCCTGCTCCTGATCGCCGAGCGCGCGCTGGGCGTCGGCATCTTCGACCCGGCGCTGGGCGGCGACCCGGTCCTGTTCCAGCACTTCTTCTGGTTCTACTCCCACCCCGCGGTCTACATCATGATCCTCCCGGCGATGGGGATCATCAGCGAGGTGATCTCCGATCCACTCGCCGGAAGCACATCTTCGGCTACCGGTTCATCGCGCTGTCCTCGATCGCCATCGCGGTCGTTCGGTTTCTCGTCTGGGGCCACCACATGTTCGTCTCCGGCCAGTCCGGCATGGCGAACGCGATCTTCTCGGCGCTGACCTTCAGCGTGGCGATCCCGTCGGCGATCAAGGTGTTCAACTGGCTGGCGACGCTCTACAAGGGGGACATCCGCCTCAACACCGCGATGATCTACGGCCTGATGTTCATCATCACGTTCGGGATCGGCGGCCTCACCGGGCTTCACCTGGGCGCGCTCGCCGGTCGACGTGCACCTCCACGACACCTACTTCGTCGTCGCGCACTTCCACTACGTGATGTTCGGCGGGACGGTGATCGCGTTGCTCGCCGGCCTGCACCACTGGTGGCCCAAGATGTTCGGCGTGATGTTCGACGAGCGCCTCGGCCGGATCGGCGCGGCGCTCGTCTTCGTCGGCTTCAACACGACGTTCTTCACCCAGTTCGTCATGGGAAGCCACGGGATGCCGCGCCGCTACTACGACTACCTGCCGCAGTTCACGATCTACCACAGGATCTCGACGATCGGCGTCGTACGTCATGGCCGCGGGGTTCTTCCTCATCGCGTACTACCTGCTCCGCTCGCTGTTCCGCGGCGCAGCCGGCGCCGATGAACCCGTGGGGCGGAAACTCGCTCGAGTGGCACACGGCCTCGCCGCCGCCTCACGACAACTTCGCCGTGACGCCCGTCGCCGAAGACCCGTACGACTACGGACGACCTCGTCGAGGACGCCGGCCACGGCAGCTTCACCAGCCGGACCTACGAAGGCGCGGCGGCGCGATGAGCCACGCAGCGTCGCCGCATCTGCAGCACCACTTCGACACGCCCGAGCAGCAGTTCGACGCCGGGAAGCTGGGGATCTGGCTCTTCCTCGCGACGCGAGATCCTGCTCTTCGGCGGGCTGTTCTGCGCCTACGCCATCTACCGCGCGAACCACCACGAGGTCTTCGTCTACGCGCACCAGTTCCTGGACAAGAGCCTGGGCGGCACGAACACGGTCATCCTGCTGTGCAGCTCGCTCACGATGGCGTGGGCGGTGCGCGCCTCGCAGCTGGGCCAGCGGAGGCTCCTGATCGCGCTTCTGTCGCTGACGCTGCTCGGCGGTTTCGGCTTCATGGGCATCAAGTACGTCGAGTACAAGGCGAAGTGGGAGCACGGCCTGCTTCCCGGCACGCACTTCGCGCCTCACGAGGAAGCGAGCGGCGCCCACGAGCCGGCTCCCGCGCCGACTCCTGCTGCGCCGGCAGCCGCCGCCAGTCCGCCGCCACGACGATCAAGCCCGCCGGCGCAGGGCCCGTCCGGCACCGTCAGACGTGACGCGGCGGCGCATCGCGGCACGGCGTCGCACGGGAAGCGGCCGAGCAACGTGCAGATCTTCTTCGGGATCTACTTCCTGATGACCGGCCTGCACGGCATTGCACGTGCTCGCCGGCATGGGCGCGATCGCGTGGCTTCTGGTCCGATCGATCAAGGGGCACTTCGGCCCGGAGTACTTCACGCCCGTCGACTTCGTGGGGCTCTACTGGCACCTCGTCGACCTGATCTGGATCTTCCTCTTCCCGCTGCTCTATCTGATCAGCTGAAGAGAGGTCTTCCGCATGTCGCAGCAAGCGCATCCCCAGGTCGGGCACGTCGTTCCGCTCCCCGTGTTGTTCGCCGTGCTGGGCACGCTGCTCGTGATGACGTTCGTCACGGTCGCCGTGTCGTGGCTCGATTTCGGCAGGTTCAACCTCTGGATCGCCCTCGGCATCGCCGTGTTCAAGGCCTCGCTCGTCCTTCTCTTCTTCATGCACCTGAAGTACGACAAGCCGTTCAACGCCATCGTCATCATCGTGTCGATCGCGCTCGTCGATGCTGTTCATCGCGCATCGCGCTGACCGATGCGACGCAGTACGAGCCGAACAGGATCCCGGGCTACGCCCCGTCGATCAAGACCAATCCGCAGTGAGCGGCGGCGATCCGCGCGAGGCTCGCGACGGGACCGTTCCCGGGGCGGGCGTCCTCGGGATGTGGATCTTCCTCGCGACGCTCGCCGTCCTGTTCGCCGCCGCGATCGTGGGCTACCTCGTCGTCCGCCTCAAGGCGACCGACTGGCCTCCGCCCGGGATGCCGCGGCTTCCCGGCGGGCCTCTGGCTCGCGACGCTCGTCCTCCTCGCCGCGAGCGCGACGGTCCACCGGGCGCTCCGCGCGATCCGGCCAGGCGCAGCGCACGGCGTCCGCCCGCTGGCTCGCGGCCACGCTGGCTCTCGGCGTCGCGCTTTCTCGTCGGTGCAGTCGTGGAACTGGTGGGGGCTGATCCGCCTACGCCTGACGGCGGCGTCGAACCTCTACGCCTTCACCTTCTTCATGCTGACCGGCCTCCACGCCGCCCACGTCGATCGGAGGGATCGTCCTCCTCGCGGTCGTCTCTGGCGCGCGCTCACCGCGGCCGCTATGGGAGCGGCCATCATCCCGGGCATCACCTACGCCGCGATGTACGTTCACTTCCTGGACGCGATCTGGCTCCTGCTGTTCGCGGTCATGGTGGTGTTCGCGTAGGGCAGCGATTCGAGCTTCGCCTGCCGTTTCCCTCTGCCGGACGTTCGCCGCGCATGGATGGGACCGCGCGGCTCCCTCCGGACGAATGCTCGCCCGCCAATGGAAACAGCGGGCTCCGCATCCGCACGCACGCCGCGGAGAAACGGCCGGCGAACCTCGAATCGACGCGCCCTACGAGCGCTTCAACCCCGCGGCTTCGTCCATTGCTTGCACCAGCCGTCCGGGTTGATCGGGCCTCGCACGGTCTTGCACGTGCCGCACGCGGTCTCGACCGGCGCGGGCACGAAGTTCAGGCAGCCCAGGCAGAACTGGTCGTCCTTGTCGGAGTGCTGCCGGTACTGGTTGTCCTCGCGCGTCCGCGCCTCCGCGGGCTGGAGGCTCGAGACATCGGAGCAATCGAGGCCGGCCCCGAGCCGCTTCGCCTTCTCGCGCAGCGCCGCGGTCTTGGCGGCTCCGCCGCATCCCGCGAGCGTTCCCGCGCCGGCTGCGATCGCGAGCCCGACGAAACGTGCGCCGCGTCCATCGTGGGGTTTTCATGGCGTCCTCGAACAGCGGACCATTCTCGTCCGAAGCGTGGCGCGAACTCGGCATCAGCGGAAGGTATTCTGGCGGCAACGGGGCGGGAAGCGCTATCCTGCTCGCCGGAGGTGAGAGCGATGTTCGGCAAGCGAAGAAGCCGAAGTGGTCGTGGTGGGCGCCGGACCCGTGGGCCTCCTGACCGCGATCTCGCTGAAGACCGCCGGCGTGGATGTTCAGATCTACGATGCGGGCCAGCGCACCGCGCGCCCACAGCTACGCCCTGGTGCTCCACCCTTCGACGCCTGCGCTCTGCTCGACCGATTCGGGCTCGCGGAAAGCTGCACCGTCGGCCGGGCGCGTCGTGACCCAGCTCGGTGTTTACGAAGGATCGAAGCCGGCGCCACGAGATCGACTTCCGACGGCTTTCCGGACCGCACTCCCACGTCGTCGTCCTTCCGCAGTCCCGGCTCGAGGCGATTCTCGAGGCGGCTCTGGAAAAATGCGGCGTCAAGGTTCAGTGGGTCCCACCGCGTGCAAGGCCTCGAGCCGACGCGCCGACGCACGTCAAGCTCAGCCGTGGCCCGGCTCGACAGGTCTCGACCGGCTATCCGGTGGCTCACACCGAAGTCGTCGTCGACAAGATGCTCGAGATCGTGGCGAGCCTACGTGGTCGGCGCGGACGGCTACGACTCGTTCGTGCGGCGGCGCCTGGGCATCGCGCTTGCGGACCAGGGAAGGGACAGCTCTACTCGGTCTTCCAGTTCGCAACCGGAGGCGACGTGCCCGCGGACGGACGCCTGATGATCGATGGGGACCGGGTCGGCGGCTACTGGCCGCTACCCGACGGACGCTGCCGCTTCAGCTTTCCGATCGGCTCCGCCGAAGAGCACCGCCCCGACGCCGCCCACCTCGACGAGCTGCTCGCGGCCTTCGCGCCATGGTTCCGCGGAGACGTTGGCGACATCGAGTGGACCGCGGTCGGTCTGTTCGAGCGGAAGCTGGCGGCATCCTTTGGCGCAGGGGCGAATCTGGATGGCGGGGATGCGGCCCACCTCACGGGGCCGCTCGGCGGTCAGAGCATGAACGTCGGCCTGCGCGAGGCCGATGATCTCGCGGAGCGGCTCGTCCGGATGGTCCGCCCGGGGCCCCGGCAGGCCTCTCGACGACTACAACGCATCCGCGCGCGGCGGAGTGGCGCGACCTGTTCGGCGCTCAGGACGTCCCACGGAAGCCGCCGTTCGCTCCTGCTTCCGTGCCTGCCTGCGTCGGGTGCGGACTTGAAGGCGCTGATCGGGTCAACTGAGCTGAGCCGAGCGGCGCCGTCGACATCGATCACGGCAAACAGCCGCCGACGCGCGGCGACCCGTCGCTCCTCTGCACCCCAGCTCCCGTGTGCGGCGCGTTCGGCCGCACCAGGTAGTAGAACACGGTCCCGGGCGCCGGCGGCATCGTGTCGGCGATGAACGTGATGGTCGATGGGAACACCGAGCATCCGGACGAGAAGCTCGCGCGTCGTCGATCGCACAACGCTGTACGACGTCGCGCCGCTCTGCGCGGTCCACGAGAACCGCGTCTTGCTGCCCGCGGTCGAAAAGCCGCTGATCCCGGAGATCTCGTCCGTCACACCGAAGCCATCGTCGCCGGCTGCACTGATTGTCGATGCCGTCGTTGATCTCCGGCGCGCCACGGTACACCGTCGCACTCGCGTCGTTGCAGTCGGTCGCGTTGTCGGCGTAGCCCGGGGGACCGACCCGTCGCAGCTGTCGGACCGGCGATGCGGTCATGTCGCCGTCGCCGTCGGCATCGACGTCGCGGGTACACGAGTCGGTCGTTCGGACAGCCTCTCCCCTCCCAGCAGTACGGCCCAGTCCGAACCGGGATTGTTCGGCGGGCTGCCCAACGACCTGACGGAGCCTCCCGTGACGCTGGCCACGCTGCCGGTCTGCAGGGCGCCGCCGTTTCGCGGATCGAACCACCGGACGTCGAAGGTCCCGCTCGCGCCCGTCAGATCGAGGCTCGACGGTGCCGCCCGCCGGCAGATAGATGAGGTAGGTCTGGCCCGGCGCCGCCAAGCAGTATCCGGTCGGCTCCGGACAACAGGTTATCCGCCGGTTGCATGACGGAGTAGGGAACGTTGTCCTCGATGAATCGTCGCGCCCGAACGACGGTCATGTAGAACGCTTCCTTGGTGCGGAAGTCGTCGAAGCTGGCGTCGCCGGTCTGGAAGAACTCGCAGCCACCGGCGCCCGCCATGTAGGATCCCCAGACGTCCCAGATGCGGAACTGGTCCATCGTCGTCTGCGCCAGTCCATGGCTCATCGAGGCTCACGACCCACCGGTGGCCGTTCGCATGCGACGCATTCCGCCAGTAGAGAACCTTGCCATGCTCGTTCGAGTTCTGGGCCCACTGGATCTCCGGGCCGGTCAAGCTCGGATAGCCGAGCAACGGGGCGTAGATCCAGTCGTTGCCCGAATCGCCGTTGTGCACGGTGATGTTGTCCTTGTAGTACGCCACCTGCCGGAGGTAGTCGGCCGCGTCTTTTCGCTGCTGGGTGGTGTTCGCGCGCTCCGTAGGCGCTAGCGTCGCTCATCCCGTTCTCTTCGCCGAGGTTCCAGGTGATCGCGAGGTGATAGCCGAACCGGGCGATCAGCTCGCGATAGTAGATCTTGCGGCTGGGAGCGAATCCGCCGGCGCTGCCGAGCTCCTTGATCTCGAAGTAGGACTCGTTTTCCGTCTCGGTCAGGACGACGTGGAGCATCATCCCCATGGCGTCCATGTGCGAGAACACGACATCCCACTGGTCGAGCTTGGAGCAGTCGTAGTTGTAGTAGTTGTCGGCGCCGGTCCACGGCCAGGCCTTCTTGCCGTCGCCGTAGCGTTCATCGTCAGGAAGTACATCGGAGTTGACGCCGAGTCCCGAGAGGTAGTTGATGGCGCCGATGATTCCCTTCCCGCTTGCCGCCCATCCAGGTCGGGTCGCCGCTGCGCCAATCGGCGACATGGGTCGAGTAGTCGAGGTTCGGCGGCGTGCCGTCGAAATCGTTGTACTCGAGGAAGGTCTCGGGAATGTTGGAGCCGGACTTGATGAAATAGCTGCCGCTTGCGAAACCGGAGGTAGTGGTCGTTGACGTATTCCAGCTTCCCTTTCCCCGCAGATCGACTCCGGTCGCCGGCTTGTCCGTCGCAGCGACGACGAAGCCGCCCGTTCCGCCATCGAAGTACCCGGCGCTCGTCCCGCCGGTCGGTTGGGCGGCGATCTTCGTCCCTTGAACGAACGCGGCCACGTACTGCCACGCGCCCGCGGCGTCGGGGCAGAACTTCACCCGCCACTTGGTGCCCGATGTCAGCGCCGGTTTCGCCGGCGCGTTGCCGTCGGCGGCGAAGCATCCGGGGACCTTTGTAGGTCTGTCCCGAAGGACCGGTGAAGGCCGTCTACATCCAGCCGGTAGTCGGTGAACGGATTCGGCGTCGCGGTTTCCGAGGACGGCGGGCCGTCAGAAGGTGCGCCGACACCGCGTGCCCACCGTTTCAATCCCCCGGAAACCTGTCCCGCCGCGGATGCGGGGGCAGGGATCCCCAACAGCGTCAGCAGCGGAAAGACACGAAACGGACAGGTAGCGATGCGTCACGACACTGCCTTCGATCTCCTCTGCGGATGGCGGTCGAAGATACGGGCCGATTCGACCGCTTGGTATGGGGTAAGGCACGCACCGAGCCCTTCGCACGACGAAGCCAAATCAAAGCCGACCCTGTCGCCAAGACGACCCTTGACGCCACCGCCGGAAGCGAGTAAGACCCGCCTGAATTCGGACCTCGGTCCGAAAGGGAAAAAACATGACACGAACGAGATGGGGCATTGTCGCGACGGCTGTCTTTGCGCTTGCGTTGGGCTCGTCGTACGCGAGCACGGTGATCGGGCTCACGATCGAGGATCAAGCTCGACTGTCCACGCACGTGGTTGTCGGCGTGGTGGTCGGCAACAGGGCGTGGACGATCGGAAAACGGCCGCCGAGACGGCCGTGACTCTCCGCGTGGTCTCGATGTCGAAGGGCGATGCGAGACGGGGCGATGCGCTCGTCTTCCACGCGGAGCGGGGAGCTCGACGGCGAGATCTCGACCGCGATCGGTGAGGCCGCGCTCAAGACCGGGCAAAGATCCTCGTCTTCATCGAGGAGATCGACGGCCGCCTTTACAACCTCAGCCTGTCCTACGGGGTTTTCCGCGTGAATGAAGACGCGAAGGGACGCCTCTCGCTCATCCGGGCCCTCGAGGACGGACTCGAGGTGGTCGACGATGCGGGGGTCGGGCACGGCCCGTTCGCCCTCGACGACATTCGCACATGAGTCGGTGACTTCGCCGCGGGCATCCGCGCTTCGACAATCCGATGGTCGAGTCGACCTTCGGGCAGGGAGGTAGCCATGCGCCGAATCATCAAAGGCAATACCCGTTCTCTCCGTCGCGTCGCTCCTCGTGCCCGGCGGCGGCTTCCGCGTACTGCCTCACCGGCGTGCGCCTTCCGTCGACCGCCGATGTTTTCTACAACTCGGGAGGCAAGATCACTTCCGGGACAGTGCATCAGCGCGTCGCAGATGGACTCTGCGGTACGACCGGCAGAGGTTTCTCCGTGGAAGGCGATCCGCTCCGCGGAGATCGACCTCGAAGGCCCCCGAACAAGCGTGACGGCCAGAACACCGTCGGCTGGGCGAAGCTCGGCGGCGGGACGCTCAGCACGTCACGAACTATCTGAGCTACGACCGAACGCGGACCGTGGCGATGCAAGGGCAACCTCTTTTCGAATCTTTATGAGGCGTGTGAGGCTGACCACGACGTACCGGTGGACGTCGGGCGGCGGACAGTGCCCGTGCGCCGCGGGACCGGCGTTCTATCTCAACGCGGTCGCGACCCACAGTTCGGCCATGTCATCGGGCTGTGCCACACAGACCGAAAGCCGTCGTCGCTCATGTACCCGTCGTTCGGGACGTGCGGGGGCAAAACAAGGCTCCGACGAGACCGCGGGCGAAAGGCGCTTTGTGCGCTGCACCCCTGACCCGGCAGGACAGGCGCCTCGACTGAGGGGTGCCTGTCCCGGCAAGCCAGGTAGCGCCTGAGGTGACCACTCGGCGGCCAGGTACGCGCAAGTGCCGCGCCACCATCACGTGAGCAACTGAATTCTCGACCGTTCTCGGCCTGGAATGGTATCTACGGCGGGACATGGCGCCGACCGACCAGAACGACCGCTACGATCCGGTCGCGGGCCGTCCCACCCTCATCCTGGGTGGGCACGATTTCCATCTCGATCACCGAAGCCGTCGCCGGCCCGTCGAAGGGAAGACGCCGCCTCGCGTGGTGGTTCTTCTTCCTCCGTCCCTGGCGCTTCTCGGGCCTCCTGGGCGTCGCCGGTCTCCTGGCTGTTCTGGGAGGGGATCGGCATCTGGGGGCTGAACGTCCCGGTCGGCTGGGCCTGGGACATCACGAACTTCGTCTTCTGGGTCGGCATCGGCCACGCCGGCACGCTGATCTCGGCGATCCTCTTCCTGTTCCGCCAGAAGTGGCGCACGTCGATCAACCGCTCGGCCGAGGCGATGACGATCTTCGCCGTCATGTGCGCGCTGATCTTCCCGGGCATCCACGTCGGGCGCGTCTGGGTCGCGTACTGCATGTTCCCGATCCCGAACCAGATGGGGATGTGGCCGAACTTCCGGAGCCCGCTGCTGTGGGACGTCTTCGCGGTCAGCATCTACGGCACGGTGTCGGCTCCTGTTCTGGTACGTCGGGCTGATCCCCGACCTCGCGACGATCGCGCGACCGCGCGCGGCAAGCGATCCGCCAAGCATCGATCTACGGCTTCTTCGCCCTGGGCTGGCGCGGCTCGAACCGGCACTGGCAGCACTACGAGGTCGCCTACCTGATCGCTGGCGGGGCTGGCGACGCCGCTGGTGCTCTCCGGTGCACTCGATCGTGTCGATGGACTTCGCGGTGTCGCAGATCAGCAATACGTAACTGG
>ERZ1370068.10899-contig-9558_pt1 | contig 46353 bp, 57 predicted proteins | sample MGYA00561227_ERZ1370068 | MGnify/ENA primary metagenome ERZ1370068 (study PRJEB38410, sample SAMEA6850437) | metagenome | study: Metagenomic assessment of the ecological functions of the soil: analysis of the soil microbiota associated with the... | reverse complement strand
GTAATACTTCGTTCAGTTACGGCGTATTGCTCGAACGCGCTTCACCCCTTCCGGCTCGAGCTGATCGATCAACGCTTCGATCGGCACGCCCAGCGGGGCGAGCGCTCGAACAGCCGCGCGCGCGCCGTCCAGGTCGCGGCCGATCCGAGCGCTCGAGCCGGCCGTGGTCGTTGAACGCGGCCAGCGTGCTGCAGCGGCATGGTGTTCACCGTGTCGGCGCCGATCAGCTCGTCCACGTAGAGCGTGTCCGGGATAGGCCGGGTTCTTGGTGCTGGTCGAGGCCCACAGCGGGCGCTGCGCGGTCGCGCGCTCGCGCGCCCGGAGCGCCTCCCAGCGCGGCGGCGGATCACGCTCTCGAACTCGGCGTAGGCGAGCCGCGCGTTGGCAACCGCGGCTTGGCCGCGCAGCGACTCCAGCTCGGCGCGCGCGGGGCGGAGCGGCGAGGGCGGCGAGCGCTTCTCGATCGCTGACGTCCACCTTGGAGTCCACGCGCGAGACGAAGAACGGGCAGACCGAGAACAGATCGGCCAGCGCCTGGCCGCCGCCGCGCGCTGCGTCTCGAGACCCGAGGGTAGGCGTCGATCACCTGCCGGTAGCGGGCGAGCGAGAAGATGAGCGTCACGTTGATGCTGATCCCTTCGGCGGTCAGCGCCGCGATCGCCGGCAGGCCCTCAGGTGTCGCCGGCACCTTGACCAGCCAGGTTGGCACGCGCCACCGAGCGGTGGAGCCGCCGCGCCTCGGTGATCGTGCCTTCCGTGTCGTGCCGCCGACCGGTGGGCTCACCTCGATGCTCACGCGCCCGTCGCGGGTGCGCGGTCCGTGCTCCCAGACCGCGCGCGGCCAGGTCGCACGCCATCTGGATGTCCTCGACCGCCAGAGCTTCGAACAGCGCCGGTCCCTTCGAGTCCGTTCGCGATCCGCGCCGAGATCGCTTCGTCGTAGTCGGCTCCGGGCGATCGCCTGCTGGAAGATGGTCGGGTTCGAGTCACGCCCACCACGCCCGATTCACATCACCGGGCGGTCAGAACTCGCGCCCGGGCCGGAGTGAGCCACGGCACGGATGAAGTCCAGCCACACGCTCTGGCCGAGATCGAGGAGACGCTTTTTGTGGCGCTGGCTTTAGAAGGCATGTCGGGAAGTCCTGGCGAGACGATGACCTACGGGATGCAGTGAACCGGATCGGAACCGAGTGGCCGAGCACGCAGCATGCGCCAGCGCCGAGGAGGCGAAGCAAGGCGCCTGCGTTTCCCCCTCTGCTTCCTACGATCCGCGCCGTGCGCGAAATCCGCAGCCCACGCGCCCGCCCGCGCATGTCGCGGCCCGTCCGCCCGGCCCGCGCCTGGGGGAGCCGGCGTCAGCGGCAGCTTCCCGAGTCCCGAGCGCGCCCGACGCCCCGGCACGCGTGTGATGCGTTGCTCGTGCGCGGCCAGTGTCCTCCGCAGTGGATCCCGAATCGACGAAAGGAGGTGAGGCGCGATGGCAGTGCAGGGAACGCAGGGAAAAGGGCCCGCAGCAGCGTGGCCCGGGCCGGGAGCAACCCGGAGAAAGCGCGCGCTGGGCGCCCCGCATGACGCCGAGGCAGATCAATGGTCAGTGGTGCCCGGAAACCCGGATGTGATTCCACGGATCGGGTAGCGCGGCGGGGTTGAGCGGTGAAGAGCGTGTGTCTGGGCGACGCTACGGTCGGACGTCGTGAGAGGAACTGCCAGCCGTGGGTCGACTGCCCGGACCCGGTCGTCGAACAACGTGCTGTCCGACGGCACCTCGACCGAGAAGTGGTGCTGACCCCGCCGCCCATCGCAAGCGTGCCGGTGAACTCATTGGGTGCCGAAGAGCGCCGCAGGATACCCGCGCCCGCGGCACGTCGTGGAGGACCACGACGTGCGCCGTCGTTCGCCGAGCGCGCGGTGATGCTGGCGGCGCTTGCCGCCGGCAGGTGAATGATGCTGTCAGGGGCGAGCGCGTTGCCGTGGAGGGTGAGATCAGGATCCCGGACTGGAGGCGGACCTACGTCGACCAGCTCGGCATGACGAGTCACTGCAGACCCGCTTGTCGTCGACGCCGGGTACACCGGACTCGCCAGCGCGGTCACGACCCCACGGGCTCGCGGCGTCTGCGCCGCGCAGCTCGATGTTCCGCATCCGAAGTCGCCGTTCAGGTACTTGTCGATCAGCCGGTCCAGGAATCGGCCGGGGTCGGATCCTGGGGTGCGAGGCTGCGTGACCGGCTGGAGCACGCCCTTCTGATGCTTGCAGCGCGGCGAGACCACGCGCAGCGGCTGCCCGGTCGCCATCGGAATCGGAGAGCTGATATCCGGTGACGAAGTCGGTGCGGGACACCATGCGCCGGAAGGCCAGCGTCGTGGCGGTGGCCGCGGACTGCTGGGCAACCCCCTCCCATCACAACCAGCGTCGCGCTATCGGCCAGCGACACCTCGCAAGGCAGGAACAGCGCGTCCGCGTCCAGCCCCAGGAGGCCACGATCGCGGCGTTGATCGCGGTCTGGTAGCCACGCCGGCCGGCGTGCCGGGGCCGGTGGGCGATCTTGGAGGAGCAGCCCGCGAATGGGGCGGCGAGAGCGCCGCGATCGCCGGGAGCGCGGTGAGACGCGGTCTGGACCCCGGGCGCCGGAGTGGCCGGCGGAGCTGGAAGCGTGTGGGCCATGGCTGGGTAAGCGTAGGTCAGGGGGGATCGCCGCTGTCAGCGGGTGCCTCCACATCAGGGTTTCCGCAGCCGCCGGGGTTCGCCACGGGCGGGAAGCCGGGCGTCGCGGGCGGCCCGGCCAAGGTCCATGATCGCAACGCGTTCCCGGGGCGCCCTGCCGGCCGCCCCGTTCTGGCAAGGGAGCCGTGCACTGGCACGCGGACGACCCGCCGGCTCCTCAAAGGCGGATGAGGCGTAAAATCCAAATGCATGGAGGTTCCGATGACGCAGCGAAGCGTTCGTCCCGATGCCATGGCCAGCGTCCAGCCGCGCCAGGCGACCCGCAAAGAGCAGCCGTCAGGCCCCGCGGAAGAGGCCCCCGCCTCCCGGTGGGCGGCGCCCACACGAAGCTGCCGCACGAACGTCTGGAATCCCGACGTGATCCGCATCGACGGCTGATCCGCGCCAGGGAATGCGCTGCAGACGCCCGGCCCCGCTCCCCGCGGGGCTTTGCGTTGGATGCCAGCCACGCGGCCGGCGCCGGCGGGCTACGACGCCGCGCGCCGACCGCTCGTATCTTTCACCCTCTTTCCCCGCGCGAGCCGCAGCGACCAGCGCCCTTCAATCGCCCGCGTGGGTTCCGAGTTCCTCGGATACGAGGCCCGCCGACCGCGGCGGTCACCATGACCGAACACAAAGAACTGAACGCCTGGGTGAACGCCACGGCGGCCTGTGCCAGCCGGATCAAGTGGTGTGGTGCGACGGATCCGAGCGGCGAATACCAGACCATGCTGCGCCGCATGGTCCACGCCGGTACCGCGCACCTGGCTCGACCAGGAGAAGCGGCCCAACAGCGATCGCGGTGCGCTCCGATCCCGCCGACGTGGCCCGGGTCGAGGAGTTCACGTTCATCTGCTCGACGCGCAGGATGACGCCGGTCCGACCAACAACTGGCGCGATCCGGCGGAGATGAAGGCGACGCTCACCGGCTGTTCGCCGGCGCGATGAAGGGGCGCACGATGTACGTGATTCCCTACAGCATGGGCCCGGTCGGCTCGCCGATCGCCAAGATCGGCGTCGAGCTCACCGACTCCGCCGTACGTGGTGGCGAACATGCACCTCATGGCGCGGGTCGGGCAGCGCGGTGCTCGAGGCGCTCGGGTGCCGACGGCGAGTTCGTGCGCGGGCTGCACTCGGTGGGCGCGCCGCTCGCGGCGCAACGCCGCCGACTCGCCGTGGCCGTGCAACGCCGCGACCAAGTACATCTGCCACTTTCCCGAGACGCGCGAGATCCTCGTCGTACGGCTCGGGCTACGGCGGCAACGCGCTGCTCGGCAAGAAGTGCCACGCGCTGCGCATCGCCTCGGTGCAGGCGCGCGACGAGGGCTGGCTGGCCGAGCACATGCTGATCCTCGGGCATCACGAATCCCGAAGGGAAGAAGATCTACATCGCCGCGGCGTTCCCGTCGGCGTGCGGCAAGACCAACCTGGCGATGATGAATCCCGACGCTGCCGGGCTGGACGGATCGAGACCGTCGGCGACGACATCGCGTGGATGAAGTTCGGCGCCGACGGGCGGCTCTACGCGATCAATCCCGAGGCCGGGCTTCTTCGGCGTCGCGCCCGGCACCAGCGTGAAGACCAATCCGAACGCGATGCGCACGGCGCGGGCCAACTCGATCTTCACCAACTGCGCGCATCACCGCCGGACGGCGACGTGTGGTGGGAGGAGATGACCGACGCTCCGCCGGCCGAGCTGACCGACTGGCTGCGCCGCCCGTGGACGCCCGGCGTCGGGACGCAAGGCCGCGCACCCCAACGCGCGCTTCACCGCGCCCGCGCCGGCAGTGCCCGGTGATCTCGCCGCGAGTGGGAGAACCCGGCCGGCGTGCCGATCTCGGCGATCCTGTTCGGCGGGCGCCGCGGCAAGCGTGGTGCCGCTGGTGAACGAGGCGCTCTCCTGGCAGCACGGCACGTTCCTGGGCTCGATCATGGGCAGCGAGACCACCGCCGCCGCGGCCGGGCGCGGTGGGCACGCTGCGCACGATCCGTTCGCGATGCTGCCGTTCTGCGGCTACCACATGGGCGACTACTTCGCGCACTGGCTCAAGATCGGCGCGCAGGGCGGACGCGGCGAAGCTGCCGCGCATCTTCTACGTCAACTGGTTCCGCAAGGGCGCGGACGGCCAGTTCCTGTGGCCGGGCTACGGCGAGAACAGCCGCGTGCTCAAGTGGGTGTTCGAGCGCGTGGACGGGCACCGGCAAGGCGGTCGACACGCCGATCGGCCGGCTGCCGGCGCCGGGTGCGCTGGATCTCTCCAGGGCTCGCGCGTTCCGGAGGCAGGCGATGGGCGAGCTGCTCGCGGGTGGACGTCGAGGGTGTCGGAGCGCCGAGCTGCCGGGGATCCGCAAGCACTTCGACCAGTTTGGGCCCGCCTGCCGCAGGGCCTCGAGGACGAGCTGGCGGGGCTCGAGTAGCGGCTCTCGGCGGCTGGCGTCGCTGCGCCGCGGTAGAGCTTAGCGGGCGCTGCAACACATCGGATCGGTCTCCGCGAGGGCGGGAGAACCGGGTCCGCTCCGGGAGTACGCTCGGCCTCGCCATCCTGGCGACGCTCTCGCTCATCCTCGACCTGCTCCGCCCTCCATGGCTCCCGCAGGTCTGCGGGGCCTCCTCCGCGGACCCGGTTCTCCCGCCTCGCGGCGCCATCCTGGCGACACTGCGCGGCTCGTTTCGTATTGGTAAATCGCGGTGACCGCTGGCGGGCTGGGTGCATCAAACGCCTATGGCCATTGATCTTCTGGTTGCCCGGGCGCGGCCTGGGTCGGATTTGACGAGCCGGATCGGCGGAACGCCACTGGTGCCGATCCACCTGGGCTCTCGGGCATCCCCTCCGGGGTTTCGGTGCTGGGGAAGGCGGAGTGGATGAACCCGGGGGATCGGTCAAGGACCGGGCGGCCCGTGGGGATCGTGCCGCGACGCACTCGGTGCCGGGCGGCTGGACGGCGGGCGCCGGCTGCTGGACGCGCACCTCCGGGCAACACCGGGATCGCCTACGCCTGGATCGGCGCCACGCGCGGCGTTCGCCGTCACGCTGTGTCTGCCGGCCAACGCCAACGCTGAGCGACAAGCGGCTGCTCGTGCCGCGCTGGGCGCCGAGCTGGTTGCTGACCGACGCGATGGACGGGACCGACGGCGCGATTCGCGCAGGCGCGGCGTCTGGCGGCCGAGGATCCCGATCGCTACGCACTACGCCGACCAGTACGCCGCAACCCCGCCAACTGGCGCGCGCACTACCTCGGCACGGCGGTCGAGATCTGGGACGAGACCCGCGGGCGCGTGACGCACCTGGTGGCCGGGCATCGGCACCGTCGGGGCACGCTGGTGCGGCACCGCGCGGCGGCTGCGCGAGCGTCGATCCCTCGATCACCGTGATCGCCAGTGCAGCCCGATGCGCCGCTGCCACGCGCTCGAAGGGCTCAAGCACCTGCCGAGCGCCATGGTGCCGCCATCTACGATCCGACCGTGCACCAGCGCACGCGTCGAGGTGACGAGCGAGGACGCGATCGACGATGGTCGATGCGGCAGGCGCGACACGGGGACTGCTGCTCGGCTGGTCGGCGGGTGCGCTGCGCTGGTGGCGGCCGAACGGGTCGCGCGCGAGCTCGCGCCGCGGCGTCGTGGTCGCGATCCTTCCCGACGGTGCGGAGCGTTACCTGAGCGAGCCCGCCTGGCGGGGCCGAGGCATGAGCCTCCGCCTGCGCGCGATCCACACCGAGCGCGGTCCACGCCCACTTGTGTCGCGCCTATCCCGAGAAGGCTGCGGCGTGCTGGTGGGCCGTGACGAGGAGCGGCGGATCGTCGAGCGGGTGGTGCCGCTCGACAACCGGCGCGGAAGGCGAGCGCGGCACGCCGCTACCTCATTCCGCCGAGCGAGCTGCTCAGGTCGAGCGGGCGGCCCGCGAGGCGAGGGACTCGACGTGCTAGGGTTCTTCCACTCCCACCCGGACCATCCGGCGCGGCCGTCGGCCTTCGACCTCGAGCACGCCTGGCCGTACTATTCGTACCTGATCGTGAGCGTGGCCCAGGGGCCGGTGGCGGCCGCCGCATCGTGGCGGCTCGCCCCGACCGCACGCGCTTCGATCCGAAACGCTCGAATGCTGATGCCCGTGGCGACGTCTCCGTCGATGGCCGCCGCGGGCATGGAGATATCGCGATGACGCAGCGCACGAAGATCCACATCCCGACGCCGCTTCGGCCCTACGTGGACGGGCGCCTGGCGGTGGTCGAGGTCGAAGGAGCGACGGTCGGGTGAGGCGCTGAGTGCGCTGGTGGCGCTCCACCCGAGGCTCCGCCGCCACCTGCAGGACGAGCAGGGGCGGCTGCGCCGCTACGTGAACGTGTACCGGAACGACGAGGACGTTCGGCATCTCGAGCGCGAGGGCACGCCGCTCGCAGCCGGCGACACGCTCTCGATCGTGCCGAGCATCGCGGGCGGCGTGGATCCGCCGCCGGCGCGGGCGACCGCGGCGTCCGCCGGCGCGGCCGGCCCGAACTCGTCGCGCGGACGAGCTGCATGCGCTACAGCCGGCACCTGATCCTGCCCGAGGTCGGGCTCGACGGGCAGCGCAGGCTCAAGGCGTCGAGCGTGCTGATCGTCGGGCGCGGGCGGGCTCGGCTCGCCGCTCGCGCTCTACCTGGCGGCGGCCGGGCGTGGGGCGCATCGGGCCTGGTCGACTTCGACGTGGTCGATGTCGAGCAACCTGCAGCGCCAGATCCTCTACGGCATCTCGAGCGTCGGACGGCCCAAGCTCGAGGCGGCGCGCGAGCGGCTCGCCGATCTCAACCCCGGCGTCGCGCGTCGAGCTCCACGAGCGCCGGCTCACCAGCGACGAACGCGCTCGAGATCCTCTCGCCGCTACGACGTGGTGGCGGACGGCACCGACAACTTCCCGACCCGCTACCTGGTCAACGACGCCTGCGTGCTGCTCGGGCAAGCCCAACGTCTACGGCAGCATCTTCCGCTTCGAGGGCCAGGCGAGCGTGTTCGATGCGCGCGTGCGGGCCCGTGCTACCGCTGCCTCTATCCCGAGCCGCCGCCGCCGGGGCTGGTGCCCTCGTGCGCCGAGGGCGGCGTGCTGGGCGTGCTGCCGGGGTGATCGGCGTGCTGCAGGGCGTCGAGACGCTCAAGCTGCTGCTCGGCGTGGGCGAGCCGCTGATCGGCCGGCTGCTGCTGTTCGATGCGCTGGCGCTCACGCTTCCGCGAGCTGACGCTGCGCAAGGATCCCGACTGCCCGCTGTGCGGCGAGCCATCGCACGATCACGCGAGCTGATCGACTACGAGGCGTTCTGCGGCGTCGTCCCCGGGATCGCCGACGCGAACGCGCAGCTGAGTGGGAGATCTCGGCGGCCGAGCTCCGCGGCCGGATCGAGCGCGGCGACGAGCTGACGCTGATCGACGTGCGCGAGCCGCACGAGTGGCGAGATCGCGCACCTGCCCGAGGCGCACGCTCATCCCGCTCCATACGCATTCCGGCGCGGGCCTCCGAGCTCGACAGCAGCCGCGAGATCGTGCTGCACTGCCATCACCGGCATAGCGCAGCATGCGGGCGCTCGAGTTCCTGCGCCAGGCGGGATTCCGCAAGCTCAGGAACCTCGCGCGGCGGCATCGACGCCTGGTCCAGCGACGTCGACCGCGGCGTCCCGCGGTACTAGAGCACCCGCAGCCATCGGGCCCGGATCAAGCCAGACGCCGCTCCGGTGACCGAAAACTGACGCGGCAGTCGGCGCGCTGGCCAACCTGGGCGAGCCCGATCGGCTCCGACATCTCCTGCTTTGAATCGGACTCGAGCGTGAATCGGCCGCGGCGCGCGTGACGTTTGCGCAACGCGCGATGCGATGCGCCTCACCGGCCATCCCCCAGGCCGGTGAAGTCGCCGCCACGGTCGAACGTGGCGGATCGATCGCGACAGGAGAGGCTCGTGGCCAGGATGCTGCAACCGGCCGACCGGCGTTCGCGGCGTGTCCGACGTCCACGCGGGGAGGCGGGCGGAGGTGAGCATGACTCCCTCACCCGAGACGCCTCCGGGCTCGACGCCCGCCGCCGAGGGGGCGGTCGATTCCGCCCGTGCTCGCTAGAGGTCGGCATCTGGGTCGGCCAGCTGGTGCGGGCCCTCAGGACCAGCCGTCTCTACGATGAGGCCAATCCCACCGTGGTCCGCGTTCGCGAGGAGCTGGCCGCCTCATTGATCTCGCGCTGCACGCGATTCGCGGGCGCGATCCACGCTGCAGGTGGGCGCGCACGCGCTCTCGATGTCGGGCCATGAGTTGCGAGTCCGCGCGCCCCGGGCGACGACAACCTGGCGGCGGTGCTGCACCGCGACGGCATCCGCGCGCTCACGATCGAGCCCGGGATGGATGCCCGTGAGCTGAACGCCCTGGTGCGATCTCATCCTCAAGGTGCACCGGGCTCTCCGCCGGCGACGACGACCTGGTCACGCTGCTCTGGGACGCGGACCTGCCGCACGTGATGATCGAGGCGTTCCGCTCGAAGGCGAGGCGGACGGCGGTGGCGAGGAGGAGAGCGACACGGGCCGGGAGCGGCGTGGCCCCGGCAGGCAGGCCGGCGGAGCGCCGGCGCCGGGCCCCGAGGCTTCCCCGCGGAGCGGCGTCGCCGGAGAGCGGCATGCGGCCGAATCGCGATTCGTCGCGCTCCGACGACTGGACCACCGGCGACGGCCCGGCCAACATCGAGCAGGCGTTCGACGAGCTCGAGACCGGTGCGCTCACGGAGATCGCCCGCTTCCAGCAGGACTGCGAAGACAGGCGACGCCGGCCGATTCCGGCCCACGCGATGCGGATCCTGGACGACTGCTTCGCCGGCCGGCTCACGGACACCGATCGGATAGCCCTGGGGGTGTTCGTTCCCGGCGTGCTGCGCGAGACGTTGGCGCTCGGCGACTGGAAGGCGCGCCTCGCACGGCACTGGCGACGCTGCGCTCCTGCCAGGCCCGACTGGCCGGTCGAGGAGTTCTGCGCCGGAGCTGTGCGGCCCGCAAGCGGATGTGACGCGGCGCGTGGTGGCGGCGCTGGATGGCCAGGTTGCGCAGGGCGTGGACGCGTTTCTGTCGCTGATCCGCGAGCTGGGGACGCCCGCGGCCGATTGGCTGATGCACGTGCTGGCGGGGAGCGAACAGAAGGAGGTCCGGCGCCCGCTCGCGCGCGTGATCGCCGAGCTGATCGCCGACCAGCCGGAACGGATCATTCCCTGGCTCACCGACGACCGCTGGTACGTGGTTCGCAACGCGGTTCATATCCTGGGCTGGATCGGTGGCGGACGAGCCACCGGTTACCTCGGTGGTTCCCGTCCCAGCATCCGGAGGTGCGGGTGCGGCAGGAGGTCGTGGCCGCGTTGAGCCAGGCCAGCTCGGAGGGGCGCACGGCCGATCCTGATGGCGATGCTGGGCGCCGCCGAGGCGCCGCTGTTCATCGCCATCCTGCACCGCCTGGCGCTGGATGCGCACGCCTTGGTCCAGGAGGGCTGCTCGGGCTGCTGCGCGACGAGAACTTCGCGCACCGCTCGGAGCCGGAGCGCCGGGCGCTGCTCCGGGCGCTGGCGACCCGCGGCGACGCGGTGCTGCCGCGCGCTCGAGGCGGAGCTGAACGCCGGCGGCGGCAGCTGGTTCGCGCGCCGGCCGGAGCCGGACCACACCGCGATCGCGCTGTGCATCTCCCGCATCGCGACACCGGCCGCCAGGGACGTGCTCGAGCGCGGGCTGCGCTCGGCCCGCGGGGAGGTGCAGCAGCGCCTGCCGGATCGCCGGCGCCTCGGGAGAATCGGCCGATGAGTGACCGGCCTGCCGATCGACGACGAAGACACCTCGACGACCATCGTGCATGACTGCGCTCGGCGGAGCCTGGTGGCCCGCATCTACGGTCTGCTGCGCGCGGTGCGGATCTACGACCTCACCAATCAGGCGGTGCGCGATCAGCTCCACGAGCATGCTCTCGCTGATCGAGGGCGCCATGGAGGACGAGGTCCCGGTGCTGGCGATGGGGCAGTGCTTCTACGTGAACGGAGCGCGCGTGCGCGCCGGGAACGCCCAGATCCGCGTTGTTCGGCGCGCCCTCACCAGGAGTTCGAGCGCCGCCAGCTGGCCGGGATCCGGTTCCTCGAAGGGCGTGAGCGCCGAGGAGTTGGGGCGCCTTCATGCGGCTCATGAGCGACCACGCCGACGCCGAGCAGGGACCGAGGCTGGTGGAGGCGGCCGCGGCGCGGCATCGCCACATCGTTCCGGTGACGCTCGAGTGCGCTCCAGAACGCCCAGGTCGGAGGCGACGACGCCGACGCGAACGCCGCGACCCGACCGCGGCGCGCGGGCGCGCGTCATGTACCGGCAGGCGGTGCGCGGCGCGAAGGCCGCCATCCTCCGCACCGCCACAGACCGGCCGGCCGGCGATCCGCGCGCGCCAGCGCGTGGTGCAGCCGATCGTCGACTCGCTGCATGAAGAACGAGTACTCGGTGGTCGGGCCTCACCGCGATCAAGAACCACGACGAGTACACCTACGCCCACTGCGTGAACGTCGGCATCCTCTCGATCGCGATCGGGCACGCGCTGGGCTTCTCGCGCAGCGATCTCGCCAATCTCGGGCTCGGGGCACTGCTGCACGACGTCGGCAAGCTGACCATTCCGATCGAGGTGCTGGCCAAGCCGCGGCCGTCTCGACCCGGAGGAGTGGGACGCTCGTGCCGCCGCCACCCGCTGGAAGGGGTGAAGACGGTGACGCGCATGCCGGGGCTCTCGACGCTGACCATCGACGTGCTCGACGTCTGCCTCTACCACCACCGCCGCGTGGACGGCTCGGGCTACCCCGAGGTGGTCCCGGCCGCGTGCCACCGCCGATGGCGCGCATCGTGGCGGTCGCCGACTGCTATGACGCGCATGACCACGCACCGCGCCTACCGGGCGCGGCCGTTCACCGGCTACGAGGCGTTGCACACGCTGGTCGGTCCGGATCGCGCCTACTACGATCCCGCCGCCCTGTGGGCGCTGGTGCAGACCGTGGGCGTGTATCCCGCCGGCACGCTGCTGGAGACGGCGTCGGGGCACATGGTCCTGAGCCTCAACAACGACCGCGAGGACCTGAGGCGCCCGCAGTGCCGGGTGCTGGCGCGCCCCGGATGGAGCACTTCTGCGCCGAGGGTCCGCCCGAGATCTGGGACCCGATGCCGCGCCACGAGTCGGTGGCGCGCGTGGTGCCGCCGGAGGAGTTCGAGGGCGAGATCGATCGCCTGCTGGCCGCCTGAGCGGCCTGCCCCGCGATCCCCGGCACGCCGGTTGAGCTCCGCCGGTTGAGCGCCCTGGTGGGCCCGCCGGTTAAGGTGCCGGCATGTTCCGCACCCGGACGTCGGGCCGCATCGCCAGGAAGCGTATCGCCCGCGTACCGTGGGTGAGCGCGCGCCCTCTTCCTGCTGGCCGCACTCTTCGCCGGCTGCGCGACCAATCCCGTCACCGGACACAAGCAGTTCTCGCTGGTGAGCCCCGAGCAGGAGTTGCAGATGGGGCGCGAGGGCTACCCGGCGGTGGTGGCCGAGTACGGCATCTACGAGGACTCGACCGTCCAGCGCTACGTGAGCGGGATCGGCATGAAGCTGGCGAAGGTGTCGCACCTGCCGAACCTCGAATGGCACTTCACGGTCATCGACGATCCGGCCGTGAACGCGTTCGCGATGCCGGGCGGCTACATCTATGTCACCCGCGGCATCCTCGCCCACCTGAACTCCGAGGCCCAGCTCGCCGGGGTGCTGGGCCACGAGATCGGCCCACGTCACCGCCCGGCACAGCGCGCAACAGCTCTCGCAGCAGCAGATCGCGGGGCTGGGACTGGGGGTCGCCTCGATCTTTTCGCGCACGGTCGCGACCTACGGCCAGGCGGCGCAGCAGGCGCTCGGGGCTCATGTTCCTCAAGTACAGCCGGGATCACGAGAACGAGGCCGACGCGCTGGGCGTGGACTACGCCACCAAGGCCGGCTACGACCCGGCCGAGATCCCCTCAACCTACACGATGCTGAAGCGGGTCTCCGACCAGCGCCGGGCAGCGGCTCCCGGGTACATGTCCACCCACCCCGACCCCGGCGACCGCGAGGTGCGCACCACGAACCCGGCCGCCGCGGCGCGCTCGGGGAAGACCGGGCTCCTGATCCGCCGCCCCGAGCTGCTGCGCGAGGTGGACGGGATCGTGTTCGACAACGATCCGCGCGGCGGCTACTTCGAGGGCGACCAGTTCTACCACCCGGAGCTCGCGATCGTGATGACCATGCCGGGCGGCTGGCAGCACCAGAACACCCACAGCGCGGTGATGGCGAGTCCCGGCCAGCAGGGGTGGGCCTCCAGCTCACGCTTGCCGGCGACGCCGCGGACCTTTCGCCCAGCGATTACATCACCAAGCTCAAGGGCGCGGGAAGATTGCCAGCGCCCAGGGGACGACTCGAGCGGGTGGGCGAGGCTTCCCGCCTGGGTGGGCAGCGTCGCGGTGCCCGGCGACCAGGGCACCGAGAGCGTGCTGGCGGTCGCACTCATCCGGCGTAACCCCCAGGCCGATGCTCCAGATTCTCGGCGCCCTCGGCGCAGCCGGGCGATGCGACCTTCAACCGGGTGCTGGCGCAGCGCCCGGTCGCTGCGCCCGCTCGAGGATCCGGCGCGCCTCAAGCCGGTTCCGGCGCGGGTCAAGCTCGTCAAGTGCCCGAAGTCCGGCAGCTTCGCCGCCGTGGTCGAGGGCCTCGGTCCCCAGGCCCTGGACGCCGAAGCGACCTCGATCATCAACGAACGGCTTCCGCGGCGACGTCCTCTCCGCCGGCGAAACGATCAAGATCGTGACCGCGGCGAAACTGCATTGAGCCGCACGCCCCGGACGACGCGTAGCGGCTGCTTCTGGCTCTGGGCTTTCCGCGCCCGCATGTGCCGAGTTTCACAACCGATTTGACAGGCCCTGGACGGCAGCGTAGGTTGCGCCGGTCCGCGCCATGAACCGAGCCCTCGCCCTCGTCATTCTCGCCGCAGCGTTGGTCGCGGCCACGGTCGCTCTCACGCAGCCGGCCGCTCCCGCCGGCGGCGACGAACGCGTTTCGCCGAACCGGTGAGCCCGCCGCCCTACTCGACCAGCGGGGCCCGGAAGCAGCCCATCAACTTCAGCCACCAGATCCATGCCGGCAAGCTGGGGATGAACTGCCTCTACTGCCACAGCAGCGCCGAGAAGTCCCCGATCGCCAACATCCCGGCGGTGCAGCACCTGCATGGGCTGCCACAAGATCGCGCGCCGCCGACCGGCCGGAGATCGTCAAGCTCACCGGCTACTCCGACCGTGGCGAGCAGGTGCCGTGGGTCGAGGTCTACGCGCTGCCCGCGCACGTCAAGTTCAACCACAAGCGCCACGTGAAGGCCGGCATCCGCTGCCAGGACTGCCACGGCCCGGTGCGAGACGATGCCGGTCGTCTATCAGTACCCGTCGCTGCAGGATGGGCTGGTGCGTGACCTGCCACCGCAAGAATCTCGACAATCCGAACTTCCCGGCCACGCATGGACTGCCTGGTCTGTCACCACTAGGGGGCCCCCGTGTCCGAAGCGTCCGAGCACGTCGTCTTCGATCGCCGCGACTTCCTGAAGCTGCTGGGCATCGGCGTGGCCGGTGCCGCCGCCGGCTGCTCGGGGCCCTCGACCGACAAGCTCATTCCGTTCCTGGTGGCGCCCAACGACATCATGCCGGGCGTCGCCTACTGGTACGCCAGCACCTGCCGCGAGTGCCCGGCGGGCTGCGGCCTGCTGGTCAAGGCGCGCGAGGGGCGGGCGATCAAGGTCGAGGGCAACCCCGAGCACCCGGTCGGCCAGGGCGGCCTGTGCGCGCGCGGCCAGGCGGGCTCCAGGGGCTCTACGATCCCGATCGCCTGCGCACACCGATGCGCAAGGACGGCGGGGCGTGGAAGCCGATCACCTGGGACGAGGCGATGAGCGCTCGCCGCCGGCAAGCTGGGCCGAAGCGGTCAAGGCGAGGCGCGGCGTCGCGCTGGTCACCGACCATGTGACCGGCTCGCTCCAGCGCGCTCGCGGCCGAATGGGCGGCGCGCTGCCTCGGGCGCCCACCTGGTCTACGAGCCGTTCGCGCACGAGAGCCTGCGCGAGGCCAACCGGCGCACCTTCGGGCGCGCCGAGATCCCGCACTTCGACTTCGCCCGGCGCGCACGGTGGTGTCGTTCGGCGCCGACTTCCTCGACACCTGGCTGTCGCCGGTGGCGCCAGGCGCGCGGCTTCGCCGCCATGCGCGCCCGCCGCGACGGCTCGGGCCAGTTCATCACCGTCGAGCCGCGGCTCTCGCTCACCGGCGCCAACGCCGACGAGTGGGTGGCGATCAAGCCCGGCACCGAGGCGGCGCTGGCGCTCGGCATGGCGCGCGTCATCCTCACCCAGGGGCTGGCCCGGCGGTGGCCGAGCGCGGTGCGCTGCATGGACGCGGTCTCGAGCTACACGCCGGAGGCGGTCGAGCAGCAGACCGAGGTGCCGGCTGCGACCGTCGAGCGGCTGGCGAAGCTGTTCGCGCGCACAGCGCCCGAGCCTGGCGGTGGCGGGCGGGATCGCGGCGCAGAGCGAGCAGTCGGTGGCGCTGATCGCCGCGGTCAACCTGCTCAACTACGCGGCCGGCAACGTGGGCGAGACGGTGCGCTTCGATCGCACGCTCGACTTCGACGCGCGTGGCCTCGTTCAACGACGTGCAGCGCCTGATCGCCGACGATGTCGGCCGGGCAAGGTGGACGTGCTGGTGGTCGGCGACGCCAATCCGGCCTACGCCGTGCCGGCGCTGGGCCGGCTTCGGCGCGGCGATGGACAAGGTGCGGTTCACGCATCTCGCTGTCGGCGCGTGCTGGACGAGACCAGCGAGCGCTGCGACCTGATCCTGCCTGCGACCCATCCGCTCGAGACGCTGGGGGATGCCGAGACCACGCGCGGCGTGTGCTCGATCCTCCAGCCCGGCATGCAGAAGGTGCCGGTGTTCGACGCCGCGCCCGGCCGGGCGACACGCTGATCGCGCCTGCGCCCAGGCGGCGGGCTTCGGCTGCCCGCTTCCCGGCGACGCTGGGCCGAGCTACCTCCGGGCTCGATGGCAGACGCATCACCAGCGCTTCGGCGCCGGACGCGACTTCGACACCTTCTGGAACGAATCGCTGAAGAACGGGCGGGGTGTGGGAGGACGGTCGCCCGCGCCCGCGGTGCGCTGGACCGGCGCTCGCCGGCGTTCGCGGCTGCCCGAGCTCAAGGGCGCGGGCGACCTCGGCGCTGGTGCTCTATCCCGTCGACCGTCGCTGTTCGACGGTCGCGGCGCCAACAAGACCTGGCTCCAGGAGCTGCCCGATCCGACCAGCAAGGCGACCTGGGGCACCTGGGTCGAGATCCACCCGAGACCGCGGCGAAGATCGGCGTCGCGAACGGCCAGCCGGTCAAGGTGCAGACCGAAGCGGGGAGCGTCGAGGCTGCCGGCCTACCTCTATGCGCGGGCTGCGCAAGGACGTCGATTGCGATCCCGCTCGGGCAGGGGTCACACCGCCTACGGCCGTACCGCGGCCGGGCGGGGCGTGCAACGCCGCCTCGCTGCTGGTCGAGTCGCAGGACGCAGCGCATCAGGGGCGGTCGCCTACCTGAGCGCGCGCGCCTCGATCGCGCGCGGACGCCAGGGCGATGGACCTGGTGATGACCCAGCACGAGAAGAACCAGCACGGACCGGGGTATCGCCCAGATCGTGCCGCTCGCGGCGCTGATGCGGCGGCTCGTCCGCCGGCCGAGCGGCAGCGGGGCTACGACGAAGCACACGAGGCGCTGCCCGTCGCAGACCCGGCCCGGGCGCCACACGTCGCCGATGATTCCGCGCGCCGCCAGCGACACCACGCCCGCCCACGCGATCACCGCCTTCGAGTCCGAGCTCAAGGCCCGCGGTCCGCCGCAACATCCCGATCCGCGAGGGCAGCTACGGCACGGCCGAGCACCGCTGGGCGATGGCGATCGACCTCGACTCGTGCACCGGCTGCAGCGCCTGCGTGGTGGCGTGCAGCGCCGAGAACAACGTGCCGTCGGTGGGGCCCGAGCTGATCAAGCGCGGCCGCGAGATGATGTGGATCCGCATCGAGCGCTTCGAGGAGAACGCTGGCGCCCGGCGCCAGCGACGTGCGCTTCGTGCCGATGATGTGCCAGCACTGCGGCGACGCGCCGTGCGAGACGGTGTGCCCGGTGTTACGCCACCTACCACAATCCCGAGGGGCTCAACGCCCAGGTCTACAACCGCTGCGTGGGCACCCGCTACTGCTCGAACAACTGCCCGTACAAGGTGCGGGCGTTCAACTTCTTCGACTACGCGCGCCCGAGAAGCCCACGCTTCGCGTTCGCCGAGCCGCTCAACTGGCAGCTCAACCCGGACGTCACGGTGCGCAACAAGGGCGTGATGGAGAAGTGCACGATGTGCGTCCAGCGCATCCTCGAGGGCAAGGGGATCGCCAAGGACGAGGGCCGCAAGCTGCAGGGACGGCGAGTTCCAGACCGCCTGCGCCCAGTCGTGCCCCGACCCGGGCGATCGTGTTCGGCGACCTGGCCGATCCCGACGAGCAGCGGTCCACGTGGCATCGTTCGGCGAGCGCAGCGTACTGGGTGCTCGAGGAGCTCAACACCAAGCCGGGCGTGACGTACCAAGCAAGCGCGTACGTCGCGACACCGGGGCGGCCTAGAGGCGGCATGACCGAGATCACGTACGAGCCGGCCGGCGATCCCGAGGACGTGGGCGTCGGCCGAGCACGTGCCGGCGACCGATCACCCAGAAGTCGCTCAACGCCGACATCCTGCGGATGCTCGAGCGCCCGGGCAAGATCTGGTGGGGCGTGTTCCTGCTCGACCTGCTGATCCTCGCGATTGGCGGGATCGCCGAGCGCAACCAGATCGTGCGCGGCATCGGCGTCGCCGGCCACACGCGGCCGGTGATGTGGGCCACCTACGTCGCCAACTTCGTGTTCTGGGTCGGCATCGCGCACTGCGGCACGCTGGTGAGCGCGATCCTGTTCCTGTTCCGCTCGCACTTCCGACGCGCCGTCTACCGCGTGGCCGAGGCGATGACGGTGTTCGGCGTCATGACCGCCGGCCTGTTCCCGATCCTCCACCTCGGGCGGCCGTGGTTCCCGTACTGGCTGTTCCCGTATCCCAACCAGCGCCAGCTGTGGCCCAGCTTCCGCTCGCCGCTGGAGTGGGACGTGTTCGCGGTCACCACCTACCTCACGGTCTCGAGCGTGTTCTTCATCGTCGGCCTCGATTCCCGACGCCGCGGTGCAGCGCGACGCGGCCAAGAACCGCTTCCACCGCCTGCTCGGCACGATCTTCTCGTTCGGCTGGAAGGGCGGCGAACACGCAGTGGAAGCACTACTACAGCGCCTATCTCTACTTCGCCGCCTTCGCCACGCCGCTGGTGCTGTCGGTGCACAGCGTCGTGTCGTGGGACTTCGCGATGGCGCAGGTGCCGGGCTGGCACAGCACGATCTTCGCGCCCTACTTCGTGGCGGGCGCGATCTTCTCGGGCGTGGCGCTGGTCATCAACCTGCTGATCATCATCCGCAAGGGCTACAAGCTCGAGCACATCGTCACGATCGACCACATCGAGAAGCTCTCGAAGCTGGTGCTGCTCACCTCGACGATCGTCGGCTACTCGTACCTGTGCGAGTTCTTCTGCGCCTGGTACGGGCCGAGCAAGTTCGAGCGCGACATGTTCTGGTGGCGCTTCACCGGCCACTTCTGGTGGGCGAGCTGGACCATGTTCACCTGCAACGTCGATCTTCCCGCTGCTGCTGTGGTTCAAGTCGGTGCGCCGCAACATGGCGGTGCTGTTCGTCCTCTGTCTGTTCGTGAACGTCGGCATGTGGTTCGAGCGCTTCGTGATCATCGTCACCTCGCTCGCCCATCCGCTTCGATCCCGCGGTCTGGGGCGTCAACTACAAGATGTCGTGGACCGAGGCCGCGATCCTGGCCAGGCTCGTTCGCGTGGTTCGGCATGTACTTCCTGCATCTTCATCCGCGCTGCTGCCCGCGATCTCGATCGCCGAGGTCAAGGAGACGCTGGCGCCGCCGATGCGGAGGAAGCGCGGATGAAGCTGCCCAAGCCGATCCTCGACCTGGTCGACATGATCAACGCCGGCCCCGGGCGAAGCACCACGGGCGTGATGGGCGTCTACTACTACGTGGACGACGTGGCCGAGGCGGTGCGCGCGCTGCGCGCCGAGCGGCCACCGCGACGTGCGCGTGTTCTCGCCGGTGCCGTATCACGAGATCGAGCAGCGCGCTCGACCAGGGGCCAGTCGATCGTGCGCTGGGTGACCGCTGGGCGGCGCCCTGTGCGGGATCACCGGCGGCTTCGCGCTGTGCATCTACTCGGTCGTGTCGTGGCCGATCGGTGGTGGGAGGCAAGGAGCTGATCTCGCTGCCGCCGTTCGTGGTGATCGGCTACGAGTCGATGATCCTGCTCGGCTCGCTCGCCAACCTGTTCGGCATGCTGGCGCTCACGCGGCTGCCGCGAGGTCAAGAGCTCGGCGCCCTACGACCCGCGCTTCACCGAGGACCGGATCGGCATGTGGGTGCCGTGCGCGGGCGAGGCGGCCGATCAAGGTGCAGGAGATGATGCGCGGTCACGGCGCCGAGGAGGTCACCCTCCATGGCCTAAGACCGCTGCTGGCGCTGCGTCGCGGCCGCGATCCCGACCCTGTTCACCGCGCCCAGCGTGCAGCAGGGGACCAGGATGCGATCGACTCGCTCACCCACCTCGCTACTACCGCATACCGCGACATGCGGCGCTCGGTGGCGCTGGCGCCGCAGAAGCTGGTCAACCGCGTCCCGGACGAGACGCAGTGTCCCGACCATCGGCGGCAAGGAGATCGAGCTGGACCGGCGACATCGCGGCCGAGAAGCTCCACAACCCGATCCCGACCAGCGACGACGTCGGTGACGCGCGCGGCGACTCGCTGTTCCACATAGCTGTGCGTGCCGTGCCACGGCACGCTCGATGGCCGGCGACGGTCCGGTGGCCGCCGCAGTTCATGCCGCCGCCCGACCTGCTCGGCGCAGCAGACCCGCGATCGCAGGACGGCTACATCTACTCCTACATCCGTCACGGCGGCGTGGTGATGCCGAGCTACGGGTTCAGGTGAGCGCCGAGGAGGCGTGGCATCTGGTGAACTTCATCCGCCATCAGCAGAAGGTGAGCCCCCGGTGAGCCACTCCCACACTCCGATCCCCGCCGCCGAGCGCGACGCGGTCCTCAAGGACATCGCCGGCGCGGCTGCCCGGTCAAACCCAACCCGCGGCGCCGCCGGCATCTGGATCGCGCTCATGGCGATCGGGATCGCGCCACCTTCGCGCTGGATGCTGTTCCACGAGCCGCAGCGCGCGTGGGGCTCGTGGGCGATCAACTCGATCTACTGGCTGGGGATCGCCCAGGGCGCGGCATGGTGCTCGCGTGCGCGATCCGGCTCGGCAACGGCCGCTGGGGCGGGCCGGTGATGCGCATGGCCGAGGCGCTGTCGGCCTACCTGCCCTACGGCGCCGCGGCGCTGGCGGTGGCTGCTGATCGCGGGCTCCGAGCAGTACTGGCCGTGGGCCACCCACGTCGAGGCGCGCCAGGCGCCGTATCTCAACGTGCCGTTCTTCTACCTGCGCACGCTCGGCGGGCCAGCTGCTGCTGCTGTGGCTGTCGCGCGACCTGGTGCGCACTGTCGCTGCGCAGCGACGCCCACCTGCTCAAGGACCACGTGGCCGCCGGAGCTTCGGCCGACTACGAGCGCCTGAGCGCGCGACTGGCGCGGCGACGAGGCCGAGGGACTGGCAGCGCCACCGGCTCTCGCAGCGCGCGCCGCAGATCGTGGTCGCCGTACGCGGTCGTCTATCACCGGTGCTGGCGTGGGACTTCATCATGTCGCTCACGCCCGAGTGGGCCAGCACGCTGTTCGGCTGGTGGTTCTTCATGGGCGCGTTCCTGTCCGGCATCGCGATGACCGCGCTGCTGACCAGCCGGCTGCGCTCGCGCTACCGGCTCCAGCCGCTACATCACGCCCGCCCACCTGTGGGACATCGGCAAGATCGCCGTTCGGCGTTCAGCATCTTCTGGGTCTACCAGTTCTGGTCGCAGTACCTGCCGATCTGGTACGCCAACATGCCGGAAGAGACCGGCTGCGTGTTCCTGCGCTTCGAGGACCCGTGGCGGACGCTCGCGTTCACCGTGTTCACGTTCGTGATTCCTGCTGCCGTTCCTCGGGCTCGCTGAACTGGTACGCCAAGAAGAGCCCGCTTCTGGCTGGGTGTGTTCTCGATCATCATCCTGATCGGCATGTGGATGGAGCGGCACATCCTGGTCGATGCCGTCGCTCAACCCCGACCATGTCTGGGTGGGGCTGCCCGAGATCGGCATCTCCCTCGGCTCCTCGGGGCTGTTCGGCTGGCGGGTGCACAACTTCGTCTCCAAGTACCCGATCGTGAAGGTCCCCGACGTGTTAGCCGGCTACGGAGGCCGGGCACTAGGCGCGGTGCGACTCTTCCAGCGCGCAAGATCAGGCCGGTTCCTCACGACGAGGGGCCGGGCGATCGTGTTTCGGGCCGTGCGGGGATCGGCCTGGCGGATCCACGATGCGCCGGGATGGCGAAACTGGCGAGACGCAGGGGACTTAAAATCCCCTGAGAACCCGTGCAGGGTTCGAGTCCTGCTCCCGGCACTTATCCAGGGCGGGCGATTACCGCTCCATATCAACGGTACAACGTCTTGATGCGCCCCAGGTTACGCCTCGAGTGGGCGTGTCGAGGTGACCGCCGCGGAAGATGTCGATGCCGCCAAGCCGCCAGTACGAGGCCTTGGGACCGGACGGTCTGCCCCCGGTTGCGGGATCGATGCGAAACAGGAGCCCGGCGCAGCTTTCCGGCCCGCCGGCAGGGTCGCGGCCGGGGCCCGTGAGCGTCTGTGACGACGATCGTGCCGTCCGACTCCGGCCACCCGGTGGGGCTGACGAGCTGGCCCCCGAGGAAAGCATCTGGACCGCTCCTCCCGCCAGTGGATATATCCGCTCGATCGAGTGATAAGCTTGGCTGCGTGATGATGAGGTTGCCATTCGCCTCGGTCGCCAGGGTTGCACTGACAGTGGAAGTGCGTGTTCGAAATGCGCACGGTGTCACCGGTCGTGGTGTCGAGGCGGTAGAGATAGCACGCCGGTTCCACCAGCGCGTTCGGATCCGGAATGGCCACGTGAACGACACCGCTGGCGCTCGCGGTAGACGCATAGGCCTGCCCGGGGCGAATCAGCGTCTGGACGCCGCTCGCTGCGTCGACCCCACCACGGCGCCGGTCGGACCGTGATCGGTCACGATCGGGCTGCCACCGGGCAGTGGAAGGCCCGGATACTGGAGATATCCGGCCGAGGCCACCGTGCTGTATGCGCCGGTGGTCGCGTCGATCTTGAACACGACTCCTGCGTAGGCGAGCAGGGCATAGAGGTTTTCCGTTGGCGTCGGTCGCCACCGCCACGCCCAGTCCCTGCGAGACGGGAGGCGCTGCCGGGTGGCCCGAAGTGGTGTTGATTCCCGCTGACGTTGCTCGGCGTAGAACAGAGCCATACCACCCGTCCGTCGCCACGATGTCGCCGGTAATCACGACGGCCCCAGGCGAACGCGGGAAGCACCAAGGCGAGGGCGATCGCGAGAGGAGCTGGCGAGGGCGCTGGCAAGGCGTGAGTGCGCGCCTCCGGTCCCATGCGGCGAAGGATGTACCTCCGCGGGGGTGGGGCAAGGAGGGTTCCGACGTTGACCGGGCCGCGCGCAGGCGCGATACTGATGCCTGCGGTCGGACCCTACGCCTCGCGGGCGCGCCGCCGCCCCCAGAGCCCTGCACCTTGCCAGCTTCCTCGCCCGCCTCGCCATCGCGCTTTCCGCCGCGCCCACGCCCGCGCTGGACCTGCGGTGACACGCTCACCACCCATCTGGCGGCCGCTCCCCAGCCTGCCGGCGTTCGCGACGGCCCGGCGACACGTTCACCGTGTGGGCCAACGCGCGGCTCCGGGGTGACGGGCTGGGCGGCGGCGCTCCACTTCGGCGCCTCACCGTGCCGCTCGCGCCCGGCGGGGGGGCTGGCAGGCGAGCAAGGGGCGCTGGGAGCTGGCGTTCCCGTGCCAGCCGGCACGCCGAGAGGCTCTACGACCTGCGAGCTCGACCTCGAGCGGAACGACCCCGCCCATGATCTCGGCGCCACGCCACTCGGTCAGGTGATCCCGGCCTACCGCAGCGACTACTACTTCGCCCAGATCAGCGACACGCATCTGCCCGAGCACGCGTTCTCGAGCAACGGCGTGATCAACACCGTCCGACACCACCGGCATGGCCGACTTCGACGCGGTGATCGACGACCTCAACCTGATCCATCCCGAGTTCATCCTGCATACCGGCGATCTCGTGAACGAGGGCGAGCTCGAGGAGTACCTCGGGATGTACGAGATGGGCCGCGCGCAGGCAGATGCTCGACCGCCTGGCTCCGAGCCCGGTGTTCGTCATCACCGGCAACCACGACATCGGCGGCTGGGAACCGACGCCGCCGCCGGACGGCACCTCGCGCAAGAACTGGTGGCGGTATTTCGGCTGGCCGTTCCTGGGCAACCCGCCGGCCGGCGATCCCGTACCACTCGCAGGACTACAGCTTCGACTACGGCCTGCTGCACGCGATCAGGCCTCGAGAGCTACATCAACAACGGCTCGTACGACTCGTACCAGCCGGCGATCTGGAGGCGCAGAGCATGACCGCCGAGCAGATGAGCTGGCTCGCAGCCGACGTGGCGGCGGTGCCGGCGGCGCACCAAGATCGCGTTCTTCCACTACGACTTTGGCGGCACGCTCGCCAACGGCCAGCCGGCGGCCAACTTCACCCAGTTCAACAATCCCGGCGCGCTGGGCTCGAACGGCGTGCTGTGGGGCCACAATCACGGGGTGGCCGAAGGCAACCGGACGGCCAAGCCGTTCAACCTCGGGCTCCAGTCGGTGATCGACTATCGCAGCTTCCGCATCTTCCGGGTCAGCAACGGGGTCATCACCCCGGGTCCCATGCACCACAGCACCGCCCTCTCAGGGCTCGCCCACCGACTCCGATGGCGGTCGCCTGGGACGGGCCCAACGACGGCGACGCGCGGGCGGCTCATCGCCAGCGTGCTCAACCGCTACGGCGAGCTGGGAGCACGCCCGGCTCCCGCTTCGTGCTCGCCGACCACGACTCGTCGCTGCTGGCCGCCACCGGCGGGACGCTGGTCGAGACCGCTGCAGCGCACGGCGGGCGGATCAACGCCTACGTGGACTGCGCGCTCCGTCGCTGTGCGACCACCGTGGTCTCGGTCTTCCCGGTGGCACCGAACACGACAGCGGCGTGGGAGGAGCCTGCGACCTCCGGCCTGGCTCGATCCGCCGGCCCCGAACCCGTTCCGGCCGGGCGCGGCTTCGCTGCGATCCGCTACGCCCTCGCACGCCCGGGCGAGGTTGGTGTGAGCGTGATGGACATCGCTGGACGCCGGTGTCGCAGAGCCGTGGCCCGTGGCGCGCCGCGAGGCCGGCCCGCAGACGCGTGGCTGGAACGGTCGTGACGACCGCGGTGCCCGTGCTCCCATCGGGTGTCTATCCTGATCGTTCTCGAGACCGGAGCAGGGCACGAGCACCCGCCGCGTGCTGCTGATGAACTAGGTCCCGCTGGGAGCACGCAACAGCTGTTCGCGGCGTTCTCACGCACCGAGGCGCACCGGCCGCGGGCGCCTTCGCCTCCCGCGCTTCGGCTGCCGCCACACCGCTTATGGCGCATGAACTCGGCTCCGAACGTGCGCTCTGCGTTGAGCCGGTTGTGCGCGTGGCATCGACAGCCGGAGGTTCTGCGGCCGACGTCTCTCCGCCGCGCGCGACTTCGTGGACATGGTCGAACTGGAGCCCGGTGCGTGCCGGGCAGCGATGCCCGCGCTCGCTTTCGAACGTGCACTGTCCCTGGTCCCGCTTCCAGACCGCGCGCCGGATGTGGGCCGGGATCGAGCGCGGAGTTTGAGCTGGCACGCGGCCGAGAGGCGCGCGGCCGGTCGGTCGCGGCGAACTTCTGCTTCTCGAGCCGCGTGACCAGCTCCTTGAGCGCCAGCTTCAGCACCTGGGCGACGTCCCCGGAGGGACCTGGTGCCCGAGCAGCTTCCTGCGGCGCGCCGCAGGTAATCCTGCGTCTCGGGATCGATCGTGGCCTGAAGCGCATACGACCGGGACGAGAGCGGCGTCACGCGCGCACGGATCGCGACTCGCTCCGGGGCGAGTTGCGGCCCATCCACGCCTGAGTTTGCAACGACTTGCGGGTCGTCAACATGCGCCGGCGCATGTTCATCGGCCGCCGGCTTGAGGCGGCGGCCGGCATCGCCGCCACCCAGGTCAGCAGGTCCGACTTCGGGAACCGCTCCGCCAGCAGCCGCTCGATCTCGAGCTTGGTCTTGTCCGCCGCCGCGGCCGAGCAGCTCGGCCGCCGTCTCCTCGACGAGATGGGGCGCGAGGAGGCCCACGGCGGTCAGATGCAGCCGTCCCTGGGCCAGCGCCGCGAAGATCACCGGAAACCGGCGGGCCACGCGTGCTGCCTGGATGCGCCTGGCCGCGGCGTCTTCCGAGAGCCGGAGCTCCTGGACGCAGTAAGAGGAACATGGACGGATAGCCGGCCGGGACGTAGAGCCTGCCGTTCGTCCACCTCTGCGATGTGGGCCAGCATCTCGGCGGTGGTGACGCGGTCCTGAGCCACGAGCGCGACCAAGCCACGGAGCAGGGACTCATCCGACAGGTGCGACAGCGAGTAGCGCTTCACGGGACACTCCGCTTCGGGGGCGGGTGTCGAGGGGTTCGCGGGGGCGAACACACCATTTTGTAGCACTGGGCGCTTTCGGCGCCCGGGGATGCCGCTGCGTTCACGAATCATGGCGACATGAACTCAGCTCATGACCGCACGCATTCGGCCCGTCAGCGCTCATCCTGCGAGGTTAGGCGCGCTAGCATGCAGCGCATCCGCCGATGTGTGACCGCGCAGCGCGAACTCAGGTCAAGTAAATTCGTAGGGCACAGGTTGCGTGGGCTATCATCCATTCCATGCGCCCCATGCCGACAAGTGCCGCAGCCAGCACCCTCCGCGCCCCGGGCACCATCCTGCTCGTTTCCTGCTACGAAGCCGGGCATCAACCGCACGGTGTGGCTATGCCGGCGGCGTTTCTCGCCCGCGCCGGTTTCGCCCCGGCGGCGCTCGACCTCTCGGTCGAGGGACTGGATGCGGCGAAGGTGGCTCGCGCGCGGCTCATCTGTATCTCGGTGCCCATGCACACCGCGCTGCAGGCTCGGCATGCGCGCGGCGGCCGAGATGCGGGCGCTCAACCCTCCGCACTATCTGCTTCCACGGGCTCTACGCGGCGCTCAATGCCAGTGGCTGCTGGCCCACGGCGGGGATTCCGCGATCGGCGGCGAGGCCGAGCAGGGCGCTGGTGGAGCTGGCCGAAGCGCTGGAGCATGGGCCAGCCGCCGGACGTCCCGGGCGTGAGTGTGAGGGGCCGGCCGGCCGCACCCAGGCTCGAGCGGCTCGAGTTCCTGCCGCCGGTGCGTGCGGCACTGCCTGCGCTGCGACCGCTACGCGCGACTCGAGCGCGAGGGCAGAGCATCTTTCGGTCGGCTACGTGGAGGCGACCGCGGGGCTGCCGCCACCTCTGCCTGCACTGCCCGATTCCGCCGGTCTACCACGGCCGCATCTTCGCCGTGCCGGTCGAGGCGGTGATGGCGGACGTCCGGCGCCAGGTGGTGATGGGGGCCGCGCACATCACGTTCGGCGATCCCGACTTCCTCAATGCGCCGGCCCACGCGCTGCGGCGTCGGCGCGCGGTCTCCACGGCGGAGTTTCCGGCCCTCACGTTCGACTTCACCGCCAAGATCGAGCACGTGCTCGAGCACCGGGCGCTGTTCCCGGGCTGGTGTCGCTCGGGGCGCTGTTCATGGTCTCGGCGGTCGAGTCGCTGAGCAACGCGGTGCTGGCCGAGGCTCGACAAAGGGCCACACCCGCGCCGACGTGTTCGAGGCGTTCCGCGATCACGCGCGCGGCCGGGCTCACGCTTCCGGCCGTCGCTGGTCTCGTTCACGCCCTGGACCACGCTCGAGGACTACCTCGACGTGCTCGAGGTGGTGGAGCGGGAGGATCTGATCGACCACGTGGATCCGGTCAGTACACGATCCGGCTGCTCATCCCGCCCGGCTCGCTGCTGCTCGAGCGCGGGTCCGTCCGGCCGTTTCTGGCCGGGTTCGATCCCGGCTCGTTCGGATATCCCGTGGACGCCATCCCGACCCGCGCATGGACCGTCTCCATCGGACGGTCGCGGACGCGGTCAGGCGGCGACCGCGCGCGGGAGAGGACGCGCGTTACGTTCGCTCGGGTGCGCGCGCTCGCGCAGCAGCGGCGGCCGGTCTCGCGTCGCCGGCAAGCAGCCGGCGCCGGGGACGCTGGGGCGCCGCATCAGGCTCCACGGCGGCAGGTGCCGCGGCTCACCGAGCCCTGGTTCTGCTGAGCAGAGCCCAACGAGGGCGCAGTTCGGTCCTCTCGAGTCGGCGACGGTGCCGCGCGGTTTAGAGACGGACCCCGTGGCAGGGCCGCGGGCCGGGCACCGAACATGATAAGGTGATCGCCCCGCGCACAGGGAGGCTCGAGGCTCAATGGATTCCAGAGATCAAGATCAAGGCGCTGCCGCTCGACAGCGAGCGCTGCCGTTTCACGGTGGACCGGCCGGTGCTCGAGAACCGGGCGGTGTATTTCCCGGCCGTCGGCAAGGCCCACGGTTCGCCGCTCGCGGAAGCGTTGTTCGCGCTCCCGGGTGTCGCGCGGGTGCTGATCTCGCACGACACGGTGACGGTGACCCGCACCGGCCACGGCGAGTGGCCCGAGCTCGCGCGCGCCGTCGGCACCGCGATCCGTGCCCAGCTCCAGAGCGCTACCGCGCCGGTCGAGCGCCGAAGCGCTGGCCGGGATGCCGGGCGAGGACGAGATCCGTGCCCGGGTCGAGCACCTGCTCGAGACCAGATCAACCCGGCGGTTGCCTCGCATGGCGGCTGGGTGGAGCTGCTCGGCGTGCAGGCGAACAACGTCTTCCTCCAGCTCGGGGGCGGGTGCCAGGGCTGCGGCATGGCCGATGTCACGCTCAAGCAGGGGATCGAGACCCTGTTGCGCGAGGAGATCCCGGAGCTGGGCGACGTGCTGGATCAGACCGATCACGCCGCGGGCCGCAATCCCTACTACGCGCAATCCAAGAAGTAGCCCGCACCCCGAACCCGCCGAATCCCGAGTCCGAGGCCCGACCGATGCCCCGCGTGCTGCTGCTGCTGCCCACCACCTCGTGGCGCGCTGAAGCGCTGATCGAGGCGTGCCGGCGGCTGGGCGTCGACGCGACGGTGGGCACGGATCGGCCGCTGGTGTGGGCCGAGCGGACGCCCGAGCGTGTGATCACGCTCGACTTCACCCGGCCCGGAGAGGCCCGCGGAGCAGGTGGCGGAGTTCTCTCGGGTGTACCCGCTCGCGGCGGTGGTGGGAGCGGACGACGAGACCACCGTCCTGGCGGCCACGTTCTCCGCGCTTCCTTGGGCTTGCCGCACAACCCGATCGCGGCCTTGGCCGCCGCGCGCGACAAGCTCGCCCAACGCCAGGCCTGTTGCGCGCGCGGGGCTTCCGGTTCCGATGTTCACGAGCGTCCGGCTGGACGAGGATCCGGAGCAGATCGCCACGCGCATCGACTTTCCGTGCGTGGTCAAGCCGCTGCGCCTTGCGGGCAGCCGCGGCGTGATGCGCGCGGACGACGTGGCGGGCCTCGGCCGGGCGCTCAAGCGTCTCGCCGCCCTGCTGGCTTCGCCTGACGTGGGGGCGTGCGGCGAGGCGGCGAGATCCGCGATCGTCGAAACCTTCATCCCCGGCCGCGAGGTGGCGCTGGAGGGGCTGATCAGGCCCTCCGCGACGGGGAGACCTGCGTGTGCTGGCGATTTTCGACAAGCCCGATCCCCTCGACGGGCCGTTCTTCGAGGAGATCGATCTACGTCACGCCCTCACGGCTTCCGGCCGCGACGCAGGCGGGCAATCGCCGGCAGTGCGTCACGGCCGCGATTCGCGCGCTCGGGCTCGACGCGCGGGCCCGGTCCACGCCGAGCTGCGCGTCGAACGATCTCGGTGCCGTGGCTGATCGAGCTGGCGCGCGCGCCCGATCGGCGGCCTGTGCTCGCGCGTGCTGCGCTTCGGCGCCGACCGGCTCGCTGGAGGAGCTGGTCATCCTCCAGGCCCTCGGCAGGGACACGCCATTCGCTGACGCGCGGAGCGGCAGAGCGCCGGGGTGATGATGCTGCCGATTCCGGGAGGGGACGCTCGAGCGCGTGGAGGGAGCGAAGGAGGCGGCGCGCGTGCCGCGGGTCGAGGCGGATCGTGATCACCGCCCATCCCGGCGAGCGCATGGTGCCGCTTCCCCGAGGGCTCGCGCTATCCGGGCTTCGTGTTCGCGCGCGGCGACGATCCGGCCGAGGTGGAAGCGGCGCTGCGCAGCCGCCCTACAAGCTGCGCTTCGTGATGCGCGAACCCGCGGCGCCGGCCATCGACGCGGTGGGTGCGACGGCTGCGCCGCCGGCGGCAGCTCCCCAACCGTTGCTCCGCCCGCCGCTGCGCCGCCCGCCGTGGCTCCGCCCGCCGCGGATCCGGCGTGGAGCCGATGAGCGCGCGGCGATCGCGGCTCCGGCACGCGAGGCCCTGCGCTCGGCGTGCTCGCACTCGCCGCGGCCCTGGTTGCCGGGGTGCGGGAAGCCCAAGCCGGCGAAGCCCCCGCGCCGGCGTCGAGCCGGGGCGTCGGCCGAGGCGGGGTCGGGTGTCCAGCCCGCGACGGTCGAGCAGCTGCAGCGGGCGATTCGCGCCCCCGGGTCGCAAAGGCGGTTCTGGTCAACGTGTGGGCGACCTGGTGCGCGCCGCTGCCGGGAGGAGTTCCCGACCTCATGCGCATTCGCAGCGAGTACCGCGAATGGGGGCTCCGCGCTGGTGCTGGTGTCCGCGGACGCCGACACCGCAATGCCCGCGGTGCGGCGCTTCCTCGAAGCCGCAGGGCGTCACATTCTTGACCTATCTCGAAACAGGGCTCTGACATGCCGTTCATCGATGGCCTCGATTCTCTGCTGGAGCGGGCCCTGCCGGCGACCCTGCTCTACGACGGGGCCGGGAACAAGAAGCTCTGGTTCCACGAGGGCAAGACTTCGTACGACACCCTGCAGACCCGGATCGACGCGCTGCTCGGCACCGGCGGCGACCCGGGCACCCTGACGAGGAGACGACATGCCAGAGGCGACACGAGAATGAGCATCCGTTGGTTCGTGATCGGCGGCGCTGATCCTGACGATGCCGTGGCGGCGGCGCCGGCGGACGACGACGACCGCCGTGCTCGCGATCGGCAAAGAGCGCGCCCAAGGCCGACGTCAAGATGGCGAACGTGGACGGCAAGAGCGTTTCGATCGCCGAAGCGAAGGGCGCCAAGGGCACGCTGGTGGTGTTCACCTGCAACTCCTGCCCGTACGCGCAGGCCTGGCAGTCGCGCATCGCCGAGCTCGGCAACACCTACGCCAAGCAGGGCATCGGCGTGATCGCGATCAACGCGCAACGACCCGGCGTCAATCCGGCGGACGACATGCCGAGCATGCAGGCGCGCGCCAAGATGCTGAGCCTCGAGTTCCCCTACGTCATGGACGCCACCTCGGACGTGGCCCGCGCGTTCGGCGCCACCGCGCACGCCCGAGGCGTTCCTGTTCGACGCCAAGGGCAAGCTGGTCTACCACGGCGCGATCGACGACAACGGCCGCGAGCCGGACAAGGTGAGTGCGCGCTACCTGAACGACGCGCTGGCGGCGACCGTGGCCGGCAAGGCGGTGGCGGTCTCGGAGACCAAGTCGATCGGCTGCGGCATCAAGTTCCGCGGGAAGAGCAGCGCCTCGTAGGCTCTTCGGTTGCGCCGGACGCGAAACGGGCCCCGCCGGATGTGTCCGGCGGGGCCTGTGGTGTTCGGCGCGCGTCTCAGCGGGTGCGGATCGAGCGTGCGCGACGACCGTCGCTCCGCCCGCCACGAGACGCGCGAAGTAGGTGCCGCTCGGGAGCACCACGCCGCGATCGTCGCGCCCGTCCCACTCGGCTGGTGTGCGGCCCGGCCCCGGCGAGCCCGTGACCAGCGTGCGCACCTCGCGTCCGCCCACGTCGTAGAGCCTGAGCGACGCCTCGCTGGCCGTGGGCAGCGCGTAGCTCAGCCGCATCGGTCCCGGTCGCCTGGGCCGAGGCGAGTGCCAGGGACAGCCGCTCCGCGGTGGGCGCATCCCCGACCCCGACCACGTTCGAGAACGCCAGCAGGTCGAAGTCGTCCACCGCCGCCTCGACCAGCGAGCCCGAGTTCGCGTCCTCGGCGATGAAGCGCAGCCGCATGTTGCTGGTCGGCGTCAGCGTAGTCGGCGATCCGGAACACGATGCGCCGCCAGCTCGCGTCGCTCTGGTTGGTGCTCTCGACGCTCGTCCAGTTGGCGCCGCCGTCGTTCGAGATGTCGACGCGCCAGAAGTCCTCGCCGGGGCCGCACCCTGGTTGTTCGAGTACCAGCGCCAGTAGCTGACGATCGGGTTGACCGTTGCCGCCGGCGGTGGCGTCGAACAGCGAGCTGGTCAGCGTGGTCTTGCCGTTGTCCACGTCGTTGGTGCCGGCGCCGGCGCCGAGTGCGGCGTTGCCGGTCACCCAGCACTGGATGCCGGCACCGTGTGTGGTCGTCCTCGGGCTGCACGTAGATGGCCGCGGTGACCTGGGTGCCGACCGGATCGGTCCGGAGCCAGATGCCGGTGGTAGCGTTGTCGCCCACCGCGCCCGACCGTCCAGCCGGGATCGGACTCCATGTTCGTGGCGTCTGGAGCGTGATCGCCGGGCCGGCCACGAAGCGGTTGACGGCGCGCGGCGGGAGCGTTATCGGGCTCGGTGCTGGCCGGCACCGTAGGTGTCGGTGGCGCTGATGTAATAGCGCACCACCGCGCCGCTCGACGCCCGGGATCGAGCCGGTGTACTCGTTCGGGTTGCCGGTCGGGCGACATGGCGACCGGGTTGAAGCCGCCGTTGTTGAGCGCGTAGTAGAGGGTCGGCGTGCCGGACAGTGCGCCGAACGGGCCGTTGTAGGTGACCACCGCCGTCACCGGGTACGGGCCGGCGCCGGGCTGATCGGCCAGCGGCGTGTGCGCGAAGTTCATGCAGAACACGGTGCCGATCCCATGCAGCGTTGAACGCGGTGACGATCTCGGTCGGCGTGCGGCGTGCCGTTGCCGAGGTTGGCGTCGTCGTCGTCGGCGACCAGGGTCTCGACGAAGAACTCGTTCATCGCGACGCCGTCGTCGGGGTCGTCCGGCGTGCCGTACTTGGCGAAGTGCGAGAGCATGCGCGGCGACCGCGAGCCCGCGCCGTGAGCCGCAGATCCCAGAACGCGCCGCCGATGATCATGCCGGTGGCGTGCGCGATCGCCGCTCGCGTCCTGCGGCCAGCGCAGCGTGTTGGCCAGCTCGCGCAGCACGGTGCCGGGGCCGAAGAAGCCCTTACCCACGTCGCGAGGTGTCCTGGATCATCGAGGCCAGCACGTCGGCCATGCCCTCGTGCAGGGCGCCGTTGGACATCCCGTTGGGCTGGCCCGGCCGCGTAGTAGACGTGCGTCGTTGACGCCGTGCCCGTACTCGTGGAACACCACGTCCGGCATGGTGGCGGTGTTCGGGCAGCCGCCGCCGGCCGCGTAGAAGTTCACCGAGCCGTCCGAAGGCTGGTAGAAGGCGTTGCAGGTGGAGTTGATGTTCACGTTGCGTGGCGGCGACGTAGTCAATGTTGGTCAAGCGCCGGGTCGAGCGTGCGCACGTAGTCGTGGACGAAGTTGACGTTGCAGAACCCGTCCCGCTCGGCATCGTGCGAGTTGCCGCGCGCTGAAGGCGATGTTCACGGTCGCGGGATCGGTGACGCCCGGGGCCGAGAACGAGGCGTCCAGCACGCCGTCCTGCCGGTTGACGTCGCAGTAGGGGCCGCGCAGCTGCGGCGCTCACGGTGACCGTGCCGCCGGGTGAGGCGCTGTAGCCGCCCGACGCATTGGTCACCGCCGGCGTCGCGCCGACGTTGACCGTCAGGTTCTTGAGCGGCTGGACGGAGAGCGGATCGGTCGGGAGAGTGGGATGGACGGCTCCCGTCACCGTGCCGCCGATCGCGTTCAGCGATCCGGTTCTGGCGCAGCAGCACCTCGCCGGTCGTGGCGTCCACCAGCGTGCGCCAGTCGGCCGGCGGGTTGGCGATCCGCACCCGCGTCTCGAGCACCGGTGCGCAGCACCTGGCCCTGCTCGGTCGCGACCGGGAGCAGGTCGATCACGTCGCCGCCTTCGAGGCGGTCGCGCGTCGCGTCGAACGCGAGCCCGGCCCGCGGCCGCCTCGCGCGCCACCGCGGCCGGAATGCGCGCCACGGCCGGGAACTCGCTCGTCGGCCACCCGCTGGGCGTCGGCGCCGAACATCATCAGGTTCCCGTTCGAGCCCACGCGGAACTCCCAGTCGGCGAACAGGATCGGCCATCCCGCGCACCGTCTGCCGGAAGCTCACGTACCAGGTCCCGTTCACCTTCTGCACCCGCGAGGTCTCGAGCACCGGCGTGCCGAACAGGCCGGCGTTGGCGGCGATGAACGCGCGCAACGGAGCCTCGACCGCGTCGGCCCGGTCGGCGAAGCCCGGGAGCCGGATCGCGGGCCCCATGGCGCGATGCGGGCTCGAGCGTGCGCGCATTCCACATCGCGCGTCCAATCCCCGTAGCGGGCCTGGAAGCTCTGCCAGGCGAAGGACCGGATCGAGCCGCGCGCGCCACGTCGGGGCTGGCGACCGTGACCGCGCCCGCGCCGGGGATCAGGAAACCCGCGTCGGTAAGGTTGTCGGGTGTGCGCACGGCCCCGGCCGGCAGAGGCTGCAGCGAGAGCCAGCAGCGCAAGCAGGGCGAACATCCTGCGCGCCGCGCATGGCTGCGGGTGGTGACCGGACGAACATCGGCAACGTCGCGTGTGCCAGGCATGCGGATGGTCATTCTCACTCCCCTTGAAACCGGGTCGGGCCCGGGCTGGGTCTCAGGGGACAGAGCGGAATCGAGCGCGCCGCCGCAGGGTGGGGGGACTCGCACCGGCTGCGCTCCGAGCGGTGGAGAATGACACAGCCGCGGCGGCCCGGGGAAGGTTTGGAAACGCCGGGGCCGGCGACGGGCACGGGAACGATCGGGGCGCGACGCCGCCGCGACTCTGAAACCCCGATCGGCAGGTCGGGCGGTAGAGAGACCGGCGCGGGGCACTCAATCCTGATGGCTCGACCGGGCCGGCGGCAGCAGCACCTCGGGAGGTTGCGATGGAGGAGCGGACGGCGGCGTCGCAGGGCGCCGGGTGTGGCTCTGGTCGGGGCTCGGCGTACTGGTCGTGGCCGGGAGCGGTCGCGGGACTGCTGGTGGTCCGCAACGCGCGCGGCAACGGCGTGAAGAAGAAGGACGACAAGGTCGGCCCCCACCGCCTCGCCGGTCGAGCTTTCGGTCGTGGACCGCGGGCGGCATCTCGACCTGGCTCCAGACCACCACCACCCTCGAGGCCCAGAACTCCGCCGCCCTGGTGGCGCGCGGGCAGGGCGAGGTGGTCGAAGGTGCTGGCCGAGGAAGGCCAGTGGGTCGAGAAGGGCGCGGTGCTGGCGCGGCTCGACGACACCGAGCGCTAAGCTCGGCGGTGGATCGCGCCGAGCTGGCGCACGCAGAGTGCGCAAGCGCGAGGCCGAGCGCGGGCGCCAGCTCTCGGAGCAGGGCTTCCTGAGCACCAAGGAGCTGGACGACCTCGACCTCAAGCAACGCAGCGCCGAGGTCGAGCTGGCCGCAGCGCCGCCACGATCTCGACGGACACGCGGATCGTCGCGCCGTTCGCGGGCCGGGTCACCGACCGCATGATCCACCTCGGCGAGACCGCTGATGCCCGGCACGCGAGTGCTTCCGGCTCGTGGACGTGACGCCGATGCTGGCGCGGGTCTACTTCCCCGAGCGCGAGCTGTCGCGCGTCCGGGTGCGGCCAGGCGCGCGGTGATCGAAGTCGACGCGCACCCGGCCGTCGAGTTCCCGGCGCGCGTGACGCTGGTCAACCCGGTCGTCGGACCGCAGCAACGGCACCTTCAAGGTGACGCTCGAGGTGAACGACCGCGAGGGCGGCTTCGCCCGGGCAGCTTCGCGCGCGTGCGGATCCGCACCGGCGACTTCGCCGACGCGCTGCTCGTGCCGCGTCGCGCGGTGCGTGAACGAGGACGGTGAGGACTTCGTGTTCGTCGCCCACGGCGACACCGTGGCGCGCGTGCCGATCCGGATCGGGCGCCATCACCGGCGACACCGCGCAGGTGCTGGCGCGGCCTCGGCCCGCGGCGACAGCGTCGTCACCGTCGGCCAGGGGCGGTCTCAAGCAGGGATCGCGCATCAAGTCGATCCGGCTCTAGACCGACCGGCTCCCGGGAGGACGCCGCATGCACCTGATCGACGGCTCGATCCGCCGCCCGGTGACGGTGTTCATGACCACGCTCGGCGTGGTCTTGTTCAGGCTGGTGGCCGCCTCGCGGCTCTCGGTCGACCTCGCTGCCCGACATCTCCTATCCCTCGCTCACCGTGCGCACCGATCTGCCCGACGCCGCCCCGGGCGACGTCGAGCAGTTCGTGACCCGCCGGTCGAGGAGGCGGTGGGCGTGGTGCCGGGGCTCGTGCGGTCTGCACTCCAGTCTCGCGCCCGGGCCAGTCCGAGGTGACGCTCGAGTTCGCGCTCCGGCACCCGCATGGACCTCGGCCTCGCTCGTCGGTGCGAGAAGCTCGACCTGGTGACGCCTGCCGCGCGAGGCGAAGCGGCCCGGCGATGCTGCGCTTCGATCCCTCGCTCGAGCCGATCCTGCGGCTGCAGGCTCTCGGGCGGCGGCAACCTGCAGCGGCTGCGCCGCATCGCCGAGCGCACCGTGAAGGCCGACCTCGAGGGCGCGCCGGCGTCGCCGCGGTCAAGGTGGTCGGCGGCGAGGAGCAGGAGATCCGCGTCGAGGCCGACGCCGCGCGGCTCTCGGCGGTCGGGCTCACGCTCGGCCGACGTCACGCGGCGCCTGGCCGAGGAGAACATCAACCTCGCCGGCGGATCGCTCACCGAGGGCCAGTCCGAGTACCTGATCCGCGCCACGCAACCAGTTCATGGACCCGGAGGAGATCGGCGACGTGATCCTGGCCTCGCGCCCGGGCGGCGTGGTGCGCGCTCTCCGACGTCGCCACGGTCGGGCGCGGCGCCAGCGACCGCGAGGTCGTCGCGCGCGCTCGACGGCCACGAGGCGGTCGAGATCTCGGTCTACAAGGAGGGCGACGCGAACACCGTCGCGGTGGCGCGCGCGGTCAGGCACCGCATGCGACCGCCTGCAGCTCCCGTCGCGAGATGAAGCTCGTCACGGTCGCCGACCAGTCGCAGCTTCATCGAGGGCGCGATTCGCGACGTCACCGAGCGCCGCGCTGGCTCGGCGGCCTGCTCGCGGTGCTGGTGCTGTTCGCGTTCCTGCGCCAGCTCGGCACCACGCATCATCGTGGCGCTCTCGATCCCGGTCTCGGTGCTCGCGACGTTCATCATCATGTACCGCTTCGGCCTGTCGCTGAACCTCATGTCGCTCGGCGGGCTCGGCGCTCGCGGTCGGACAACCTGGTCGACTGCCTCGATCGTGGTGCTCGAGAGCATCTTCCGAAAGCGCGAGGAAGGCCTCGCGCCGCGCCGCAGCGGCCGGCGAGGGCACGGCGCACCGTGGCGATGGCGGTCACCGCCTCGACGCTGACCACGCGTCGCGGTGTTCTTCCCGCTGGTGTTCGTGCAAGGGCTCGGCGGGCCAGCTGTTCCGCGACCAGGCGCTCACCATCTCGTTCTCGCACCTGGTCTCGCTGGCGGTGGCGCTGACGCTCGTGCCCGACGCTCTACGCGCTGGGCGCGCGGGCAAGTCGCCGAGACCGCCGCGCCGCCGTCGCCGACCGGCATCGATCCGGCACGATCCTGCCGGGGGCCTGCGCCGGCCGGGAAACGTGGACGCTGGCAGACCGCGTCGGCTGGGTGATGTTCGCGCGCTCGCGATTCCGCGCTGGATGCACGATCGGGATCGGTGTGCTGGGACGCTGGCTGCGCCCGTGGGTCGACCGGCTGCTGATCCCTTCGACGCCTGCGTACGGCGCCCTGGTGCGGCCTATCCCGGCCATGCTGCGCCGGGCGCTGGCCAACCGCGGGCGGGTGCTCGGGCTCTCGACCGCGCTGTTCGCTGGTGACGCTCGCCGTCGGGCGCTCCTGCCGCGCAATCTCTTCCCGTCGTTCACGCAGGGCGAGTTCCACTTCAACGTGCGGCTGCCCGAAGGCGGGGCGCTGGCGGTCACCGACGAGCGCGCTCGACCGGCTCGCGCGCACGGTCGTCGAGCGACCCGCGCGTGCGCTTCGTCTACACCAGCGCCGGCCAGACCGACCTCGCCGCGTTCGCGGGCTCGGCGCGCGAGGCGAACCGCGGCCAGGTGGCGGTGGTGCTGCAGAACGCCACCGACCGCCGCGGCGAGGAGGCAGGTGGCCGGCGACGGCTCCGCGAGGCCGATGGACCGCGATGCCCGGGCTCGCCTACGAGTTCGAGCGCCCGGCGCTGCTCAGCTTCAAGAACCCGGTCGAGGTCGAGATCTACGCCTACGACCTCGACACGCTGCGCACGCTCGTCGCAGGCGGTGGCGCAGCAGTGGCGGCGAGTGCGCGGCATCCGAGGACGTGCAGTCCTCCGATGCGGCTCGGCGATCCCGAGGTGCGAGATCGCCTTCGACCGCGACCGGCTGCGCGGCGATGGACCTGGATCCGGCCAGCGCCTCGCGCCTGGTGCGCAGCGCCGTGCAGGGCGAGGCGGCGACCCAGTTCAGCGACCTCGACCGCAAGCTCGACGTGCGCGTGCGCGCCAGCGAGGACCAGCGCTCGGTGGTCGCCGAGCTCGGCGAGCCTCGAGGTCGGGCGCAACGGCAGGGCCGCTCGGTGCCGCTCGGGCGCGGTGGCCGACGTCGCGCGTCGTCGCGCGGCCCGGCGAGATCCGCCGCATCTCCCAGCAGCGCGCGGCGGTGGTGCTCGGCCAACCTCAAGGGCGCGCGACCTCGCCTCGGCGGCCACGCGACATCGAGGCCGTCGCTCGACGGGATGCGAGGTGCCCGCCGGGCGCGCAAGGTGGCGCTGGCGGGCCAGAACCGCGAGCTGGCCGAGTCGTTCGGCTCGCTGCGCTTCGCCATCCTGCTCGCCGTGTTCCTGGTCTACCTCGTGATGGCGAGCCAGTTCGAATCGCTGCTCCACCCGTTCGTCATCATGTTCACGCTGCCGATGGCGCTGGTCGGCGTGATCGCTGACGCTGCTGCGTGACCGGCACCGCGGTCAGCGTGATGGTGCTGATCGGCATGGTGGTGCTGGCCGGGATCGTGGTGAACAACGGCATCGTGCTGATCGACTACACGAACCGCCTGCGTGCGCAAGGGCATGCGCCAAGATGGACGCGCTGATCGAGGCGGGCCAGGTGCGCATGCGCCCGATCCTCATGACCACGCTCACCACCGTGCTCGGCCTGGTGCCGATGGCGATCGGCTTCGGCGAGGGCGCCGGGCATGCGCGCGCCGCTCGCGCTCACGCTGATCGGCGGCCTGTCGAGCGCGACGGTGCTCACGCTCGTCGTGCTCCCGGTCGTCTACGCCACGCTCGACCGCAAGCGATGAAACCCGCCACATGCTTCCTGCTGCTCGCGGGCGGGTGCTGACGCCTGGTGGTGGCGTTCGACCCGGGGCTCCCGCGGTCGCGCCGCGACCCGGGTGCTGATCGTCCGATGACCGCTGCTACTGGCTGTTCAACGCCGTGCTACCAGGTGATCATCCCGATGCCGCTGCCGCGCCGCACTCGCGAACCTCAAATGGTGCTTCGGCGGGTTCGCGGTGGCGGTCGCCCTGCTCTACGCGGCGGGCCTGGCACCCCTGCAGGCCCCCTGGTCCGTGGCGGGGCGCGCGGTGAACCTGCCGCGCTGGAGCCTGCGCAACCCGGTCACCGCCGGGATGGTGCTGGTCAGCGTGCTCGTGGTCGGCGCGATCTCCGGCCCGCGGCTGCCGCTCGCGTTCCTGCCCGACGTGAGCTTCCCGGCGCTCGAGATCACGCATCCCGTATCCCAACGCGCTGCCGGCGCAGGTCGAGGAGGAGATCACGCGCCCGGCCGAGGAGGCGCTCGCCACGCTGAGCCGGGTGCGCCGCATCAACTCGTGGTCGTCGGCCAACGCCGCCAACATCAGCGTCGCAGTTCGACTGGGGCGAGGACATCGCGCCGCTGCGCGTCGAGGCGCGCGAGAAGCTCGAGCGCATCCGCGACCAGCTGCCGGTCGGACGTCGACCTGATCCAGGTCAACAGCTTCCGCTCCTCCGACATCCCGGTGCTCGAGTGCCGGATCGCCGCCGACCACGACCTGTCGCGCGACTACGAGCTGCTGAACCGCCACGTGGCCGATCCCGCTGCGGCGCGTGCCGGGCGTCGCCAAGGTCGAGCTCTACGGCGTCGAGCCGCCGCAGGTGCGGATCGACTTCTCGTCTCGCCGCGCTCGCAGCGCCACGGGCTCGACGCCGAGCAGCGTGCTGCGCCGCCTCGACGCCTCGAGCCGCAGCCGTCAGCGCCGGCCATGCTGCGGCGCGGCGACGAGGCCTGGCCGCTGCGCGTGCGTGAACCAGTTCGCAGAGCCTCGAGGAGTTCGCAGAACTTCCCGGTCAACGACCGCGGGCCTGCAGCTCGCGGACGTCGCGCACCGTGGCGCTGCGCCGAGCCCGACCTCGACTACGGCCGCCACCTCGACCGAGGCGCGGGCGATCGGCCTCAACGTCGATCAAGGAGTCGGGCGCCAACACGGTCGGCGGTGGCGCGACGCGCGCGCGCAGGTGCTCGAGGACATCGGCGCGATCCCGCAGCTCGCGCGGCATCCAGGTGCTCACGTTCACCGACCAGGCGGAGGAGATCCGCGAACTCGCTCGAGGGCCTGCTGCACGCCGGCATGATCGGCGCCGTGCTCGCGACCGTGGTGCTGCTCCTCTTCCTGCGCAACTCGTCACCACCGCTGGTCGGTGGCGGCGCGCGATCCCGTTCTCGCTGCTGGCCGCCGCGGCGCTGCTCTACTTCACCGGCCGCATCGCTCAACATCCTCTCGATGATGGGGCTGATGCTCGCGGTCGGCATGCTGGTCGACAACGCGGTGGTGGTGCTCGAGAGCATCCACCGCCATCGCGAGCAGCGGCGCTCGCGGCCTGCGCGCCGCGCTGGTCGGCAGCCGCGAGGTGCTGCCGGCGGTGATGTGCGTCGACCGCGACCTCGATCATCGTGTTCCTGCCGCTGGTGCTCGGCGGCCGCACCGAGATCACGACCTGGATCGGCGAGGTGGGGCGCACCATCATCTTCACGCTGGTCTGCTCGCTGTTCCTGTCGCTCACCGCGATCCCGCTCGCGATGGGGCGCGTGCTGCCGGCGCGCGGTCGGGCCGCCAGTCGCCGGCTGCTGGCGCGCATCGTCGGCGTTCCACCAGGCGTGCTGGGCTGGACGCTCGCGCACCGCCCGGCGCACGGCCGGGCATCGCGCTCGCTGCGTGTTCGTGCATCGCGATCGTGGCGCTTCATGCCGGTCGACAAGAGCACGTTCACCGCGCTCAAGGTGGAGGCGGTGCGCGATGGAGTACGAGTTCGCCGACAACGTCAACTACCGCGAGGTCGAGAAGCTACGTCACGCGCGATCGAGTACGTGGATGCAGGCGCGCAAGGACTCGCTGCACGTCAAGTCGACGTACTCCGTACTTCACCAACAACGACGCGTTGCACGCGCGCGCTACCTCGCCACCGGCTACGCAGCACGACGAGGGCGCCGAAGCGCTGCGCAAGCTGCTGCGCGGCGGCCTGCCCGAGCTGCCGGGCGTGAAGCTCAGGCTGCGACGGCAACGACGAGCGACTCGCGGCCCCTCGCAGCATCGCGGTGCGGCTGTTCGGCGACCCGGGCCGCGGCTCGACCAGCTCGCCGAGGAGGTGCAGCGGCGCGCTGGCGCGCGTGCCGGGCATGGCCGACGTGCTGGTCGGGGGCGAGCGCGGGCGGCAGGAGGTCGAGGTGGTGGTGGACCGCGACCGCGCGTGCGGCTACGGGCTCTCGACCGCACGCGGTCGGCGGCGCGGTCGCCCAGTTCTTCCGCGGCCGCCCGCTGGCGCGCTTCCGCGGCCCGGACGGCGAGGTGCAGGTGCAGGCGCGGCTCGCCGAGCGCGACCGCTCCGAGCCTCGAGCTCGGCTCGACGAGCTCGCCGATCGGCGCCGCCGAGCAGGGCCGGCAGGTCCCGCTCGGCTCGGTGGCCGACGTTCCGCACCGTGCGCACGCCGGCCAGCGTCGAGCGCCAGCAGCGGCGCTCGATCCTCGCGGTGCGCGGCAACTGCGATCCCAAGAAGGCGGGCGAGGTCCGCAAGGCGCGTCGCGAACGCGAGATGAACGGCGATGAGCTTCCCGGCCGGCTACTCGTGGTCGTTCGGCTCCGGGTTCGAGGAGGACGACCAGACCCAGCAGGAGATGCTGCTCAACCTGCGTGCTCGCGCTGGTGCTGGTCTACCTGGTGATGGCGGCGCTGTTCGAGTCGCTGCTCCATCCGTTCGCGATCATGCTGGCGCTGCCGTTCGCGTTCGTCGGGCATCGCCTGGATCTGCCTGCTCACCCACTCGCCGTTCAACCTGATGGCCCAGATCGGGCTGCTGATCCTGATCGGCATCGTGGTGAACAACGGCATCGTGCTGGTCTACCACATCCACCAGCTGCGCGAGCACGGGCGTCGATCGCGCCCGAGGCGATCGAGATCGCGGCGCGCGACCGGCTGCGCCCGATCCTCATGACCACCGCTCACCACCATCCTCGGCCTGCTGCCGCTGGCGGTGGGCGGCCAACTCGGTGGGCGACGTGCTCTACTTCCCGCTGGCCCGCACGGTGATCGGCGGGCTGGTCGCCTCGACCGTGCTGACGCTGGTGCTGGTGCCGTGCCTCTACACGCCTGCTCGAGGACGGCTGGGGGATGGTCGGCCGCGTATGGCGGGGTCTCCCCGCAGCACGTAGCGCCCGCGGCAGACCGGTCCCGGGGACCGGCGGACTTCACACGTCGCGCACGTTGCAGCCGGAGATCGGCGTTACGCACCTTCCCGGCTGGCGATTCCCACCCATCCCGTCTCCATCCCAGAGCCTCGCCGCCGATCCAGCGCCCGATTCGCCAACTGCAATGGGCATGAGCCCAAGGGGCCCAGCGCATTAGCGGTAGAGCCCCGCGGCGGCTTGCGCCGTGCACGAAACGGTCGGCACGGAGGCTGCCACGTGCCGTGCGCCGAGACCGGCACGGACGTCTCATCGGCGGCCGCGTGTGGTCGTGCCCTGCTCACCGCCCGTGCTCGGCAGCGCGTCCCGGATCATCGGGGCGAGCGACAAGTCCAGCTCCCTACTCCGAGGTGGCATGGTGCTGAGGGCAATGCGTGTGGTGCGCGTGGTTGCCGCGCTTTGGTCGTCATGATCGCGGCGATGGGAACGGCCGCGGCCATGGCGCGGCCCGTACAGCCGACTCAAGTCCTGGTGCCGGGAGACCGCGGCACCGGGACGCCGACCGGCAAGACCGGCACGCCCAATCGCGCAGACCGTCGGGCGTCCCGTTCACCGTCACGGTGCGGGCCTGCGATTCCGGCTGGAACCTGGTCGCGACCACCACCGACGCGATCGCGATCCTGTCCTCGGACGCCAGCGCGACGCTGCCGCGCCTCCGCTCAGCTGGTCGGCGGGACCGGCAGCTTCCACGGTCACCTTCAACGCCGGCGGCACCTTCACCGTGTTCGCCCACGACCAGACCGACGGCACGATTCCCGGACGGCGCCTCGGCGCCGGTCCAGTCGCTGGTGCTGCAGGGCTTCCGCGTTCGCCAGCATCATCGCAGAAGCACCAGTACGCGGGCACCCCGGACGCCACCACGATCACCGCGCATCGATCCGAGCGGCAGCATGGTGTCCGGCTTCCGGGCCAGGTGCACCTCAAGCGAGATCACCAGCTTCGGCGACGGTCGCATCACGCCGGAGTACGTGACCTTCAGCAACGGTCAGCTGGAGCGGCAACGTCACGATGTACCGCGCCGACGAGACCAGCATCAACCGCGGCAACGTCAACATGTACGCATTCCTGCGACGCCGCGCCGGAGAAGAACGGCACCAGCGATCCGTTCATCGTGCACCCGGGTCCGTTCGCCCGCGCTCCAGCTCGTGGTGCCGGGCGAGTCGCCGCTGCCGGGCAGCGTCTCGGGCAGGCCGGCACGCCGGCCACCCAGAGCGCCGGGCGCGCGTTCAACGCGTCAGCGTGTGGTCCACCGACAACTGGTGGAACCCGGTCGTAGCGCCGACAACGCGCGGCTAACCTCGAACGATCCGGCGGCCAGCACGCCGCTCACCGGCGTGCTCACGAACGGCTTCCGCGCAGTTCAGCGTCAGCGCTCGGCACGGTCGGCAGCGCAGACGCTCACGGTCGCGGACCTCACCAACGGCTCGATCCTGGGCATGACCAGCGCCGGCATCCAGGTGATCCCGAGCGCGGTCGGATCACTTCGTGGTCTCGACCATCGCCTCGCCGCAGACGGCCGGCGTGCCGGTCGCGGTGACCATCCGCGCCGACCGACAGCGAGCGGCAACACCATCCCCAACTACGCGGCGACGCGGTGCTGGTCGCCAACACCGGCGCCGGCAGCATCGCTCCCGGAGTTCGTCACCTTCACGCGCCGGCATGTGGACCGGCCCGATGGTGTTCAAGGGCGCGGGCGGCGCGGTCTCGTTCGCGTGCGCCGACTTCTCGCGCGCCGCCGCACACCGGCGCGAGCAACAGCTTCACCGTGAATCCCGGCCCGTTCACCGGGCTCAGGTGCTGCTCCCGGGCGAGACGGCGCGCGGCGGCACCGCCGACGGCAGGAGGGCGATCCCACGCCGCAGCAGGCGGGCACCGCGTTCACGCTCACGGTGCGCGCGGTGGACGCCTTCTGGAACCTGGTGAGCGGCCGTGGCCGACAGCGTCGCGCTCGGCTCGACCGACGCGTTCGCCGGCATGCCGGCGCGACGCGCTGCTCACCGGCGGGCAGCTGCTCGTCCCGCGCCACGCTCTACCGCACCGGCCGCAGCGGATCTGGGCGAGCGATCTCGACCCAGCCCGACGATCCGGCCCGACACCTCGAGCGCCGTGACCGTGAATGGCGGACCGTTCGCCCGGCGTGCTGGTGCTGGCGCCCGGCGAGATCGTCGGCGCCGGGCATCGCCGACCGGGCGCGGCGGTGCCGCCACCGATCAGTCCATCAACTACTCGTTCAACGTCACCGTGCTCGCCACCGACAGCTGGTGGAACCCGGTCGGCGGCGTCAGCGACGTGGTCGCATCACGCTCCGATGATCCGCTCGCCACGCTGCCGCCCGACCAGGCGCTGGTCGACGGTCGGGCCGAGCTGCCGGTGCGGCTCGCGCGCGGCGGCTACAACCAGATCACGGTCGTCGGACGTGACCCGTCCCGCGATGCCGGGCAGCTCCACGCAGGTGCGCGCGATCTCGAGCGGATTCCACCTCGAGGCCGCGATCACGCCCGGCCACGCGCCGCGCCGGCGAGCCGTTCACGCTCACCGTCAAGGTGACGAACGACGCCGGCAGCGTGATCCAGGAGATCAACTCGTTCGTGACGCTCGAGGTGCAGAACGCCTCCGACCAGCAGCCCGGGCGCGGCGCGCTGCTCACCACCGCAGTTCCAGCTCCTCCAGGGCCAGCGCGCGGTCCGCGAGACCTACACGTTCGCGGAGCCGATCGTCGATCGTCGCGCACGACGACGCCGGCAACGCGCCGGCGACCTCGAACGCCATCACCATCACGCCCGGCCCGCCGGCTGCGATCCAGCTCACCAGCACGCCGACCTGGGTGGGCGGCAACAAGCACGCCACGCTCGACGCGCGGCTGGTGGACGCCTTCGACAACGGCGTCCCGGGACGGCGCGATGGTGTTCTCGGTCGCTGCCGGGAGCGGCGACGCTCGACCCGCGATCGACTCGCTCACCGCCGCCGACGGCATCGCGCGCGCCGACTTCCTGAGCCCGCGCCAGCCGGAGACGGACCGCGTGCGCGCCGTCGCGGCCGGCCTGACCGGCCGACCTCGATCTCGCAGACCGCGTTCGTGGATCCCGAACGCCGCGGGCGGCACGCTGACCAACTATCCGAATCCGTTCCACCCGCCGCCGGAGGCGACCACGCATCGCCTACAAGCTGGACGACGACGCGACGGTGACGCTGCCGCATCTTCACGCTGAGCGGCGACCTGGTGCTGCAGCGCCACGTTCGCAGCGGCGACCGCGGGCGGCCAGCCGGCGCTCAACGAGTACGTCTGGGACGGGAAGAACGGCGAGGGCCGCGTGGTCGCGAGCGGCGGCTACGTCGCGCTGATCGAGGCCCAGGGCACCGGCGAAACGCTGCACGTCATCCGTCGCAAGATCGCGGTCGTCCGCTAGGAGGCGGCCATGAACACCACCGCATGACTCTCGGACCGCGCGGCGCTGCCGCTGCTGGCGCGTCGCTGCTCGCTCGCGTCGCACCGCGCGCGGCCCAGTGACAGAACGCCGGCTCACCCGGCGAATGGCTCAGCGCGCTACACCACCGCCCGCACGCTCGGGCATGGGCGGCGGCATTCGTGGCGGTCGCGGACGATCCGCTGGGCGTGCTCTGGAATCCGGCCGGTCTCTCGGCGATGGATCAGAACGAGCTGCGCTTCGAGAACGCCCGGCTGTTCGAGGACACCTCGATCAACGGCGTCGGCTTCGCCGTGCCCGGCAGCCGGCTGCCGAGCTTCGGGCGTCACGATGGTGTCGCTCGGCTCGGGCGAGCTTCCAGCGCACCAACGAGATGAACGACGCGCTCGGAACGTTCCAAGACCGGCGAGACGGCGTACCTGCTCACCGGCCTCGAAGGCGTTCTCGCCGCGGTTCGCGCTCGGCGCCACCATGAAGATGGTGCAGCAGCGGGTCGAGGACTCCAACGCGCGGCGGCTTCGGCGTCGACCTGGGCGGCTGGTACAACGTCGCGTCCCGGGCATCCGCGTCGGCGCCTCGGTCGGCCAACCTGGGCGGGCCCGAGCATCGACGCTGCGCGACACCAAGGAGGCCTGGCCGACGCTGATCCGCGGCGGCTGCGGCGCTGAGGTGCTGCACGGCAAGCGGGCTGGTCGTCGCCCAGGTGGATCAGTCGCAGGGCCTCGGCACCGCGTTCCACGCCGGCGGCGAGTACTGGATCCAGCACGGTATCGGCGCTGCGGCATCGGCGTCGACGACGCAGCGCGGGCACCGGCGGGTTCGGCGTGCGCGTTCGCGCCCGCGCTACCAGCTCGACTACGCGGTCGCCGACCATCCGCTCGGCATGACGCACCGCGTCGGGCGTCAGCTACCGCTTCGGCGGATTCTTCGCCAGCTCCAAGCAATACGTAACCGAACGAAGTGCCAAC
>ERZ1370068.3637-contig-2742_pt1 | contig 46357 bp, 78 predicted proteins | sample MGYA00561227_ERZ1370068 | MGnify/ENA primary metagenome ERZ1370068 (study PRJEB38410, sample SAMEA6850437) | metagenome | study: Metagenomic assessment of the ecological functions of the soil: analysis of the soil microbiota associated with the... | reverse complement strand
ATGTACTTCGTTCCAGTTACGTATTTAACATATAAGCTGGCCGTTCGGACGATTGCGATGCTGGCGCTTTGCACGATCCAGGCCATATCCGCCCAGCTGTGGGGATGGCCCGCCGTGATGATATCACGGCGCGCTTTGCGCCAGCGCCACCCTTTGCCGCGTTCGTCTTTGTTTTCAGACCATCCGAGCGGAAGCAACGGACGGTGGTTGGCCTCCATGCTCCCCGGCGGCGTGCTGGTTCCGGTCCTCGTCGCCGGCACGGTAGCTGGCGCTGATGAACCTCGCCTGTGTTCTGTTCTTCAGCTACGCGCCGCTGTTGAATGGTGGCGCTGGGGATCGTCGTCTACCGCCGCCGCGTCGCGACCAGCCCTTCGCCATCTGGTTCCCGATCCTAGCCATTCCATCGGGCGGATGCACACTCGTTCACCGTGCCGGGCAGGCCAATCGCAGCGATTGTCGTCTGCTCGCTGACCGCTGCCACGGCGCTTGCGCATGTTTGTCGCCGAGAGTCCATCCGGTAATCAATCACCATGGCATGGTATTCGGAGTTTTTGTCCGGTCCCATTGTCCGCGACGATCCCTTTCGCTTCCGTCGAAGGTGCTGCGTCCCGCGTGATCGCGCGATCGGATTTGGCGTGTTCTATACTTTGTTTTTATGCGCTGATGGCTGTCGGGCCTTTTTGGCTGCGGGCGTTACACAGGACATCTGGGGATCGCGCGAAATCCGCCGCACTGATCGCGGGCGCACGCGCTGCTTGTCGCAGCCCCGCTTTTGTCGCTTGCATTCGATTTTTATCCGAAGCCCGTATCGTCACGCCCGAGCTCAACCATGATGCGGAGCTGCGCGCGCCGCTGTGCGCCGGTGTCGCGGGAGCGCGCCCGGTCCACGCTACCCGTCAGCGCCTGCCCCGGATGTCGCGCTCGAGCGCCCTGACGCGGCGGGCGTCGGTGGGATGTCGAATGCTCCGATCTGCAGCCGCGCTGTCACGCCATTCAGGGAACACGCTGGTCTCGTGCTGCGCTGCCTGTGTCGGATCGCTGCACCGGCACACGCGCTCTCGGTTCGGCGCGGATCGGTGACTGATCAGCCGCCGACGCGACGATAGCCGGATCTGGTGTCGCGTTCGGCATCGGCCGCGCAACCGCACTGTCATGCTCGTGCGGCCGCTGCCCAGCATATACGCCGCCGCGAAGGCTTCTGCGTGCTGACTGACGCGATCCGGTCGAGCGCCCACAACGCACACCGGCTTGCGCCGTCGGCCTCCGCCATCAGGTCTTCAGCATGGCGCGCCGCTGGCTCGGTGTCTGCCAAGCGCCTCGGCGGCCTGCGGGCACGGTGCAGTCGGCGCCCCGATCGCTGGGTCGTAGGCGATGCGGCGTGGTGGCGCGCGCCCAGTTTGGCGCGAGGGCGCTCAGCGTCCTGGCGCGGGTGGTCCTGGACATCATGCGTGCTATCGCTCCGTCGTCGGAGTTTCGCCGGAGTTTTGGTGACGATAGCCAATTTCGAAGGCCAGCCGTCGCGTGCGCGCCGGCCCAACACAAGGAAGCGCCGAGTGCCGCAGTGAGCGCCGCAATGGGCATCCGGTGTACTCCCTGATGGAGCTGCAGATAGAGTAGACGTCCGTCGCGCATCCGGCACCGGAGAGATACACTACCGTAGCAGCAAGGATGTCCTCGCGAGGCCCAAACTCCGAAACCCGGGAGACCTGTCCAGGCTCACGCTCACGGTGTCCCTGTCATGGCGCTCCTGGACTTGTTGGGGGCGACGCTGGACAATGGGCGGTGCAGCGGAGACCTCGGCAAAGGCGGACCCACCTGCAGCCCTCCGGGGAGCTGCACGGAGGCAGTGCCGCGAAGCGATCTCGCCGAAACGGTTCTCAGTTCGCGTCTGAAAGAACGCTGCGACAGTAAGCAGGCCTGGAAGTCAGGGCGCATTCCGCACTGAGGGTTATCGCGCCACTCCGACCGGACATCGAGCTTTATGCCCGCTTTCTCTGTTCCGCTCAGGGTTTGGGCGAAAGGTGGAGCCGACGCAGTACCCGGTTCAGCGTAAGATCAAATCCCGGTCAGTCCACGCCCGGGTACGTCTCGACGACGACCAGTGAGGCCGCAAACCGAGGCGCCGAATTCCGCGATTTATCGACTGTCGCGCTTACGCATTTGGTCCCTACATTTTCCTGATCCGCAGCGGACAATTGTCCGTACTCCAGCCGTCTTTTTCCTGATTGGCGATTGAAGCGTAGCTGCGAAAATAAATGTTCACGGGCAGCTTCCGCGAAAGACACTGACAAAAGCGCCCTGTTTGCGATGGCTATAACGCATTGCAGTGTTTGCGTGCTTTATCGCATCGACGGCGGCCAGTGCTTGCTCAAACTAGCCCAGGCTTTCAATTGCTGAAATGACTGCTGAGACAACGCACCCAGATGACATGATGACGGCAGAAATCACAATACCAACAAACCACCCAAACATCTTTTTCCCCTCCTGTTCCTGGTGCCTTGCGCCTGGCATATTCAGCAGCATCTGCGGGCGAGGTTTGCCAAATCAAAAAGGCGGTTGAAGCGCCGGTTTGTGTTACGCTATATGCAAAACCTTCCGTTGCACTGATATCACGGGTTCACGGTGCAAGTCTCCGGCTTAAGACGCCAGCCAGAGCCAAAAAACGCCGATGGAGTTACGCCAGCTGGCGAAGGCGACGCCTGCCTTCCGCGAGGCTGCCGCCGTTTCCCGCAACGCTTTTGGCAGTTTTCCGTCGCCTCGTGGCGGCTGGGTCGGCGGCATGACCGAGTCGCCCGACAAACCGACGGCCACCGTTGCGATCGCATCAGTGCACCAGCGGCGGTGAGCAGCGCCACCGGAAGCCGAGGTTGCATCTTCAAAAGCTGTGGACGCCGATCCGGCCCCGCGTTCTGGCCCAATGCCGCCGCACCATGGCCGCAGGCCTTGGATTTTCGAGGGGGATATCAATGGGTTGGGGAGGCTAAGCCGCCTCCGCGACCCCTTCCTGCTTGCGTCAAATGGCCGCTTCCTTTATCCGATGGGATGCACTCGCGTGCGAGCAGCCCCACGGCCCGTGTTCTTGGCTGAGCGTCGAGATAGTTGCAGGGAACACCCTACGAAATGGCCAATGTTGTCGTCGTCGGCGCCCAGTGGGGCGACGAGGGGAAGGGCAAGATCGTCGACTGGTTGTCGGAGCAGGCCGACATCGTCGTGCGCTTCCAGGGCGGCCACAATGCCGGCCACACCCTCGTCATCAACGGCGAGACCTACAAGCTGGCGCTGCTGCCCTCCGGCGTGCTGCGGCCTTCGAAACTCGCGGTGATCGGCAACGGCGTGGTGTTCGATCCGCAGGCCTTCCTCGATGAAGTGAGCCAAACTGAAAGGCCAGGGCGTCGCCATCAGCCCGGAAAACCTGCGCGTCGCCGAAAACGTCACGCTGATCCTGCCGCTGCATCGCGAACTCGATGCGCTGCGCAGATCCTCCAACGCGGCTCACCGCGATCGGCACCACCCGCCGCGGCATCGGCCCGGCCTATGAGGACAAGGTCGGCCGCCGCGCCATCCGGCTGATGGATCTGGCCGATCCTCGACACGCTGCCGCACAAGATCGACCGCCTGCTGGCGCATCACAACGCGCTGCGCCGCGGCCTCAATCTGGAAGAGATCGACGGCGCGCGGAATTCTGAAGGAGCTGACCGCGCTGGCGCCGCAGCTGCTGCCCTACGCCGAGACGGTGTGGCGGCTGCTCGACCAGAAGCGCCGCGAGGGCAAGCGCATCCTGTTCGAGGGCGCGCAGGGCGCGCTGCTCGATGTCGACCACGGCACCTATCCCTACGTCACCTCGTCCAACACGGTGGCGGCGCAGGCGGCGACCGGCACCGGCATGGGCCCGGGCGCGGTCGGCTATGTGCTCGGCATCTGCAAGGCCTATACGACCCGGGTCGGCCAGGGACCGTTCCCGACCGAACTGGACAACGAGATCGGCCGCAGAGATCGGCGAGCGCCGCCGCAAGGAATTCGGCGCCAACACCGGCCGCAAGCGGCGCTGCGGCTGGTTCGACGCGGTGCTGGTGCGCCAGACCGTGCGGACCTGCGGCATCAACGGCCTGGCGCTGACAAAACTCGATATTCTCGACGGTTTCGACTCGCATCGAGGTCTGCACCGGCTATATGCTGGACGGCAAGGAAATCGACCATCTGCCGGCCGGCGAGGGCGCGCAGGCCCGGGTGGTGCCGGTCTACTGAGACCATCGAAGGCTGGAAGGAGCCGACCGCCAATGCCCGTTCCTGGGCGGATCTGCCGGCCCAGGCCATCAAATATGTCCGCCGGGTCGAGGAACTGGTGGGCTGCCCAATCGCCTTGCTTTCCACCAGCCCGGAACGCGAGGATACTATTCTGGTACAGAACCCGTTCGAGGCTTAACGAGATGTTACCGCAAAGCCCGCAATATTGAGTCGATATGGCTGATTACTACCCGCTGATCGCCCGCGCCATCGCCGGACTGGACCCCAGTGCCCCCGGCGAGAGCCGCCGCGCGCTGTATGAGCGGGCGCGCGCCGCGCTGATCGCGCAACTGCGCGGCGTGCAGCCGCCTTTGAGCGAGATCCGAAATCACCCGCGAGCGGCTGTCGCTGGAAGAGGCCGTGCGCAAGGTCGAGATCCGAGGCCGCCCAGCGCGCCCGCGACGCACTCGCGCGCCGGCGGTGCGTGCCGCGCCCGCGGCGGCGACGCCTTCCGCCGCGCCAATGCCCGCGCCGGCCGGCGAACCAGCGTCCGCCTCCGGCCCGGCACCGGCTCCGCGCGCCCGCGGCTCGCCGCCATCCGCCGCCGCGCGTCGCGCGACGAGCGTCCGCCGCTCGGACGGAAGGAGCAGACCAGCGCCCGCAGCGCAATCTTCGCGCCCCGACGCGCCGCCGCCGGCGCCACGCGCGCCGTCCCAGCCGCAGGTCCCGATGCAGGATCCGCAGCTGCCGCCGACCCGCGAACGGTCAGGCGCGCCGCGCCGCGGCCCCGACAACGCGCGCCGCAGACGCCGCAGCCGCCGGGCATGCGCGGCTTCCGCGACATCGCCGCCGACGCCGACGATCTCGGCCGCGCCGCCGCGCAGGCCAACCGTGTCGGCGCGAAAGACCTATGCCAACGTGCCGTCGCCCTCGCCGGAGTTCGACCGGCTCGAGCCGAGCATGGAGAACCGCGGCGCCGATCCGGACGCGCCCTATTCCTATGACGAGTCGGTCGAGGAGGCCGACCGCTACGGCGCAGCCGCCGCAAGCCGCCGCCGCAGCGTTCGCGCCTCGGCCAGGGCGCGACCGCGAGCCGAAGAAGCGCGCCCGCACCGGCGCGGTGTTTCCGTTCAAGAGCGCGATCGCGGTCGGCATCGTGCTGATCCTGGTCGGCGCCGGCATCCTGTGGGGCAAGTCGGCGGTGACGACCGTCAGCGGCCTGTTCAAGTCCGTCGCCGCACGGTGGCGGAAGCGCCAAAGGATCGCCGCCGCGCCGCAGTCGAAGCCGAAGATTCCCGATCGCGTCGGCCAGCCGTCGTCGACCGGAGCAGGTCGCGCCGGTGGCGCAGCGCGTGGTGCTGTATGACGAGGACCCGTCCGATCCCAAGGGCAAGCAATATGTCGGCTCGGTGATCTGGCGCACCGAACCAGATCAAGGCGAGCGGCAACCAGAAGGCCGATATCGCCGTGCGCGCCGACATCGAAATTCCCGACCGCAAGTTCAAGATGACGATGTCGTTCCGCCGCAACACCGACACCTCGCTGCCCGGCGAGCCACACCGCGGAACTGACCTTCATCCTGCCGCAGGATTTTTCCGGCGGCGGCGTCGGCAACGTGCCGGGCATCCTGATGAAATCCAACGAGCAGGCGCGCGGCACGCCGCTGGCAGGCGCTCGCGGTGAAGGTCACCGACGGCTTCTTCCTGGTCGGCCTCTCCAACGTCGATGCCGACCGCGCGCGCAATCTGCAGCTCCTGAAGGAGCGCTCGTGGTTCGACGTGCCGCTGGTCTACGTCAACCAGCGCCGCGCCATCATCGCGATCGAAAAGGGCGCGCCCGGCGAGCGCGCGTTCAACGACGCGTTTGCGACCTGGGGCAGTAGGGCGGCGGAGTCTTCCGCGGTCGCATTCCCTCGCGCCTTTTAGGCAACCGCTCTTCGGTGTAAGGATCGTCGGTCGCGTCATGCATGCGTTGCCAGCTCAGGCCTTGCGATGGGCGCGAACAATCGCCTTGCGAGTATTCTTCAGGGGAAAGACCCTTGCTGCTGGCTTCTGCGGCACGCTTTTTCATGGCCGGCTTCAATCAGAATGCCTTCAACCACGCGCTGATTTTCGTAAAGTTGGCATGGCCAAGCACGAAGCCCGTTTGCTGCCTTTTTCGGTCCGAGCGCTTTGCTTCGGCATGTTCCCTGGAATCTACGCATGTTTTGCTGTTTGCCATGCCAGATCCCGGATAGAGCGTAGCCGCCGACGGTGACCGAAAGCAGAGGGTATCGGATCAAGGTCTCTGGCCCTCTGACGAGGCGAGGACGCGCGTCTGCTCATGCACCCAGGAGCCTCGGTCGCCCGACGCCAATCGCTTAAAGGCGAAACTGCCATCCTGGGTTCAAAACGCGCGAGGAGGCGGGCATGACAGCGGTATCCACGATCTTTTGCCGGCCGTCTGGGGCCGCTGCTCCGCGCGAGTTCCACTGCTGCTGCTGGTGGCGAACACCCTGATGTCCCGGCTACTGGACCCACACCGACTTGTCGGAGGTCGTAAAAAGGACTGATTCGTGGTCTTCGCCACGGCGAAGCTTCAGTACGCCCTATCTGTTCCGGCATCCACTGCCGGCTCTGATGCCTCGGCGCGGTGGATGATGATATTCTGTTCCACGTCGAACAGAATTGGCCGCGGCGCGTCCGGTTGCTGATCCGTCCGGCGTGGTCTGGCGTTTATCGCGGCGGAGGCTGCTCCCCGGCTCGCGGGGGTCCGGACGGCGGCGTTCTCCAGTTCATCCTGGCACGGCCTGGTCGGCTTTATCCCCGCGACGCTGCCTCGTCGGCTGGCTGGCGCACCGGACGGTTGAAGAACCGCACCCGTTGCCTTCCACACCTGACAGGCCCGACGCAACGATAGGCGCATTTCGCGCTCACGACGAGAGCTGCCGCCTGAGTTCACGTCCGGGGCGGACGATCTTGAAACCCGAGATCATGTTTCGATTAAGATTGGATCGGGTCGCGATCGCATCTACTTTGTTTTGAGCTGGAAATCCACCGTCATGCGCCGGGCTTGTCCCGGGCATCCCTCTTTCTTTTTTTGCCGCGAAGAAAGACGTGGATGGCCGGGACGAACCGGCTCCATGACCCGGAAAACCAAATCGTTTCAAGTCGTTAGAGAGCATTGAGAATGCTCACTGCACTTTCGGTCATACTCTTACGGCGATCGCGAGTCCCACCGTCCCGTTGGCGCGGCGGCGGCCGTAGGGTCCGAGGATACCATCCGCGCGGGCGGGCGATGCGCCCGCCGGATTGGCGTAGTTCGCGCCGGCATGCCGCCATAGGGTCCGCGATGCCAGCCTGGCAATCCGCCGGCGATTTCGATGACGTCGGCGCCCAGCGCCGGCACCAGTGCAGCCCGTGGCATCGCGTTGGCGGCACCAGCGCCCATCAGCGCGCTGGCCAGGAAAGCGGCGTGCGATCAATCGGTTCATGAACTTCTCCCTTGAATGGATTGAATGAGAAGCGCCATCACTCAGCTGCCGGCAAACGCGCTGTCCGGCGCGGGACTTCGCGCGTATCGCCTGGTCGATCAGCGTCAGGCGCGCGCTCGCGGTAGCCGCCCTTGTTCGGCGTCGCCGCTGGCGAGTTCAGCCGCGCGCCGATTGCAGCAGTCCGATGCTCGCGGTCCATGTGCGGCTGCGCGCCGATGGCGTAGCCGATGCCCATGCTGGCGGCGATCGCGGCGCCGAGCAGGACCTGCGCGGGCAGAAGAAGTTCGTCAGCTGTCGTGTTCTCCCTGGACGGCATCTGTCCAGACCTGAGCTGCGCGGTTGCGTGCCCGGAGCGCCGGCAGTCGGTCGCATCCTCGCAACCGCTGCCGCATCGGTAGCCCGACATCGCGCCTGGTCTTGCACTGGGCGGGCGCCGGAACAGGCCGGTTTTGACTGGCCGGCGCTGTTTCATTCACGCTCAGTGTTGCCAGCCTTGCGCAGGCCTTCCGGCCGCGTTCATTCCCGGTCTGTGCCTGATTGGTGCGCCGCCCCGCAGGCCCGTCCCCTCGATGTCTGTCATCAAGAAATGGCTGTCGACCGACATGCTGCCGCCAGACGCTTCGACGACCGGCAGCGCTTTCTGTCCTTCGCCGAATTGTTCGAGCATTTTTCCAATACCGGCGAGCCTCGATCCGGCTGACGTGCCGTTCCGGGCCGCGATGAACTCCATCCACGTCGGCACCACCGCTGCTCGGCCGCTGCGACGGCACCTTCACCACGGTGCGGCGCGAGCGCCGCCGAGGTGCATCGCAGACGACGACCGCTATTGCCTGCGCGCGCAACACCGGCGATCGCGCGGCGCATGGTGATCCATCGCGGCCGCGAATTCACCTGTGCGGCCGGGCTCGCATGCGTGCTGCTCAAGCTCGACGAGCCGTTCTTCAGCGCCGACGGCATAAACGGCAGCTCCACCAACGGCCACCTGCCGATGCCGACGGAAAGCCACGGTCCCGCGTCGACGATATAGTCGGCCGCGACTGGAGCCAACCGGCGCGCTATCGCTCGCGATGGATTACAGCGATCTTCTGCTTGAACCCGGCGCAGTCGACGGGCGATAGCCATCGCAAGCAACTGACCGATCTCGGCTCGACGGCGCGCGCGGCGTCTCGCCGGCAGCCAGCGCGGCGGCTGCGCACGATCCGACTGAAGGCAGGCTGACGATCCCGGAGCTTTACGGGCCGGTTTTTCCGCCCACAAACCTACCGCCGCCCGGCTGCCAGACGCTATGTCAACAATTGCTCTATGAAGCCGCAGCTTCACACTGCAACTACCGAACTGCGGCTGCGCAAGGCGGCGACCTGCTGACGCATGCGGGTGAGCAGCGCATCAGCGACATCGCCTTCGATTGCCCAGTTTTTGACCGCATCTATTCCACAGCCCGCTGCTTTCGCCGCCGCTTTGGGCTGACGCCCTGCTGGCGGCGCGGGGGCAATGGCGCGTGAACAACGCCTCGGCGTCGTCCGGCGGAAGGCCGGACCTGTTCCGTGCCCGATGTTGAGAAAGGGGCGGCGGCGGAATTTGCTGCTTGGCGGCGAGCCCGACAAGACGATGGCGTCAGCGGTTATGCGGACGATCCCGGCCTTCGCCAGGACGGCAAAGATGACGGCGCCCGGCACGGCTCCACACCGGGCTTTTGCGCGTTACCATCTGATGCCGATGCCGAACCACCAGATGACACTCCCGAACCACCGCGCGGCCGCAGCGCACTTTCGTTTCGCGGATCGAAGCCGCACGGCCCGATCATCGACCAGGAGGGCGCGAGAAATCCCCGCGGAGGCGCTACGGGTCCGCAGGTTTGGCGGCTTCGGTTCGATTTCGGCAGTACCACCGCCGGCCCGTTCGCCAATCACCCGCGAGCGGCGGATGGCGCAGCTCGATGCGCTGTGCGCAGCTCCTGGATGTCGCGTTCGTCATCGCTTGCCCGGCACCAATATCCGCTACGGCATCGACGGCCTGATCGTGATCAGGTTGATCCGGTGATCGGCGATCTCATCACGACCGCGATCTGCTGTGTGGCTGGTGCGCGAGGGCGCGCTCGGCGCGCCTGGCACGTGACAGCCGGATGCTCGGCAACGTCGCGCTGGATGGCGTGGTCGGAATGGTGCCGCTCGCGGGCGACGCCTTCGACGTCATGTTCGCGCCAACATCCGCAACATGCTACTGCGGCGCTGGATGGACAAGCAACCGCGTTAGCCGTCTTCGCGGATTGGCAGGTTTTAAAGATACCCAGTCGTTGTAAATCAATGGCTTAGGTCAAAAGGTCTTCACTACAGCGGCTGGCTTGGTTGACCGCGGCCGTGGTGATCCTTGGCGGCGGCTGCGGTGGCAGGCGGAGCTTGAGCTGGTCGATGAGGATATGCAGCTCGGGTTCGGGGTGAGTGTAACGGGTGAGCAAGATCTCGCGGCCGTCGGTGGTCGGCAGATGAACATCGATCATCTGGACGGCGGCGAACTTCTCGATCGCACTCCGCGCGGTGAGTCCGGGCGCCAGCGCATGGAGGCGACGGGTCAGGGTGATCTGCATGCAGTAAGCCAGAAAGGCGATGAAGATATGGGCTTCGATCCGCTTCTCGTCCTGATGGAAGATCGGACGGATCGCCAAGTCGCCCTTGAGATTGCGGAAGGCCTCTTCGACGGCGACGAGCTGTGTGTAGTATTGCCATAGCTGGGCTGGATCGTTGTCGGTGAGATTGGTACGCAGCAGGTAACGGCCTTCGCGCCGCCGCGTCGTTCTCAGTTTCTTGCGATTGAGCGCGAAGCTGAAGCTCGTGCGCTCCTTGTCCACCTCGATATCGAGCAGACGCCAGGCCGCCGGCGCTTGGAGCGCGCGCCGCCGAGTTTCATCAGTAGTTCTTCGCGCGTGATTTCCATCGCTGCGATTTGCCGGAGCCGCTTCCACAGCCATTTCAACTGCCGCCGCCGCATCGCGCGTTCTTTGCTGACACGATCATAACTTTGCGCGAAGACGTAGAGCTCGCCGTCCTCGGCCAACAGCTTGACCTTCACGCCTTCCCGCGCGTCCTGCCAGGGCTTTTCCAGCAGGTGCTTCTCGAGCCGGTTCAGGCGTCCCTTCGGCGTTCCCACCAGATACTGCACCGGTGGATCGCTGTTGCGCATCTCGGCCAGCACGGCCTCGGTCGGCACGCCTCGATCCATTACCCAGACCCGCCGCGCCTTGCCGTATTGCTGCTCGATCTTGCCCAGGAACATCCGCAGTGTCTTGCTGTCGGCGGTGTTGCCGGGCAGCACCTCGTAAGCCAGCGGCAAGCCGTCGGGTGTGACCACCAGCGCGATCACCACCTGCGGGCAGTCCGGCCGCTTGTCGCGGCTATAGCCGTGGCGGCGCTTGCTGCCTTCCGGCAAGTCCGATGCGTTGACCTCGAAGTAGGTGCTGGTCAGATCGTACAGCAGCACGTCGAAGTCGGCGTTGAACAGATCGCGCCAGCGTCCGACCAGATGCGAGAACAGCGCTTCCTTGTGCTCCAGCAGCAGATCGTGGCAGGCATAGAGCTTGTGCTCTTCCGCCAATCCGAAGTCCGCGCCCAAGAGATCAGCCATCGCACTGTTGCCGAACCATTGCCGATGCAGCCGCCACTCGCTGCCCGGAGCGATCAGCCGATAAGTCGCAAGAACCTGCAGGATCTGATCCCACCGCGTCCTCTTGCGGCTCGGCGGCAGGCGATCGGCCCAGAACCGATCGAGCTGAAGCTCCCGCCACAACTGCCCAGCCAGCCAGCAGGCGCCCCATTGCCGCGGGCGCTGAAGCCGCATCTCGGACAGGCGAAGCTGAACGACGCAGGCGTCGCCCGCGACCGCTTCGCAGCGATCCTCCGGGAACAGCGCCAGCGTCCGTGAGCGGCCGGCATCCTCGTCGAACACTTCGACGGCCTTGCGCCAGGCCGCCGCCTGCGAGGAGTTGATCTCGCCGAGATACAGCACATGCCGCTGCACCACCCGGCCGTCATCGAGGCGCTTGTTCTCGACCACGTTCCAGTAGCTGTGCGTCTTGCCGTTCTTCTTTCGCTCGGTGCGTCGCAGAAACATGACGCCACAGATCTATGCGCAATCAGCCGTGCTTGGGAATCGGCTAGGTCTTCACTACAGCCGTTTTCGGTTGAAATCCAAGACCTCTCACCCGTTGCAAATCAATTTACTTAGCGAGACAAAAAATCTGAAAATCCGCGTTTTCAGGCGCAGATCCGCGAACGGGTTAGCGCGAGATAGCTTTGAGTTAGACCGGCGTGGAGTGCTCGGATCACTTGCCCCCGCTTGCGAGGGAGTAGGATCGATCGCCTCGGCGCGATGCAGAAGCATCGTCCGGTACGATCCGCGAGGGGGACTCTCACAGCTGAGTCAGAACACTCATTTCGCATCAGAAGAGGCTGTTAGCCTCACGAATTGCCATGCACTTGAGCCTCCCAGATGGGAGAGGTGGAGCGGAGTACGAGGCACGCCCAAGTTCAAGTGACGGATCAGATGAGAAGCGGCCGCGTTTTCATCAAAGCCGCGTCGGCGTCGGCGTCGTTGGTGGCAGGCGCGGGCTCGGGCGCGCCGGGGGCGGCGCGGCAGCGGAAGTCCGGCTCTCATGGGGCGTGCGGATGCCGCTCTGGTCGAAGCGGGCTTCATCGACCTGCAGATAGGCGCCGTTCAGCAGCTATCCGCCGGCAATTCCTCGATCGCGAATTGCACCGCGGCAGCCGCGGTGTCGAAACGGCGATAGGCAAAACCCGCCCGCTTTTCTTGCGGATCGCGGCGAGGAATAATTCGGCGGCGGATGTTGTAGCTGAAGGAAGCCATGGTCAGTGACCTTTATTTTTGGCGCTAACGCGAGCGAACGACGATGGGGAGCGCTGGCCCGCCATCGGCGGCGCGCCGTGTCCACATCATTTCAGGACAGACCTCAATATAAGCTCGTTTGACAGAAATGCGACTCCTGTCGAGCCTGATAATGAATCCGAGCGCCCCGGCGGGGTTCACGAAATATATCCTGTTATTTCAATGGCTTGTGAGCTCAGAGCCGGCCAAGCAGCAGCAGGATGATCAGCGACGATCAGAATGACGCCGCCCAGCCCCATTCCTGAGTGGCCCACTGCCATAGCCGCAGCCGCCGAACCGGCCGCTGAAGCCGCCCAGCAGGAAAATAATCAGGATGATGATCAGTATCGTTCCGAGCGACATGGCAGTCTCCCCAACAGGCGTCCGGCGAATGAGATCCGCCACCCCGCCAGCCGGAACAAAGCATAACCGGCCGTTTGGTTCCGGAGAACCCGAAAACGTCATTCCGAGCCGCTAAAACCGCCGCCGTTACGCAGGGATGACCGATCAGCAAGCGTAGCCCGCTTGCGCGTACGGCGGAATTTGTTGAAGCGGATCAATGCGATTCTACCAGTCAGTCCTCTTGAAAAATATTTCCGTTTCCGCACACCCCAAATCACTTCTAGAACTCTCGCCGTCTCACCCACAGAGGGGCGTATCGCGATCGTCACGGACGCGGGGTGGGATGCGGTGGACGCGGCAGCGTTTTGCGCGCGACGGGATTGCAGGGCGGGTTGATGAGGCCTGTGAGCGATCAACAGCGAGCGGACGAGAGATGTTGCAGCGTACGGCGAAGTCGTGTGGTCCTGACGCCCCGACGCTGGCGTCAAGTTCGCGGAGTTAAGTCGGCCCAACCGGGCTTAGACAAAACATATCCGCTGGGCGACGGTGGCAAAGAGCCCGGTCACCGGGGAGAGCTCGAAGGAAACCGTTAAAACCATTGCGTGCGGGAATGCCGGGTGATTCCGGTGTACTCGTTGTTACTCGTGTGCGTTCTACCAATACCAAGTGCACACGAGGCCGCGGGTGCAACGGGCATCCGGCATTCCCCACGCCCTCTATTGGGCGGAAGATTCATCAACGCCTCGGGCGCATCGCGCGGCGAGGGCGTGAACGTGTGTTTGGACGTCATTGCGAGCCAACGGGTCGCGCGAATGCGCGCCCGATGACAGGCTCAGCGAAGCAATCCATCTCGCCGCGTGAAGGAAGAATGGATTGCTTCGCTGCCCGCTCACAATGACGGCTCTAGCAATTGTCTTGCTGTTTGAAAGTTTTGGCCCGTCATGCCCGGACTTGATCCGGGCATCCATCCATCTTCGTAACAAGTTTTTTCGAAGATGGATCACCGAGTCAAGCCCGGTGATGACGATCTCGATAGGTCCTATTTCGGCTGCAGCTTCAGCGCCGCCGAATTGATGCAGTAGCGCAGTCCGGTCGGGCCGGGGCCGTCCTCGAACACATGCCCGAGATGGCCGTTGCACTTCGAGCACAGCACTTCGGTCCTGACCATGCCGTGGCTGACGTCGCGCTCTCGTCGACATGGCTCTCCAGCGCCGGCTGGGTAAAGCTCGGCCAGCCGCAGCCGGAATCGAACTTGGCGTCGGATTCGAACAGCGTCTGTCCGCAGCCGGCGCAGGTGTAGGTGCCAGGCGTCTGCTCATGCTCGTATTCGCCGGAGAACGGCCGCTCGGTCGCCTTCTCGCGCAGCACCGCGTACTGCATCGGCGTCAGTTCCTTGCGCCACTCGGCCTCGCTCTTCTCGACCTTGCCGGTCATGGTCTTGGTGTCGGACATGAAACCTCCTTGCAAATGGTCAGTGCTTTCACGCGAAGCGGATGCCGGTTCGCATGAAGAAGACACGCAGTCAACTCCGTTGAAATCGCCCTCAGTTGGTCACCTTGGCGCTGCTCACCAGCGTCGGTTTCTCGATGTAGTCCTGCGCGAAAGATCTTCTTCAGGTTCTCGACCTTCGGAATGTCGTTATAGGCAATATAGGGCTGGTTGGGGTGCAGCGTCAGGTAGTCCTGGTGATAGGCCTCCGCCGGATAAAACCCTTCCAGCGGCCCGACCTTGGTCACGATCGGCTTCTTGTAGACCTTGGCGGCGTTGAGCTGGGCGATATAGGCCTCCGCGACCTTCTTCTGCTCGTCGCTGGTGGTGAAGATCGCCGAGCGATATTGCGTGCCCGAGTCCGGGCCCTGCCGGTTCAACTGGGTCGGATCGTGCGCCACCGAGAAGAAGATCTGCAGGATCTTGCCGTAGCTGATTTTCTTCGGGTCGTATTTGATCTCGACGGACTCCGGCATGGCCGGTCGAGCCGGTCAGAGACCATGGTGTAGTCGGCGGTCGCCTTGCTGCCGCCGGCATAACCGGACACGGCGTTGACCACGCCGGACGTATGCTGGAACACGCCCTGCACGCCCCAGAAACAGCCGCCGGCGATCACGGCGGTCTGGATGCCGATCGGACGGCCTGGGTGTCCGCGGCAGGAGCGGGGATGATCACGGCGTCTTCGGCGGCGCTGCGAGGGCGCGACCGCGAATGCAGCGACGGCCAGCGCGCCGATGGCGGCGGCGCAAAGCGAAAAAGCGGCTGAATGGGCTGCGGGACATGTGGGTTTCCTTGGCTCTGGGAATGACCGATTGAAGCGCAGTTTAGGGCAGGCGGCACGGTTCGCAATCATGGTGGCTCTGCCCGATGTCCCAAGATACGCAGCGGGGCGGATGTTGTTACGGCGTGAGCGCACACGAGTTCGTGAATAAGAATGCAGGTTTTCAAGAGGTTGCGGCAGCTCGAAATCATGTTCCTCATGGTGAGGAGGCGCTTGCGCCGTCTCGAACCATGAGCCGCCGGTGTCGCGTCGCATCCTTCGAGACGCGGCCAACCGGCCGCTCCTCAGGATGAGGGCAGCCAGCTACACCACCACGCTCAGCCGTTTGCGCGCGCGCGTAATGCCGGTGTAGAGCCACCTGGCGCGGCTCTCCTGGAACGCAAAACTCTCGTCGAACAGCACCACGTCGTCCCATTGCGAGCCCTGCGACTTGTGCACCGTGAGCACATAGCCGTAGTCGAACTCGTCATAGGGCTTGCGCTGCTCCCACGGGATCGTCTCGATGGCGCCGCCGAAGCAGTCGCCGCGGACCGAGACCTTTCGTCACCTTGTGACCGAAATCCTCGTCCGGCGACAGCCGCATGGTGATGATCTTCGATTTCGACGCCGCGCGCGATTTCACCCGCCACAGCCCGCCGTTGAACAGGCCCTTCTTGCGGTTGTTGCGCAGGCAGACCAGCTTGTCGCCGGCGACCGGCAACGGATCCTCGATGTTCTGCTTCTGCCGCACCCGCATGTTGTAGGAGCGCCGCGTGTTGTTGCGTCCGACCAGCACCTGATCGGCGCTCATCACCCGGTCGGGATCGAGCTCGGCGCGCGATACCACTTCGCTTTCGCCGTAGCGGCCGATGTCGAGCTCGCGGCCTTCGCGCACGTCCATCGACATCCGCACGATCGGATCGTTCTGCGCCTGGCGATGCACTTCCGGTCAGCATCGCGTCGGGCTCGCAATCGGTGAAGAAGCCGCCGCCCTGGATCGGCGGCAGTTGCGCGGGGTCGCCGAGCACCAGCAGCGGGCATTCGAACGACATCAGGTCGCGGCCGAGTTCGGCGTCCACCATCGAGCATTCGTCGATCACGATCAGTTTTGCCTTCGAGGCCGGGCGCATCGTCCCAAAGCTCAAAACTCGGCTGCTCGACCCCGGATTCGCGCGCGCGGTAGATCAGCGAGTGGATGGTGGAGGCGTTGTCGCAGCCCTTGTTGCGCATCACCAGCGCGGCCTTGCCGGTGAAGGCGCGCGAACTTCACCTCGCCGTCGACGCCGTCGGCGATGTGCCGCGCCAGCGTGGTCTTGCCGGTGCCGGCATAGCCGAACAGCCGGAACACCGGCGGCGTGCCATTCTTGCCGGGTTTTGCCTTCATCCAGTCGGCAACGGCCTTCAGCGCGGAATCCTGATGCGGCGTGAAAGTGGGCATGGGATCCCGGGTGGAGGACACGAGCGAGGCGGCGTGCGGCGACTCAAGCCGCGCAAGCTAACCATTCGTGCGTTCAGCGCAAGCCACCGATCCAGGGCGCGGCTATTGCCAGCCCGGAATGCCGCGCATGTCCGGCAGATGGTGGGCGATGCCCTTGTGGCGAGTCGATGCAGGTCTTCTCGCCAGTGAACAGGAAGCGCTGGTGCGCCACCGATGCGCGCGGCGATTGCTTGGTGATGTCCATCGACTGCGGAGCTGTGGCAGTTGCGGCATTCCAGCGAGTCGTTGGCCTTGAACCGCGCCCATTCGTGCAGCGCCAGTTCGAGCCGGTTGATCGTTGAATTTTTCGCGGGTATCGATGCTGCCGAACAGATGGCCCCAGACTTCCTTGGAGGCCTGCATCTTGCGCGCGATCTTGTCGGTCCAGTTGTGCGGGACGTGGCAATCCGGGCAGCTGGCGCGCACGCCGGAGCGGTTGGAGAAATGGATGGTCGATTTCAGTTCCGCGAATACGTTGTCGCGCATCTCATGGCAGCCGGTGCAGAATTTCTCGGTGTTGGTCAGCTCCAGCGCGGTGTTGAATCCGCCCCAGAACACCACGCCGGCAACGAACCCCGCGAGCACCAGCACGCCGAGCCCGAACACCGAACTCGGCCGCCGCAGCACATCCCAGAGTTCGATGACGAACGCCCACAACCGCGCCAGCCATGACCGCCGCGGCGCGGCCGGATCGAGTCGCGCTCATCGCCGCCCTCCGGGTGTGGCGCGGCTGAGCATGGTGTCGATGTCGATGAAGTCATTGGTGACCGGCGGCTGTCACCACGTTCTGCGGAACGTGGCACTCGGTGCAGAAGAAACGGCGCGGCGACACCGAGGCGAGGAACTGGCCGTCGCGATCCATGAAGTGGGTGATGCTGACCATCGGCGCCTGCGACTCGCCGGTGCGGGCGCGCGCGTGACACGACAGACACTTGTTGCCGTTGATGTCGATCTGGTAGCCGTCGATGCTGTGCGGGATCACCGGCGGCTGTTCGGGATAGTTGCGGGTCTCCTTCTCCGCGGTGTTGCGCTGCGGCGTCATCGGCGCGCGCCGGTCCCTCCTCATTGAGCGGGGTCGAGCCGCGCAGGCCGGAACTGACGGTCTGCGCCAGCAGCGAGGTCGATGCGGCGGCGAGCATGATCGCCAGCGCCAGAATGACCGGTTTTCCGAGTCATGGCTTCGCACCCGCTCGATGCGCACGGCGCATTTCTTGTAGTCGGTCTGCAGCGAGATCGGATCGGTGGCGTCCAGCGTCACCTTGTTGATGAGCTGCGCCTCGTCGAACCACGGCACGAACACCAGCGCCGCGCGGCGTCTTGTTGCGGCCGCGGGTCTCGACCCGGGTGCGAATGATAGCCGCGGCGGGACTGCACCTTGATCTCGTCGCCGCGGCGCAGTTTCGCTTCCAGCGCATCGTCCGGATGCATGAAGCAGACGGCTTCGGGAAAGGCCTCGATAGAGTTCGGGAACCCGGCGTGTCATCGTCCCGGAATGCCAGTGCTCCAGCACGCGGCCCGGTCGACAGCCAGAACGGATATTCGCTGTCCGGAGATTCCGCCGGCGGTTCGTAGGGCAGCGCGAAGATCCGCGCCTTGCCGTCGGGAAAGCCGTAGAACTGAACGCCCGCGCCCTGCTTCACATAGGGATCGAGACCCTCGCGGAAGCGCCATCTGGTTTCCTGCCCGTTGACGACAGGCCAGCGCAGCCCGCGCTCGCTGATGATAGGCCTCGAACGGCGCGAGATCGTGGCCGTGGCCCGCGGCCGAACGAGGCGTATTCCTCGAACAGGCCCTTGTGCACGTAGAAGCCGAAGGCCTTCGATTCGTCGTTCGCATAGCCGGCTTCGATGTCCGATACCGGAAACTTGTCGACCTGACCGTTTCTGTACAGCACGTCGAACAATGTCTTGCCGCGATATTCGGGCTTCTGCGCGAGCAGTTCCTCGGGCCACACCTCCTCGATCTTGAAGCGCTTGGAAAATTCCATCAGCTGCCAGAGGTCGGACCGCGACTCGCCCGGCGCCGAAACCAGCTGGTGCCAGAAATGGGTGCGGCGCTCGGCGTTGCCGTAGGCGCCTTCCTTCTCCACCCACATCGCGGTCGGAAGAATGAGGTCGGCCGCGAGCGCGGTCACCGAGGGATAGGCGTCGGAGACGACGATGAAGTTCTCGGGGTTGCGATAACCGAGATAAGTCTCTTCGTTGGCGTTGGCGCCGGCCTGCAGGTTGTTGTTGACCTGCACCCAATAGGCGTTGAGCAGCCCGTCCTTCAGCATCCGGTTCTGCAGCACCGCGTGATAGCCGGGCTTGTCGGGGATGGTGCCTTCGGGCAGCTTCCAGATTTTCTCGGCGATGTCGCGATGGGCCTTGTTGGTGACCACCATGTCGGCCGGCAGGCGGTGCGAGAAGGTGCCGACCTCGCGCGCGGTGCCGCAGGCCGAGGGCTGGCCGGTGAGCGAGAACGGGCTGTTGCCGGGCTCGGAGATTTTGCCGGTCAGAAGATGAATGTTGTAGATGAGATTGTTGCACCAGACGCCGCGGGTATGCTGGTTGAAACCCATGGTCCAGAAGCTGGTGACCTTGATCTTCGGGATCGGCATACAAGTCTCGGCCAGCGCCTCGATGCTGGTTGACCGGCACGCCCGACATCTCGGCGGCTTTCTCGAGCGTGTAGTCGGAGAGGAACTTGACGTATTCCTCGAAGCTGATGTCGGTGGAGTCGCCGGCCTTGGCGCGGCCGGTCGCCTTTTTCTCCAGCGGATGCTCGGGGCGCAGGCCGTAACCGATGTCGGTCTGCCCGCGCTTGAACAGGGTGTGCCTGTCGACGAAATCCTTGTTGACGCGTCCGGTCTTGACGATGTGATTGGCGATGGCGTTGAGCAGATACAGATCGGTCTGCGGCTTGAACACCATGCCGATGTCGGCGAGGTCGAACGAGCGGTGCTCGAAGGTCGAGAGCACGGCGACGCTGCACATGCGGCGCGCTGAGGCGGCGGTCGGCAACCCGTGTCCACAGGATCGGGTGCATCTCCGCCATGTTGGAGCCCCACAGCACGAAGGCATCGGCGGCCTCGATGTCGTCATAGCAGCCCATCGGCTCGTCGATGCCGAAGGTGCGCATGAAGCCGACCGCGGCGGAGGCCATGCAGTGGCGCGCATTGGGATCGAGATTGTTGGAGCGGAAGCCGGCCTTCATCAGCTTGAGCGCGGCATAGCCTTCCCAGATCGTCCACTGGCCCGGAGCCGAACATGCCGACGCCGCTCGGTCCGCGCTTCTTCAGCGCGGCCTTGAATTTCTCCGCCATGATGTCGAAGGCTTCGTCCCAGTGACACGGCGTGAACTCGCCGTTCTTGTCATATTTGCCAGTCGGTCTTGCGCAGCATCGGCTGGGTGAGGCGGTCATGGCCGTACATGATCTTGGAGAGGAAATAGCCCTTCACGCAGTTGAGGCCGCGGTTGACCTCCGACTTGATGTCGCCAGTGGGTTGCGACCACGCGGTTTTCCTTGGTCGCCACCATGACGCTGCAGCCGGTGCCGCAGAACCGGCACGGCGCCTTGTCCCATTTCAACTCGCTCTCCGCGCGCTCGGTGACGAGGTTGGCCGCCAGCGCCGGCGTCGTCATTCCGCCCGCCAGCGCCGCCATCGCGGCGGCCTCGAGCTTCAGAACCTGGCGGCGGTCGAGCTTGGGTGCGGTCATGGCAATTCTCCCGACGTCAGGCTTTTGTTTTGAGGATGATCTCATGCGCTAGCCGGCGTCGATGGCGTGAAAGACGAGTGAGGCGGAATAGACATCGGGCAGCAGCGCGATGGTGTTGAGCGTGGATCCCGAGCGAGCCTGCGTCCGGCGCATCGACCACGACGACGAGCTTGCCTTTGGGATCGCGGCCGTAGATCTCGCACCCGGCCAGGGCCACGATGGCGGCTTCGACGCCGACGAGGCGCTCCGGCCGCGCCTGCACCAGGATGCTGGCGATTTCGCCGCCGGGCGGCGCGACCACGCGATCGGCTTTGAGCAGACGGCCCGTTATGAGGGCGCGGCGGTCGATGGCGGTGTGATGTGTGGCCACGATGGTTGTCCTCGAAAAGCTGCGTTCAACGCGCGGGCAGGCCGGGTGGACCGGCCGCCATCTGATAGACCCAGACGGCAAGCCCGTAGCTGCCGACAGCCGCAATCGCGAAGCGCCGGCATCAGCACCGCTGTCAGAAACAGAAACGCAAAGATTTCCATGCGCCTGCGGCGCGGCCGTCCATATGCGTCGTCGCCAGCGGCAGACATGCTGTGTCTCATGCTTTCGAAATGTGGAATTGGACGGCGTCAGGCCGCTGCCTCGCGGCAACACTAAATGGCTGAATCGGCGGCCGCGTTGATCTGGATCAAGCTGCCTGCATATCGGCACCGAATCGGGCGAGGTCATCGCCGCAACCAGGGGCTGCCCTGGTGGTAAGCGGTGCGCGTCGGCGCGAGGCTTGTTTCCGTCAGGCGGAATTCTCCAAGGCTGGACTCGGCTCCGCTGGAGAATACACTGCACAAAACAACAAGACGGGTCGCGGGAGAGACGTCATGAAATTCGGCATCTTCTATGAGCTGCAATTGCCGCGCCCGTGGGAAGCCGGCGACGAGCTCAAGCTCTATCAGGATGCGCTGACGCAACTCGAGACCGCCGACCGCTGCGGCTACGACCATGCCTGGGTGGTCGAGCATCATTTTCTGGAAGAATATTCGCATTCGCCGTCGCCGGAATCGTTCTCGCCGCCGCCAGCCAGCGCACCAAAAATATCCGGCTCGGCCACGGCATTTTCCAGCTCACCACCAATCATCCCGCGCGCGTCGCCGAGCGCGTCGCGGTGCTCGATCTGCCTCAGCAACGGCCGCGTGCGAATTCGGCATGGGCGAGAGCGCCTCGATCACCGAACTGACGCCTGTTCGGCCGTGACATGGAGACCAAGAGGAAGTGTTCGAGGAAGCCGTCCAGTGCCATCTTCCCGATGTTCAACGGAGGCGGCAGCGAGCATCACGGCAAATATTTCGATATCCCGCTGCGCAACGTGGTGCCGAAGCCGGTGCAGAAGCCGCATCCGCCGTTGTGGATGGCGTGCTCGCAATTGCCGACCATCGAGCGCGCCGGCCAGAACGGTTTCTGGCGCGCTCGGCTTCCAGTTCGTCAGCGCCGATGCGGCGCACGCCTGGGTGCACGCCTATTACAACGCGATCACCAAACGGCTGAAGAAGCTCGCCGACTACGAGATCAATCCGAACATGGCGCTGGTGTCGTTCTTCATGTGCGCCAAGACCGACGAGGAGGCGCGGGCGCGCGCCGACGGCGCCACCTTCTTCCAGTTCGCGCTGCGCTATTACGGCCAGTCGACAGAACCGGCAGCGTCCGGCGCCCGGCACCGTCAACATGTGGGACGAATACAACAAGTGGAAGCGCGAAAATCCGGAAGCGCAGGAGGCCGCATTGCGCGGCGGCCTGATCGGATCGCCCGAAACCATCCGCAAGAAACTGCGGCGGTTCAGGAGTCTCGCATATCGACCAGGTGATCCTGCTCAACCAGGCCGGCAAGAACAGCCACGAGCACATCTGCGACTCGCCTCGAACTGTTCGCCAGGGAAGTGATGCCGGAATTCCGCGCACGATCCCGAGCACGACGCATGGAAGGCCGGCGTGATGAGCGGCGCGATCCAGCTCGAGGAGATCGATACCGAAGCCTTCAAGGATCGCTACGGCAAACTGGCGGTCAACGTGGCGCCGCCAAAGCCGACGGTCGTGGCGGCGGGGTAACGGTTGCAGCTGCGCTCACGATGCATTGAATAGAGTAATTTTCCGTTCTTCGATGAAGCCATCGGTTCCGGGCGCTCTCGCGATCAGCACATAGTCCGAGCACCGCTCGCCCGATTCACGGTGGTGAACCGCCTGCGAACTTTCGCGCCATGAACAATATTGAAATACATCGCCGCGCTTTCGTCCTCCAGCTGTCGAAAGCAGGCGAGTTCTTCGAACTCTCCTGCAAGATGACGTACGATATAAAACGGTATCATGTTTCGCCTTGCTCGATATGTGGCGTTGAATGGTCTGTTGGCGCGAAGTGATCTTCTATTGAAAGATCCAGACGATCATGGCCAATTACCGATACTCCGGCAGATAACCAGCGCTGCCATTTTGATCGGATAGTTCGTGCTTCGCTAGATCATCTGCTACCTGACGATGAAGTTCACGGCGCTGCTGATGCGTATCCGTTGCCAACCCAAGGACACGCAATTATGGACACGCCGGCGATATTTTGAATTCCAAATTTGAACGGATTGCTCGCACTAACATTCTCTCAACGGCACCAACTCAAGATAATATTTGACGTGGCATGCACCGAGACGAAGGCGTTCGCCTTTTCCAATTCGAGGTGCGTGTTCTCGCTCCATAAGGACCCACTCCGCCGGTCCTTTCCGTTGGAATGATTTTTCACGGCGCACGCGAATTGCGCGACAACAATCTTATTTTCTGCCGGCCATTGGCGGGACCAGCCGATCGACACAGATTGAGCCTTGCACGTTGTCCGAATTCGAATCGGACGAGCGAGGTAACTGCCATGACCACGCTTCAACGCACGGCTATCGTTGCAGGGGCCGGTTCCGCACAGGGGCTCGGCGCCGCGCCGGCTCGGCGGTTCGCGCGTTGCAGGTCATCGGGTCATCGTTTCCGGACGCACGGAAGCGAAAAAGTTGCCGATGTCGTTCGCGCCATCGTCGATAGCGGCGGCAAAGCCGAGGCCTTCGCCGCCGACGCCACGATCGAGTCCGACGTGGTGGCGCTATTCGATTTCGCCCAGGCCTCCGGGCACGTCGTCGACCTCGGTGGTGTTCAACGCGGGCAACAACGTTCGGCCACGACTTCCGCACCATGCCGGCCGAACTCTTTGAGCGGACCTGGCGTGTGGCGACCTTCGGCGGATTTCTGGCGGGACGGAAGCGGCCCTGGCGGCTGGCGCCGTCAGGTGAAGGCACCATCATTTTTACGGGCGCCACCGCGAGCCTGCGCGGAAAAGCGCCTTTCACCGCATTCGCGTCCGCCATAGGCCGGCCTTCGCTCACTGGCGCAGTCGATGGCGCGTGAATTCGGCCCCGCTGGGGATTCACGTGGCGCATGTCGTCATCGACGGCGGCATCGATGGCGAAAAGCTGAATACCGCCGCGCCGCAGCTCAGGATCGAACGCGGCGCCGATGGACTGCTGAACATCGATGCGATCGCGGAAGCCTACTGGCAACTTGCATCGCGGCAGCACCGATCCGCCTGACGCACGAGCTGGATCTGCGGCCGTTCAAGGAACCTTTTAAGAGCAGTTAACAAAACGGAGAAAAACATGGGACTGCAAAAACGAAAGATCGCGGCATTGTCGTTTGTGACGGCCGATCTCAACTATCTGGCGCCTCCTCTCGACAGGCCGCGGACCTATACCTTCGAGCCGCCATCCGGCGAGCCCAAGTCGAACATCGTACCCGAGCCGCACCGCGTGCCCATTCATGACATTCGTCCAATCAGCGATACCGTATCGCTCGACCGTGAGGGGTTTGCCCTGGTCCGGCAAAAGAGTTCGGTAAGAGGACTTCTACGACGAAGACGAAGTCGAGAAGCGTCTACTACCCGGAGGCTGAGCGGCTGATCAAGGCAGCGACCGGTGCCGACCGGGTATTCGTCTTCGACCACACCGTCCGCAAGCGCGTTCAAGGGGCGGCTGACGTCCGCGACGGCAGTCCGCGCCAACCCGTCGCGCGCGTGCATGTCGACCACACCGAGAGGTCGGGTCCGCAGCGCGTCCGCGATCTGATTCCGGACGAGGCCGATGCAACTGCTGAAGGGCAGGGTGCAGATCATCAATCTGTGGCGACCGATCTGAGGTCCATTGCTGGACTCGCCATTGGCGGTCTGCGATGCCCGCACGGTAACGCCCAGTGAACTGGTCGGCTTCCGATCTGGTCTATCCCCATCGCGTCGGTGAAACCTATTCGGTGAAATACAATCCCGATCATCGCTGGTTCTATGTGCCGAGGATGACGGCTGATGAAATCCTGCTGCTGAAATGCTTTGATTCCGAAACCGACGGACGCGCGCGATTTGCGCCGCATAGCGCCTTTGCTGATCCCACCACGCCATCCCGATGCGCCACCGCGCGAGAGCATTGAATTGCGCACGCTGGTGTTTCCACGCGAACTAAGCCTTCAGCGAGAGAGGGCCGGCGTCTGACGCCGGCCCTCGTTGGTTTATTTGATTGCGAAATGTCGCGTCAGTTGGATCCGGCTGACGCGGCGGTAAAGCTGCGTGATCGATCGGCCTTGCTGACATCGAGCGCTCCTGGAAAGGATGCCATACCGGGTGGCACGGTCAGAGGCTTCCCTGAACCTCCCTTGACAATGCTTTCGTCGACTGACGATCGGGCTGGTCCGCTGCGCCGTGTAGGCGCTAGAGCAAGCACGTCTTCCGGCAGCTTGGTCAACTCGGCGGTGTTCCTTGCATATTCGGGCAGGTGGTCCAGCGACCATAGCCGCGCCTTGTTGAGTCGTTGCACCAGGTCCTGCATCGGCGGCCCGCTTGGTGGCGATGCGCCTGGTCGGAGGCGACCAGGAACGTGATGGTAGGCGTGAGACCTTCGCCGTTGGCAATAACCCGCGCATTGTCCTTGAGCGTTGCATAGGACACGTAGGGCTCCCCAGACCGCCCATCCGTCGATCGATCCGGCCACCAGTGCTATCTTGGCATCGACCGGACCGAGCGGCGCGAATGTGGCGTCATCGATCTTATGCCCCGCCTTCTCCAGCGTGCGCGTCGATCAGAACTGACCCCAGCCGCCGCGCGTTCCGGCCAGTCGCTTGCCCCTGAGATCGGCGGCCGTCTTGATCGGCAGAATCCTGGCGAACCAGAATGGCCTGCGTGCGGGCGTCGGAGCGAGTGCCCTCGATGGCCTTGATGGCGCGCCGGCGGCGTAGACCGTGAGGAACGACGAGATCGCCGGTGTAACCGACGTCGAGCGCGCCAGCGTTGAGCGCTTCGAGAGATCGGCGCCGCGGCTGGAAATTCAGACCATTCGATTTTGTAGGGAAGATCCTCTTCGCCAGTCCCGCAATCTCGCAGCAGGGAGCGATTGCCACCCTTCTGATCGCCGACACGAAGCGTCACGGCGTCGGCGGCCAGCGCCGATGCGGTGATCGCGAATCCCAACGCCGCCCCGAACAGCGTCGCGCCGACCTGACGGAGGCGTGCGCGTATTTCGGATCTGGGCTTGATTGTATTCATGCTCGTTACTCTCTGGTTTCGAGTTTGCTGCTTTGCTTGAATCGATCAACGATGCGAAAGCCTACGAGCAACCGGATGGCAGTCAATGAAATGGCTAACTGAATATTTCAGCGCGCGAGCAATGATCGTCTCGCTATTGAAGATGCGATGGAGGGGTTGTCTGCCGCGGCGTGAATTGCGCCCGACGCGATCGGTGATCGAATCGAAGCTGTCGGCGATGCATATTTGTTGGTCCAGGCAAAACCGTTTCACCGCGCAACGATAGGTATCGTGGAGATAATCTCTCCGTTCGCTTTCACATTCAAAATTCCATTTCATTGACGATTGCGATGCTGCCGCGCATCATTTGCGCATGATTTTGAGCGGAGCGAGATCCGAAATCCCGCCGGAGACTGAACCGAATTCACTGATCCCCAATGTGGAACGTAAGCGCGCCGCAGCGTCATCGCGTTGCGCCGACGGCAGCACTATGCCGCCCGAAAGCAGGAGAAACAGATGTCTGAGAGATGCGAAGCAGGACAGAGTCGCTGCTGACCGCCGGGGCTTGTTGCGCGCTGGAGCCGCGGCGGCGTTTGCGGCACCGATCGGCGTGTTCGGCGCGCAGGCCTTTCCGTTCCGCGCGCGGCGACGCCGAGCATCGATTTCTCGGAATTTCCGATCTGCAAGACCTCATCCGAAGCCGCGCCGCTGACCGGTGCGCCACGAAAACTGAAACTTGTCCGGAACGCCGGCGCGGTCTGCCTCGCGCCGCTGCCGGTCGCCATCGACCACGGGTTCTTCCAGAAGCAGAATCTCGACGTCGAGCTGGTCAACTACAGCGGCTCGACCGACCAGCTGCTGGAAGCCATTGCGACCGGCAAGACCGGATGCCGGTCTCGGCATGGCGTTGCGCTGGCTGCAAGCCGCTCGAGCAGGGTTTGATGTCAAGATCGCCGCCGGCACGCATGGCGGCGCTGCAGTGCGCGGGTGCTGTCGCGGGCGCAATTCAGGCGTCGACAAGCTTGCCGACCTCAAGGGCAAGATCGTCGCGGTCGGCGATCTCGGCGGACCGGACAAGAATTTCTTCTCGATCCAGCTCGCCAGGCAGGGCATCGATCCCAACAAGGACGTCGATTGGCGGGCCTATCCGGGCAATCTGCTGCAGCTCCGCCGTCGAGAAGGGCGAAGTGCAGGGCGTTCCTCGGCCTCCGATCCGATCGCATCTCTGGCTAGAAGGACAGCGCCTACAAGGAGGTCGCCTCCAATCTGGACGGCGAATACAAGGACAAGACCTGCTGCATCGTCGGATTGCGCGGCAGCCTTGTCCGCGAGGAGCCACAGGTTGCGCGCGCGCGATCACGCAGGCGCTGCTCGATGCCGCGATGTTCACCTCGCAGAATCCGGACAAGGCCGCGGCGTCGTTCCAGCCCTATGCGCCCAAGACCGCGAGCTTGCAGGATCTGCAGGCGATGGTCCGGTATCACACCCACCATCACCATCCCGTGGGCGCGCGTGCTCAAGCTAGGAACTCAAGGCCTATGCGGACGATCTGAAGATTCGTCTCCGTCTTCAAGCCGAGCACCGACACGGCAAAATTTGCGGAGCGGATCTATGTCGACGTATTCGGCGTCTAAGACGGTCGCGCTGCCGCAATCGGTCGAGGAGGGCGCGGCGCTTGCGGGCCGTCCGCTGTCGCTTGCCGACGTCGTTGCTGCGCCGGCGGAACCGGCGTCTTCGCGAGCCTGGCGTGGGTCGGCTTCGGCCTGTCGTGCCTGTTGTGGGAAGATTTGGGCGACTGGTCGCGTACCCATGCGCTCGCGCATCGCTGCGTTCAGTCATCGCCGGCGGTATTATTGCTGCGACCGCTGAGCGGCAAATGGCTCGGCCGCTTCGGTGCGGGACTGCAGCGCGCGCACGCCGTGGCTGCTGGCGCTCGGGTTGTTCCTGACCCTGTGGGAGGTCGCGACCGCCAAATTTGCGCTGGCTGCCGCTGCCGTTCTTTCCGCCGCCGCAAGCGATCATCGAAGTCTATACCGACGATCTGCCAAAACTGCTGGATAGCGTTTTTGCGTCCGTCAAAGCTTCAGCTCGGCGGTTACGTCGATCGGCGCGGCGGTCGGCTTCCTGACCGGCGTATCGATCGGATGGTCGCGCAGCGTCGGCTACTGGGTGCATCCGGTGCTGCGATTCATCGGACCGCTGCCGGCAACGGCATGGCTTCCGTTCGCGTTCTTCACCTTCCCGTCGAGCTGGAGCGCCAGCACGTTCCTGATTGCGCTGGCGACCGGATTTCCGGTCACGGTGCTGACCTGGTCCGGCGTGGCGAGCGTCAGCAATGCCTATTACGACGTGGCGCGAACGCTCGGCGCCAAGCCGTCGTTCCTGGTGCTGAAGGTCGCTATTCCCGCGGCGCTGCCGCACGTCTTCGTCGGCCTGTTCATGGGCCTCGGATCGTCCTTCGCCGTTCTGGTCGTCGCCGAAATGATCGGCGTCAAGGCCGGGTCTCGGCTGGTATCTGCAGTGGGCGCAGGGCTGGGCGGCCTATCGCCAACATGTATGCCGCGCTGATCGTGATGTCGCTGTTGTGCTCGGGCGCGATCACGCTGCTGTTCAGGACGCGCGACCGGCTGCTGGTCTGGCAGAAAGGCGTCGTCAAATGGTAGCGCTCGCGATTGCTGAACGCGCTTCACCGGCCACGGTTGGAGCCGTCGCTCGATGTCGAAGCGCGTCAGCCATGCGTTCGACATCGACGGCGCTGTTCTTCCCGTGCTGGATGACGTCAGCTTCAGCGTCAAAGCCGGGTGAATTCGTTGCCTTGCTCGGTCCGTCCGGCTGCGGCAAGTCGACCTTGCTGCGCGCTGGTCGCGGGACTGGAGCCGCCGCGGTCGGGCGTGCTTGCGCGAAGACGGCGATCCCGATCACGGGGCCGTTTCCTTCGCGGGTCGTGGTGTTTCAGGACCCGACATTGTTTCCGTGGCGAACCGTCTGGAACAACGTCGCGCTCGGGCTCGAAGCGCAGGGAATCCTGAAGAGCCAGCGGCACCGCGTCGATGCGGCGCATCGATCTCGTCGGGCTGTCGGCATTTCGCAATGCCTATCCGCACCAGCTGTCGGGCGGCATGGCGCAGCGGGTCGCGCTGGCGCGGGCGCTGGTCAACGATCCCAGGATCCTCATTCTCGACGAGCCGCTCGGCAAGCTCGGATTCGCTGACGCGCATCACCATGCAGGCGGAAATCGCCTCGCTTTGGCAGCGCAAGCGGATTTACCACGCTGCTGGTGACCCACGATGTCGAGGAGGCGGTGTTTCTCGCCAACCGCGTCATCGTGTTCAGCGACCGTCCCGCGCGCATCAAGGCCGACATCGCGGTCGATCGTCCCTATCCCCGGCACCGCGGCGATCCCACAGCTGGCGGAACTGCGCCGCGAACATTCTGGGGCTGCTCGGATTGGACGCGACATGGTGAGCGCGCAGGGCAATTCCATTCGCAAAGAGCTTCCGCGCGGACGCAGCTCCGGCCATCTACGACTGCGCAAAGCTGCTTGCGTCCGAATTCGCGCGCGGGCGGCGCAGCATGATCGCGAGGCGAGCTTTCCGTTCGAGAATTTCGACCGAGCTGTCCGAGGCGGGATTACTGGCGCTGACGGTGCCGACGGCGCTCGGCGGCTCGGGCGCCGGCGCGCTCGATGCGCGCGCATCATCAGCATCTTCGGCAAGGCCGATCCGTCGACGGCGCTGGTGCTGTCGATGCACTATATTCAGCATCTGGTGATGGCGCAGGAGCACGCGCTGGCCGGGCCGTCTGGCACGCAAGCTGGCCCGCGAAACCGTCGAAGGCGTGGCGCTGATCAACGCCCTGCGGGTCGAGCCTGATCTCGGCTCGCCGTCGCGCGGCGGTCTGCCGGCGACGATCGCGCGAAAGACCGAGACCGGATGGCGGCTCTCCGGCCGACAAGATCTATCTCGACCGGAGCGCCGATCCTGAAATGGTATGCGGTTTGGGCGCGAGACCGACGAGCCGACTGTGCGCGTCGGCCTGTTCCTCGTTCCGGCGGGATTGCCGGGGACGCGCATCGTCGAGACCTGGGACCATCTCGGCCTGCGCGCCAGCGGCAGCCATGACGTCGTATTCGACGACGTCGTGTTCCCGCTCGACCACGAAATCGATGTTCGCAAGCCCGACGAATGGCTGGCACCCGATTTCACCCAGGCGACGGTCCATGCGATCTTCGTCGCCGCGATTTATGACGGCGTCGCCCGTGCCGCGCGCGACTGGCTGATCGAATTTCTGCAAGACCCGGGTGCCGTCCAACCTCGGTGCACCGCTGGCCGACGCTGCCGCGGGCGCAGGAGATCGTCGGCGGCATCGAGGCGCGGCTGGCGGTCAACGCGCGCCTGATCGACAGTTTCGCCGGAGACTACGATGACGGCGTTCTGCTGAGCGCCTCCGAATCCAACATCGTCAAGCTCACGGTCACCAACAACGCGGTCGCGGTTGTCGAGGATGCGCTATCGCTGACCAGCAATCACGGTCTGACGCGTGCCAATCCGCTCGAAGCGGCACTATCGCGATGTACTGTGCGGGCGCGTTCATACGCCCCAGGACGACGCGACGCGTGTCAACGCCGGGCGCCTGGCGCTCGGGCATTTGAAACGATGCCGAAATAATCCGGAGAAGCTGCCAATGTCAGTGGAATTCATCGGATTCATCACCAACAACAATTCGTCCGAAACCATCGTGCGGACCGGTCCGATCCTCGACGTGCCCTACATCGAGACGGTGGCGAAGGCGCATGAGCTTGCCGGTTTCGACCGGGCGCTGCTGGCGTTCCATTCGACGATCCCGGACGCGCTGCAGGTCGGCCAGCACGTGCTCAGCGTCACCGAGAAGCTCAAGGTCGCTGATCGCGCAGCGGCCGGGCTTTACCGCGCCGACGCTGCTGGCGCGCCAGCTCGCAACCATCGACCAGCTTTCGGGCGGCCGCGTCTCGCTGCACGTCATCACCGGCGGCAACGCCACGGAGCTGCGCGCAGGACGGCAACACGCTCGATGACAAGGACGAGCGTTACGCACGCACCGACGAGTTCCTCGATGTCGTCCGCGCCGAATGGACCAGCGAAAAGCCGTTCGACTACAACGGCAAATACTACAAGGTCGAGAAAGGCTTCTCCCAGATCAAGCCGCTATCAGGCCGGAGGCATCTATACCTTCGTCGGCGGTGGCTCCGATGCCGCGATCGAGGTCGCGGGCAAGCATGCCGACACCTTCGCGCTGTGGGGCGAATCCTACGCGCAGGTGCGCGATGTGACGTCGCGGGTTCGGCGCTGCGGCCGCCAAACACGGCCGGCCGACGCCGCGATTCAGCCTGTCGGTTCGCCCCATTCTGGCCGACACCGAGGAAAAGGCCTGGGCCAAGGCCGACGAGATTCTGGCGCGCGCAACCGCGCTGCAGGACAAGACCGGCTATCGCAGGCCGGCGGACGGTCACGCGACCGCCGGCGCGCGGCGGCTGCTGGCGCTGGCCGAGCAGGGCACCCGGATCGACAAGCGCCTCTGGACCGAAATGGCAAAACTCACCGGCGCCAACAGCAACACCACCGCGCTGGTCGGAACGCCCGAGCAGGTCGCCGAAGTGTTCGGCGACTATTACGATCTCGGCGTCAGCCATTTCCTGATCCGCGGCTTCGATCCGCTGATCGACGCCATCGAATATGGCCGCGAACTGATCCCGCTGACGCGCAAGCTGATCGCCGAGCGCGGTGCCGCCAAAGGAGTTGCGGCGGCATGAAGCGCATGCTATCTTCGCTGCGGGCCTGTTGCTGGGCGCCATTGCCTCCGCGCGGCCCAGACGACCTTGCGGGTCGGCGATCAAAAGGGAAACTCGCAGGCCGTGATGGAAGCGGCCGGCGTCCTCAAGGACGTGCCGTACAAGATCGAGTGGAAGGAGTTTCCGGCCGCGGCACCTCTGCTGGAAGCGCTGGCGCGGGCGCGATCGAAACCGGGCTGGTCGGCGACGCGCCGTTTACGTTCGCCGCGGCCGCCAATGTGCCGGTGAAGGCGATCGGCGCCATCCGGCAGAGCCGGCGAGGGTCTCGCCGTGCTGGTGCCGCGCGAGTCCCGATCCAGAGCTTTGAAGATCTGAAGGGCAAAGAAGATCGCGACCGGCCGCGGGTTCGATCGGGCATCAGCTCATTCTTGCCGCGCTAGAATCGAGGGGATGGTCTCCGGGCGATGTGCAGATCGTGTTCCTCGCGCCGTCGGACGCCAAGGTTGGCGTACACGCAGGGATCGGTCGACGCCTGGTCGACATGGGAGCCTTACGTCAGTCAGGAAGAGGTGTTGTTCCAGTCGCGGACGCGTGATCACGGCGGAGGGATTGACGCCTGGACTGGATTCCAGGTTGCGTCGCCCAACGCCATCCGCGACAAGCGGCCGGAACTGGAAGATTTCTCTCGCCGGCTCACAGCCGCGCGTGCCTGGTCGCTGACCAACGTCAGCTGCTTACGCCGAGACCTGGGGCAAGCTGATGAGCATCCCGCCCGCCGTGCCGCTGAATTGGCTGAGCCGCGCGAAAATCCGCATCGCGCCGATCGATGACGGCGTGGTGGCCGACGAGCAAAAGACCATCGACCTGTATTTTCGCGTCGGGCCTTGATCAAGCAGAAGCTCAACGCAGCCGATATCGTCGATCGCTCGTTTTCCGATGCCATCGGCAAAGCCGCCGGTCTCTGAGGCCGGCTCGTGCAAATCCTCGAAAAAGCAAACCTCATCTATGCCGAGATCACGCCGGCCTGTCTGACGCCGCGCTCGCCGTCGGCGGCCATGTTCGCAACGCCATCTCGGCGATCTTGCGCAATTGTTCGCGGCTGGTCCCGCCTGCCGCCTGAACCGCCATGCCTTGCAAAATCGCGGAGATATAGCGCGCGAGATCGGCTGCGTCAGATCCTGCCGGCAAATCGCCCTCGGCGATGGCGCGGTCGAAGCGTTTGCGTAAATCTTCCTCGCCGTTGGCGCGTCGCGACATCAATTCCTGTTTGATGGATTCGGCGGCATCGCCGCAGGACAGCGCGCCCTGCACCGCAAGGCATCCCGGCGGATGGTCCGGATCGGTGACGGCGTCCGCGGCTCCATAAAGCAGGTGTTCGACGACCGCGCGTGCGGCCGGCTTTCCCAGCGCAACCTGTACGTAACCGCCGGGTCCGTCGACATATCGATCCAGCGCCTTGCGAAACAGCTCTTCCTTGTTGCCGAACGCGGAATAAAGGCTGGGTTTGGTGATCCCCATGGTCTCGGTCAGGTCCGCCATCGACGCGCCTTCGTAGCCTTTGCGCCAGAACACCTGAAGCGCGAGGTCGAGGGCCTTGTCGACATCGAATTCACGGGGACGTCCCATGGCCATGATGGGTCCTCCTGAGTTTCCTACCTTTCGTTAGATAAGTGGCTTGACAGCCGATGTCGATGGCCCATCTATACCGGACGTTACGAATGTGTGCGATGCAGCGTAACGGCTGGGTCGGCGCTTCGACCGATCCAGCCTGTTCAAGTCGGGGTTTCGCAGCCTCGAACTTCCTTCCGGATTGGGGTATCCATGAAAATATCATTCAAAACAGACGCTTGGCTGGAGCAGGGGTCGCGCTCGCGGTGTTGGCCATGGCCGGCGGGAGTGAGCTTCCTGAACGGTCGAAGCGGAAGCGCCCAGGCCGAGACAGCCGCCGCGACGCCGGCCGCTCTGCCGGTTTCGGTGTCGGTCGTCGTGCCCCGCGAGACCGTGCCGTGGGACGAGTTTTCCGGCCGGCTGGAGGCGGTCGAGCGGGTCGAAATCCGCTCCCGCGTCGCGGGCGCCATTCAGGAAATTCATTTTCGTGAAGGCGCGCTGGTCAAACAGGGCGACCTGTTGATCCTGATCGACCCGTCGCTTTACGCGGCGGACGTTGCGCGCGCCGAGGGCCAGGTGGCCGCGGCCAAGGCCCGCCTCGTCCTGACCAAGAGCGATTTCGAGCGCGGCCAGCAGCTGTCGGATCTGCGCACGATTTCACAGCGGGACTTCGACGGTCGCGTCAACGCCTACAGCGAAGCGGAAGCCAATCTGAAGGCGGCAGAAGCCACCCTGCAGACCGCGCGGCTCAATCTCGGTTACACTGAAGTGCGCGCGCCGGTCGCCGGCCGGGTGGAAAGCTTGAAATCACCGTGGGCAATCTGATCGCCGCAGGACCCGGCACGCCGGTGCTGACGACGCTGGTGTCGATCAATCCGATCTATGCCAGCTTCAATGCCGACGAGCAGGTGGTGACACGCGCGTTGAAGACGCTCGCAGACGAATCGACGCCTTCGGAAATCGGACGCATCCCGGTGCAGATGGGCACGGGCACGTCGGAGGGCACGCCCTACAAGGGACGTATGCAGTTGATCGATAACCAGGTCGACGCGCGCAGCGGCACCGTGCGGGTGCGGGCGGTGTTCGATAACGCCGACGGCCGCCTGATGCCCGGCCAGTTCGCCCGGCTGTTGATGGGGCAGCCCAAAGCCGAGCCGGCGCTGTTGATCAGCGAACGCGCTGTCGGCACCGACCAAAACAAGAAATTCGTGATGGTCGTCGACAAGGACAGCAAGGCTGAATACCGGGAGGTGGCGCTCGGCGTATCGATCGACGGAATGCGCGTGGTGACCAGCGGTCTCCATCCCGGCGAACGGATCGTCGTCAAGGGATTGCAGCGCGTTCGGCCCGGAGCGGTTGTTGCGCCCCAGGAGGTTGCCATGGATTCCGTCTCCGCCGCCGCAGACCGCAACCGAGGTGGCGCAGCGCTAGAGCATAATGATGGTCCTTCTCCGCAAAGCCCGCGGAAAAGGACCGGCCAATACGATCTCTAAACCACCAGCAATGGATCAGCGAAGTCGATCACGATCGACCGCGCCGGGACGATTGCGCTCTGTAACCCGAAAACCGACGAGACAGGTCATGAACTTCTCCAGATTTTTCATCGACAGGCCGATCTTCGCGGGCGTGCTGTCGACCCTGATCTTCGTGGCGGGACTGCTGTCGCTGCCGGCGCTGCCGATCTCCGAATACCCGGAGGTGGCGCCGCCGACGGTCGTGGTGCGCGCGCAATATCCGGGAGCCAACCCGAAGGTCATCGCCGAAACGGTATCGACGCCGATCGAGGAGCAGATCAACGGGCGTCGAGGGCATGCTCTACATGAGCAGCCAGGCCACCACCGACGGACTGATGACGCTCAACGTCACGTTCCGGCTCGGCACCGATCCGGACAAGGCGCAGCAGCTGGTTCAGAACCGGGTCGGCGCAGGCCGAGCCGCGACTGCCCGCGGAGGTTCGCACGCTCGGCATCACCACGATCAAGAGCGCGCCCGACCTCACCATGGTGGTGCATCTTGCTGTCGCCGAACGGGCCGCTACGACATGACGTATCTGCGCAATTACGCCGTGCTGAACGTCAAGGGATCGGCTGGCGCGCATCGAAGGCGTCGGTCAGGTGCAGCTGTTCGGCTCCGGCGACTATTCGATGCGCGTCTGGCTGGATCCGCAGAAGGTCGCCGAGCGCGGCCTTTCGGCATCCGACGTGGTGCGCGAAATCCGGGCGCAGAACGTGCAGGCGGCAGCCGGCGTGGTCGGCGCATCGCCGAGCGAGGTCGGGCTCGATCTGCAGCTCTCCATCAATGCGCAGGGACGGCTGCAGACCGAGGAGGAGTTCGGCGAGATCATCGTCAAGACCGGCACCAACGGCGAAGTCACGCGGCTGCGCGACATCGCCCGGCATCGAGCTTGGTGCGGCGGACTATGCGCTGCGCTCGCTGCTCGACAACAAGTCCGCGGTTGCGGTTCCGATCTTCCAGTCGCCGGGCTCGAATGCGATCCAGATTTCGGACAACGTCCGCAAGATGATGGCCGAGCTGAAGCAGAACATGCCCGACGGCATGGACTACAGCATCGTCTACGACCCGACGCAGTTCGTTCGCGCATCGATCGAGGCGGTCGTGCATACGCTGCTCGAAGCGGTGGCGCTGGTGGTGCTGGTCGTGCATCCTGTTCCTGCAGACCTGGCGGGCGTCGATCATCCCGCTGATCGCGGTGCCGGTTTCCATCATCGGCACCTTCGCGGTGATGCATGTCTTCGGCTTCTCCATCAACGCGCTGACGCTGTTCGGACTGGTGCTGCGCCATCGGCATCGTGGTCGACGACGCCATCGTGGTGGTCGAGAACGTCGAGCGCAACATCGAGCAGGGCCTGTCGCCGCAGCGATGCGGCCTATCAGCGCGATGCAGGAAGTGTACCGGGTCCGATCATCGCGATCGCGCTGGTGCTGATCGCGGTGTTCGTGCCGCTGGCATTCATCAGCGGGCTGACCGGCCAGTTCTACAAGCAGTTCGCGCTGACGATCGCGATCTCGACGGTGATCTCCGCGTTCAATTCGTTGACGCTGTCGCCCGCGCTTGGCGGCGTTGCTGCTGAAATCCCATGACGCGCCAAAGGATGCGCTTGACCCGCGGCATGGACCGGTTGCTCGGCTGGTTCTTCCGGCGCTTCAACCGGGCCTTCCATCGCAGTTCGGATGGCCTATAGCGGCGGCGTCAAGCGTGTCGATCTCGCGGCAAGGCCGTCGATGATGGTCGCTCTATCTCGCGCTGGTCGGCGTCACCTATGGTCTGTTCAGAGCCGTGCCCGGCGGCTTCGTGCCCGGCCAGGACAAGCAATATCTCGTCGGCTTCGCGCAGCTGCCCGACGGCGCCACGCTGGACCGCACCGAGGAAGTGATCCGCCGCATGGGCGACATCGCGCTGAAGCAGCCGGGCGTCGAAAGCGCCGTCGCGTTTCCAGGCCTTTCGATCAACGGCTTCACCAACAGCTCGAATTCCGGCATCGTGTTCGTCACGCTGAAGCCGTTCGACGAGCGCAAGGCTGCCGAACCTGAGCGCCGGCGCCATCGCCGGGCAGCTCAACGGCAAGTTCGCCGCGATCCAGGAAGCCTTCATTGCGATGTTTCCGCCGCCGCCGGTGCAGGGCTCGGCACGATCGGCGGCTTCAAGCTGCAGATCGAGGATCGCGCGGGCGCTCGGCTACGACGGCGCTCAACGACGCGACCAAGGCGTTCATCGCCAAGGCCTCGGCAGGCGCCGGAGCTGGCCGGGCTGTTCTCGAGCTATCAGGTCAACGTGCCGCAGCTCTATGCCGACATCGATCGCACCAAGGCGCGGCAGCTCGGCGTGCCGGTGACCGACGTGTTCGATACCATGCAGATCTATCTCGGCTCGCTCTACGTCAACGACTTCAACAAGTTTCGGCCGCACCTATTCGCGTGCGCGTGCAGGCGGACGCGAAATTCCGCGCCCGTGCCGACGACGTCGGACTGCTCAAGGTGCGTTCCGACACCGGCGAGATGGTGCCGCTGTCGGCGCTGCTGAAGATCAAGGAAAGCGCCGGGCCGGAGCGCGCCATGCGCTACAACGGCTTCCTCGCGGCCGACATCAACGGCGGCGCCGGCGCCGGGCTACTCGACCGGGCAGGCGCAGGCCGTCGATCGAGCAGCATCGCGGCCGGAGACGCTGCCGAACGGCATCGACTTCGAATGGACCGACCTGACCTATCAGGAAATCCTCGCCGGCAACTCGGCGCTGGTGGTGTTTCCGCTGGCGATCCTGCTGGTGTTCCTGGTGCTGGCGGCGCAGTACGAGAGCCTGACCTTGCCGTTGTCGCATCATCATGATCGTGCCGATGGGCCTGCTGGCCGCGATGACCGGCGTCTGGCTGACCAACGGCGACAACAACGTCTTCACGCAGATCGGCCTGATCGTGCTGGTCGGGCTGTCGGCCAAGAACGCGATCCTGATCGTGGAGTTCGCGCGCGAGCTGGAATTCGCCGGGCGCACGCCGGTGCAGGCGGCCATCGAGGCCAGCCGGCTGCGGCTGCGCCCGATCCTGATGACCTCGCTCGCCTTCGTCATGGGCGTGGTGCCGCTGGTGATCTCCACCGGCGCGGGCGTCGAGATGCGCCACGCGATGGGCGTCGCGGTGTTTTCCGGCATGATCGGGGTGACGGCGTTCGGCATCTTCTTCACGCCGATGTTTTACGTGCTGCTGCGGGCGCTGGCCGGCAACCGGCCGCTGACTCAGCATGGACAAGCACCAGCGGAGAACATCGCTTGTAGCCGGACCGGATTGAGATCGTTCCGCAGGACCGGTCAGGTTTTCAGCGCGTGGTGATTGCGCGCACTTCGAAGCGTTGCTGGAGGATGCGCATCGCGCTTCACTATTTTCCAGGCGGCCGTCGCCAGTTTGAAAATCACGTCGCCATGCGCAAAGATGGAAAAATATTCCGGTAGATCGGTTTCATCGGTATCGGCACGCATCGGCGCTGCGGATGATGCTTTTATAATCACCTTTGTGTCACGTTTTCGGAAGAAGCGGGTTGCCTTGCCTGTTCCAGGATTAACAAATTTGTTACGTCGCGAGCGTCAAGAAAAATGAGCCGCGGCAGATCATGAATCGGCAATAAACACATCGCCTCGCGCCCGCTGTGCAGTGTCGTCATTGCTATTTTTGCAGAGCACTCGACACTCTTCCAAAGCAACACCATCATCCCTGACATCGAATGATCGCGCGATGTTGCGGCATTCTCGTCAGGAGATCGTCATGAAGCGTCGGGAATTCTTGCAACTGGCCGTTGGAACCGCGGCGGTTGCTGCGCTGTCGCGGCAGGCGCGGGCGCAAGACGGCCGGTCAAGGAAATCCGCATCGGCTACCAGAAGAACGGCGTGCTGGTGATCGCGCGGCAACAGGCCACGCTTGAGAAGCATTTCGCGTCCCAGCAGATCGCCGTGAAGTGGGTCGAATTCTCCTCGGGCCCGCCGATGCTGGAAGCGATGAACGTCGGCAGCATCGATTACGGCGCGGTCGGCGATTCCCCGCCGATCTTCGCGCGCAGGCCGCGGGTGCGACCATCGTCTATGCGGCGGGTCAGCCGATCACCAACGGGCAGGGCATTCTGGTTCCCGGCCACTCCACCGATCCGCACGCATCGCGGATCTGAAGGGCAAGCGCGTCGGCTTCACCAAGGGCTCCAGCGCCCATAACATCGTCGTGCAGACGCTGGAAAAGGCCGGCCTGACCTACGCCGATATCACGCCGGTCTATCTGACGCCGCCGGATGCCGGGCCCGCCTTCGCCAATGGCAGCATCGATGCATGGGCGATCTGGGATCCGTATTTCGCGATCGGCGAGAACCAGGCAGAACGGCCGTATCCTCGTCAACGCCTCCGAGATCACCAAGACCAATCTCGTTCTATCATCGCCAACCGCGATTTCGCCAAAAGCCACGGGCCTGTCCTGCAGCAGATCATCGATGTGACGTCCTCGACCGCGAAGTGGGCGGAGGCGCACCGCGACGAGGTGGCGAAATCGCTGAGCGCCGTCACCGGCATTGCCGCTGGACATCCAGACCGTCGCCGCCAACCGCTCGCCTTTGCGGTCGGCCCGATCACCGAGGACATCATCGCGACCCAGCAGGCGTGTGGCCGATCGCTTCTTCAAGCTCGGCCTCATTCCGAAGCCGATCGCGGTTCGCGACGTCGGTCTGGCAGCCGCGCGCAGACCTGAGCCTGCTCAGCATCACCCATCAACGAGGATTCAACCATGCGCTGGTTCATGAACGGCTGGATCGCGAGCTGCGGTGCTGTCGATGAGCATCGTCGCTGCCGCAGTCGGCGCCAGCTACGGCCAGGACAAGGTGGTCCGCATCGGCTTCCAGAAATACGGCAAGCTGGTGCTGCTCAAGAGCAAGGGCACGCTGGAGGATAAATCTGAAGGCCGCTCGGCTACAGGGTGGTGTGGACGGAGTTTCCGTCCGGGCCGCCGCTGCTCGAAGGCGCTCAATGTCGGCGCGATCGATTTCGGCAACACCGGCGAAGCGCCGCCGATCTTCGCGCAGGCCGCAGGCGCGCCGATCCAGTATGTCGCCTATGAGCCGCCGGCGCCGAAGGGCGAGGCCATCCTGGTGCCGAAGGACAGCAAGCTCGAATTCGGTCGCCGATCTCAAGGGCAAGAAGGTCGCGCTGAACAAGGGCTCCAACGTTCACTATCTGCTGGTGAAGGCGCTGGAGAAGGCCGGCGTCAAATATTCCGGAGATCGAGCCGGTGTTCCTCGCGCCGGCCGATGCCCGCGCGGCGTTCGAGCGCGGCGCGGTCGATGCCTGGGTGATCTGGGATCCGTTCCAGGCCGCCGCCGAAGCCGCCACCGGCGCGCGGACCCTGGCCGACGGCACCGGCGTCGTCGTCGAACTATCAGTTCTATTTCTCCTCGAAGAAATTCCTGGAGAGCGATCCCAAGATCGGTCGATCTGGTGCTCGCGCAGCTCACGCGAGGTCGACGACTGGGCCAAGGGCGATATCCACGCCGTCGCCGAGCAGCTCGCGCCCGCGATCGGGCTTCCGGTGGCGGTCGTCGAAGTCGCCCTGAAGCGGCAGTCCTACGGCATCAAGCCGATCACCGACAGCGTGATCGCCGATCAGCAGCAGGTCGCCGACACGTTCTTCGCGCTCGGCCTGCTGCCGAAACAGATCAAGATTTCCGACGCGGCACGGAGGCCGGGCACATGAGCACCATCCGTCAATCGAACGCCAATATTCTCTGGTTCCTGCCGACCCATGGCGACGGCCGCTATCTCGGCACCACGCACCGGCGGACGCGAGGTCAACTTCAACTATCTGCGCCAGATCGCGCAGGCTGCGGATCAGCTCGGCTATTTCGGCGTGCTGCTGCCGACCGGGCGAAGCTGCGAGGATTCCTGGGTGGTGGCATCAGCGGTCGCGCCATGGACCGAGCGGCTGCGCTATCTGGTGGCAGTGCGGCCCGGCCTGCAATCGCCGAGCGTCGCCGCGCGCATGACCGCGACGCTCGACCGGGTGTCGAACGGGCGGCTGCTGATCAACGTCGTCACCGGCGGCGATCCCGTCGAGAACAAGGGCGACGGGATTTTCCTCGATCATGACGAGCGCTATGCGGTGACGCGCGAGTTCCTCAACGTCTACAGCGATCTGCTCGCGGGCAAGACCGTCAATGTGGAGGGCAAGCACATCCGCATCGAGGATGGCCGCCTGCTGTTTCCGCCGGTGCAGTCGCCGCGCCCGCCGCTCTATTTCGGCGGATCGTCGGACGCCGGCATCGATGTTGCCGTCGATACCGTCGACAAATATCTGACCTGGGGCGAGCCGCCGGCGCAGGTCGCCGAGAAGGTCAATCGCGTGAAAGCGGTCGCCGACAAGCGCGGACGCAAGCTCTCGTTCGGCATCCGCCTGCATGTGATCGTTCGCGAAACCAATGCGGAAGCCTGGAAGGCCGCGGATGAGTTGATCCAGCACGTCACCGACGAGACGGTCGCCTCGGCGCAGAAGATCTTCTCGCGGATGGACTCGGTCGGCCAGCAGCGCATGGCGCAATTGCATGGCGGACGCCGCGACAAGCTCGAGATCAGCCCGAACCTCTGGGCCGGCGTCGGCCTGGTGCGCGGCGGCGCGGGAACCGCGCTGGTCGGCGATCCCGCAAACCGTGGCGGCGCGGATCCGGGAATATCAGGACGTCGGCATCGATACCTTCATCATGTCGGGCTATCCGCATCTGGAGGAAGCCTATCGCTTCGCCGAACTGGTGTTTCCGCTGCTGTCGCTGAAGCAGCCGAACAATGTGACGCCGCTCCGCGTCAATACCGGGCCGTTCGGCGAGACCATCGCCAACGAACACCGCCCGCTCGTAAAGGCGTCGCAATCATGAGCCTGATCGAAAGTCTTCCGCGTGTCCGCAGCCTGCGGCTGCCGCGTGCCGATGGCCTGATCCCATGGATCGTGCCGCTCGCCATCATCGCTGATCTGGCAGGTCGCCTGCGTCACCGGCTTCGTGCCGGCGCGGGTGCTGCCGGCGCCGAGCGACGTGGCGCTGGCGGGCTGGAAGCTGCTGCTGTCGGGCGAACTGGCGCGCAACATCTGGGTCAGCTTCTGGCGCGCCAGCGTCGGCTTTCTGATCGGCGGCGGCATCGGCTTTGCCTTCGGCCTGGCCAACGGCCTGTCGCAGCTCTCCAGCAAGCTGACCGACACCACGCTGCAGATGGTGCGCAACATTCCGCATCTGGCGCTGATCCCGCTGGTCATCCTGTGGTTCGGCATCGATGAATCGGCAAAGCTGTTCCTGGTCGCGCTCGGCGTGTTCTTCCCGATCTATCTCAACACGCTGCACGGCATCCGCACCGTCGATCCGCAGCTGATCGAGATGGGGCGCATCTACGGCATGACCGATGGCGAATTGTTCCGCCGGGTGATCTTTCCCGGCGCGCTGCCGTCGATCTTCGTCGGCGTGCGCTTTGCGCTCGGCATCATGTGGCTGACGCTGATCGTGGCCGAAACCATCGCGGCCTCGTCCGGCCTCGGCTACATGGCGATGCAGGCGCGCGAGTTCATGCTGATCGACGTCGTCGTGCTCTCGCATCCTGATCTACGCCTTGCTCGGAAAGCTCGCCGACAGCGCCTCGCGCGCGCTGGAGCGGCTGACGCTGTCCTGGCATCCGGCCTTCCAGAAACATTGAGGATAGAAATGCAAGAAGCCCTTCGTTTTCTCTGCCCGGATGCCGAGGCCGTGGACCGCGCGGATTTCGTCAAACAGGCGCGGCTGTCGCGGCGCGATGCGGACGCCCTGCTGCGCGGGCTTTCGCTGACCATCCGCGGCTTGCGCAAATCGTTCGGCGACAACGAGGTGCTGCGCGGCATCGACCTGCACATTCCGGCCGGCCAGTTCGTCGCGATCGTCGGCCGCAGCGGCTGCGGCAAGAGCACGCTGCTGCGGCTGATCGCGGGCTTGAGACCGATCGACGGCCGGCACCATCAGCTTCGGCGAGGACACGCGCGCCGGAAGACGTCCGCGTGATGTTCCAGGAGCCGCGGTTGCTGCCCTGGGCGCGGGTGCTGTCGAACGTCGAGGTCGGCCTCGGCCGCGAACGCGCGTCGGCGGACGCGCAGGCCCGTGCCGAAAGCGCGCTGGTCGAAGTCGGCCTTGACGACAAGCGCGGGCAATGGCCGGCGGTTCTCTCCGGCGGACAGAAGCAGCGCGTGGCGCTGGCGCGGGCGCTGGTCAGCCGTCCGCGCGTGCTGGCGTTCGACGAGCCGCTCGGCGCGCTCGATGCGCTGACGCGGATTTCGATGCAGCGGCTGCTCGAGCGGGTCTGGCACGATCAGGGCGTTTACCGCGATCCTGGTGACGCATGACGTGTCCGGAGGCCGTCGCGCTGGCCGACCGCGTGCTGGTGATCGAGGACGGCCGCATCGCGCACGACGTCGACTGTCGATATCCCGCGTCCGCGCCGGCGCGGCTCGGCCGAACTCGCGGCGCTGGAAGGCTCGATCCTGCAAGAATCTGCTGCGAAGGCACCGAAGACACTTCCGACCTGTGAGGCCACCATGAACTCCGTTGTCCGCAACATCACGATCGATCGCGACGTCTCCTCGGACGATTTTCGCGGCGCCATGCGTCAGTCTGACCGGCGGCGTCAGCGTCATCACGGCCGGACGCGGCAAGGATATTTCGGGAATGACGGTGACCTCGGTGTCGTCGCTGTCGGTCGATCCGCCGACGCTGATCGTCAGCATCAACCGGGAGCTCGTCGTCCTGGCCGCTGCTGAAGCGTTACGGCTTCTTCGGCGTCAATATCCTGACCTCCGATCAGATCGATATCGCCGAGCGATTTACCGGCAAGGGCGGGCTGAAGGGCGCCGGACCGCTTTCGCCGGCGCCGAATGGACGACGCCGCGCGTCAGGCGTGCCGCTGCTGGTCGGGCGCGCTGGCGGCGATCGATTGCGAGGTCGAGGATGTCGTCGAGCGGCATTCCCATGCCATCGTGATCGGCCGCGTGCTGGATCTGCAGATCTCGACGCGCACCGCGGCGCTGGCCTATTGGCAGGGCATATGTCGCGATCGATCAGAACGAGGATGCGGTCAAGCTGGCCGAGGTCAGCTTCCGGCCACGCGCGCTCGGCGCAAAACTTTATCTGGCGATCTCGAAGCGCCGTTCCTGCACGCCGGTTTGGCTGCCTGTCGATTGCTCGCGGCTTGCTGCGTCGGTGGTGCTGCGCGGTTCGGGCTCGACTTCATCGGCCGCGAGCCGCCACTCAAGGGGGCGGTTGGTCGCCCAGCAATGTCTTGACGACTACGTTGCGCGCGTTGCCGGCGTCGAGCGCGTGCTTCGCGATCAGGTCGCTGCATTCGGCGACGATCTGGTCGGCATCCTGCATGATCTTGAGCTGCTTGTAACGGTCGTGCCGGTGCAGCCCCATGCTCTCGCCGACGACTTCGAGGATGTTGATGATACGGAACGGCCAGTCGCGCTCGTGCGCGCACAGCTCGCGATGATCGGAATGATAGACTGCCACCAGGCGCATCGACGCCCGCGTCGCACGCCGCCTGTAGCTCGTTGAGCTGCAACTCGCGCTTGAACGCGGGAAGCACGCCGACATTGACGCTCTGCAAGCCGACCGCCGGCTGCTTCAGGTCGACGAGTTCAATGCCAGGGACCGCCTGCAGGATTTCAGCGGCGGCTTCCACGACGCCGGCTACGCCGGGATGCCGGTGCAGCGCGACCCGCATTTCGACCCGCCGCTGCAAGTGCGGCTTCAACTGAGCGAGCCGGCCGTTCGAGGAACCGCATGAACGGCGTCATCTCGAACGGCCGCGAGCCGCGCTGCCGCTCGATCGTCGGCAGCGTCAGTCTCTGTGAACTGGACGTAGCAGCTCGGGCACCAGGAGATGACCTGCCCGGACTTGGAGTGCGACAGCTTCTCGATCGTGCTCGAGCCCATGCGCCCGGACATTTCGATGTCGCCCGGCGCGCAGCTGCATGATGCCGCAACAATGGCTCGGCCCGCCCATCACCTGGTACGTGACGCCGAGCGCATCCATGATATCGAGGGCCAGCAACGCGATGTGTGGCGTCTTCGAGTACGTTGCAGCCGGTGTAAGAACACGAAGTCGGGCGCCTCGTCCGGGCGTCGAGACCGACGCCGATTTCTGGCCTAGCCGCTCCAGCACCTCGCCATCGAGCTGCAAGCGCGAGAGCACCGTCACGTCGCGGCTGAGATCGCGGTATCTCTCCACGCCCTGTCGGCGCCGGTCGGGCAGCTCGTTGTCCGCCTTCGCGATGCCGAGCGCGCGCCATGGCCAGCAGGAAGCGCGGATTGACACCATAGTCGCACGCCTTGATGCATTCTCCGCTGAGCATGCAGGACGCGGCCCATTTGCGCGACGCCTCGGGACCCTCGCCGGTGCGCACGAGGTCGAGGCACGCCGCTGATGATGTCTTCGGACCTCGTGTCCGAGATGCCGGCGGGTTTCACGCTCGGACAAACCTCGACGCACTTGCCGCATCGCGTGCAGGCGTCGAGCATGTCCTCGACGCGTTGGCCCAGAGCCGTCTCCGAAAGAGATGTCGTTGTTCGGCTGCATACCCGCCTCTCCAATCAACGCCGACAGCCGCGCCGGCCGATTTCGGCCTCCGGAGCTCTAGCCCGAAGCGGGTCGAGACGTAAACGCGAACCGTGACCCCCAGGTTGTGCAGAAATACATGCGATGATCCGAGGGAATTCAGGCGGTGGTGTTTTGCGCGTCAGCGGACTAAAACGCCGCGGCAGTCCGCGATTTCGGGACCGCGAGGAGGTCACGCGATGGAACGCACGCTGCTCCAGATCGCGGTGGCGGCCGTGCAGGTCTTGCGGGCGTGAGCCTGGGGCTCACCGGGGTCCTGTTTGTGCAACTTACGCACGCCGACTTGTCCGGCGTGACGTGGTGATGGACAGCTGCGCTCGTTTTCAAGCGGGATGCTGCCTGCGATCGGCCTGATCTACTGGTCGTGCATTCGGCAGATCGAGCAGCGCGGCGAATCGGATTTCACTTCGGTGACGTTCATTCTGGTATTTTGGCACGCTTTCACGCCTGCCGTCCGTGATCGGACACGGCGGTGCCGACCGTGGGCATCATGTGCAAACCTTGATCGTGGATTGGATCTTCGTGCCGCTGTTGTGGCTGTGGCAGCGGCATGTCGCCCGGGTGGCGCAGCAAGGCGCCGTCACTCCGATGAAACGTGGGTCGCGGTCTGGATTTTCGGCGGGGGTCGGCGCGCTCGTGCGATCGGTTGGGTCTCGCCGCGCTTTACGCCTACGCGGCATTCACCGGACGTGACCTCCAGCCTGGCGATCCGGATCCACATCTTCCGCAAAGCCCGACGCGCCCGATTACTCCTAGAAATACCGACGTCATTGCGGGCGCAAGCGAAGCAATCCATCGGCGCGGGAAACGCAGTCTCGGATTGCTTCGTCGCCTGCGCTCCTCGCAATCACGGCGGAGATGTCTGGATCACACCGCCGCGGCGGTCCGTTGATATTCGCCGGCGCCCGCGGGCGTGATCGGCAG
>ERZ1370068.6965-contig-5913_pt1 | contig 46364 bp, 77 predicted proteins | sample MGYA00561227_ERZ1370068 | MGnify/ENA primary metagenome ERZ1370068 (study PRJEB38410, sample SAMEA6850437) | metagenome | study: Metagenomic assessment of the ecological functions of the soil: analysis of the soil microbiota associated with the... | reverse complement strand
TTATACTTCGTTCAGTTACGTATTGCTTGTTTGTGGCAAAGCGGTTGAATCCGAGAGCGAGATCCTGGCGATGTACCACTTGCCCTTACGCACCGTGTATTGGGCCATGCCGCTGCCCTCCCTTTACGCCTCATAGTTGTATTTTGCCATTTATAGGTCAGTAGTTGCAGGCGCAACCGGGGCTCAAGTTGAGTGCGCTGAACCAGGTTGCGACGGCGTCTCGACCTCGCTGATCCAGCAATAGATGCAGCCTGGTGCGGCGGAGCAGGAAGTCCTCCGCCGTCATGGCGTCTTCAGTCTCGACGGCATGGATCAGCTCGGCGCGCGTGACGCCGGGGGCGATCTCTTGGGAGAGGTTCGGTTCGAGCAACAGCTTCGCATAAAGCCTCTCGATCTGGTCTCCGTAGGTGAAAGCCCAGCGGTGGCAGGTCTCGCGGGAGAGGGTTGCCGGGCCTTGGGCGACGAGGGAGAGAAGCGTTGGCGCGAGATCTCGCCGCCACCATAAAGGGGAACGTCCTTGGTCCAGGGGCCACCCATGTAAGCGCCGAGGTCGCGAAGTTCGTCGAGCACCTCCTCGGCGAAGGCGCGGTGGGTGGTGAGCTTGCCACCATAAAGGGTGACGAAGCCGCCGCTGCCATTGGCGATGCCGGCGAGAGCCGGGCGGCGGGTGAGCCGGCTCGGTTTCCTGTCGCCATGATCTTGCAGGGCGCGCACGCCGGCGAAGCTCCACACCACATCGGCGGCCGTGGCGGGTCCGCTGCCCGGCGCAAAGTACCGGTTATAGGCGTCGAGCAGATAGGCCTGCTCCTCGGCCGAGCAGGCTGCCGCGCCGGGATCGCCCTGTTCAGGCGCTTCCGTGGTGCCGACGATGAGGAAGCGCCGGTCGAGCCAGGGCAGCACGAAGATCACGCGGTCTTCCTTGTCCTGCAAGGTATAGGCGTCGGCCTCGACCGGCTCCGGCATTCGGAGAACGATGTGGCTGCCGCGGATCAGCCGCAAAGGCCGGGGCGGTGGCGCGATGCTGCTCATGGCGTCGACGCCGGCGACGAAGGGGCCGGCGGCATTGACGATGAAGCGCGCATCGACACGGCGCTTCGCCCCGCGCTCGTCGAGCTCGATCGCATAGCCGTTGGCCAGCGGCTCGATGGCGGTCACCGCGCGACGGTTCAGAATGTCGGCGCCGCGGGCCCGCGCATCGAGCAGCACGGCGAGCACGAGGCGCGCATCGTCGGCCTGGCAGTCGTGATAGTGCAGCACGGCGGCAAGATCTTCGCGGCGAAGCCGTGGCAGAGCCGCGATCTCCGGCAGCCTTGAGGCGCCCGCTTGGCGGCAGCCCGTCGCCGATCGACAGAAGGTCGTAAAGGGCAAGACCGGCATGCAGCAGCAGGGCAGGGCGCTTCTGCCAGCCATAGATCGGCAGGAGGAAGCGAAGCGGCTCGACGAGATGCGGCGCGGTGTTGAGCAGCCCCGCGCGTTCGACAAGGGACTCGCGCACCAGCGCAAGCTCGAGCTGCTCGAGATAGCGCAAGCCGCCATGGATCAGCTTGGACGAGGCCGACGACGTGGCGCAGGCATAGTCGCCCCTTCTCGGCGAGCATCACCTTGAGCCCGCGGCCGGCGGCGTCGCGAGCCACGGCCGCGCCGTGAATGCCGCCGCCGATGACGAGAACGTCGAAGCTTTGCGTGACCAACTGGCTAGGCGACGCCGGCGCGGAGCAGATCGTGGATGTGGATGATGCCGACCGGGCGCCCATCCTCCACCACGAACAGCGCGGTGATGCTCGAGGAGTTGATCATCTCGAGCGCGGCGCTCGCCAGAAGCTCAGGCGACACGGTCTTCGGGCCTGCGGTCATGATCTCGCCGGTGCGCCGCGAAAGCAGCCCGTTGCCCATGTGCCGGCGCAAGTCGCCGTCGGTGATGATCCCGGCAAGCCTGCCATCCTCATCGACCACGCCGAGGCAGCCAAGGGCCTTCTCGGTCATCACCACGATGGCTTCGGCCATCGGCACGTCGCCGGCGGTGAGCGGCAGGCGATCGCCTTTGTGCATCAGGTCGCCGACGAATTTCAGCCTGGCGCCGAGCTGCCCGCCAGGATGCAGAACCTGAAGTCGCGGGCGGTGAAGCCCTTGCTTTCGAGCAGCGCGATGGCGAGGCAATCGCCGAGCGCAAGCTGCATCGATGGTCGAGGTGGTGGGCGCAAGGCCGTGCGGGCAGGCTTCCTTGCTTTGGGGAAGCGCCAGCACCACTTCCGCCGCCTTGGCCAGCGTGCTGTCGGAGTTCGAGGTCACCGCGATCAGCGGCACGGCGAATCTCCGCGAATAGGACACGAGGTTGCCGAGCTCGACCGTCTCGCCCGACCAGGAGAAGGCGAGGATCACGTCGTCGCGGGTGATCATGCCGAGATCGCCGTGGCTCGCCTCGCTCGGATGCACGAAGGAGGCCGGCGTGCCGGTGGAAGAGAGCGTGCCGGCCACCTTCATGCCGATATGGCCGCTCTTGCCCATGCCGGTGACGATCACCCGGCCGCGGCAGGAGCGGATGAGGCGAATAGCTTCGGCGAAGCTGTCGACGAGCTCCGTGTCGAGCGCCGCTTCGAGCGCGCGCAAGCCCTGCGCCTCGAGCTGAACGGTGCGCGCGGCCGAGGCGATCGCTTCGCGCGCGTCGTCTACCGGAAAACGGTCACGTTTGAGGCTGACGGCCATGTCCCTCGTTCCCCCGCTTTTCCCGTCCCTCTTTCTACCACAGTCTGGGCACGAATAGGGGCCGCAGGAGCTGCGGCGATCTCGGGCGGGTCCCGATCAGCCTAGTCCCTCGAAGCGCCTCCGATCAACCGCCTTAGAGCCTTGAGACTCTGGCCTTCCTTCGCCACAGGGGAGGTATGGGTCTTTGCTGCGCCCTAAACGCGCTAACTTGCGCTCTCTTGAAGGAAACGTGATAACGGGACAAGCCGCATGCGGGTGTTGGCGATCCCAAGTTTCATTGCCCGTTGACCGGGCAATCCTGAATCACCGCCGTGAATCTTGCGAGGCGTCGGTTACTATGCCCGCTTTTGCGGCTGACCGCCCTCATTCCCCGAGAGGGAGGTGGTGGCCGGGTCAACCCGGCAGACCCTCTCTCCAGGGGCAGCTCAAGCTACAGCAGCTTCTTGAGCTCGGCGGCGAGGGCCTTGCCGAGGTCGGGGCGCTGAAGCGCATAGGCCACGTTGGCGAGCAGGAAGCCGAGCTTCGAGCCGCAGTCGAAGCTCCGGCCCTCATATTTCAATGCATAGAAGGGCTGCGTCTCGATCAGCCTGATCATGGCGTCGGTGATCTGGATCTCGCCGCCGGCGCCGGTCTCCTTGGCGGAGAGGATGTCGAAGATCTCGGGCTGGAGAATGTAGCGGCCGAGGATGGTGAGGTTGGAGGGCGCGGTCCCGGGCTTCGGCTTCTCCACCATGCCGTCGATGGGGAACACGCGGTCCCTCCGCCGCCCTCGCCGATCGCCGACCACGCCATAGTTCTTGAGCTCGCTCTTCGGGCACCGGCTCGACGGCGATGATAGTTGCCGCCATAGCTCCCGCGTAGACATCGAGCATCTGCGCGAGGCAGCCTCTTGCCTTTGCTCTGCACCAGCACGTCGGGGAGGAGCAGCGCGAACGGCTCGCGGCCGACGAGCTCGCGGGCGCACCACACCGCGTGGCCAAGGCCGAGCGGCTCCTGCTGGCGCACGAAGCTCGTCTCGCCCGGCGCCGGCAGGTCGCCGGATGCAGCGCCTCGAGCTCGGCCGTCTTGCCGCGGGCGGCAAGCGTCTGCTCGAGCTCTGGACTGCCGGTCGAAATGATCCTCGATCGCGCCCTTGTTGCGCCCGGTGACGAAGATGAAGTGCTCGATGCCGGCGTCGCGCGCCTCGTCGACCACGTGCTGGATCAGCGGCCGGTCGACCACGGTCAGCATTTCCTTCGGGATCGCCTTGCTCGCCGGCAGAAAGCGGGTGCCGAGGCCCGCGACGGGAAACACGGCCTTGCGGACGGGAGCAGCCATTCAGGTCCTCTGATGCGGTTAAGCCCCGAGAGCGGAGGCTGGCCGCCCTCTTTCCGACAGCAAGCGGCGAATTGCAACAGCGGCTTCTCAGGCTTTTCAGGCTAAAAAGCGCAGACCTTGCCTTTCGCCGCCAAAAGCCGCTCGCCACAATCCGCCGCCACGCCGAATCGCGGGGCTTGGAGGGATCGCCGATGCCGCGCGCGAATTGGGCTCGTGCAGCACTGCTGGCCGCGTTTATGGCAATGCTCGCGCTTGCGCCGTTCTCCGCGCCTGCCGCCGACGATGCCGACGTCGCCAGCCTACCGCCGCGCCGTCGAGCAGCGCTTCGCGCAGCATGGCTGCAGGAGCTTTGGCCTGACGCCGAAGCGGCCGGCGTGTCGCGCGCCACCTTCGACGCCAATCTCAAAGGGCTGAAGCTCAACTGGTCGCTGCCCCATCTCGTGCTGCCAGACCCGGCAAGCCCCGGCGGGCCGGCTCTGCCGCGGTCGCTCGCGCAGGCCATGGCGCCAAAGCACCAGCCCGAGTTCGACGCGCCCGTCTTCTATTTCAAGGACGGCACGCTCAACGCGCTGTCGGCGACGGGGCGCGGCAAGGTCGCGCAATTGCGCCCGACGCTCGCCGCCATCCAGAAGCAATATAGCGTGCCGGCGAGCATCGTCGTCGCCATCTGGGGGAGGGAGACCGGCTTCGGCAAGATCGACGCGCCCTATGACGCGGTCAGCACCATCGCCACGCAAGCCTTCATGGGCCGGAGGCCTGATGAGTTCCGCCCGCAGCTCATCGCCGCGCTCAAGATCGTCGAGGAGAAGCACGCGACGCGCGCGCAGTTGAAGAGCTCGTGGGCAGGGGCCATGGGCTACACCCAATTCATGCCGACGGACTTCGAGAAGTTTGCCGTCGATTTCGACGGCGACGGCAAGCGCGACATCTGGAACTCGATCCCGGACCTCGCTCGCCTCGACCGCCAACTCGCTCAAGTCGCAAGGCTGGGACGGCGCCAAGGTCTGGGGCTATGAAGTGCAATTGCCGCAAGGCTTCGATTGCACCCTGCAAGGACCTGACAAGGCGCGGCCGATCGCGGAGTGGATGAAGCTTGGCGTCGCCCGCGTGCGTGGGCGAGGCCTTCCCGCAAGGGACGCTCGGCGACTCAGCCTTCATCGTGCTGCCGGCCGGGCTGAAAGGGCCGGCCTTCCTCGCCACCGATAATTTCTCGGTGCTCAAGCTCTACAACAACTCCGACGTCTACGCGATTTTCGTGGGCCACGTGGCCGACATGATCGCGACCAATGCCCCGGTGAAGTTCGCTGGCGCCTGGCAGCCGGTCGAGCGGCTGCCGCGGACCGCATCCAGCGTTTTCAGGAGGTGCTGGTGGCGCAAGGCCACGACGTCGGCAAGGTCGACGGGCTTGCCGGCTTCAAGACCCGCGCCGCCATCGGGGTCACCGAGAAGAGGCTCGGGCTGCCGCTCACCTGCTATCCGAGCCAGCGGCTGGTTGACGCGGTGATGAAGGAAGCGAGCGCCGCCAAGCAGTAAGGGGGTTAGTGTCGTTCTAGGTTTTGCCCGCTGAGGTTGCTAAATTCCGCCCATGCAGATCGCCCGATATTCCACGCTCATTGTTGCCTTGCTTGCGCTTGCCGCCGCTTGTCTTCCGCAACCGGCTTCGCCGCGCAGACCTTCGCCCAATGGGTCGAGAGATTCTGGCCGGTGGCGAGGGCTGCCGGCATCAAGCGGGAAACCTACGACCGCGCCTTCAAGGGCATGACGCCGGACCCCAAGGTGATCGAGGCCGCGAATTTCCAGCCGAATATGTGAAGCCGATCGGCGAATATATCGACCGCGTCGTCTCCGACAAGCGCATCGCCGCGGGCAAGCAGAAGCTCGAGGAGAACAAGGCGCTGCTCGATGCGCTGGAGAAGCGCTACGGCGTCGACCGCACCATCATCGTCGCCATTTGGGGGATGGAGTCGAATTACGGCACGCAGCCCGGCGACATGAACGTGATCAGGTCGCTGGCGACGCTCGCCTATTACAACACCAAGGCGGCCTTCGCCCGCCAGCAGCTGATCACGGCGCTCAAGATCGTGCAGCGGGGCGACATCCCGGTCGAGGAGATGAACGGCTCGTGGGCCGGCGCCATGGGCCACACGCAATTCATCCCCACCACCTATCAGAGCTATGCCGTCGACTATGACGGGATGGCAAGCGCAACATTTGGTCACGACGTGCCCGACGCGCTCGCATCCACCGCAAGCTATCTCAAGCATTCGAATTGGCAGGCAGGCCAAAGCTGGGGCTATGAGGTGACGCTGCCCAAGGGCTTCAATCCCAAGAAGGTCAGCGAGAAGACCCTGAGACGCTTGGGCGATTGGCAGAAGCTCGGGATCACGCGGGTCGGCGGCGAGCCCTTCCCGCGTCCCGGCGACAAGGCTGGGCTTTACGCTCCAGCCGGAACCGCCGGCCCTGCCTTCCTCGTGCTCAACAATTTCCGCTCCATCCTCCGCTACAACCAGGCCACCTCCTATGCTTTGGGGTCGGGCATCTGTCCGACCGGCTGAAAGGCTACGGGCCGTTCGTGCACCCTTGGCCCACCGACGAGAACCATCTCTCGCTCGATCAGCGCGTCGAGCTGCAGAAGCTGCTGGTGGCCAAGGGCCTGTTGGTTGGCGATACCGACGGGATCATCGGGCCGGCAACGCTTGAGGCGGTCAAGACTTTCCAGCGCGGGAAGGGGATGCCGGTCGATGGCTTTCGAGCCGCACGATCCTGGAGCTGTTGCGCAAGGAAGGGTAGACTGGGGCATGTTTCTTAGCGCGTCTTGCTTCGATTTGAGACGGCTCGGCCGATGCCTGCGGCGTCGCTGCCCGCGCTCCTCCTGCTCGCGCTCTGCCTGCCAGGCCTCGCGCCGACGGCTGCGCTCGCGCAGGGCGTCGTCTTCCAGCGCAGCTATATCGAGCCGTTCCCGCCGGGCGACCGCTATCGGGTGCTCGTGATCGGCGACTCTCGCCGACGGACTTTGGTCCGGCCTCTTTCGCGCCTTCCAGGAAGACGCCAACATGGAGGTGATCAACAAATCGAAGCCGTCGAGCGGCTTCGTGCGGGTCGACAGCTACGACTGGACCAAAGAGCTCGACGACATCTTGAAGGACGGTACCTACCAGATCGTCGTGGTGATGTTCGGCGCCAACGACAATCAGGCGATCAAGAGCGGCAAGGAATATATCGAAGCCGGGCACCGACGCCTGGGACGAGCTCTACGGCCAGCGGGTGGAAGCCTTCGTCAAGAAACTCGCGCGGCAAGGGCCTTGCCGTCTATTGGACCGGCTTGCCGATCATGCGCAGCCCCGACGACAGCGACGATGCCGAGGCGCTGAACGACATCTACCGCGAGAAGTCCTTCATCAACGGCGCGCAAGTTCATCGATACGTGGAGCGGGTTCACCGATGAGTCAGGCCGCTACAGCGCCGTCAGGCCCCGACATGTCGGGCCAGATACGCCGGCTCCGCGACGATGACGGCGTGCATTTCACCTCGCGCGGCTATCTGAAGCTCGCCCATTTCGCCGAGAAGGAGATCCGCCGCGACCTGAGCCTCGCCAAGCTCGAGCGCAACATTCCGCTCGCCGGCAACGAGGACGAGCAGGCCAAGGTCATGGGCGCGTGGTGAGCCCGGGCCAAGCCGCGCCGCCGTCCGGCACGGCAACCGAGGCTCCGGCGGAGGAGGCGAGCGAGCCGCCACAGGCCGAGGCGCTGCCGGCAGGCGCAGAAGGGCGAAGCCGGCGGAAGCCAGCCCCTCCGCAGCGATCGAGCAGAGCAAGGTCGGCGAGGTCGATGTCGTCCGGCCGGTGATCTCGCAGACGACGCTCGATGCCGCGCAGAACATGACGCCGCAAGGGCGCTGCGTCATCGCTTCGCCGACAGCTGAGAATATCGCCGAGCGACCTGCCGGGCGGGCTGACGGCGCTCGCCTCGATCTCGGCGGTGAGCGATCCGTCGGTGGCCTCGTCGAAGCCGCGCCTGCCGCTTGCCCAGCGGCCTATTGCCGGGTTCTGATCAAGGGCGAGCAGCTGAAGCCCGACGCCGGCCGCGCTGACGATTTCACCTGGCCGCGCAGCCAGAAGCGCACACAACGCGATCAGATGGCTGGCGTGGCGCGCAATGCCTGGCCCCAGCCGGGCGCCCTCTCAACCGATAGAAGCGGACACATCCGTCGGTTGCCGCCGGCTATGGACCCGCAGCAGAAGTCTGAGGAGGCACGCCCTTCGGCACCTGGGACGCTGACCGTTGCTCATGCTAACAGAATCCGGGCACCGCGGTTTCGCGAAAGCCGCCGCCTCGGCAGCCATCGCGGTGCCGGCGACAAACCGAAAGGTCTCCCGCCCAGTGGGAAGCGCCGCTTTGGATCAGCCGAACCTGAAGACAACCCCATTGCACTCGCTGCACCTCGAACTTGGGGCGCGCATGACGGCCGTTTGCCGGTTATGACATGCCTATCCAATACCCGCTTGGCGTGCTTAAGGAGCATCTTCATGCGCGCGCGGCCGCTGGTCTGTTCGACATCTCACATATGGGGCTGAATTGCCCTGCGCGCGAAGTCCGGTGATAGCCGGGACGCGAGCCGGGCTCTGGAGCGCCTCGTTCCAGTCGATATATCGTTGGTCTAGCCCAGGGACGCCTGCGCTATGCCTTCTTCACGAATGTGGCTGGCGGCATTCTTGATGACCTGATGGTCGGAAACTGCGGGGATCGTCTGGTGCTCGTTGTCAATGCAGCCCGCAAGGAAGCGGACGAAGCGCATCTGCGAGTCCAAGCTTGGGAACGAGTGCGACGTCGAACGACTCGATCGCGCGCTGATCGCGCTCCAGGGGCCGAAAGCGGAAGCGGCGCTCGCGCTGCTCGCACCAGAGTGCACGAGCATGCGGTTCATGGAGTAGTGCGAACGCTGACCCTGATGGGCGCCGAATGCATGGTCATGCGCCTCGGGCTACACAGGGGAAGACGGATTCGGAAATTTCAGTTCCCGCCGACATCGCTCGCGAGATCGCGGAGGAGTTGCTCGCAAATCCATGCGTTGCACCGATCGGACTCGGCGCTCGGGATTCGCTTCGCCTGGAGGCTGGACTATGCCTTTATGGCTCAGACATCGACGAGGAGCACGACGCCGGTCGAAGCGGGATTGTCATGGGCGATCCAGAAAGTCCGCCGCCGCGGCGGTGCGCGCGAGGGCAGTTTCCCGGGGCTGAGACCATACTCCAGGCAGCTTGAGGCACGGGGCGCCTCGGCATCGCGTGGGCCTGCGGCCGGAGGGACGGGCGCCTGTGCGCGCCGGCGCAACGCTTTTTGCGGAAGAGGGCGCGAGGGCCTACAAATAGGTTCGGTAACCTCAGGTGGCTTCGGTCCGAGCCTCAACGCCCCGATTGCAATGGGGTATCTGCCGACCGCGCTTGCGGTGCCCGGCACAACAGTCTTCTGCCGATCTCCGCGGCAAGCGCTTGCCTGTCGCCGTCACCACGCTCCCATTCATCGTAGCCGAAGTACAAGCGCGGCTGAGCCGCCCGATACCTGGAGGATGCATTGCTGAAATACACCGAAGACCACGAATGGCTTAGGCTCGAAGGAGACATCGCGACCGTGGGCATTACCGGCGCACGCGACGGAGCTGCTCGGCGACATCGTTTTCGTTCAGCTGCCCGAGCTGGGCGCCACCCTTGCGAAGGGCGACGGCGCGGCAGTCGTCAGATCCGTGAAGGCAGCCTCCGATGTCTTCGCGCCCGCTCGCCGGCGAGGTGGTCGAGTTAAACCAAGCCATCGTCGAGGATCCCGCGATCGTCAATACCGATCCGCAAGGCGCGGGCTGGTTCTTCAAGCTCAGGCTCGCGGACGCCAAGGCGATGGATGGCCTCATGGACGAGGCGGCATACAAGAAGCTGACCGAATAAGCGGTGCATTCATGACCTCCTCCGAACGATACGAGCCTTACGACTTCGCCAATCGTCGTCACATCGGGCCGTCACCCGAAGAGATGACGGAGATGTTGCGCGTCGTCGGCGTAGGAGTCTCGATCAGCTGATCGCGGAGACCGTGCCAGAGGCGATCCGCCAGAAGACGCCGCTCGATTTCGGCCCTCCGCTGTCCGAACGCGGCGTGCTCGATCGGATGCGGGCCACGGCCGAACAAGAACCGCGTGCTGACATCGCTGATCGGCCAGGGCTACCACGGCACGATCATGCCGCCCGCCATTCAACGCAACATCCTTGAGAATCCGGCCTGGTATACCGCCTACACGCCCTATCAAGCGGAAATCAGCCAGGGGCGTCTCGAGGCGCTTCTGAACTTCCAGACGCTTGTCTCGGATCTCACCAGCGCTCGATGTCGCCAATGCCTCGCTCCTCGACGAGGCAACCGCCGCAGCCGAGGCGATGGCGCTTGCGCATCGCGTCACGAAGTCGAAGGCCGCCGCCTTCTTTGTCGACGAGGAATGCCTGCCGCAAACAGCTAGCCGTGCTCAAGACGCGCGCGGAGCCGCTCGGCTGGCAGATCATCATCGGCGACCCGTTCAGGGATTTGGATGCCGAGTCGGTTTTCGGCGCGCTTTTCCAATATCCTGGCGTATGCGGCGCCTTCCACGACTTCTCCGGACTTATCGCGAAGCTGCATGCCGCCAAGGCGCTCGCCGTCATTGCCGCCGACCCTCTGGCGCTCGACGCTTCTGAAGCCGCCGGGTGAAATGGGCGCCGATATCGCAGTCGGCTCCATGCAGCGGTTCCGGCATGCCGATGAGGCTATGGCGGCCCGCACGCGGCGCTATATCGCCGTGAAGGACGCCTACAAGCGCGCTCTGCCGGGCCGGATCGTCGGCGTCTCGATCGATGCGCGCGGGAAACCGCGCCTACCGCCTCGCACTGCAGACGCGCGAGCAGCACATCCGGCGCGAGAGCGCGACGTCGAACATCTGCACGGCACAGGTGCTGCCGGCGGTCATGCTCGTCGATGTACGCCGTGTTCCATGGCCCTAAGGGGTTGAAGGCGATCGCCGAGCGCGTGCACCGCGAGGCAGCGCGGCTTGCCGATGGGCTCTCATCGTTCGGGCTTTAAGATCCCACCCTGATTCATTCTTCGATACGATTACAGGTCGATAGTCGGCACCTATCAGGGGCTGATCGCGAAGAATGCGGTGGATAACGGCGTCAACCTGCGCAGGTCGGGCGCGACCGGCATCTGGCATCACGGTGGACGAGACGGACCAGACCGGCCACGCTCGAAGCGGTCTGGCGCGCGTTCGGCGGCTACGACCTCGTCTACTGCGATGAATATCCCGAATACCGGCTTCCCAAGACTCTCATTCGCCAGTCGAACCCTTTGACGCATCCGGTCTTCCACATGATACCGCGCGGAGAGCGAGATGACGCGCTACATGCGCCGTCTCGCCGACCGGGATCTGGCGCTCGACCGAGCAATGATCCCGCTTGGCTCGTGCACGATGAAGCTCAACGCGACGGCCGAGATGCTGCCCGTCACGTGGCCCGAGTTCGCCGAGATGCATCCGTTCGTGCCAGCCGATCAGGCCATCGGTTATGCCGAGTTGATCAATGACCTGTCAGGGAAGCTGTGCCGAATCACGGGCTACGATGCGATCTCGCATGCAGCCGAACTCGGGAGCGCAAGGCGAGTATCGCGGGCCTGCTGGCGATCCGCGCCTATCACGAGAGCCGCGGCGAAGGCGCATCGCAACGTCTGCCTCATCCCGCCGTCGGCGCACGGCACCAACCCGGCATCGGCGTCACATGGCCGGCATGAAGGTGGTCGTGGTCGACTGCGACGCCGACGGCAACATCGACGTCGCCGACTTCCGGGCCAAGGCCGAGCGACACGCGCGCAACCTCGCGGCGCTGATGATCACCTATCCCGTCGACCCACGGCGTGTTCGAGGAGACGCGTGCGCGAGATCTGCGCAGATCGTCCACGCCAACGGCGGCCAGGTGTATCTCGACGGCGCCAACATGAACGCGCTGGTCGGACTGCGCCGGCCCGGGCGACATCGGCGCCGACGTGTGCCACCTCAACCTGCACAAGACGTTCTGCATCCCGCACGGCGGCGGCGGCCCCGGCATGGGGCCGATCGGCGTCAAGCCGCATCTCGCGCCCTTCCTTCCGGACATCCGGTGACGACGGGCGGCGGTGCGCTGACCGTGTCGGCCGGCGCCGTATGGCTCGGCATCGATCCTGCCGATCTCGTGGAGCTATTGCCTGATGATGGGCGGGGCTGGGCTCACGCCAGGCGACGCGCGTCGCGATCCTCAGCGCCAACTACATCGCGCAAGCGGCTCGACCGGGCGCCTACGGCGTGCTCTACACGGGGAAGCACGGGCGCGTCGCGCACGAATGCATCATCGATACGCGCCCGCTCAACGAGCGCGCCGGAGTGACCGTCGACGACATCGCCAAGCGGCTCATCGATTACGGCTTCCATCCGCCGACCATGAGCTGGCCGGTGCCCGGAACGCTGATGATCGAGCCGACGGAGTCGGAGACCAAGGCTGGAGCTCGACCGCTTTTGCGAGGCCATGCTGGGCGATCCGCGACGGAAGCCTCTGCGATCGAAGATGGCCGCATGGATCGCAGCAACAATCCCCTTAAGAACGCGCCGCACACGGTCGAGGACCTGGTCGGCGAATGGGATACGGCCCTACTCGCGCGAAGCTGCCTGCTTCCCTGCCGGCGCTTTTCGCGTCGACAAATGCTGGCCGCCGGTCGAAGCCGTGTCGACAACGTCTATGGCGATCGCAATCTCGTATGTTCCTGCCCGCCCATGGAGGTTTATGTGAAAGCTGCTGAATAGGCTTGACGCCTGCAGTCAGCGGCTCGCTTCGTCTCAAGAGCGCCTCCAACGTCTGCGTCGCAGGCTCGCAGTGGAGCCTTCCGTCAGCGCGGCAGGTCGGTCTTGCCCATCAGGGAATTTGTCGATGGCGTGCGCCGCCTGGCGGCGCCTCGCGGATGGCCCAGACCACGAGCGACTGGCCGCGGCGCATGTCGCCGGCGGCAGAACACTGTTCAGCGCGCGAGGTGCGGTAATCGAGCTCGGTTCGCTTTCACATTGCCGCGCGGATCGAGGTCGAGCCCAAGGTCCTTCACCATGCCCTCCTGCACGGGATGCAGAAAGCCCATCGGCGAGCAGCACGAGGTCTGCCGTGCAAGCTGGAACTCGGTGCCGGGCATCGGCTTCAGCTGGCCGTCGAGGCGGACGCAATTCGAGCTCCTTGACCTCGCCGTTCTCGCCGCAGGAAGCGGCTGCGTCGCCACGCTGAAGTCGCGGGCGGCGCCCTCGGCCTGGCTCGATGAGGTGCGGAGCTTGAGCGGCCAGTTCGGCCAGGTCAGCGCCTTGTTCTCCTGCTCCGGCGGCTTCGGCATGATCTCGAGCTGCGTCACCGAGACGCGCGCCCTGGCGGAAGGAGGTGCCGATGCAGTCCGAGCCGGTATCGCCGCCGCCGATCACCACCACCTGCTTGGCCGTCGGCGAGGATCGGCTCGACGTCGCCCAGCGGCTCGCCGGAGACGCGGCGGTTCTGCTGCGGCAGGAAATTCATGGCGTAGTGCGACGCCGCGCAGATCGCGGCCCTCGATCGGCAGGTCGCGCGGGTGCTCGGCGCCGCCGGCAGCAGCACCGCGTCGTAGTCGCGCTCGAGCTTGCGCGCCGAGATGTCATGGCCGACATGCACGTTGCAGTGGAAGGTCACGCCTTCGGCTTCCATCTGCTCGACGCGGCGCTCGACGAGGTACTTCTCCATCTTGAAGTCGGGGATGCCGTAGCGGAGCAGGCCGCCGGGCTGCGCATGCTTCTCGTAGACATGCACGTCGTGGCCGGCGCGGGCGAGCTGCTGGCGCGGCCAGCCCGGCGGGGCCGGAGCCGACCACAGCCACGCGCTTGCCGGTCTTGGTCTCGGGCGGCTCAGGCCTGACCCAGCCTGCGGCAAAGGCCTTGGTCGGCGATGGCGCATTCGATCGATTTGATGGTGACCGGGACGTCGATAATGTTGAGCGTGCAGGAGGCCTCGCACGGCGCCGGGCAGACGCGTCCGGTGACCTCCGGGAAATTGTTGGTCGAATGGAGGTTGCTCGCGCGCCTCCTGCCAGTCGGCGTGGTAGACGAGGTCGTTCCAGTCCGGGATCTGGTTGTTCACCGGGCAGCCCGTGGTGGCAGTAGGGGATGCCGCAATCCATGCAGCGGGCGGCCTGTTGCACCGCCTCTGCGTCGCCCAGCGGGCACCAGGAACTCGCGATAATGGCGGACGCGGTCGGCCGCCGGCTCGTAGCTCCGGTCCTGCCGCTCGATCTCGAGAAAGCCCGTGATCTTTCCCATCAGGGTCGCTCTCAGCCAATCCCTGCCCGGAGTGGAGACCGCAGTCATCACAGCCGGGCTCGCTATGTGCTATCATCCGAACACATGAAAAGCAAAGACGATCAAAGAGATTCTGAAGCGCGCCGAGGGTTGGCCCGAAAGCGCCCAGCAGGACTTAGCGCAGGCCGCCCTTGATATCGAGAGTGAGCTGCAACAGGACACCTATATCGCCATGCGCCGAGGAAGTTACCGCCATCGAGCGCGGCCTGAAGGAAGCTGAGCAAGGGCAGTTCGCGACAGAGGCGGAGGTTGAGGGCTGTTTTCGCCAAATACCGCCGCTGATGAGAGGCCGGTCTACACGCGAGGCGCGCTTGCTGACCTCGATGGGATTCTTGCGAGACTCAAATCGGTCGGATCCACTGGCCGCGCTGCTGCGGTGGAGAGCGAAGCATCCGAGCCACAGTCGCGCGCGTCGAAAATGGCTCTAGAAGGCGCTCGCGCTGTGAGGCAGCTGGAAGGAGGCTAACGTGCGGGCGGGCTTCGCCCTCGTGCGCTATCCTTACCTGATTTTCTACCAGATCAAAGACGAGTGGATCCGAAGTTCTTCATGTGAGGCACGTCTGCGCGTCTTGGAAAGGACCGGCCAGTTAGATTATTTGCCGTTGGCGCTGGCGCGGAGACCGATCTCGATCTCGCCCATGCCGGGTCGAGTCGAGCACCTGCGTGGCGTGCGACATCTCCTCAAGCGCGCCGGCGATGCTCGACCGGCATCACCTTGACGGATTTCGGCAGGTAAGCGCTCCAATCGGCAAGGATGGCGCGCGCTCCGCTCGAACCCGTGTAATGGAGGTGCCGCTCGATCAGCTGGTAGAGGCCGCTCCTCATCGGAAGCGCGTCATGTCGGACACATCGACGAGGCCATGGCTCTCGAGGTCGCCGGTCTGATGGCGGCTCCGCTCCATGACGTTGTTCTCGCTCGGCACCGGCTCGAGCTCGACCATGGCGAGATTGCAGCGACGCTTCTCGAAGTCGCCGGCCTCGTCAAGCACATAGGCGATGCCGCCGGACATGCCGGCCGCGAAGTTGCGCCCGGTGGGGCCGATCACCACCACCACGCCGCCGGTCATGTATTCGCAGCCGTGGTCGCCGGTGCCTTCCACCACCGCGGTGGCGCCGGAGTTGCGCACGGCGAAGCGCTCGCCGGCGATGCCGCGGAAGTAGCATTCGCCGGCGATGGCGCCGTACAGCACGGTATTGCCGACGATGATCGATTCCTCCGGCACGATGCCCGGAATCCGCAGGCAGGCGGACGATGATGCGGCCACCTGACAGGCCCTTGCCGACATAGTCGTTGGCCTTCGCCCTCGAGGTCGAGCGTCACGCCGTGCGCAAGCCAGCGCGCCGAAGCTCTGGCCGGCGGAGCCCTTGAAGCTGACCCAGATGGTGTCCTCAGGCAGGCCCGCATGGCCGTAGACCTTGGCAATCCTGCCCGACAGCATGGCGCCGGTGGTGCGGTCGGTGTTGCTGATCGGCAGCTCGATCTTGACCGGCTGCGTCTCCGTCGATCGCGGCGCGCGCAGAGCTCGATCAGCTTGCGGTCAGAGCACTTTGTCGAGGTGATGGTCCTGGCGCTCGGATTGTAGATCGCCACATCGCTTCGGCACCTCAGGCTTATGGAAGATGCGGCTGAAGTCGAGGCCGCTTCGCCTTCCAGTGGTCGATCGGCCTCGCTCTTATCGAGGATCTCGGTCTGGCCGATCATCTCGGCGAAGCTGCGGAAGCCGAGCGCGCCATGTATTCGCGCACTTCCTCGGCGACGAAGAAGAAGAAGTTGATGACGTGCTCAGGCTGGCCCTGGAAGCGCGCGCGCAGCACCGGGTCCTGCGTCGCGACGCCGACCGGGCAGGTGTTGAGATGGCACTTGCGCATCATAGATGCAGCCGGCCGCGATCAGCGGCGCGGTGGCGAAGCCGAACTCGTCGGCGCCGAGCAGCGCGCCGATCACGACGTCGCGCCCGGTGCGGATGCCGCCGTCGACCTGCACCGCGATGCGGCCGCGCAAGCCGGTTGCGCACCAGCGTCTGGTGGGTCTCGGCAAGGCCGATCTCCCAGGGGCAGCCGGCGTGCTTGATCGAGGTGAGCGGGAGACGCGCCGGTGCCGCCCTCGAAGCCCGCGATGGTGACGTGGTCGGCGCGCGCCTTGGCGACGCCCGCGGCGACCGTGCCGACGCCGACTTCGGACACCAGCTTGACGCGAGACATCGGCCGTCAGGATTGACGTTCTTCAGGTCGTAGATCGAGCTGCGCCAGATCCTCGATCGAATAGATGTCGTGATGCGGCGGCGGCGAGATCAGGCCGACGCCGGGCGTCGAGTGGCGCACCTTGGCGATGATCGCGTCGACCTTGTGGCCGGGCAGCTGTCCGCCTTCGCCGGGCTTGGCGCCCTGCGCGATCTTGATCTGCATCATGTCGGCGTTGACGAGATATTCGGTGGTCACGCCGAAGCGGCCCGAGGCCACCTGCTTGATCGCTCGAGCGCATGCGGATCGCCGTTGGGCAGCGGCTTGAAGCGGTCGGCTTCCTCGCCGCCTTCGCCGGTGTTGGACTTGCCGCCGATCCGGTTCATGGCGATGGCGAGCGTGGTATGCGCCTCGCGGCAGATCGAGCCGAAGCGACATGGCGCCGGTGGCGAAGCGCTTGACGATCTCCTTGGCCGGCTCGACCTCATCGAGCGGCACCGGCTTGCGGCTCGTCGTCCTCGGCGGTCTTGATGCGGAACATGCCGCGCAGCGTCAGCAGCTGCTCGGACTGCTCGTTGATCTGCTTGGCGAACGACGCGGTACTTCTCCGGCGAGTTGCCGCGCACGGCATGCTGCAGGTCGGCGACCGACTCGGCGCGCCACATATGCGCCTCGCCGCGGATGCGGTAGGCGTATTCGCCGCCGACTTCGAGCGCGTCGCGCAGCACCGGAGCGTCGCCGAACGCGTAGCCTGTGGCGCTCGACCGTCTCGCGCGCGATTTCGGCACAGCCCCACGCCTTCGACGCTGGCGTTGGTGCCGGTGAAATATTTGGCGACGAAGTCGGCCTGCAGCCCGACCGCGTCGAAGATCTGCGCGCCGCAATAGGACTGATAGGTGGAGATGCCCATCTTGGACATCACCTTCGAGCAGGCCCTTGTCGACCGACTTGATGTAGCGCTTGACGACTCTTCTCGTCGTCGAGCTCCTCGTCGATCTCGGTCGCATCATGGCGCTCGATGCGTCTCGAACGCGAGGTAGGGGTTGATCGCCTCGGCGCCGTAGCCGGCAAGCGCGGCGAACTGATGCACCTCGCGCGCCTCGCCGGATCTCGACCACGAGGCCCACCGAGGTGCGCAAGCCCGCAGCGGATCAGATGATGATGCACGGCGCTGGTGGCGAGCAGCGAGGGGATCGGGATGCGGTCGGGGCCGGTCGCGCGGTCGGACAGGATGATGATGTTGTCGCCCTCGCGCACCGGCGCCTCGGCGCGCGCGCAGAGTCGTCGAGCGCCTCGCTCCATGCCGGCCGCGCCGCGGTCGGCGCCGATAGGTGATGTCGAGCGTGACGCGTGCTGAACTGGTTGTCGGCGACGTCGCCGATGCCGAGCGGATGCGTCTCAAGATTCGTCATTGGTGAGGATCGGCTGGCGCACCTCGAGCCGCTTGGTCTTGGCGAGGTGCCTTGCAGGTCGAGCAGGTTCGGCCGCGGCCCGATGATCGAGTCACGAGCGACATGACCAGCTCCTCGCGGATCGGGTCGATCGGCGGGTTGGTCACCTGCGCGAAGTTCTGCTTGAAATAGGTGTGCAGCGGCTTCGGCCGGTCCGACAGCGCCGAGATCGGCGTGTCGTTGCCCATCGAGCCGACGGCCTCCTGCGCCGGTTGCCGCCATCGGCGCCATCAGGATGTTGATGTCTCTCCTGCGTGTAGCCGAACGCCTGCTGCCGGTCGAGCAGCGCGCACGTTGGTGCGCGGCTGCGCTTGCTGCGGCGCGTCCGGCAATTCTTGCACTCTGATCTGGGTGCGGTCGAGCCATTGCTGATAGGGATGAGCGCTCGCGAGCTCGGCCTTGATCTCGTCGTCGGAGATGATGCCGGCCCTTGGTCGAGATCGATGAGCAGCATCTTGCCCGGCTGCAGCCGCCATTTCGTGCACGATGCTCTTCCTCGGGGATCGGCAGCACGCCCGATCTCGGAGGCCATCACGACGCGGCCGTCGCTCGGTCACGAGATAGCGGGCCGGGCGCAGGCCGTTGCGGTCGAGCGTGGCGCCGATCTGGCGGCCGTCGGTGAAGGCCATCGCGGCGGGGCCGTCCCACGGCTCCATCAGGCGGGCGTGATATTCGTAGAAGGCGCGGCGCTTGCCATCCATCAGCGGATTGCCGGCCCAGGCCTCCGGGATCAGCATCATGGCGGCGTGCGGCAGGCGTGTAGCCGCCCTGCACCAGGAATTCGAGCGCGTTGTCGAAGCAGGCGGTGTCGGCTCTGGCCCTCATAGGAGATCGGCCACAGCTTGGCGATGTCCTTGCCGTACAGCGGCGAGGATGACGCACGCCTGGCGCGCCGCCATCCAGTTGACGTTGCCGCGCAGCGTGTTGATCTCGCCGTTATGGGCGACCATGCGGTAGGGATGCGCCAGCGACCAGGACGGGAAGGTGTTGGTCGAGAAGCGCTGATGCACCAGCGCCAGCGCGCATGTCGAAATCCGGCCTCGATGCAGGTCGGGATAGTAGGCGCCGAGCTGGTCGGCGAGGACACATGCCCTTGTAGATCGACGCGTGCGGCACGACAGCGAGACCGGTGTAATAGCCGGCCATGCCGCGGTCGCCGGCGCTGTTAGATCGTGTTGCGAGATCGACCTTGCGCAGGATGTAGAGCCTGCGCTCGAAGGTCGTCCTCGTCCTTGATGCCGGTGCCGTTGCGGCCGATGAACACCTGCCTGTGGTGGGCTCGGTCTCGACTCACGCGACTGGCCGAGGCAGGAATTGTCGGTCGGCACGTCGCGCCAGCCGAGCAGCATGCAAGCCTTCGGCCTTGATCTCGTTCGGCCACTGACTGGCTCTAGATCACGCTGCGCCAGGCCGTGTCCCGCGGCATGAACATGCGCGCCGATGGCGTAGTCGCCGGGCTCCGGCAGCGGAAGCCGATCTCGGCGGCCTTGCGCTTGAAGAAGCGCATGCGGGATCTGCACCGAGGATGCCGGCGCCGTCGCCGGCGCGCGGGTCGGCGCCGACCGCGCCGCGATGTTCGAGGTTGCAGAGAATCGTTGATCGCGTCGGAGACGATCTGGTGCGATCTTGCGGCGCCTTGATGTTGGCGATGAAGCCGACGCCGCAGGAATCCTTCTCCATGCCGAGGATCGTAACATGCCCTCGGCCGGCGGGCGCCAGTCGTGTTCGCGCGCAGGTTCTTCATGCGAAGGTTCGGCCGGTTTCGGTTGCCGCGGTCGCCGACAGCGTTTCTGTCACGATGGTTTCGCGCTCGAATTCGGACCCGCTCATCTCAATCCTCTCAATCCGGCTAAAGGGCCTCAACCGTCGTCGCGGCGCTACCTTGGGCGTTTGCGGTACCCACCGGGCCACCGCTCGTCCTCCGCGAGCCGCAATTTCCTAAATTCAGGCCTGGGCGTTCAACGTCCCGAGGAACGGCCTTGCCTGCACTTCCTGGAGCCCGAAGCCGCCGGGTTTTCGTTGCAATCCCTGTGCCGGGATTGCCCCATAATTGAGACAGTGATACTGTCCTAACTTCGACCATGCCAAATTTTTCTCTATCACACAAGCGCGTGAAAGTCCTCGCCCGCATGGCTGATCCGTCGTCGCGGCGCATGTCCGGACACACCGCGCGCGGATTTGAGGCAAACGCGCCGCGATCCGGCCCAAGGTCCGCCGGATTTCCCAACGAAGTTGACCCGATCCACTGGGACGGCCGCGCCACAGAGCGAAAACGCTCCGGGCAGGGGGCTAGACAGGAGCAACAGGGATGAGGTTCTTCACAGGATCGGCTCTTGGCCGCGCTGCTTCGTTGCTCGTCGCCGGCCGCGCAGTGCCGCAAGGGCTCGCGCGCCCAACGGAGTCCGGACGCTCGCCTTACACGGCCGGTGTCGGACTTCGACGGTCCCTACGCGGCGGACGCCGCCGTGGCGATGGCGGAACCGTCGCTATGGCACGGTCCGACGCTGCTGCCGGCGACGGAGGTCTATACCGTGCTGCGCGAAAACGGCTTCTCGCCGCTCGGCATCCCGCGCCTGCGCGGCTAGCGTCTACACGATCGCCGTGATCGACCGCCGCGGCGAGCGACGGCCGGCTGATGATCGACGCCCGCGACGGGCGGCATCGTCCGCTTCGTGCCGGCCCGCGGCATCGGCGACATTTCAACGACGATCGCGGCGTCACCTACGGCCCGCCGGGCGCATTGCCGCCGCCGACGACCGTCAGGCGCGCGCTGCCGCGGCCGCCGGCACCGATTCCGCATGTCGCCAGCCGCGGCGTGCCGGTGCCGAAGCCGAGCCCGCTTGCGCCGCCGGCCAAGCCGTCGCCGCGGTCGCGCAGCCACACCGGCGCAGCAAGCGACCGTCGCGCCGCGATCGCTGCCGCCCAACCGAAGCCGGCTGAGGCACAGGCGACCGCCGCCGGCCGCCGCGCCCACCACCGGCTAAGCGCCTCCGGCGGCAACTCCGGCCGCGTCAGCCATTCGCCCCGACGCAGGAAATGCCGAACGTGCAGGGGCTGGAGTAAGGCATCCTCCGTCATCCGGGGCGAGCGAAGCGACTCCGAGCTATCTGGCAATCGCATCCTGTGCGCGGTCACGGCGCATTGCGCTACTGAGATGCGAAACAAAAACGCCCCGGTTTCCCGGGGCGTTTTCGCGTTCAGCCAATATCTGCTGAAGCATCTCGACCGCTTACGCGGCGGCCTTGTCGGCCGAGCCGTCGACGACCTGCGGAGCCTGCTGCGCCGAGTCGAAATCGGAATGCTGCGGGGCTTCTTGGCCTCGGGGATCTCGCGGACGAGATCGACGTGGAGCAGGCCGTTCTCGAAGCGAGGCGTTCTTCACCTGGACGAAATCGGCAAGCTGGAAGAGCGCGCTCGAAGGCGCGCGCGCGCGATGCCGCGATAGAGCACTGTCGGACTTGTCCTTGCCGTTCTCGTTGGCGGTCTTCTCGCCCTTGATCGTCAGCGTGTTTTCCTTCGCGACGATCGAAAGCTCGCCCTGCGAGAAGCCGGAAACCGCAACCGCTGATGCGGTAGGCGTTCTCGCCGGTGCGCTCGATGTTGTAGGGGGATAGCCGGGGCTGCCGTCGGAGGCCACCTGGTCGAGCAGGTTGAAGAAGCGGTCGAAGCCGACGGTGGAACGATAAAACGGGGTGAGATCGTAGGTACGCATTTCAATAGTCCTCCATTGAGCGACTGTTGCAGTTACCCGCCCGCCATCGGGCCGGGCTTTAGTCTGTGTGCAGCCTTGTGTTTGCGGGAGTTTCGGTTCCGAAACACTGGTAGCGGCCTGCACAGAAGTGATATGGGAGAGGTCAATCGGCGTTCAAGAGGGCGGAAATCGCGTCCCTTTTTCGAATGCCCGCCTTGATTTCCAGCCCATTTCACCTAGCCGGTTCCCACCCATGACGCTGGTCTCGATCCCCGCCAATCCGGTTCCGGAGGACGTCGTCAGCGGCACCATCAAGACGCCCGACGGCGCCGAATTGCGCTTCGCGCGCTGGGCGCCGCCGGCGGGCCGCAAGGGCACGGTCTGCGTCTTCACCGGGCGCAGCGAGCATGATCGAAAAATATTTCGAGACCGTGCGCGACCTGCGCGACCGCGGTTTTGCGGTGGCGATGATCGACTGGCGCGGGCAGGGCCATTCGTCGCGGCGGCTGCGCGATCCGCGCAAGGGCTATGTGCGCGATTTCGCCGACTTCGAGATCGACGTCGAGACCTTCGTGCAGCAGGTGGTGCTGCCGGATTGCCCGCCGCCGTACTTCGCGCTGGCGCATTCGATGGGCGGCGCGGTGATGCTGCGGGTCGCGCATGCGGGAAAACGCTGGTTCGACCGCATGGTGCTGTCGGCGCCGATGATCGACCTGCCGGGACGCCGCACCTCGTTTCCGTCGCGCGCGCTGCTGCAGATGATGCGGCTGGCCGGCCAGGGCGGCCGCTACGTTCCCGGCGGCAGCGACGCATCTGGTCGGGCTGTCGATCCTTCATCAACAATCCCCTGACCAGCGATCCCGTGCGCTACGCGCGCAATGCCGCGATCCTCGAGGAAGATCCGACGCTCGGCATCGGCTCGCCGACGGTGGCCTGGGCCGATACCGCCGTTCACGGCGATGCGCACCTTCCGCGGCGCGCATTATCCGTCGGAAATCCGCCAGCCGATCCTGATGCTGGCGGCGAGCAACGACGAGCGTCGTCTCGACCTCGGCGATCGAGGAGTTCGCCTATCATTTGCGCGCCGGCTCGCATCTCGTCATCGCCGGCTCCAAGCACGAGATCCTGCAGGAGCAGGACCGCTACCGCGCGCAGTTCTGGGCGGCGTTCGACGCCTTCGTGCCGGGCACGCCGCTGTTCAAGTGAGGTCCGGCGCCGTTATCCCCGGCGTCTACAGTGTCTTCAGGTACTCGATCAGTTCGTAACGCTCACCTTCCTTCAGCTCGCGGCCGACGACGCCTTCCTTGTGCAGGCCCGGCGCGCCCTCGAACGAATGGCCGGCCACGCTGTTGCCGTTGATCGCTGTTCCGTCGGGCCATGTCGTCGAAAACAGCGTTTCTCCCTTGTTGCAACTGTCGGGCTTCTTGGGATCTACGCGAAAACCGACCTGCTCCGGATCGAAATCGCGGGCGCCCATGCAGAATTTTTGCGGACGCTCGGCCGCCGGCGTGAGCAGCCAGTAGAGCGAGGGGACGGAGCCGTTGTGAAGGTAGGGCGCGGTGGCCCAGACACCGTTCAGCGGACGGGCGCGATAATGCGGTCCGTTTGGCTTGGTATTGGGACAGTTCTTGCGCGGGCCCCAGAATTCGTCGCTTTTCTCCTCTGGAGAAGTGCTGATCGGCCATCCATTTCCGGCTGACGAGGTCGACCGCCTCCATCAAGGCGAGCGAGTAGGGCATGTCCGTTGAAGAGGTATTGGGCAGGTCGCGACATCCCCACCAGTTTGCGAGGTCGCGCGAGGGCTGCATGTTGAGGAAGCCCGGCACCTGAACGGTTCGCTTTCGCCAGCACGTCCGACTGCTCGGGATCCGTTCCGAGCTGCTTTACGTTGATCTGAACCAGATCCAGCACCGCGTCCTTGCCGCTGCCCTCCCAATGGCGCGACCAAATGCTCTTTTCCGGATATTGCGCGTCGAATGTCGGGTCGTTGACCGGCCCGAGGTGGCATCCGGAGCAGAGATCGGCATAGAGCTTGCGGCCATTGGTGACGCGATTCTGCTTGATCTGCCATGCCTGATCGTCGCCGAAGATCTGCGACGGCCATTGCGGCGAGCTCAGTCCGCCAAAGGCCTTTGGCGTCTGCGCGAAGGGATCGGGCCCCCTCAGCATCGTTTCGATCCAGTGCAGATTCTCGATCGCGACCGAGGAGCGGAAGAGGGCATCCGACGGATAATCGGCCGACATGTTGACCAGCGCGGTAACGCCCATCGCCTCGCCGGCGTTGCGGATCAGCGGCTGCTCGATCGAGGCGTCATATTGCGCGTATTTGAACCACGGCACGGTCCAGATCGGCGGGAAGCTGACCGGGGCGTCCTGCGCGTGCAGGTTCTTCTCAGATCCGCCGACGCCGCTGAGCGTCAGATCCTGGGAGAAGACCTGATTGCCAATGCGGTTGAGCGCGTCGAGGCGGCCAAATCCCTCCTCCGTGTCTTTCTGCTGCCGCGGCTGTGTCTTGCGCGGTCATCTTGCTGGCGATCGTCTTGTTGTAAGTGGTCTGCCAGTCGAGAAGGAATTTGCCGATCGCTCCCAGTTTTTGCTCGAGGGCGTTGCGGTCTGCATCGCTTGCGTCCGGACCGAGCACGCGGTCCGCGAGATCGTCTGAAGCGGAAGGGCACCTTCAAGGTGTAGGCAATGGACAGGCCGGTCGCGAGCTCAAGCTTCTTCAAGTCGGTCATCGCCGGCCCGCCGTCAAAGCGTACGCGCCACGCCCTTGTAGTGGATCTGGCCGGTGTGACAGGCGGCGCAGGTTAACCCGATCTTGTCCTCCTCGCGGCGGCCGGTTGCGGGATCGACCACGCCGGTCAACCGCGCGAAGCCGACCGGCAAGCCATCGACATTTTCAACTGGCGTCGACCACAAGCCCAAGCGAAGGCGGGGCCGGCGTCGTCTCGAACACGTTGGCATAGCCGAAGCGGCGCAGCGTGGTTTCGTCGGTATGGATGGTTTGCGGACTCGGAATGAAGCCGAAGCGTTCGAGATAATGGCTGTCCTTCAGCATGCCGGGCCGGGTGAACAGGTGAAGGCCCGGCTGCTCCAGCGCGACGAACCAGGCATAGGGCACGGGGAAAGTCGCGGTACCCTGGCTGACATGATGGAACCAGTGGCGGTCCTCCAGCGACCAGTTCTGCTCCAGCCAATAGGCTGTTTTGGTCGGGACGAGGTTGGGCAACGGCGGCGGCAGCACCTTCGCAAGCGGCGGGACGAGTTTTCCCACCTGGTCCGGGAATTCGGCGATTGCCACGATCACGAACGCCGAGCAAGATCAGGATCGCGAGCACGGCCTTGGCGAGCTTGCGCAAGAGCCCTCCCGCAGGCGCGTGTGCCGGCTGCTGCCTGCAGCCGCGCGACAATCCGTTCAGGCAGCCGCCGCTCGACGAACAAGCGTCTTCGACTTCCGCTACGCTGAGATAACGCTGTCGTCCCTCGCCCTTGCCCAGGATATTGAGCAGGACCGGCCATTCACCCTGCATGAACAACCAGTAGTACCAGTGCCAACGGTCCTTGGCGCGGGCACGATTCGCTTTCATGAAGCTCGTGACCTCGCCCTTGGTCAGTCCGATCTCGAGACTGCCGTCCGGGGCAGTCCGCTCTTTGCCGAAGGTCGCCAGGCGCGCCAATTCGTCCCTCGTGCACGTGCGCGCTGGCATCGAGGATACGGGAGCCGGCGCCATGCTTGTCCAGAGGGCCGTCGCGCAGCGCGTCGAGCCGTGCGCCGGACCACCAGCTGCGCAACGGGTTGCCGTTTGCGAACAGGGCGATGCCGTAGGCCGCCACCCGGGCCTTGATCTTGTTCAGCCCTTCTCGCCGCTCGCCGCCTCGATCTTCCTCGAAAGCGTCGAAAGCGGAACCGTGTGGCCGTCGACAAAACCTTCCGCGACCAGCGCGCGCAGGAACGGGCAGAGGATTGTTCGGCGAAACCTCGATCGGAGCGGCGGGTGATTTGTTGCTGCGGGGATCTGGCATGGCCCTGAATCCTGAAAACATTGAATTATGAAAAGTCGGCCGCCTCGACTGAAACGGATGAAGCCTGAAAAACTGGATACGCCGTCCGAGGCACTACCTCAGCGTGCACAAGAGTTTGGCTGAATTCCGCACCGTGTCAACTGAAGGTCGCGGGTGATCACAAGGAGTTGCCGATAGCGGCTCAGGACTCGGCGCGACGAGCTTCGGGGATTTGACCAGCGTGAGTGCGCCGGAAGGAACACCGGCCTTCAGGAGGCCTTCGCGGTAGTGCGCGAGATCCTCCGGCTTTTTCAGTGGAAATTTCTCAAATGCCGTTCGACCGTCGTGTTCGGATACTTGGCTGAGCAGAGCCTCGGTCGCCTCGGCCGCCTCTGCGGCCCGTCCCAGATTGGGCCAGCGCGGCTGCGCGCACCGTCAGCGCCTGCAGGTGATTGGGATTGACGTAGAGCTCTTCGCGCGCCCAGGACAAGGTCGCGTCATATTGCCCCAGCAAATAGTGGCTGAACGCGTTCAGCACCGCCCACTGGTATCGGGGATCGACTGTTGCCGTCGTTGCGCCGCCATCGAGAACAGCTCGATCGCCTTGCGATGCTCGCCGGTCTGCAGATAACACATCCCAAGCACGCCGCGGGCGCCCATGTCGTACGGGTTCAGCGCCAACCCTCGTTGCCCGGCATCCATCGCCTCCTCGTGATGCCCCAGCACCGCGCTCACATAGGCCAGGATCTGGAAGGCAAATGACGAGCGATGATCGAGCCGGACACTGGTTTCCGCGAGGCTGAGCACCCAGGTCCATAATTCGCGCGTCCCCTGGCCCATCCGAACTGGATGCTCTGCGCCTGGATGGTGCCGAGATAGGCGTGTGCGATCGAAAGCGTCGGGTCGAGCGCAATGGCTTCCTTGAACAGGGCGATCGCGGTTTCGAAATCCTCCTTGGTCAGCCGGTAATAATGGGAAAGACCTTTGAGGAACCGGTCCCATGCGGTCACGTCGTTGGAGGCGCGCGCAGGCGCGGAAGCTTCGGCGCGGAATATTTCCGTGGCGAGCGCAGCCGAGCAGGCTGGTGGTGATCTCGTCCTGCATGGCGAACAGATCGCCGATGTCGCGGTCGTATCGGCCGGTCCACAATTGCTCGCCGTTCTCCGGCGCGATCAGTTCGGCGGTCACCCGGACCTTGGTCCCGCCGCGCCGCACCGAGCCCTGGATCAGATAGCTTGCGTCGATCTCCCGGGCGATCAGGCGGGTGCTCAGGCTCTTGCCCTTGAACGGGAACGTCGAGTTGCGGCTCAGCACCCGGTAGAAGGATTGCAGCGACAGCGCGTGGATCAGGTCCTCGGTCAGGCCGTCCGAAAAATATTCGTCGCTGGAGTCGCTGAGATTGGCGAACGGGAGCACGCCGACGATCGCGGTCCGGTACTGCGCCGAGCAGGCTCGCGACTTCCTTTTGCGACGCGGCTCTGGGCGCCGGATCCGGACGGATCCCAGGTCAGACCTCGATCGGCTCCGCGATATTCTTGAAGCGGTGGTGGCCCGCATTGACGAGCGCGACGCTCAGATGCTTGACGGCTTCCCGGTAGGCCTTGGCCGAGATCGCAAGTCCCCTGGAGCTGCGACCGGTTTCCATGCGGACGGCGATGTTGACGTCGTCGCCGAACAGTTCGTCCTCGTCGGCCATCACGTCGCCCATGTGGATGCCGAGCCGGAACTGCATGACCCGATCGGCGGGCAGGTGGTCGTTGCGCTCCGCCATCAGGTTCTGCATCTCGATGGCAGCCTCGACGGCGCCGACGATGCTGGGAAACTCCAGCAGGAAACCGTCGCCGGTGTTCTTGAGGACATGGCCGCCATGGTTGAGGATGATCCGGATGGATCGCGGTCCGATGCGCCTTGAAGGTCGCATGCGTCCGGCCTCGTCGGTGCCCATCATCCGCGAGTAGCCGGCGACGTCGGCGCACACGATGGCTGCTAGCCGTCTCTCCATATCCCCTGCGCTCCGGAACCGGGTCGATGACCATCGCCGGGTCGTCCGACCGTTCTTCCCCTTATAGAACATGCTGTAACTGGCGGAAGCCTGATCCGCTCATCATAGTAAAACAAATCGACGGAATTGGCAGCCGACGGCCTCCCGGACCAGTTGAAGACAGAAATTTTTGTCACCCGGATGACATCGCGCCGCCCCTTTCCCGCGGCAGGCCCAAAGTCAGGAAATTTGAGGGACGCCACCATGCTCGGCATTCACGACCTCTGGCTCTTCGTCCTGTCGGGTCTCCTGCTCAACGTCACGCCGGGCCCGGACACCGCCTATATCATCGGCCGCAGCATCCAGCTCGGATGGCGCGGTGGGGCGGCGGCCGCGATCGGCATCTGCTGCGGCTGTCTGTTCCACGTGTTCGGGGCGGCGATCGGGCTCTCGGCGCTGCTGATGGCGTCATCTGCGGCATTTGCGGCCTGTAAAATGGGCCGGCGCCGCCTATCTCCTGTTCACCGGCATCCAGATGCTGCGCTCGCGCGCGGTCCCGATCGCCGACGTCACCCTTCCGGGTGATGTCGTCCCCTTGCGCCGCGTATTCTGGCAGGGCGTGTTGACCAATGCGCTCAATCCGAAGGTGGCGCTGTTCTTCCTCGCCTTCCTGCCGCAATTCGTGGCCGCGGATTCGCCGCACAAGACGCTGGCGTTTTTGCTGCTGGGCGGAATTTTCATCTTCAGCGGCACGCTGTGGTGCCTCGGGATCGCGGCGTTCGCGGCGCGCGGCCGCCGGCCGCATCCGGCGGTCTCGAGGGCGTACTCGCCTGGATCAACCGCGCCCTCGGCGGGCTTTTCATCTATCTCGGTTTTCGCGTGGCGATGCTGGAGGCCCGCTGAACCTCAGCCGTGGATTTTTACCAGCGCGCTGCCGGCGAGATAGAGCCCGAGCAGGATCATCGCGATCAGGAACCAGCGGCGGAACACGTCCGGCTGCATCCGCGTCCGCACCGCCTGGCCGATGAACATGCCGGCAAACGACGCCGCCATCGCGACCGCGCCGGGCAGCGCGGTGGCGGCCGTCAGCAGACCCGGCGGTGGTGAGGTTGAAGGCGAGCGCCACGGTCGCGGTCGGTGAAGAACACGCCGAGCGCCTGCACCAGTTCGTCCTTCTCCATGCCGATCGCCTGCATGAACGGCATCGACGGGATCACCTGCACGCCGGTCGCCGCCGAAATCAGGCCGGTGATCACGCCGACGATGCCGCCGATCCATTTCTCGTCGCGGCGCGCGACCTGGAAGCTGAACCTGCTCAGGCCGACGATGGCGTAGATCACCAGCAGCAGGCCGAGGATGACGGTGCCGTAGGGCGCGTAGGGGCCGGTCAACAGCCCGGCGTTCAGCCAGATGCCGATCACGGTGCCGGCCATCAGCGGCCACAGCCGCCTGATGATGTCGCGCAGATAGGGGCCGACAAAGGTCTGCCAGATATTGGTGACGATCGCCGGCACGATGACGATGGCGAGCGCCTGCGCCCGGCGGCATCGTCACCGCGAGCAGGCCCATCGACACCGTCGGCAGCCCGAGCCCGAGCACGCCCTTGATGAAGCCGGCGAGCAGGAACGCGGCGCGCGATGAGGAGCAGGAAGGAATCGAACATGCCGGCACATTGACCGATCGGCGGGATCGGCACAATCTGGAGATTACGGAGAAAGCCTTCGGATATGCCGAAGGCAGAGCGGCCGCGGATTTCACGATGCGTTTCGACCTGGTCGACCTGCAACTCTTCATCGCGGTCGCGGAGGCGCGCAGCATCACGCTCGGCGCGTCGCGTCCGCATCTGGCGCTGGCTTCCGCCAGCGAGCGGATCAAGGGCCTGGAAGCGGCGCTCGGCGTCGCGCTGCTCAAGCGCGGGCGGCGCGGCGTGGAGTTGACCGCGGCGGGTGAAAGCCTGCTCGATCATGCCCGGATCGTGATCCACAATGTCGAGGCGATGCGCGGCGATCTCGCCGCCTATGCCAGCGGCATGCGGGCGAGCGTGCTGTCTGCTCGCCAATACCTCGGGCCTGTCGGAGCATCTGCCGCGGGCGCTCGCCGCCTTCCTGCGCGAACATCCTGACATCAATGTCGATGTCGAGGAGCGCGAAAGCGCCGACATCGCGCACGGCGATCGCGACCGGCGCGGCCGATCTCGGCTTTGCCGCCGAGCACGCACTGCCCGACAGCGTCGAGCGGTTCCTGTTCAGCGAGGATCGCCTGATGCTGGTGGCCTCGCGCCGCAGCGATCTCGCCGACCGCCGCCAGATCGATTTTCGCCGAAGTGACCGGCCGCGACTTCGTCGGCCTGACCGCATCGACCGCGCTGCAGGTCCACATCTCAAGACACGCCGCGCGGCTCGGCGCGCGGCTGAAATTCCGGGCGCGGTTGCGCGATTTCGACGCGATCTGCCAGATGGTGGCGGCCGGACGTCGGCGTTGCCGTGGTGCCGGAATCCGCGGCCAAACGTTGCGCGCGATCGATGCCGATCATGATGCTCCGGATCCGCGACGGCTGGGCCAACCGCAAGCTGACGATCTGCGCCCGCAGCTTCAAGGCGCTGCCGCGCCCGGCGAAGCTGCTGGTGGATCATCTGCGCAAGGCGGTGGCGTGATGCGTCGCGACGATCGCCGACTGGTTGGGAGGCGTGATCGGCCCATCGCGGCACGACCTCACGCCCGGTAAACACCCAACAGGCCTCAGACCACGACACCCCAGCGCGCCGTTCGCGCCGCGACGGCCGTCGACAGGGAATTGTACAGCCGGTCGCCTGGTTCGAAGTTTTGCGCCAACCTTCGCACGACGGCCTCAAAGCGGTTTTGGTACTCGATCGCCTCGCCAGGCTCTCCGGTCTTCATCAAGATCTCGGTAGCGGCGTCATGAGACTCTCCAGGAGGCAAGAGGGAAATCGGCATTGTCGACGATCGACAGGGCCGTGGACAATTCAAGGCGGGCTTCGCCCGGGTCGCCTGCGGCCAGCGCGATCCGGGCCAGCAGGCCATGGGCCTGCGCCAGATGATTGTGATCGGGCGCCGGCGCGGCGTAGTCACGCAGCTGCCGCGCCCATCTTGCGCGCCTGTTCGAATGTCGGCAACCTGCAGGCAATATTCGCCGAGGCAGTGATAAAGCTGCGTGGCTATGGTAAAATCCAGCGGAATGCCGTCTTCGTTCGATGCGGCGGTGAATGTCATCGAACTGATGGCGTGCCTGTTGCGGCTCGCCGAGGCCCACGAAGGCCTTCGCCAGGACCGCTCGCTGGAAGAAATAGGCAAACTGATTCTCGGCGAGTCTTTTCATCGACGCCTTCGCAGAGCGCTCGCGGCGCCGTCAAAATCCATCGCTTCGACGTGCAGCCATGCAAGTGTCAAGCGACACAGCGCACTGGCCTGGATGATTGGCGTTTACCCTCGCCAAGTTCCAGCGCGGCCGTAGTTTCCCGCTGCAGCTCGCGCCATTCACCCAAATGAATCAGCGCGGTCGGACTCCAGGACATTGAAAAGCACGAAGATGTAGATATCCCCGGCCTCGCGGGCCAATCGCTTTGCCTTCCGTCGCCGGCGCGCCGGCACTCCTGATAGCGCGACCTCCAGCAATCGAGGATGCCCTCAATCCCGTAGCGCCTGATCAGCGTGCCGTGGTCGTGCGCGCCGGCCGTCAACTCCATCGCTCTTATGCGACAGAGACTGGCGTCTCGTTCCGTGCCATCCCTTGAGGTACAGGTTTGATGCTGGCGCTGCTGCCTTGCACGAGGGCCTTGAAGGTGTCGTCCTCGAGGGCCTGGCTTTTAGCCAGCACGTCTTCCGCCGCCTCGAAGGCAGAGCGCGCCGGTCGGCGTGCAGACAGAACCGGCTGACGGCGAGAAGGCCGGCGACCTCCTGTCTGAAGCTCGCCCGCTTGTCCTGGCGCAGGCGATCATCTCGCTTGAGATCACGAACCGAGCCAGCGAGATCGCCGCATGAGCGACAGCGCCAAGGCTACGATGCCGCAACAGCGCGATGCGCGGCCTGAACTGCATCCGGCCTCGCTCGAAGCGATCGAGAATACCCAGCGCCGCGCGTCAGATAGCTGGCCGCTTCGCGCGTGACCAAGGCGCTTCGCAGAGCTCTCTGCCGCCTGTCCCGAGGTAGCGCAAGGCGCTCGGAAAATCCCGGCCCTGCTCGAAATGAAGCGCCAGCACCGGCGCGATTTCCGAGGTGCGGCCGCCATAGGCTTGTTCCAGCCGCTTGCCCAGACGCCTGGTGCGTTTGCGCGCGCTGTCCGGGCGCGAGATGCTGATAAACGACGTTCTGATACAGGATATGTCCGAAGGCATAGCGATCCCGAGTACGTGCCATCCGGCCATTCAGACACGCCGGACGGGACCAGCGTGTGATCCTTGCGGGCCAGTGCTTCCAGCTCACGTTCAACCTCGACGGCATCGCGCGACAAGCCGGCGGCGCACCAGGGCCGCCGGAAAATTCTGCGCCCGCTACGCTGGCGAGCTTCGAGCAGACGCCGTTCATCCTCCGTCAGATGATCTATCCTGATGGGTGATCATCTTCAGCAAGATCGGTCGGTACGCCATCTTGCGGAATCGCCGATCAGGGACGACAGGCGCCACGCGCCGTCAGTTTCGACGATCACTCGCTGATCGATGAAATACTTGATCAGCGATGCGATGAACAGCGGCTGTCCCTGCGTTCGCTCGAACACGGGTTCGGTCAATGTCGAACGCCAACGCATCATCGCCGAACCGCAGTGCGAGATGTCGCTCGACTTCTGCATTCGAGACAATCGATCGAGGCGCAACTCGCCGCAGCGCTCGTGGATCTCCAGATCCTGATGCAGCCGCCGAATGGGATGTTGGCCGATGATGCTGTCGGTCGGCCGATAGGAACCGAGGATCAGCACCGAGTCGCCTTGCTAGCTGCCTCGGGCAAAGCGGGAGAGGGCGTCCAGCGTTGCCAGGTCGCTCCAATGCAGATCCTCGAGAACGATTACCCATGGACGGATCGGCGCTCAGTGCTTCCACAAGATCGCAAAACTCGCGGAGCATGCGCTCGCGGGTCGCACCGAACACTTCGCTGCTGGAACGCGGCGCGCTCCGTCGCATCAATGAAACCCGGTATCTGCAGCATCCAGGTTGGCGCATGGGTACGAATTGCTGCCTGCAGTTCTGCGCCGTTCGTGCCGCGACAGCGTGTCACCAGCGCGTCGATCAAAGGCAGAAAGGCCTCATCGGTGCCGAACCTCTCGGTGCAGCGTCCGCACAACAGATCGACGCCCTGTTGCGACAGCCGGTCCACCGCCATCGTCGATGAAGGCCGTCTTGCCGATTCCGGCTCTCCGGTGACAAACGCAATTTGTCTTTGCGCCGGTCAGCATATGCTGTGCCATCCGGTCCAGCATCTCGAGAGGGGCCTCGCGTCCGACGATGCGGCGCGATCGCGCGAATCGGTCGAGCGCGGAGGGAGTCGGCGCGTCCTTGATCGTCGCCCGTCAGTTCGGACGAGCCGGGTAGCTTTGCCGTTTCATGAGCCGATCGGCTGCCAGTGGTTCGCCGCGGTGTCGGCGGCTTCCGTGGCCGCGGACGCATGGTCGGTCCTGACGAAACGATAGCCGCGCCGCGCGCGAAGCGTCTCGATCCAGGAATTTCCGCCAGGGACCAGCGCCAGCACGCGCCGTAATGCAGCGATCTGATCCGTGAGGCTGCTGTCCTCGACAGCCAAGCCCGGCCAGGATACGCTGAGACCAGTTCTTCCTTGCTGACCACCTGACCTGATCGCTCGACCAGCATCAGCAGGATCGAAATGGCCCGCTCACCCAGGGGCAGTGGACGATCGTCAAGAAACAGAATCCGCGCATCCGGATCCAGCGCGAGCGACCCGCTCCGCCGCGATGCCGGCTTCCCGCTTCGGAGGAGGCGGCGGCGCGAACCGGTGCTTCGCCGTCACAAGGATTGGGCTTCGCGTCCGATCGCTGATCGACCATGCTTACCCCGTCAATTCGACTGGCAGCGCATCTGCAAAAGCGACGCGAACGCAATAGCCGGGCTTCGCTTGCAATCGCGCCCGCCGAAGTTTGGACCCTATTTGGAGATTTTTGCCAAATTCTCCGTGCCGCTTCAGGAAATTGGCCAAGCGCTGGCGTAGCTTATCGCCCTGCGATACGTCATCGCACAGTAGCCCGATCGGTAAGCGAATTGGGCTTATTTCGTCGTCGCAACCCCGGCGTCCTTGATCACTTTCGCCCATTTCGCTGTTTCGCTCGCGATGAAGTCGCGAAAGTGTTCCGGCGTGTCGCCGATCGCGGTCATGCCCTGCGCGGCGAGCTTTTCCTTCACGGCCGGATCGGCCAGCGCCGTGGTCGTGATCCGGTTCAGCGCGGCGACGATCGGCGGGCGGCGTTGCACGCCGGGGCGATCATGCCATACCAGTTTTCCGCCAAAACCTCGGGCATGCCGAGTTCGCCGGTGGTCGGCACGTCGGGCGCGGTGGGCGCGCGTTGCGGCGCCCCGAGCGCGATGGGCCGCAGCGCGCCGCTCTTGATGTGCGGCAGGATCGCGGGCAGGTCGAGGAACGTCATCTCGACCTGCTGGCCGAGCAGATCGTTCACCGCCGGCGCGGCACCACGATAGGGCACGTGCACGATGTCGATCTTCGCGGTCAGCTTGAACAGTTCGCTGGCAAGGTGCGGCAGGCTGCCGGGGCCGGTCGAGGCGAAATTGAGCTTGCCGGGCTGCGCCTTGGCGAGCGCAACGAGTTCGCTCATGTTCTTGGCTGGCACGTTGCCGGCGACGACGAGCATCTCCGGCACGGTGACGACCAGCGTAACCGGCGCAAAATCCTTCAGCGCATCGTAGGGGATCTTTTCCATGCTCTGATTGATCGTCAGCGCGCCGGCATTGACGATGCCGATGGTGTATCCGTCCGGATTGGCCTTTGCGACCGCGTCGGTGCCGAGCGCGCCGCCCTGGCCGCCGCGATTGTCGATCACGACCGGCTGCTTGGCCAGTTCCGACATCTTCTGGCCGACGATGCGGGCGACGATGTCGTTCGGCCCACCGGCCGGAAACGGCACGATCAGCTTGATCGGCTTGGCCGGATACTCCTGCGCCGCGGCCATCGCTGGAGCCAGCAGCAGCAATCCCGCCAGTAACTTGCCGCAAATGTGCATGTTCCCCACCCCTGACGTTTTTCATTGCCGTCAGGATGAGGGCAGGATGCCCCGGTGGGCAACAGCGAAATCAGCTATTGAGCAGTCTCATCGCCGCTTCATGCACGCGCGGGTCGCCGGCGGCGATGATGCGGCCGCCGCTTTGCGCCGGCTTGCCGTCCCAGGTCGTGACGATGCCGCCGGCGCCGGTGATGATCGGGATCAGGGCGGCGATATCGTAGGGTTTCAGCTCGGTCTCGACCACGAGATCGAGATGGCCGGCGGCGAGCATGCAGTAGGAGTAGCAATCGCCGCCATAGCGCGTCAGCTTGTACCGCGCTCTCGACCCGGCCGAAGGCGGCGCGATCGTCGGCGTTCATCAGCAGCGGGCTGGTGGTGAAGGCGGTCGCCTCCTTCAGCGGTGGCGCAGCGCCGGACCGCCAGTTTGCGCTCGCCGGTCGGTCCGGAATAATGCGCCGAGCCGCTGTCGCCACGAAAAGCGCTCGCCGATATAGGGCTGATGCATCATCCCGAACACGGGCGTGCCCTTGTGCAACAGCGCGATCAGCGTGCCCCAGATCGGAAAGCCGGCGATGAACGACTTGGTGCCGTCGATCGGGTCCAGCACCCAGACATATTCGGCGTCCTCGCGCTCATTGCCGAATTCCTCGCCGACAATGCCGTGCTGGGGAAGTTGGCCTTGATCAGCCGCCGCATCACCGCCTCCGCGGCGCGGTCGGCCTCGGTCACCGGATCGAAATCGCTGGTGCTCTTGTTGTCGATCGAGAGCGAGGTGCGGAAGAACGGCAGGATGGTTTCGCCGGAAGAGGTCGCAAGGCGGCCGATAAAGGCTGTGAAATCGATGACCGTCACGGCTGTTCCTTAAGCTTTGCGAAGCGGCGAGAAACCGAAAGCGCTCCTGCCTAGCCCAATCCTGCGATCGGCGCACGACGAATGGCGCAGTATTCCCGCGCATGTTGCCGGTTTTTCCGACTTTCGGATCAGGTTCGTTTAGTCATGCATTTTCGCCGATACCGTTATTCACGAAGTCGAGATGGCCGGATCGTGGCCCCTGCGTAACCCCAGGCTGCAACGAGGATGCCACTATCAAGTAATTGATTTTATTATCAAAAACAGAATTTAACGGTCCTGTTGCTTAACCGCGAGCCCGGCGAAGATTGCGTGGGAAAAATTTCGAAAACTCTTGCGTTTTGTGCAGCGCGGTCGCATATTGTTGCGGTGCGGTAGCGCCTTGCGCTATCGCTGCCCTCCTTGGGCGTTTCCTCCCTAGACTTGGGCCGCTTGTTCATTCAAGCGGCCCTTTTTCTTTTCACTTTTGTTTCGCTGTCATTGCCGGGGCGTGCGAAGCACGAACCAACGATGCGGGATTGCACATCGGAGATCTCGAGATTCCGGGTTCCCTCATTTGCAGTCGCGCCCCGGAATGACGGGGAGAGTGAGAACTGGCGCGGCTACTCCGCCGCGGCCTGGAACGGCCCGAGGTCGCCGAGCGGAACCTCTGCCAGCGCGTCGGCGAGCCTGGCGAAATCGGCGACCACTTGCGCAAAGCGCGGCCCGCGTTCGCGCCGCCGCTCGTCCATATAGACGGCGCGGTTGAGCTCGAGCTGGACGGTGTGCAGTCCGCTCGCCGGATTGCCGTAATGCTCGGTGATGAAGCCGCCGGCATAGGGCTTGTTGCGCCCGATCGAATAGCCGAGCCCACTCATAAATCTGCTCGACCAGGTCGGGCAACAGCGGCGCGCAGCTCGTGCCGTAGCGGTCGCCGATCACGACGTCGGGCCGCCGCGGCTCGTCGCGCGAGACGCCGATCGAGGGCATCGAATGGCAGTCCGACCACGATCACGGTGCCGAACGCCTGATGCGCCTTGTTGATCAATCGCCGCAGCGCGCGGTGATAGGGCTTGTAGAGCGCCTCGATCCGCGCCAGCGCCTCGTCGACATTGAGCCGCTCGCGGTAGATCTCCTGGCCGTCGCCGACCACGCGCGGAATGGTGCCGAGCCCGCCGGCGACCCGCATCGAGCGGGTGTTGGCAAAGCTCGGCAGCCGCCCGGTGAACATGCGCGGATCGAGCTCGTAGGGCTCGCGGTTCACGTCGACATAGGAGCGCGGGAAATTCACCCGGACGGTCGGAAAGCCGCGATCGCCCAAATCCGACGATCAACTCGTCCATGAACGAATCTTCTGAACGGCGCAGCGAGGTGAGATCGATCCGCGAGGCGTTGAGGAATTCGGCCGGATAGACCGAGCCGGAATGCGGCGAATTGAAGATGATCGGCGCCCGCCAACGGGCCGGCTCCACGATCTCGAACGGGGGCGACAGCTCGCCATCAGGCCTGGGTCATCGTCGGGCGCCGTCCCTTGATCCGCTGCTTCCTGGCAGCAATCTATTTCTGCCGGAAAAACCGGGTTTTATGCGAGTTGCGCATTGTCGGTAATCACAACCATTCTGCCAAGCGAAAAACATCCGAAGCCGGCTGGAACGGTGTCTCAAGTAGAGAAAAGCCTGTCCGCGATTGATTTGGACCGCGTTCCGGTACAGAAATGCTTCACGCTTCCGCTGACCGAAACCGCCGCACCTTTCACCCGATATTTACCCTCTGTCGGGCTTAGTGTGCGGACGGGCATCTCTCTCCTTAGCCGGATCTGACGAGCCACCGCCATGCACAAGATCCTACCTCGCCGAAGACGACAACGACATGCGCCGCTTCCTGGTCAAGGCGCTGGAAAACGCCGGATTTCAGGTCTCGCTCCCACGACAACGGCATGTCGGCCTATCAGCGGCTGCGCGAGGAGCCGTTCGAGATGCTGCTGACCGATATCGTGATGCCGGAAATGGACGGCATCGAGCTGGCGCGCCGCGCCTCGGAACTCGATCCCGACATCAAGATCATGTTCATCACCGGCTTTGCGGCGGTGGCGCTGAACTCCGATTCGGAAGCGCCGAAGAATGCCAAGGTGCTGGCCAAACCGGTCCACCTGCGCGAATTGGTCAGCGAAGTGAACAAGATGCTGGCGGCCTGATTAGCGTCCGCCAGGCACCCATTAAGGCTTGAATTAGCGGGCAAGCGTCCTTGCCTGCCCGCGTTGGAGCCGATATACGGACCCCACCGAAATCAGGACTTTCGGGCGCGTAGCTCAGCGGGAGAGCACTACCTTGACATGGTAGGGGTCACAGGTTCGATCCCTGTCGCGCCCACCATCCTTCGCTCGCGAAGCGAGGAAGGATGTCACGCCAAGCCCAAAGGGCGCAGGCGGACTTGTTCCATCGGGAATCTGCGAAGGGAATCTGCCGGTCCATGACGCGGGATTTCCAGGTAGAGGAACTTCCAGACGGACCTCCCGCGATCGTCGGCGTCGCGACTTCGGTCGCGCTCGTTTATCGGCTGGGCGTCTCGCGGTCCGACTGACCAGGCGCTGCAGCTCAAGAGCTTCTCCGATTACGAACGCGACTATGGCGGTCTCGATCGGCGCTCGCTGCTTGGCTATGCCGTTCGACAGTTCTACGACAATGGTGGGGCGGACGCCCATGTCATCCGCATCAAGGGCGACGACGATGCGGTCATCGGCCCGGCCGACGCGGCATTTCAGGAGCAGCTGAACGCGCTGTTCGAGGCCGACGGTGCCGCCGATCGGATCGATCTTTTCAACGTCATCTGCGTGCCCGGACTGGTCGATGGAGCGACCATCCAGGCGATGCAGCGGCATGCGCGGGCGCGTCGCGCTTTTGATTGTCGACTGCGCCGAGACCGACACGGTAGCAACGGTTATCGATTCGCTCGCCGGCAGGAGCGGGGCGGATGCGATCAACTCGGCGCTGTTCTTTCCCTGGCTGAAAGCACCCGATCCGCTGCAGCAGAATGCGCCTCGTGCCTTCCCGCCCTGCGGTTTCGTCGCGGGTCTTCGCGCGCACCGACGCTGCGCGCGGGGTGTGGAAGGCTCCGGCCGGCGTCGATGCCCGCGTTGTCGGCGCGACCGGCCTTACCGTCGCGATCGGCGAAGCCGACAACGCCCGGCTTAGCCGGCGGGCGATCAATTGTCTGCGCAGCTTCCCCGATGCCGGCATTGTCGTCTTTGGCGCGCGGACGCTCGCGGGAGGCGACGACCTCGGCTCGGAGTGGAAATTCATTCCGGTGCGGCGGATCGCGCTATTTCTCGAGGAGAGCCTGTTGCGCGGCACGCAATGGGCGGCGCTCGAGCCCAACGACGAGCCGTTATGGGCGAAGCTCCGCGCCAGCGCCGAGAACTTCATGCTGGGGCTGTTCAGGCAAGGCGCCTTCCAGGGCGCGACGCCGGACAAGGCCTTCTTCGTCAAAGTGGCGGCCGCGACACCACCAGCGCAGGCCGATATCGATGCCGGCATCGTCAGCATCGTGATCGGCTTCGCACCGCCTCAAGCCGGCGGAATTCGTCGTCATCGACATCCGGCAGATTACCGGCGGGAAGATCCGGGCCGCGTCCTTTCCCGCGAGCCGGCCTGATCAGCGAATGGGTGTTTCCGCAACGGCGATATGCCTGCCCGCGATATAGCCAAATGTCAGCGCTGGCCCGAGCGTGATGCCGGCGCCGGGATAGTTGCCGCCCATGATGCTCGCCATGTCGTTGCCGACGGCATAGAGGCCCTTGATCGGTTGACTTGTCCGCATCGAGCGCGCGGGCGCTGGTGTCGGTCTTGATGCCGGCATAGGTGCCGAGATCGCCGATCACCAGCTTGATCGCATAGAACGGCGCATGCTCGAGCGGCGCGATGCAGGGGATTGGCGCCGTGCAGCGCGTCGCCCTGGTAGCGGTTATAGGCGCGCGAGCCCTTGCCGAAGGCGGGGTCGCGGCCCTCGCGCGGCGTCCACGTTGAATTCGCGCGACCGTCGCCTCCAGGCCCTTTGCGTCGATGCCGGCGTGGCCTGCAAGTTCGGCGAGCGTCGCGCCGCGCTTCAGATAGCCGGTGCGCAGATGATGGCGCGAGCGGCATCGGGAATGGCGGCACGCAGCCGAGGCCGTATTTGCGCAAGGTGCGATGGTCGCAGACGAGGCAGGCCGCGATCTCCTCGCCGGGCTGTTGCCGCCTTCATCATCTCCTGCACGAAATCGTGGTAGGAATTGCCTTCATTGGCAAAGCGCCTGCCGTCGCGCATCACCGCGATCACGCCGGGTTTGGCGCGGTCGATGAAATGCGGCATCACGCCCTTGCTGCCGTCCTTGCGCGTCGTGATCGAGACCGGCACCCAGGCGGCCGCATTCGGCAGGCTGTCCTCGACACGGCCGCCGGCGGATTCCGCCAGCCGCAACCCGTCGCCGGTATTGCCCGCAGGTCCCGGCGAAAAATGCTCCAGGCCGGTCGGCGCATGCGGAAACATCGCCTTGGCGCCGCGCGACGTCGTGCGGAAAGCCGCCGCAGGCAAGGACGACGCCGCGCTTGGCGTGCACGCGAACCAGACGTCCCTCGCGTTCGACGATCGCGCCGCGCACCGCGCCGTCCTCGACGATCAGTTCGCGCACCGGCGACGACAGCCACAGCGGAATCGTTGAGGTCGAACGCCGATTTGGCCAGCCGGCCGGCAAGCGCGTTGCCGTTGGTCAGCGTCATGCCGCGGCCGTGGCGCATCACGTCCACAAGATGCTTCGACAGACGTTTTGCGACATAGAGCGCCGAAGCCAGCGACTTTGTCGCGCGCATGAAATGGATGATCTCCTTGCCGGAGCCGAGCATCATGCCGAACACGGTGAGTTCCGGCAGCGGGCTGCCGAGATTCTTGATGTGCGGCCCGAGCTCGCGTCCGTCGAACGGCCGCGTCACCATCGAGCGGCCGCCCTGCGCGCCGCCGGGCGCTTCGGCGTGATAGTCCGGAAAAGTCAGCGGCATGTCGAACCGCACCGCCGTCTTGGCTGGTGAAGAAATCGACCGCCTCGGGGCCGGCGGTCAGGAACGCATCGACGCGCGCGGCATCGAAGGCTGTTGCCGGCCTCGTGGCGCAGATAGGTCCGCGCCTGATCCGGACTCTTCGACGATGCCCCAGGCCCGCGCCAGCGAGGTGCCGGGAATCCACAGCCAGCCGCCGGATCGCGCGGTGGTGCCGCCGAAGCGCGGCTCCTTCTCGACGATCGAGCACCTTGAGGCCGTGATGTCCGGCGGTGACCGCCGCCGACAGCCCGGCCGCAGCCGGAGCCGACCACCAGGGCATCGCATTCGTAAGTCTCGTTTGAATGATTGGTCCCGCTTGCTGGCACGCGGCCTCCCCAGAATTTGCTTTTGGGCAGCTTAAGCGAGGTTTGGCGCGCCTGTCTCGATGTCCGTCAATTTTTGCCCGCCGCAAGCATCTCGATGAACACGGGAAGCCAGCGCGCTCTCCGAGAACGGTTTCTGGATCAGCGATACGCCGGGGTCGAGCCGCCCCTGATGGACGATCGCGTTGCGGGAATAGCCGGTCATATAGAGGATCTTCAGGCCGGGGCGATGTTGTTGTGCGGCGTCGCCGAGCGCGCGGCCGTTCATGCCGGGCATCACCACATCCGTGAGCAGGCAGGTCGATCGCCTCGGGTCGGCGAACCAGCGGAAGCGCTGCCTCGCCGTCGGCGGCTTCCAGCACCCGGTAGTTGAGGCCGCGCAAGGTCTCGGTGACGAAAGTGCGCACCTCCTCGTCGTCCTCGACCACCAGCACCGTTTGCTGGCTTCCCTTCGGGATTTCCGGCGCCTGCGCCTCGCTCGGCGCTCTCGCGGGCGCCGGCAAGACTCCGGGGCAGGTAGACCTTGACCGTGGTTCCCTCGCCGAGCTCGCTGTAGATCCGGATGTGGCCGCCGCTCTGCTTGACGAAGCCGTGGACCTGGCTGAGGCCGAGACCGGTGCCTGCGCCGGCCGGCTTTGTGGTGAAGAACGGGTCGAACGCCTTGCTCGATCACGTCCGCCGACATCCCGGTCCCGGTATCCGACATCGCGATCATGACGTATTGGCCGGGCGTGACGCCGTCGGCGGACGCGCAATAGGCCTCGTCGAGAAGGCGTTGCCGGTTTCGATCGTCAGCTTGCCGCCGCGCAGGCATCGGCGTCGCAGGCGTTGATCGCGAGATTGAGGAGCGCGGATTCCAGTTGCGTCTTGTCGACCTCGGTCAGCCACAATCCGCCGCCGCGAACGGTCTCGATCGAGATCGTCTCGCCGAGCGTTCGGCTGAGAAGATCGGACATGTCGGCCACCAGCCGGTTGGCATCGATCGGCCGCGGGTCGAGCGGCTGGTTGCGCGAAAACGCCAGCAGGCGCTTGGTCAGCTCGGCCGCGCGTTCGCCCGCGCGATAGACGTTTTCAACAGCCGCTGCTGCCGGCCTTCCGGCGCATGCTTGCAGCGCCAGTTCGAGATTGCCGAGGATGATGGTGAGGAGATTGTTGAAGTCGTGCGCGACGCCGCCGGTCAATTGCCCGACCGCCTCCATCTTTTGCGCCTGGCGCAGGCTGGCCTCGGCCGCTTCCCGCCGCTCGGCCTCGGCATAAAACTCGTCGGTCCTTCGCATCGCCAGCAGGATCAGCACCACAAAGAACGCGGTCGCGGGAATTCCGAACACCAGGTAGCTCGCCATGTGCCACAGCCAGCCCTGCACGATATCGCGCGTCGCCAGGCTGGACGTGACGTAGAGCGGAATCCCTCGAGCCTGCGCGCGGCAAAGCGCCGTTCGATCCCGTCCACGCCGGAAACCGACGTGTACTGGCCGCCTTCGCGGGCTGCGCGCGACCAATTGGCTGAAGCCGGTCGAGGCATCGAGCTTGATGCCGGCGATGGTCGGCACCGGGTAGCGCGCCAGCACCGCGCCGTCTTCCCTGATCAGCCCAAAGCTCGCGCTGGTGCGTTCGGCGAGTGGTGCGTAGAACCGTTCGAAGGCGGCGGGCGAGACCGAAATCTCGGTAATCCCGGAAAATGTTCCGGAACTGTCCGTCCGCCATTTGCTGACCGGAAAAATCAGTTTTCCCGTCGGCTGGATGCGCAGGACATCGCCGATGTGAAGGCTCGCATCGTTTGCCAACTGGCTCTTCAGCCAGGCCCATTCGGGTGCATTGGCGGCGGGCGGCAGCGGAAAGAACAGCGAGGAGACGATCGCGTCTCCTTCCGCGTTCAGGATCCAGACCGATCCGATATCGGGAAGCGCGCTGACGAACTGCTTGAGGCGCTCGCTCAGTTCGGCCGCGTTGGCGCGCAGCGTCCGCTCGGTGCGTCCGCGCGTGATCTGCTCGACGCTGTCGAAGGTCACGGTGATCGAGCGGAACACCCGCAGCGCGTGTTCGGCGGAAAGATCCAGCGCCTGCCTGATCTGGTCATCGGCGCGCTCGAAGGCGGCGCGGTAGTTCGCCCACGACGCATAGCCGAACAGCAGCAGCGGAAATATCACGCTCGCCGTCGAGCATCATCCGCAAGCTTCGAAGCGCGGCGGCACGGCGCGTTCGCATGCGGAACTCGGCTCCCTGCTGGATCGATTTTGCAGGATCGATAGCGCAGTTGCGCGCGTCTTCGCGCCAGTTCAGGCGAATGTTGCTCTCAGTGTCCGGCCGCGAGCGGCTGGTATTCCCCGGCTCGAACGAGCAGTCGGCGCCAGCCGCCGGCGTCTTTGTCCTTGATGCGCCTTGGGATCGAGCGTGCAGGAGAGTTTTGACAGGCTTTCGAAGATCGATCCGGCAGCGCCGTCGGAAGGAACGCCGGCCAATGCCAGGAGTGGCGAAGATCTCGTTGGCCTCGCGTCCCTTCACCGTGCGCTTGTTGCCCTTGAAGGTCAGCTCGCAGGAGCGCGCGGTGATGTCGACATTGGAGGGTCCGGCACACGATCTTGTCGGCGGTCAAGGTGATCTTGTTGGCGTAGTTGACATTGGTGTTGCCGGCGAAGAACGCCGCGATCACCTTCTTTTCGGCCGCCGGCAATGGCGACAGGGCGCCACCACGCCGGCCAGCGCCAGCGCGGTCGATCCCGACACGCGAGGCCGCCGATGCGGCGGTCATGCCGGCACAGCGACACGCGCGAGCGTGAGTGCAGCCAGTTTTGGAGGTTTCATGGTTCGCCTCCTCGATTTCCGGATGGGTTCGCGACGGGTCGCGCTCTGTGCGCAACACGGGACGACAATCCAGAATAGTGAAAATTATCACACACCAATCGCCCAAAGGCCGTGATGCGGTCCAGGTCGAGGACAATTGCGTCCGCGCGAGCCGGACTAAATTTTTGGTGAGTGCGATGCGGATGTGCCGCGGCCTAGTCGCGCGCTTCGCCGTGGAGCCCATCGACCATCGCCCGCACGATGGTCGCGATCTTCGCTGCGCAGCGCCTCGATCGGCACCGCGATCAGCTTCTGCTCGAGGCCGAGCAGCCACCATGCCGTGCACGGCGGAGAACAGGCTGCGCGCCGTCACGCCGAGTTCGGCCGGCGTGCGCGTTCGGAAACAGCGCGGCGAGCGGGCGGTAGATGTGGCGGAACAGATCCATCTGCTCGCCGACCGCCCATTCCGGAATCGGCTTGCCCGGCGCCATCCGGTGTTCGAACAGCGCGCGCCAGAGTTCGAGATTTTCGGCGGCGAAATCGCAATAGGCGACCGCGATGCGAACCAGCGTCTCGGCGAGGCGAGGCGGGCCCGTCGCTTTCGGCTGCGGTGAGCGCAGCGTCGAGCCGCGCAAGCGTGCGCGATCCCACCCGCAGGATCAGCTCGTCCATGTCCTCGACGAGATTATAGACCGCGCCGTTGGCGCAGCCGATGTCCCGCGCCAGTTCGCGCGTTTTCAGGCCGGCCAATCCGCCCGGCGGCGATGCCTCGTTCCGCCGCCAGGATCAGCGATTCCCGGAGTTTCGCTCGTCTTTCCAATGCTTTAGACATTTTTTACCAATTTCTTGAGCGATGCTCAAAATAATTCTTGAGCAACGCTCACGATGCTGCTATAACTAATTCATGAGCAATGCTCATAACACGGGAGCTGCCAATGTTCAAAACTGTTTTGACGCTCTTCCGGGGCAGCGTGGCTGCAGCGGGAGAAGAACTGGAAGACCGCTCGGCGCTCCTCATTCTCGACCAGCAGATGCGCGATGCGGCCGCGGCCGTCGAACGCTCCAAGCGCACGCTGGCGCTGGCGATCGCGCGGCGACCAGCAGGAGGGCCGCCGTCTCGACGCCACCAACGCCCGCATCGCCGATCTCGAAGTCCGCGCCACCGCGGCACTCGATGGCGGCCGGGAAGATCTCGCCCGCGAAGCGGCGCAGGCGATCGCCAACCTCGAGGCCGACCGCGACGCCGCGATGACCGCGCGGACGCTGTTTGCGTCCGAAATCACGCGGCATGAAGCGCCAGGTCGCCAGCGCCGAGGCGCGGATCACCGAGCTCGATCGCGGCCGCCGCATCGCCCGCGCGTCGGAAGCGGTTCGCGCCATGCGCCGCGGCGGCGTCGAAGCCGCGCGTCCTTACGAATCCACGCTGCCGGAAGCGGAGAACACGCTGAAGCGCCTGCGCGAACGGCAGATCGAAGCCCAGGCCGCCGACGAGGCCCTGATCGAACTCGACGCCGCCAGCGGACCGCTGGCGACCGCCGAAAAGCTCGCCGAACAGGGCTTTGGCCCACGACTGAAATCAACCGCGGACGACGTGCTCGCGCGGCTGAACGCCAAACGCACGCAAGCCTGCCTGAAACTCGAACCCTGATCAACTCAAACCCATCATCAACAGGAGATTATCATGAACCAGAACGTCCAACCCCACAGCGGTGCCTGGGTTACCTTCACCTACGTTTCGTTCTCCGCCTCGGCCTTCATGGTCGCCATCGGCGTCGTTCTTCCTGCCGCTCGATCTCTGGATCAAGGGCTATCTCGCGATGGGCATCGTGATGCTGGTCCAGTCCTGCGTCACCCTGACCAAGACCATGCGCGACATGCACGAGAGCGGCAAGCTGGTGAACCGCATCGAGGACGCCAAGGCCGAACGCGCTGCTGATGGAAGTTTCCAAGGCGGCGTGAGTGCGGACACAGGTCGTCATGCCCGGGCTTGTCCGGGCATCCACGCCTCGCTGGCGTGGCAGCCGAAACAAGGCGATGGATTGGCCGGCACAAGCCCGGTCTCGACGAAGACCGAGGAGCCTGAGATCAAGTGGCGAAGGCTAGTTCGACGAAGCGGGCGGCCGTGTCTCGCGCTGATAAGGGCCTGGCATTGTTCCTTGCGGCTCTTTTGATTTGCTCGGGCGGCGAGCCGGTATCGGCTTCGCACGGTGTCGTTCAAGCCCTTTGACTGTTCTACCGTCACATTTCCGGTAACTGCCGTCACTGGGAGCGGTCGACGGCTGTCTCGCAAAGACCTTGCCACTCTACCTGACGGGCGCCCTTGACCGCGATCGCTGGTGCGACGACCACCGTCGGTCTGCTTCATATTCGGGCAGGGGATGCTGTTTCGCAGTGGATCTTGATGCCGTCGCAATGGATGCCAGCAATACGTAACTGAACGAAGTGGCTAC
>ERZ1370068.1997-contig-11960_pt1 | contig 46364 bp, 83 predicted proteins | sample MGYA00561227_ERZ1370068 | MGnify/ENA primary metagenome ERZ1370068 (study PRJEB38410, sample SAMEA6850437) | metagenome | study: Metagenomic assessment of the ecological functions of the soil: analysis of the soil microbiota associated with the... | reverse complement strand
CCAGTTTCCTCTTCGAAAGCGAAAGATTTTAAGCAAGTGGGATCAGCTGCCGCCATTTATGGAACCCAGGGTGTTTTTCAAATCAGAACGGATTCAACGACCGGCAGCAGGGCTTGGCGCGCGGCTCAATTTGTTGTGCCGCTGTCGCAGCGTCTCATCGCAGGCACGCTCGAGCCGTATCGCGTCGGCCCACAGGGTGCCAGGGGGCGTCCGGAGTCCGCCAAACGGACCATAGGAGCGGCCGCTATTGTGCACTCGCCAGAAATCTTCGATATCCGCGCAGTGCTTCGTCGGTGATCCTGCCCGCGGGCGAGCCCAAACCTATCGCCGTGGCCGCCCAGAGTTGGAACCGAAAGTCTCGTTGCTGGTAATCGGCGGCTTGCGCCAGCGACCCGAGAGACGAAGAGTTTCGTCCCGGCAGGCGCCGAAACGAACTCGCCGGCCAGATATTGGATGTCGTAGCGCCCGACTGCGATGGAGCTTGCGCAGTCCCTTAGCGACGACCTTAAAGACGCAATGCATCTCGACAAAGGTGTCTTCTCGCGGCGATTCGAATCCAAATCCGTCCATGCTGGCGCTAACCGTTCCCGGCAAGCCACCGTCCTTCCGCCAGCGGAACAAAGTCTTTGCGCAGAGCGCAGCAAATTGAAGCGATCTTGATTGCAGCGGTGGCGCTGGAAGGATGGGCTAAACCGTGTCCCACGGATTGATGATGTCCGCATAGCGCGCCGACCGAGCCGTGTGCCGGCTTCGAATTCGTAGGCTTCCGCTGCGCGGCATCAAATCTCCGAGACACCCTGAAGCAAGCCGCCTCCGCCAGGGGGATCGCTAATCCGCGGCCCTCTCGACGGCGACAAAGACAGACGTCGTCAAAGTCGAAATCCGATCGCGACGAGAAAGTCAGCACCTCCTTCAAGATCGCCGCGAAAAAGCTGGTCGGCGGGAAGACTCCGCGTGGCGCTGGAATCGCGGCAGCCAGGCCCTCTTTGCCAAATTCTTCCTCCGGGGAATAAAACCCTCAAAGATCCCGTCCGTGTAAGACCGCGACGCAGGTCGCCGCTCTCTTCGAAAGGAGCCTCCGCGACGTGGGAAATGTCGCCGAATCGAAAATTCCCAAGGCCGGGCCGCACTCTTTCCGATCCGTGCTCAATGGCTCTACCGCACCGGTCCGGACGACAAACCCGGAACGGGCCCGGGATGCCCAGCGCGTTGGCAAAAGTCACCTCCTTGGCGCTGGTGTCCGCGGATCAAGTAGAAGGCGCGGTCGCCATCAAAAAGCGGCGCTCCTGACGCGCTCCAGAACCGCGCGCAAGCGAGTAGATTGAGAGCCTCTGCAAAAACGGCCGGCTCGGCGCATCATCGGTCGAAGTTCGCCAAGCAAGGCGCGGATAGCCCGCGGTGATCAACGCCGCGCGCAATCCGTGCCCCATGCGCACATCGCAGACGAAGAATTCCCCGCCCGCGTCTTTGAGAGCGCGCAGATAGCGCCCGAAAAAGTCCCCGCCGACGGCGCGGCCGCCGGCAGATAGTAATGAGCGGCTGGACAGGGCGTTCTGCCCCGGAAACGCCGAATCCTGCAAAGGTCGGATATTCGCGAGGAAGAAGAGCTCCCTGAATTTCGCGGGCCAATTGAAGGTTAGTCGGCCTGCAGGACGGCGTTCTTGGCTTCCACTCCGGCAGTCGTCGCGGCGAGCCGGTTTCGCTCTTCCGCCAGCGCGTCCTGATTTCCTTCATCGCGGTGAAATCTCTTGTTGATTCCACAAATTCCGGTGACCTCCCCGCGGAATCGTGGAAGAGCCATTCGTCGAATAGTCCCAGGTAATTCTCCCGTCGGGGTGCACCAAACCGCCGGACCTCTGCCGACCATTGGCTCGCGTTTCCACATGATCGGCGCGCTCATCCATGGCGGCCTGCTGCGCCGCGCTTCTCTGAGCGACCAAAAATCGAAAATCGCTCTTGCCGACGACTCCTCTCGGGTCCTGCACGCCGCTGATATTCGGCGACCGCCCGGCTCGCCCGCAGAGACCGCCCCTGGCGGTCCTTGAAGTAAACTCCGGTCCGGCATAGTCTCGAGTAGCGGAAATCGAGAAAGCTCTTCGGGGCGCGAGCCGGGCTCTGGATTGGGGGAAGCGGTCGATGACATAGGGAAGGGCGGGCCAAACCCAGGTGCTCCTGTCCGGAATTTCGCCTGAAAGTTTGTTGGTCAGCGGCGGCGCTCGGCCGGCGGTTTTGATTGCCCCCGCGGGCGGGTCGTGGAGAATCAGCTCATGGCCACTGAGTATTCTGTCGTTTGCCGGATGGGAAAAGAACCCGCCGGTTTTCCAACCGTTTGGTGGAGGCCATCACCGCGCTCGGAGGCGGGACCTCCGAATCTCATTTCGTTCAAGCCGCTCGAGGGCCGGAGCGCCCTCAAGTTGGTTAGCGAGGAAGCGGGCAAGTCGGAAGAAGGGGAGTGGAAAATTCGCGGCGGCCACCGGCTGTGGACCGCCCCCGGAAGATTTCGGGCAGGCAAACTTCGCTCTGCTATGCGCTGGATACAACTCAACGGTCGAGCATGAGATCGTGGATGAGTTCACCGCCAGGGTCTCCAACGTGATTCAACGACCGCTCGAGACTGCGTCGGGAAATGATCGTGAAATTGGGACAGACGACTCCGGAAAATGACCAGTGCAGCATCGAATCGCTCACGAAGGGGGCGGTCCTCTCGAGGTCGCGCCGTGGGTCTCGACCGCGATGGCGGCAGGCGGCTTCGCTGTCCTCCCTCAGCCGGCACTGGGAACGCACCCGGAGTGCGATCCGTTCGCCCAACCGCGCCATCGTCGCATGGCCGTTCACCGATCTCTCGGACGAAAGGTTTTACCTGGGCCGAAGCCTGATCTCATTGCGCCAGACGGACCGTCCCCCAGCCCAAAATCGTGCCTGCGCCACCCTGGCGCGGCGGGCCGGCTAGGCGTTCTGGGGACCATTTGTTTTTAAAGAGCGTGCCGTTCATCGATGGTGAGAATTACCCCGATTGCCTTCGGGTCCAACTTTGAGACCTTTACGAACGCCGCGTTCCTTGAACTCGTGAGACTCTCGGGCCAATGGTAAGCGGCTGTCCGAAGGAGAGGCGCTCGCCACGCACACCGAATCGTGGGTCGTCTTTTTCGAACGTCAGCCTTCCGGAGGTGAAGGACGACCGGCGTTCCTGGCAAGCCTTCGAGCCTTACCACGGCCTGCAATTCTGCTGCGGGACTCTGAAAATCGCCATCCTCGGCTCTCGACGCGCCGCTTGTCGGCGCCCAGCAGGCGTCCCAGTCGCGACGGAAAGAGCAACCCCCGCCGCGCTGCGCATGGTTTGATTCCGGTAAAGAATGATCTGTCTGGCGGAAGAGCTGCGCGCAACGCACCAGGGGACCGCTGTCCGGGCATCTGCGTGAAAGCGGCCGAGGAGCACGACCAGAGTGCCGCAATGATCCGGGAGCCAGGCAAGGATCCGTCCAGCCATGGTCTGGTCCCACGCTCGCTGGCTTCGAAATAGTGATGCAGCCCTCCGCGTTTGATGTCCGGCCATCGCTGCCCGGAAATTGCTCGAAAGCTCCGCGCGGCTCGGGGGTAGTTCGGGACGATTTGTTTCTCTTCGGCGGTGAGCGGCTGATTGCGGGAAAGCTTGTGAGTTATCGTGTCCGGCGCATTCAGACCGATGATTGGAACCCCATTTCTCCGACACCAGGAGATGATGTGCTCGTAGGCCGGTGAGGTCCTTCCCCATCCGCGGTCAAAGGCGGTGCGGTTCACAAACTCCTCCAACGGATTTTCTTCCGAGATAGTCGTCGAGAGCAGCTTGCTGCGTGACGTCGATCATTTCCATGCCCACGGTAAGGGGTTGTTTCCGCCGGTGAAGCGCACGGATAATCTGCTCCTGCAACCGATGGTGCGAGGCCTCGTCGTGCTTCTCCGCGATGAAGATGATCCGGGCGCGCCTGAGCCGGTCCGCCAGCGCAGCCTGCGTGTCGGGCAAGGCCGCGTCGCGATGCCAGGCGCATCCCGCGAAGCCCAGCAAACCGCTTAGGACAGGCGCGCAAAAAAGACGACGCATGGCCCTTACCCGTCGGCGCCGCGGCCTATCAAACGAAGACGACACGGCCGCTCTTTGCGCGAGTATGCCGGAACTCATGGGATTTTCGCCCGCCTATCCATAATAGGCCGAAGGTCCGGCGACATCCCGCCAACACGAAGAGTCCGTTCAATTTGGTCCGATTCCTGCATTTCCGGCCCTAGGGGACTATTTGCCCCGGCCTTCAACGCTGCCGTCGGCAACCCATCGCTGAGAAGAATACGGTGCGCGCGGCGACGCAGCGATACGCGGGCCCGGAGCGAGTATCCCGGCGAGGTTTAGGGATCTCGCGCCACTGATCGCCGTGAGCCGCCTAGTGACCCCAGAGGGTCTCCTGATCCGGCTGCCCTTCGGATATTGCGCATTAATCCGATCGCCTGGGTGCGCGAATTGCTCGCCGCTGACGCCGCTCACGAAGTAGCCGCCCTCGAATCTCGCCCCGGGCTTCGAGCCGCCTGTAGACCCGCAGAAGTTCGAGCCACTGATACTTTGGAGAGATTCTTTCGATGATCCGTCGAAAGACGACGCCGTATCTGCGGAAGAAGCACGCGCGCATGAAGCCTCGACCGACTCTTCGTGCCCGGCGTTGGCAGTCCGGCGCACCGGTGCGCAGCAGAGACCACCTTCCGGCAAATTCGACGCTCGTGACGGGACGCCCGACTGCGCCTGCGTCGTCCGAAGAAGCGAACCGTTTTCGCTTTTCTTCCGGAATAAGCAGCGCGCGCAAGCCCTTCGAAGCTGTCTGCCGTGGTTCGTCCATAGCGCAGTAAGCTCTGCCAGCGCATGCTCGACCCGCGAGGGCAGCAAGGCGGTCCGCCTGACGATTTCGTCCGAAGAACAGTGCGCCGCCGCGATTTGAGCGCTTCCGAAAACGCTGCGTCGCGTCCGGGGAGATCTCCGGGTCGGAGCTGCTCGGCGGAAAGCGTGAGCCAGTGGGCGAGGTTCTCTCGCGCGAAGACGGAGATTGGGCTCGATCGCACCGGTGTCGCGAGGCGGCCGTTGGCGGTTCGCGGCGATGTCAGGCGGCCCCAGCCAATCCTGCCCGGTGAAGCAGAGCTGATCGAGCCAGACGGCTGTATAGTCCTTCACGCGCAAGGCGAGCACTTCGGGCTCCCAGGCGCGCAGCCGGCAGCTCGTAGCCATCGAGCAGATTCCAGCACGGCTTTCACACCCTCCGGTGCCTTCGGCGCGGTGCTCTCGTCTGCTCGCTGCCACGCCAGCAGGAAGCCGTTGAAAGTCAGCGAGCGAGACCGGTTGATTTCCGCACCGCAGGCGATGGATCGGTCAGCCGATGAATTCGAGCGCAGCAGGCGCCGGTCGCACCATTCGGTCTCCGGCACGCTCCGGAATGAAACTTTCCTCGCAGGATGAAACCCTCTGCTTCAAGGCGAGCAGGGCGGCCGTCGATTTCGGAGCGACGGTAAGCCACAAAGATCGGCCGAGTGCTCGCCGCGGTGACCGGGCCGCGCTTCGATGCCGGCCCCGCAGCGAGTTCTCTGCACAGCCTGCCGCGCGCTCCCATGGCACCGCCGTCGTCGAAGGCCGGGCACTGGCGAGCAGCGCACTGCGGCACCGTAGACCGCCCGCAGCATGGGCAGCTTCGTTCCGCCGCCGCCCAGAAGGCGATCGGTGAGCCTGGCGGCGCGACCTTCCCTCACCAGCAGGTCCAGCCACTCCGTCGAGCCGCCCGTGGTCCTTCGAATCTCCATCTTCCGTCATGGCAGCTCAGCGAGCAGAAGAGCTTCGTGAAGCTCATCGGCATTCAAGTCGCGCCGCGGCCATGCCTTCTGTCGCGACCTTTCGATGGCCGCTGCATCGAGAATTCCCAGACCGGCCTGATCCCGGTTCGCTGCGCGCCTGAGGTAGACCGCCTGCGTCCGGCGCTCCTCCAGCGGCGCGTCGTCCAGAAAGGCGTAAGGCTTGGCGTTGAGGATCTCGTGCGCCAGGGGCGACGGTTCGGGCAAGATCGCGCGCTGATGCACTGCACGGAACCCGTCCTCGATCCGCCTGAGGACGCCTCACCAAGCCCTCGAGGTCCATCGCCTCCGTGCAGGCAATCCTCGATCGTCTGGCTGCACCAGCGGATGATCGGGCACCACGCGGTCGCCGGCGATGTTCTCCAGGCAGGCGAGTTGGTCCGGAAAGACCGCCGCCAGCAAGTTTTCCAGACTCCATCCGCTGGAGCGGTGCCGGAATCTTGCGTCCGCCGCGCTGCGCGCGGCAAAGCGAGCGCGCCGGGCCGCGTTCCACCGCCACCGGATCGGAAACATCGGAGCGTCCAGGAGCGCCTGAACCGAGCAGTCGCGCACGGAATCGCTGTTCAAGTAGTGGAAGACGTCATCGAGCGGAAACGAATGCTGCGTGCCCAGCGAAAGCGACGATCGCGTCGTCGGTCGCGGCCGCCTGCAATTCGAAATTGAACGAGCGGCAGAACCGCTTGCGCAGCGCCAGGCCCCACGCCCGATTCACCCTGATCGCCGAACGGCGAATGCACCACCAGCTGCATGCCTCCGGACTCGTCGAAAAAGCGCTCCAGCACGAGCTTTCGTTGCGAAGGGATGATGCCCAGGGCGCGGTGAATCGCGGCGAAGTAGTCCGCGAGCTGCCGCGCGCCGGCGTCGCGTCAGGCCGTTTTCCGCACTCAAGCCACGAGGAAGGTTTCCTCGGGCTGACGTCCCGTTTCGCTGCCGAGCGTTTCTTCGATTTTGTTCTCCACCTCGAAGCGCAAGCCGCGAGACCGCTTGCGAAAGCTCGTTCGTGCGGCCGGGCGCTTCGCCCAGCCAGAAAGGGAATTCCCGGCGGCTGTCCGTGAGCATCCTCCACGCGCACCGCGCCAGAGTTGACGCGAAGGATTCGCCACGACGCATTGCCGAGCTGGAAAATATCGCCGGCCATGCTTTCGACGGCGAAGTCTTCGTTCACCGTGCCGATGAACGGTTTCGCTCGGCTCCAAGCAGCACGCGATAGTCCGAATTGTCGGCGATGGCGCCGCCGGAAGTCAGCGCCACGAGGCGCGCTCCGCGCCGGCCGCGCACGCGTTGGTTCACGGCGTCATGATGAATCAACGCGCCGCGCCGTCCGCGCTTGGTGCTGAAGCCCTCCGCCAGCATGCGCAGGACATCGTCGAACTCCTCTCGTGTCAGCTCGCGATAGGGATAGGCCGAGCGCATGAGCTCGAAGAGCGTCCTGCTCGTCCCAATCCTCGCAGGCGGCGCAGGCGACCATCTGCTGGGCGAGCACGTCCAGCGGCTTTTGCGGCATCACGCAGGGTATCGAGTTCTCCGTTGCGGACGCCGCGCAGCATGGCGATCACTTCGACCAACTCATCCCGGCTCAACGGGAAGAGGCGTCCCTTCGGCAGACCGCCGCGCCGGTGCTCCGCGCGTCCGACCCGCTGCAGAAACGTCGCGAGGGAATGCGTCGGCCCCAGCTGGCAAACAAGATCGACGGAACCGATGTCGATGCCGAGTTCGAGCGACGCGGTGGCCACCAGAGCGCTTGAGCTCGCCGCGTTTCAAGCGGTTCTCCGCCTCCAGCCTGCAGCTTGGCTGACAGGCTGCCGTGGTGCGACATGACCTTGTCCTTGCCCAGCCGGTTGCCCAGGTGATGCGCTACGCGCTCGGCCAAGCGCTCGTGTTCACGAAGACCAGCGTCGTCTCGTGAGCGTCGATCAGCTCCGCCAGCCGGCCATAAACTTCCTCCCAGACCTCGTTCGACATCACGGCTTCCAGCGGCGAGCCGGGCAGCTCGATCGCCAGATCCAGTTGCCGCCGGTAACCGCAGTCGACGATCGCGCACTGCGCTCTGCCGTCCGTCTCGGGCGTTCCGGTGAGAAACCGCGCCACCTCCTCGATCGGCTTTTGCGTTGCCGACAAGACCGATGCGCTGCAAGGGATGCTTCACGAGCGCGGCCAGCCGCCTCGATGCTCGAGGCTCAGATGCGAGCCGCGCCGGTTGCCGACGACGGCATGAATTTCATCCACGATCAGCGTCCGAACGGGTGCCAGCAGCCTTCGCCCGGACTCCGAGGTCAGCAGCAGATAGAACGACTCCGGCGTCGTCACCAAAATGTGCGGCGGCTTGCGGATGATCGACTGTCGCTTCGCCGCCGGTGTATCGCCGGTCCGCACTTCTGCGCGGATATCCACATCGCGGCCTTCGGCTGCAGCAACGCTTCGCGGATAGCCGCCAGCGGTTGCTCTCTGAGGTTCTTGTGAATGTCGTTGCTGAGCGCCTTGAGGGGGGACACATAGAGGATCTGCGTCTCATCCCGGCAAGCTCGCCCGCGAGGCCTTCGCCGAACAACCGGATCAAGCGACGCCAGGAAGGCGGCCAGAGTCTTGCCTGAACCCGTGGGCGCGGCGATAAGCGCGTGCGCGCCGGACTGAATGGCCGGCCAACCGCGCTCGCTGCGGTTCGCTTGGGCGTTCCGAACTCGCGCTCGGAACCACTGCGCTGATCTGCTGGATGGAATGCGAACGTTCTGCATCGGGCTTGGCCTCAATCTGCGCGCATTTCCCGCGACGCCAGAGCCTCAGGGAGACCGTTGAAAACCCCGCATGTCACGCGCGAGCTCTTTGGGGCAGATATCGGTGGAGGGACGAAGGAGCATCCCAGTTGAGGGGCTGTGACTGGAGGAGCGACGCCGAGAGATGCCCCAAGAGTTCGCGCCCTCCGGGTTGCGCCAATTTTCGGCCCTCGCGGCGTCGCCAAGCTTTCCGTAGCGCCACGGCTTGCGGGAACGGGGACCCCGCACCCATCAAGCCTGCGCTGGCTCCTTGCGATCTTCCGCAAAATTGACTGCAACGTGGCATAGGCGGGTTTCTCAACAGTTCCTAGCGGGAATGCTCGAAAGATGAATCCATTCTGCTTGCGGATCACGCGATAGCTGCCGCCCTGATCTTCGTTGCGAAGTTTGCGATTATCGACCGGTTCGCGCAACTGGGACCGGAGCTTCGATCGTTGGCGACCTGAACCGGAGGAGGGTAGCTCCTCGGGTGCCGTCGGCACGTCCGGTGGACAGGCCCGCCAAGGCGCCACCGTGGTCGGCTGCAATAGCTGGTGCGGGATCATCACATCTGGAAGCCGCGCCTGATACATGGTTCCTGCGAGCCTGCACTCGGGAGTAGCCACCATCCCGGAGGTGCGACAGAGTTCGAACGGTCAAAAGATTTCCCGGAATCGCGAAATTCTGCGGCACGTATTTCCACGCTGAGGCATTCTGGATAAAATCGACCCAGATCGGCAGCGCCAGCTTGCTCGCCGTAGCCGCGGTCGGCAAGTCCGCTGAGGACGATCCATTCCAACCCAGACTCCGCAGGTCAAGCGAGTCGTATAACCGACAAACCACGCATCCCGATAGTCGTCGGTGGTTCCCGTCTTCCCGCGGCCGGAACGCTTCGAGGCCGAGTGACGCGCGCGGCAGCCGCGGTGCCTTTCCGGATGACGTCACGAAGCAGTTCGTTCATTACGTAAGTCCACCGCAGGAGTGATGCAGCGGAGCTCGGCGCGCGTCGCCTTGTAGATCGTCCGGCCAAACCGGTCTCTCGATGGACTCGATGATGTCGGGTTGCTTCCGGACGCCATTGTTGGGAAACATCGTATACGCTGCCGTAAGATCCTTCAGGGTCGTCTCGAACGCCGCCGAGATAAATGGCTGGAATGTTCGGGACGTTCTCGAGGCCCGCACTGAGGGCAAGCGCTCTTACCGCCGCTCGCGTGGCATACTCGCCGACGCGAACGGTCATGGTGTTCCGCGAACGGATCAGACCGAGGGCTGCGGGTTGCAATCCCTGGTTCTGTCCATCGGAATTCTCCGGGGACCAGTCAGTGACTCAGACCGGCAATGTCGCCTTCCCGGATCGGGGCGTCATCGACCGAGCGTTCCCGGCGTCATTCCCCGAGCGAATGCTGCCGGCGTAGACAAACGGCTTGAATGTGGAGCCGATCTGCCGCTTGGCGAGCAAGGCGCGGTTAAAGGGACTCTCCTTGAAATCGCGTCCTCCAACAATCGCTCGGATCCCGCCGGTTTCGTTGTCGATGGCCACCAGGGCTCCCTGGACGTAGCGGCGACGCTGGCCTCTGGCCAGGTCGGCCTCGAGCGGGAGGCTTCGGGGCTGCGAATCTCGTTTGGGTGAGTCCAGCTTTCAGATTCCAGGGCGGCGAGCTTCGTCTTCCACGGCGTCCTCCGCGATCATCTGAAGGCGGCGGTCGATGGTGGTGTAGATTTTCAGACCGCCTCGATCGATGATCTCCTTGGGGAGAAGAATCGGTCAGGTCGCGCATCACGGCGTCCATTGCGTAATTCTCCTGCGGGGCGCGGAAGCAGACGCTTGCCGAGCGGCAACGGCTCTCCAAGCGCCTTCTTGGCCTCGGTCGGAGTAATCATTTTCAGCTCCTCCATGCGCATCAGAACCTGGTCGCGCTGAGCGAGGGCGGTTGTGGGTATCTTCGAGCGGACTCAGCCGGTTTGGGCTGCGGATCAGGCCGGCGAGGATGGCTGCCTCGGAGAGCGTAAGATCGCTCGCCGATTTTCCAAAACATGCGCGTGAGGCGGTTTCGACTCCATAGAGCCCGGAGCCGTAGTAGATTCGATTGGCGTAGGCTTCGAGAATCCTATCCTTGCCAAGATTGCTCTCGATGCGAAGGGCCAGCAGCGCTTCCAGCAACTTTCCTTCGCCAACGGTCGTCGCCAAGCGGAAACGTGTTCCTGGCGAGCTGCTGCGTGATGGTGCTGGCCCCTTCCTTAACGTCCCCGGCGTTCAGATTGCGAATCGCGGCGCGAGCGATTCCCTTGAAAATCCACGCCCGGTGCTGGTAGAATCGCGAATCCTCTCTGGCCAGCAGGGCCTTGATGAAAATCGGGGAGATCTGCGAGAGCGGCACCACGTAGCGCGCCTCTCCCGCCAGCCGGCTGTAGCGCATGCCCGCATAATCGAAGACTTCGGAAATCGCCGGAATCTTGTCGAGTTCGGCGAGATCGAACGCGTCGGCAATCCGCTTGTAGTCACGATACTTCGGATACGCGAAAATCAACAGCCCGGCCGCCAGCGCGAGGCCAGCACCGATCGCCAAGCCCAGTAGCAGCCGCTTAGCCCAGCGCACCATGCCCGCCAGCGCCTCCAAGGTTACCGATTCGCGCAGGTGCCCGACGAGAGCATTCTATGAAGTATTACACGCATAACTCCTTCTGCCAATCGCGGCTTCCACCGAACGGGGACATCCGCCCCGCCCGGTCTGTTGCGAAGCCAAGAGCGTATGAATGAACTGCTACTCAAGGGAAACTGGAATGTCATCAAAGGCAAACTGAAACAAGCCTACGGGGATCTCACGGACGACGACCTCGCTTATACCGAGGGCGGGGAAGACCAGCTCCTCGGTCGCCTTCAAAAGAAACTCGGAAAACACAAGGAGGAAATTCAACGCGCGATCAGAGACGCCAGCGTGTAGTCTCTTCCGGCGGAGGACCGCTTGAGCAGGCGAGGAGGGTTTGTTCCCGCGGCCTCTGTCCGCGCAGTCCGCCCGACGCAGACTGATCGATAATCCCACTTGTCATCGCCTGTCCGATTTGTAGCCTTGCCGGCTTCAGATCATGACGTTGGCAAATCTTTTATCGGCCGAGCAGATCACTGCCGGACATGAAGACGACGGCTCGTTGGGAGGCGATAGGGGAATTGGTGGAGGTGCTCGTCAGAGCCGGCAAGATCCGCGAACAAGAGCGCGACCTCGTGCTGGAATCGATCAAGCAGCGCGAGCAGACGATGAGCACGGGGATCGGCTTCGGAATCGCTATCCCGCATGCCTCATCGGACATCGTCGAGGAAGTCGTCGCGGCCTTTGGACGCTCCACCGTCGGCATCGAGTTTGACTCGCTGGACGGACAGCCCGTCTTCTTCATTGTGCTCTTCGTCGTTCCAAAGGATCAGTTTCAGACGCACCTTCGAACGCTTGGCCGCGATCGCCAAATTTCTGAACGACAAAGCGGTGCGGGATGAACTGGAGCAAGGCGCAGAGACGCCGATCAGATACTTCGAGTTTTCGAGAGCCGGTCGCCGCGCAGCTGATGGCGACTCCGCGCGAGCTCCTCGCCGAACGGCTCAAACTGGCTCTGGCGTCAAAACCTGCTCGGGTACGGTTCCCGAGGTTGTTCCAGCCACCGATTCGCGTTTTGGCGACTACCAGAGCAACATCGCGATGGTGCTGGCCAAGAGAGACTGAAGACTTCGCCGCGGCGCCTCGCGGAAGAGATCTCCACAGAGATCGGACGTCCGCGACATTGCGGAACTGCCGGACCGTGGCGGAGCCGGGATTCATCAATTTCCGGCTGACCGACAGCTTCCTCGCGCGCGAAGCTGCCGCGATTCGCGGGAGATGAAAGGCTCGGCGTCGGCACCGCCCGCTACAAGGAACGGATCATCATCGATTTCAGTTCGCCGAACGTGGCCAAGCCGATGCACGTCGGCCACATTCGCAGCACGATCCTCGGAGATTGTCTGGCTCGGACCGCCCGCTTTCTGGGTCACGAGGTGATCACGGACAACCACCTCGGCGACTGGGGCACCCAGTTCGGCAAGCTGATTTACGGCTGGAAGCATTTTCTCGACGAGGCCGCCCTCGAGAAGAACGCCATCAGCGGAGCTCGTGCGGCTCTATCGCGAAGGTCAACGAGTTGGAGGAGACGACGACGAATGACGTCCGGACGGGCGGTGCGAGAAGAGCTTGGTGAAACTGCAGCAGGGCGACCGTGAAAACAGGGGAGATCTGGCTGCGCGCCGTCGAGCTATCCTGGCGCGAGTTCCAGAAGCTCTACGATCTGCTGGGCATACGCTTTGACCAGCGGCTCGGCGAGAGCTTCTACAACGACGCCTTGGGTCCGCTTTGCGAACAGGCTGGCTTCGGAGGGAGTCGCCGAGATGAGCGACGGAGCGCTCTGCATCTTTTTCCGCGACATTCCTGCACTCGAGGACAAACCGGTCATCATTCGCAAAAGCGACGGCGGGTTTCTCTACGCCACGACCGACCTGGCCACCATCGAATACCGGGTCAAGAGATGGAATCCTTCCGCGATCTGGTATGTGGTCGGCGCTCCCGCAGGCGCTTCACTTCCAGCAGATGTTCGCCGCGGCCCGTCGAATGGGCGCTGACGGCAGATCTCCAGCATGTCGCGTTCGGCAGCATCCTCGGCGAGGACCGAAAGATCATGCGCACGCGCGCCGGCGAAACCATCGGTCTTGCCGAACTCCTGGAGGAAGCGATCGGGCGCGCGAGGGCCATCGTCGCGGAAAAGAACCCTTCGCTGGAATCGCGGACGGCGGAGGAGATCGCGCTCGGCGATCGGCCTCGGCGCGATCAAATACGCCGAACTTTCCCAACATCGGATGACCGATTACGTCTTCTCCTGGAACAAGACTGCTTTCGTTTCAGGGAAACACGGCGCCTTATCTCCAAAATGCCTACGTGCGAATTCGCGCGATCTTCCGCAAGCTGGAACGATGAGTTCCACGCGCCGGAGGTGCTGACTGTTGACGCCGCTGAGGAACGCGCACTGGCAGTCAAATTCCTTCAGTTCGGCGAGGTTGTCCCGCTGGTGCTTGAGGATTTTCGCCCGAATCTTCTGGCGAACTACCTCTTACGATCTGGCAATCGCCTTTCATGCCTTCTATGAAACTTGCCCGGTCCTGAAAGCAGGCGATCGTCGAAGTCCGGGATTCAAGACTTGTGCTCTGCGATGTCGCAGGTCGTATCCTCGCCACGGGACTCGGGTTGATGGGGATCGACTGTCCGGAGACGGATGTGAGCCAGCGAGTCAGAGTCGTGAGGCGCACAAATCTCTCGCATCTCAGCAGTAGCTTTGGTGTAGCGGATCGGTTAGCATCCCATGGCTGAATTCACACTCGGCGGATCTGGAAATCAAGGCTCTTGGCGAGCGAACTATCGACTCTCCTCTCGATGCCTACTTCAGAGAGGTCGGGAAAAAACACACGCCTTCTACGGAGACGACTCGCGCGTCCTTTTGGATCACAATCTGGCGACCATTCGAAACACATTCGAGAATGGAGAGGAGCCGCTTTGCTTCGAGGCGGCCGGCCCTCGCACGAAGATTTCTTTGAGCCCAAAGAGACGATTTGCGCCATCGTTACCTGCGGAGGACTCTGCCCCGGGCTTAACGACGTCATTCGTTCCGTCGTCATGCAGGCCTACTATCGCTACGGAGTTCCTCGCACCCTTGGCATCCCGTATGGTTTTGAAGGCTTGATTGCGGACTACGGGCACAGGCTCATCAATCTGACGCCAACCTATGTCACGAATATTCATCGTTTTGGCGGCACCACTCTCTGGCACCTCGCGCGGGCCTGCAGGACATCAGGCGCATGGTGGAACAGTTGATCGAGTGGAAGGTCAACATTCTGTTCGTCGTCGGAGGCGATGGCACGCAGCGTGGCGGACGCGACCTCGGGAGGAGGCTCTGCGGCGCGGTCACAAGCTGGCGGTGGTCGGGATCCCGAAAACGATCGACAACGACATGGCCTACATGGACAAGAGTTTCGGCTACGAGACGGCCTGTGCCGCCGCCGTGGAGGCGATCGCCGCGGCACATACCGAGGCGCGAAGCGCGCGGAATGGAGTGGGCCTCGTCAAGTTAATGGGGCGGCATTCCGGATTTATCGCTTGTTCCGCGGCGATCTCCAGCGGGGAGGCCAATTCCGTGCTTATTCCGGAAGTGCCTTTCGTCGCTCGAGAGGAGATCACGGGTTTCTCGAGCAACTCAGGCAGCGAATCATAAAACGTGGTCACGCGCTGGTCATCGCTGCCGAAGGCGCGGGCAGGCACCTGGTCGAAGCCTCGGGCACGGATGCTTCGGGAAACAAGCGGCTCGGCGATATCGGCGTCTTTCTCAAAGGCAAGATCGAAGATTATTTTCGCCAGTGCAGGACGGAACTCGACGCTCAAATACATCGATCCTAGCTATATGATTCGCAGCGTGCCTGCTTCGCCGCAGGATCGCACTTACTGCATGAGGCTTGGTCAGGCTGCAGTTCATGCCGGCATGGCGGGCAAGACCGCCTTGGTTGTCGCCAGATGGCACAACAGCTACGTTCACCTTCCGGTCGGCGTCGCGACCTCCAGCGCGGACGAACGGTTGACCCCGGCGGTGATCTTTGGCTGTCGGTTCTCGAGTCGACGGGCCAGCCGCCGCGCTTTTATTGAACCCAAAGCCCGGCCTCACCGGACTCTGCGGCCTATAGCCAACCACGGGCTCCGCGGCCTAGTCAACCTCTTCCCGGCGAGGCATGGCACCTTGCGCGCCGGCACCGGGTGATCGCGATCCCCGCAGCCCGCACGGCCCGCGCCACCGCCTTCCGGCATCGTCAGGCCCTCCGCAATGCCCAGTCGCGAGCCAGCCGGTAAAGCAATCTCCGGCGCCCACGGTATCGACTGGTCTTGACCTTCGGAGCTGGAAAACGGCGACGTCCCTGGGCGCTGACCAGGCATGGCGCCTCTCGCTCCGAGGGTGATGACCACATTGCGGCAGCCCGCATCCAGCAGTTTTCGTCCGCGCGTTCCGGATCGCGTTCGCCGGTCAGGATGGCCGCCTCGTGCTCATTGGGGGTCAAAGTGTGCACCAGACGAAGCAGGCTTCTCGGCAGCGACGCATGCGGGAGCCGGGTTGAGAAGAAACGGCTTTTCGGTCTCGCGTGCGATCTTGGCTGCTTCTTTCACCGCTCCCAGCGGAACCTCCAGCTGCGCGACGACGATCGTCGCTTTTGGCGAATTCGGATCGGGCGGCCTGAACGGTTTCTGCGGAGACAGCAGATCGTTGGCCGACTGCGCGACGGCGATCACGTTTTCCGGGTTCCGCCCGCCGAGCAGAATCAGCGCGACGCCGCTCGAAATATTCTTGTGCGCCTTGAAATGCCGAATGTCGATGTTTTCGCGCTGTCAGCCCGGCAGCAGCCGCAGCCCCGAAATCGTCCTCTCCCGCGCACCGACAAAGACCACGCGGCTGCCGGCGCGGATGCCGCCACCGCCTGGTTCGCTCCCTTGCCTCCGGCGGATCGCTGAAACGTGCCTCCGAGCAGGGTTTCTCCGGGAGCTGGAAGCCGCTTGCAGACAATCACCAGGTCGGTGTTTGAGCTGCCCAAAGAGGAGAATTCTTGGCGCTGGTATCGCGTCGCATATCGGCCGGGCTCCTACGATTTTTCCCGGCATCCAAAACGCCGCGAACCTCCTGGCCGATCTGGTCGAAGAGCGACGCGTCGTTCTTCAAGACCTCCTTGGCTGCGTCGCGGCCCTGAGCGATCTGGGTCCCCTTGTAGCTAAGCCAGGATCCCCGCTTTCTCGAGGATGCCCTTTTCGAGAGCAAGGTCGAGCAACGAGCCGGCGCTGGAGATTCCTTCGTTGCACATGATGTCGAACTCGGCCTCGGTGAACGGCGGCGCGACCTTGTTCTTGACAATCTTGACCTTGGTCCGGCTGCCTGTGACCGTGCCGTCGCTGTTCTTGATCGCGCCAATGCGGCGAATGTCCACGCGCATGCTGGCGTAGAACTTGAGCGCCTTCCCGCCGGGAGTCGTCTCCGGGTTCCCAAACATTACTCCGATCTTTTCACGGATCTGGTTGGTGAAAATGCAGACCGTTCGTGCCCTGGAAATGAAGGATGTGAGTTTGCGAAGGGCGTTGCTCATCAGCCTGGCCTGCGCCCCGACAACGCGCGTCGCCGATCTCGCCCTCCAACTCCGACTTCGTCACCAGCGCCGCGACCGAATCGATGACGATCACATCGAGCGCGTTCGAGCGGACCAGAGTCTCGCAAATCCGAAGCGCCTCCTCGCCGGAGCTGGGCTGGGAAACGAGGAGATCGTCGAGATTCACGCCGAGCTTCTTCGCGTAGCGCCGGGATCCAGGCGCGTGCTCGACATCGATGAAACCGCTGCCAGGCCGCCCTGCCTTTGCGCTTGCGCAATCGCCGTCAAGCGTCAGCGTCGTCTTTCCGGAGCTTTCCGGTCCGAAAATCTCGATCACCCGCCCGCGCGGGAAGCCTCCCACCCGAGGGCGCGATCGATCATGATGTTTCCAGTCGGAATGATTTCGACCGGCGACACCGTTGCGTCGCCCAGCCTGCGGATCGCTTCGCCGCCGTAGTCTTTCTCAATCTGCTGGATGGCAAGGTCGAGATTCTTTGCGCGAATCGCGGCAGCCTTATCATCGATAACAGGGGCGGCATCTTCAGTCTTCGGCATACTCTGGAGGATTAAGCGGGATTGCGCGGAATGACAAGAGCAGCGGCCAAAAAGAACCCGCCGCATCCAGCCTAAGCCGCAGCGCAAGGCATCAATTCCTGTTCCACGTGAACCCCGCCCGAGTGGTCACGTCGCAGAAAAGATGGCCCAAAAAGCACTTGATTGTTCGGAAACCTATCGCGAATACAACTCGACGACGAGTTGTTCGTTCACAATCGGATGGATATCGCTCCCGGGTTGGCATGCGGACCACCGTGACCCGGTAAGATTGTCCTTGTCGGCAACAAGCCACTCGAGGTTGGAAATCGCGGAACGTCTGATCAACAGCCTTCACCGCAAGGCGCTTGGAGCGGTCGGTGGACCGGATGGCGACCTTATCCCCGGTCTTCAGATTCATCGACGAGATATTCGTCTTGCGCCCGTTGACGGTCACGTGACCGTGAGAAACCATCTGCCGGGCGGCACGCAGGCTCTTGGCGAATCCCAGCTTGTGAACGACATTGTCGAGCCGGGTTTCAAGCAGTTGGAGCAGGATTTCGCCGGTGACACCGCGCTTGCTCAACGCAAGCTGGAAATAGCGCCTGAACTGACGCTCGAGCAGACCATATTGATAACGGAGCTTCTGCTTCTCCGCGAGCGCTAGCGCGTAATCCGAGAGTTTGCGGCGTGATCCCTTCGGTCCATGCTGGCCGGGAGGATAGTTCTTGTTCTCGAACGCCTTCGGCGATCCATGGATGAGCACGCCGTAGCGGCGGCTTACCTTCGTCTTGGGTCCGGTATATCGAGCCATGAGGAATTTCGGTATTTTGGGTTGGACTGTCTTGGTTCCAGAACTCAGCCGGAAAGATGCACCGCGGCGAATCAGACGCGCCGCTGTTTGGGAGGACCGGCAACCGTTGTGCGGGACGGGTGTGACATCGCGGATGACGGTTGATCTCAAGCCCTACGGCCTGCATCGGCGCGAACCGCCGACTCCCGGCCCGCCCGGGGCCTTTTACGCGAACCTCGACTTCTCTGAGCCCGTGGCTCATTGCCTGCTTGCAGGCATCCTGGGCGACCATCTGCGCGGCGTAGGCGGTGCTCTTGCGAGAGCCCTTGAAACCGCATTTGCCCGCGCTCGACCATCCGATGACAGCCCCTTTCGAATCCGTGATACTCACGATGGTGTTGTTGAAACTGGCCTGAACGTGAGCAATGCCATGGATAACGTTCTTGCTGCCCTTGGCCTTGACGATCTTCAAGGGCTCAATGCTGTCGTCCAGTGACAAGGCAACCGTCCCGGTGGGGCTTTCCTTCTTCTCGTCCTTCTTCCCGGGCTTCTTGGAGGCACGCGGCCGGTCTTGGCTTCCTTCGGCGGAAGCTCACTGGCGGGCGCCGCCGGGTGGCTTCGGCTGCGGGAGCCAGTGCCTTCCCTCCTGCGCGGAGCGGGTTTTGGTTTCTTGTCGGCGGAGGCGCTTCCGCTTTCGGGAGCCGGTGGGTTGTTTTGGGTCTCGTCAGCCATATGAATTCTTAAACTTTGCCGGCCTTGGCGTCGGGATTGCGTTGCACTCCGACGGTCTTGCGCGGCCCCTTGCGAGTGCGTGCATTGGTCGACGTCCGCTGTCCGCGCACGGGCAAGCCGCGGCGGTGGCGGATGCCGCGATAGCAGTTGATGGCCTGAAGCCGCTTCAGATTGCTCTGTATCTCGCGACGGAGGTCCCCCTCGATGAGGAGCTTCAAAGAGCTGATCGCGTGAATAATAGCGTTCAACTGCTCGGGTGACAGATCCTTTGCCCGGATGTTTGGATCGACATTCGCAACTTCCAAAATACGCTTCGTGTTGCTCGGGCCAATGCCGAAAACGTAGGGCAACGAGGCCTCGATGCGCTTGTCACCGGGGATTTCAACTCCAAGAAGACGGGGCATGATATGGGGATTCTGAGGTTCGAGAGTTCTGTTGGGTCTATCAGCCTTGCTTCTGCTTATGGCGCGGGTTTTTGCAAACCACACGAACCACATTTTTGCGGCGCACGATTCTTGCAGCTTTCGCACAGGCGCTTTAACGGAGGCTCGGACTTTCATTTTACGAGTTTGTGGTCTGGGTGCGTCGCTCTTGTGGCCGAAAGGTGATCCGGCCTTTGGTCAGATCGTAGGAGACATCTCGACCATCACATTGTCTCCCGGAAGAGATGCGAATGAAATGCAAGCGCATTTTCCCGGAGATGTGCGCCAGAATTCTATGCCCGTTGGCCAGTTCGACCCGGAACATGGTGTTGGGCAGCAGCTCAACCACCTTTCCTTCTACTTCAATAGCGTCTTTCTTGGCCATGTCAAGATCTCCGGAGGGCCGTCGGTCACGAGCACGGTGTGTTCAAAGTGGGCGGAGGGCAATCCATCGGCGGCGACGACGGTCCATTGGTCTTCGAGGACGCGCACCTTGGCCTTGCCCATGTTGATCATCGGTTCGATAGCCAGCGTCATGCCCGGCCGGAGGACCGGTCCGGTGCCGCGCTTGCCGAAATTTGGAATCTGGGGTTCCTCGTGAAGACGTTGCCCGACCCCGTGGCCGACAAATTCCCGGACCACCGAATAACCGTTTCGGATCGCCTGCTCTTCCACGTGGGCGCTGACGTCGCCGAGGCGCCGGTCGGGCTGGACCAGCCGGATCGGCGCTATCCAGAATTTGCTCCGTCACCGTCAGACAGGCGCTCGGTTTCGGGGTCGATGATTCCGACCGGCACGCTCATCGCCGTGTCGCCGATCCAGCCGTCCCGCACAATGCCGACATCCATCTTCACCACGTCGCCGTAACGGATCTTTCTAGGTCCGCCGATGCCATGGACGACCTCCTCGTTTATCGAAATGCAGATGTTGCCGGGGAACTTCTTGTATCCGAGGAAGGCGCTTTGCACGCCTGCTTCTCTCATGAAGCGGGCGGCCGCATGGTCAATTTCGCCGGTGGAAATGCCCGGGACGGCAAGATCCGCCAAACGGTTGAGAATCTCGGCGGCGATCTCGCCGGCGCGACGCATCTTGTCGATCTCCGCGCCGCGCTTAGTTGGGATCATTCGACACCTCCTCGCGAACGTCGTAATAGAGGCTGTTGAAGACCGCATCGCGTCCGCGGTCCCGTTCACTTCCTTGAGCAGGCCCTTGCCCTCGATAGTGCCGCGCGACGGGCAGGTGTGTTCGTGGAACTGCGCGAGGCGGCGCGTCAACGCTTCGTCGGTATCGTCGTCCCGCCGCACAAGCTCGGCCGCCGCATTTCGGGCATGCGGTTTCGGTCGCTAACATTATGAAACTTCCGGTTGAAGACCGAGGCGCAATTCGAGCACGTCAGAGCGGCTTGTCATGCGTTCCCGGACCACATCGTCGGACAGCTTGAGGAAATAGACGACATGCGAGCGGCAGACCGCGTTCCTCGAGACCTTCATCGAATGACTTGGCCTGTCCCAGAGTTCGCGGAAATCCGTCGAGGATAAACCGGCGATGATCGTCCAGCCATTTCCAGACAACGCGCAGCGCAAGTCGTCGGGGAAAGAGCTTTCCCTGCGCCGTCCAGCGTTCGGCTTCGGCGCCGAGTTCGCTTCCACTGAGCCTTCTCTTCGCGAAGCATGGCTCCAGTAGATGTCGCAGAGAATGCCGAAGGTCGCGGAAAGCAGGGCCGCCTGAGTGCCGCCCCGAAGCGGGAGGGCCGAGAAGGACGATGCGGCTCTTCATGTTCCTACTGTCGGGTGGCGAAGAAGATTGTCACGCCGGCGATCACCAGAATGCCGAGGCTCGGCATAGATCAGCACGAGGGAGCTGTCATCGAGCACTTGACCGGAGCTCAGGCGCGGACGCTGCTCGCGGGCTCCGCGGATCTTTCCTTTGCGAAGAAAGCCGTCGTAATGCCGCTGCAGCAAGTGGGTCTCGACCTGCCGCATGGTGTCAAGAACCGACGCCCACGATGATCAGAACGCCGGTGCCTCCGAAAAACTGCGCGGTCATGTAGGGCACCTTCAGCGCCTGCGCCAGGAGCTGCGGCAACACGGCGATGACCGTGAGAAAGATCGCGCCGGCGAAGGTGAGCGCTGCGACATCGTGTAATCGAGGAAGTCCGCCGTTGGCTTTGCCGGGACGGACACCCGGGATGAAGCCGCCGTATTTTTCGAGATCGTCGGCGATCTGAACCGGCTGGAACTGCGTCGCCACCCAGAAATAACTGAAGAAGAAGATCATCACCCCATAGAGCACGTAATGCAGCCAGCCGACCGCGAGCAGGTTCGCGATTTCCTGCGCCGTCCGATTCTGCGGGAAGGCCATGTTGATGATCGTGGACGGAAAGAGCAGGATGGCCTGGGCGAAAATGATCGGCATGACGCCCGCGTAGTTGATTTTCAGCGGCATATACTGCGTCTGACCGCCATAAACCTTCCGCCCGACAACGCGCTTGGCGTATTGAATGCTGATCTTGCGCTGCGCCTGCGTCACGGCGATAACCGCGGCGATGACGAAGACCAGAAACAAGCACAGCAAGACCAAGCACGATCGGGCTGACGCTTGCCTGGGCGCCGGGAGCGCTTGGAACGAAGCGTGCGCCACGCTTGAATCAGAGCCAGCCGGAAGCTGCGCAAGGATGCCTACGGTAATGATCAGCGAGACGCCATTGCCGATCCCGCGTTCGGTGATCTGATCTCCCATCCACATCAGAAACATCGTCCCGGCGGTCATGGTAATGACTCGTCATCAGCTGAAATCCAATGACCGGGCTCGGGAACCAGATCCAATCCCAAGCGATTGATCGTATCCATGATGCCCGGGCAGAAATGGATTGGCCTGAGGATTCTCGAAAGATTTTGCGAGCAGGTAAGCCCTGGAAGACGCATAGCGCGATCGTTGAATAGCGCGTATGCTGCATGATCTTCCGCCGGCCGCCATCCTCGCGCGCAAGCTTGCCCAGCTGCGGGACCACGGCCGTCAGCAACTGCAGCATGATCGACGCGCTGATATAGGGCATGATTCCCAGCGAGAAAATCGCGCAATGCGCCAGCGCTCCGCCGCTGAAGCAGATTGAAAAGCGAGGCGACACCGCCCGCCGACTGGCGCATCGGCGACGTTGCGGAACCATTCGCGCAAAATTTCCGCATTCACTCCCGGAGTCGTGATCGCGGACCCTGCCCGAATGATCGCGATCATCGCCAGCGTGAAGAGCACACGCTGGCGCAGTTCCGGAATCTTGAAGATGTTGGTGAACGCGGAGATCATTTCGCTGGCGAAGACGAGCTCGAAAAACGGCCGGCTCTATTTCTGCGCGTCCGGAGTCGCGCCTTGCCACTGACCAACGGTGATCGTTGCCGCCCGCTTTCTCGATCTTTTCCCTGGCGGAGGCGCTGATGCTGTCGACTTCGAGATGGAACTTCTTGCTCACTTCGCCGCGACCGAGGACTTTGATGCCTGTCGAGCGGGCCGCGCACCAGCCCGGCGCCGCGAAGGAGCTTCTCGTTGATCGCCGCGCCATCTTCGAAGCGCTTCTCGAGATCATCAAGGTTGACGATGCCGTAGACGGTCTTGAAGGCCGCGTTGTTGAAGCCGCGTTTGGGAAGTCGGCGGTGCAGGGGCATCTGGCCGCCTTCGAATCCCGGGCGGATAGTGCCGCCCGAACGGGCTTTCTGACCCTTGTGGCCTTTCCCGGAGGTCTTGCCATGCCCGGAACTTTCGCCGGCTGCCCAAACGCTTGCGCCGATGCTTGGCCCCGGGTTGGGTTTCAGATCGTGGAGTCTCATGGGCTAGGCCGCGGCAGGTGCTGGAATTTTGATTTTCAGCGGCTTGCCGCGAATCTTGAAAATTTCGTCCTTCGGCCGAAGAATTGTAAGGGCATGCAGAGTCGCTTTGACGACGTTCGGCCGGATTGCTGGAACCGAGGGATTTCGCGAGAATATCCCGGATGCCCGCAGCCTCGATCACCGCCCGCACCCCGCCGCCCGCAATCACACCGGTGCCCGGCGACGCCGGCTTGAGCAGCACCCGTCCGCCACCGAATTCGCCGAGAACTTCGTGCGGAATGGTGTTTTCGTGGACGGCCACGTTGACCATCCGCTTCTTCGCCGACTCGGTCGCCTTGCGAATGGCTTCGCTGACTTCGTTGGCCTTGCCGAAGCCTATGCCGACCCGGCCGTTGTGATTGCCGGAAACAATGAGCGCGCTGAAGCTGAAGCGCCGTCCGCCTTTGACCACCTTCGCGCAGCGGTTGATGAAGACCACCTTCTCGGTAGGTCTCCTTGGGGTCAGACTTGTCAAGTTCAGGATTGGCGGACCTGTGGTGTGATCTTCTTTGAGTGGGCATAGGCGGTTCAGAATTCGAGGCCGCCTTCGCGGGCCGCCTCGGCGAGGGCCTTCACCTTGCCGTGGTAGCTTGTTGCCGCCGCGATCGAAAACGACCCGCTTAACCTTCTTGGAAGCTCCGCGTTCTGCGATGAGTTTCCCGACCTTGGTCGCGGTCGCGATATTGGCGCCCGCTGCTCTTGTCCGGAGCGCAGTTCGGACTCCGTGGTATGCACGGAAGCAATCGTCTTGCCCGCGGAGTCGTCGATAACCTGAGCGGTAACATGGCGGCCCGAGAAATGGACGGCCAAGCGCGGGCGCTCGGGCGTTCCCGCGACTTTCTTGCGAAGGCGTCTGATGGCGGACCTGGCGCTTGTTGTTGGATGTGGACATGGTTTACTGGACGGTTTTGCCTTCCTTGCGGCGGACCTGTTCTCCTGCGTAGCGGATCCCCTTGCCTTTAGCGGTTCGGGCGGGTAGAAGGCGCGGATATCCGCGGCCGTTTGGCCGACGAGGTGTTTGTCTGCGCCTTCGATCGTGATCTTCAGTCCCATCCGCGACCGCTGATCTTTCACGCTGGGCGGAATTTGAAAGAGAATAGGATGAGACTTCCCGAGGCTCAGGTTGAGCTTTTGGCCCTGGATGGCGGCCTTGAAGCCGACGCCCTGGATTTCGAGTTCTTTCTTGAAACCTTCGCTAACGCCGGCCACCATATTGGCGATCAGGGCGCGGGAGAGACCGTGCAAGCGCTTTCGCCTGTCGCGATTCCTCCTGACGATCGAGGAGACGCTGCTGCCCTCCACCCGAGCGCGAACTGCCTTCAGGAAGATTCCACGCCAGCTTGCCTCTTGGCCCCTCTACCGTCACGGCGCCATCCGCGCCGATGTTCACCTTCACCTTCGCGGGCACTTCAATGGGTTTTCTGCCGATTCGTGACATGGTTGCCGTTACCAGATGTAAGCGAGGAGCTCCCCGCCAACGTTTTGTTTGCGCGCTTCGTGACCCGTGAGAACTCCTCGCGAGGTCGAAAGCACAGCGATGCCCATGCCGCCCAACACGCGGGAACCTCATCGGCTCCGACGTAGCGGCGCAGGCCGGGCCGGCTGACCCGCTCGCAGACCTAGCGATCGCGGAGGCCTTGTTGACGAACTTGTTCTCTGATCTTGAGGTTTGGATGCGCCCTTTTGCCGGGGTTTCGAGCTCAAAGCCGGCAATGTAGCCTTCCTTCTCCAAGATCCGGGCGATTTCGCTCTTGAGCGTAGAGTAGGGCACGGTGAATTCTGCCTTGCGCGCGCGGGCTGCGTTACGCAGGCGGGTGAGCATGTCGGCGATGGGATCGGTCATTTCTGGGTTCAGCAGTAGTTAGGCGGACGCCCCTGCGGCCTCCTCTGTGGCTGCTCCTCGGCTTTGCGCACTGGTTTCTTCGCCTTGTCAGCAGAACGGCATGCCCAGCTCGCTCAGCAACGACTTGGCCTCGTCGTTGGTGCGCGCGGTCGTGACGATCGTGATGTCAAAACCAATATTTCGTTTGATTTTGTCGAGCTCGATCTCGGGAAAGATGGATTGATCGGAGACGCCAAGGGTGTAGTTGCCCTTTCCGTCAAAAGCTTTCGTCGAAACTCCGCGAAAGTCGCGGATGCGCGGGAGCGACATCTTGATGAGACGCTCCAGAAACTCGTCACATCATCCGTCCCCTCAGAGTCACCTTCGCGCCGATCGCCTGACCCTTCCGCAGTTTGAAGTTCGCAATGCTCTTCTTGGCAAGCGTCGGCGACTGGGACGCTGGCCGGTGATCATGGCCGATCTCGGACTTGGCGATCTCGAGGGCCTCCTTGGCTGTCTGTTCCCGCGCCGATGGACGAATTCACGACAACCTTCGTGACCTTAGGGATTTCGTGAATGTTCGTGTAGCCGTGCTTCTCGCGCAAGGCCGGCACGACGCGCGTTCTTGTAGTCGCTCAAGAAGCTCGGGGTCCAATTGCGTAGCCATAGGTCCATGGATGCTAGCCACGGATGCGAACACTGATGCTAGCCGCCGGACCGCCACCTCAAAGCATTCAATCCGTGCAATCGGCGTTCATCTGTGGCTGATTCAGGCGGCCTTCTTTCGCCTTTTCTCGTCCGAACTGGCGCGCTCGACGATTTTTACGTTGGAAACGTGGATCGGGCCCTTCGCGTTCGATGATGGCGCCGTTGGGATTGTCCTGGGTTTTGCGCTGATGTTTCTTGATGAGGCGGACGCCCTCGATGATCACCTGGGCCTTTTCAGGAAGCACCTGCAGGATCTTGCCCGAGGAGCCTCGGTGGTTGCCGGAAATGACCTGGACGGTGTCGCCGCGTCTTGACGTGAAATTTTGCCTTGCTCATAGGACTTCAGGCGCGAGGGAAATGATCTTCATGAAGTTCTTCTCGCGCAGTTCGCGGGCCACCGGTCCGAAGATGCGCGTGCCGCGCGGGTTGAGATCCTTGTCGATGATCACGATGGCATTGTTGTCAAAGCGAAGGTAGGAGCCGTCCTGGCGCTTGATCGGCTGCTTGGTTCGGACGACCACCGCGCGCACGACTTCTCCTTTCTTCACCGTGCCGCCTGAAGAGGCTTCCTTGACGTTGGCCGTGATGACATCGCCGACGCGAGCACTCATCGACGCCTTGCCAATGACGCCGATCATCGTGGCCATGCGGGCGCCGGTGTTGTCGGCGACATCGAGACGGGAGCGGAGCTGGATCATAAGATGTGAAGATTTGAGACTGTGGTCTCCTAGTGCTTGAGCACCTCGAACGAGCCGCCAGCGCTTGAGGCGGGAAAGCGGACGGCTCTCCATGATGGAGACGCGATCACCGACCTTGGCTTCGTTCTTTTCGTCATGCACGTAAAATTTCTTCACGTGCTTGATGATCTTGCCGAATTTCTGGTGCGGCACGCGGGTGACAGTGCGCACGACGATGGTCTTGTCCATCGTATGAGAGACGACTTCGCCAACGCGGGTCTTGCGCAGGTTGCGCCTGGTCTCTGCGACCGTTGACGTCGAATCAGGCGCCGCGGGAGACGCGAGAGTCTGCAGATTGCTTCGTTCATGGCTTACTTCTTGTTCGCCCGAGATTCGACGGGGATGGAGTCGCCTTTTGCGCGGTCTTCCGCTTTTGCGTGAGAACGCTTTCGACGCGGGCGGCGTCGCGGCGCAGGGAGCGGAGCATGTGAGGCTTCTCGAGCTGGCCACCCTGCTGCTGAATGCGCAAGTTGAATATTTCCTGCCGGATTTCGCGCTTGCGGGCGTCGAGTTCCTTGAGTGTGAATTCCTTGATTTCGGCGATTTTCATGGCGCGTTATTTTGCTGCGTGGTGACGCGAGATGAAGCGCGTGCGCACGGGGAGTTTGTTCGCGGCGAGACGCAGGGATTCGCGCGGCGATGGATTCCGAGACGCCGTCGAGTTCGAAGAGCACGTTGCCCGGGCGGACAACGGCGACCCAGTGTTCGGGATTGCCCTTGCCTTTGCCCATGCGGGTTTCGGGCGGGCGGGCCGGTCACCGACTTGTCGGGAAAGATGCGGATCCAGAGCTTGCCTTTGCGCTTCATGTTGCGGGTCATGGCGACGCGGGCGGCCTCAATTTGAATATGTTCGTGATCCAGGCGCGGTCGAGGGTCTGCAGGCCGAATTCGCCGAAATCGATCGTCAGCGTGCGCGAAGCATTTCCGGCGCGGCTGCCGCGCTGGGTTTTGCGATACTTCACGCGTTTGGGCATCAATGGCATGGCTCGTTCCTCCTAAATCAAACGGTGACTTCCTCCGGGGGAGCGCGATGACGTTCTCGTGGCTGTTGCTGCTTTTGTTCCTCGCTTTCGGGGTTGGACGGTTTTTTGCAGATCCAGCATTTGACGCCGATCTTGCCGGCGACAGTTGACGCTTCGGTGAAGCCGTAGTCGATCGGCTGGCGCATCGTATGCAGAGGAATCTTGCCCTTCGCGATACCACTCCGTGCGGGCGATTTCCGCGCCGCCAAGGCGGCCGGAGCAACGGAGCTTGATCCCCAGGGCGCCTTGCTCCATAGCGAGTTGCACCGCGCGTTTCATCGCGCGGCGGAAAGAAATGCGACGCTCAAGCTGGGACGCCACATTCTCCGCGACGAGCTGAGCCTCGATATCGGGCGCCTTGATCTCGATGATGTCAATCTTTACCTGCTTGCCGCCGGCCAGACGGGAGATCTCGTCCGTCATCTTCTCGATCTCGGCGCCTTTGCGTCCGATGACAACCCCGGGTCGAGCCGTGTGGATGGTCACTCGCAGGCTGTTCCAGGCACGCTCGATGACAATGCGTGAAACGGCAGCCTGCCTGAGTTTCTTGTGGAGGAATCTCGCGAATCTTTCCGTCAGCAAGCAAATAGTCGGCAAAGTCCTTGCGCGATGCATACCACTTTGACGACCAGTCGCGGTTGATTGGAAGCCGGAAACCGATTGGATTGACTTTCTGTCCCATGATTTACTCCTTGGATTCTCCCTCCGGCGCCGCTGGTGCAGATTGGGCAGGGGCGGCCTTGGCGGCGGGCTGTTCTTTCGTGATTTTCTTGGCGGGCTTGCCCGCTGCAGCCTTTGGGGAGGCGGATTTCTTCGATTTTTTCGCGCCCTTCTTTTTCGCGGCGTTTGATCTCGATTTCGTCGGTCAGAATGATCCGGATATGGCTGGTGCGTTTGCGGATCGGGCCGGCGCTTCCTCGGGCCTTGGGTTGAAAGCGCTTCGAGGTGGAACCTTCCCCAACTACCGCCTCCTGGACGACGAGATTGGAGACGTTCAGGTTGTTGTTATTCTCGGCGTTGGCGATGGCGCTGGCAAGCGTCTTGCGGACGAGGCCGGCGGCTTCTTCGGGCACAAAGCGCGAGCAGATCCAGGGCGTCCGAAGCCGGAAGTCCCTGAATTTCCCGCGTGACCTCACGCGCCTTGAAGGCGGAGATCCGGGCAAAACGGTATGTCGATCGAACCTGCATTGTTGTTATTGTGTGTGGTGTTTGCTGGCTTGTCATCGCCGGGCGTCCACCTTGAGGCGGTCGCCGGTTTTGACCGGCACTTTCTCCGATTCGAGACTCTGAATAACTGCGCCGCTGATGCTCTCGCGCACGTCCACAACGCGCACCTCGCCGATGCGTTTGTCCTCACGCCAGACCTGGAAGGGCATGCCGATGCTGAACGCCTTGCTTTTCGCCGATGTTGGCGATCGACCAAGCGCGAGGTCTTCCTTCACGTCAACGACCATTCCATCGTCGAGCGTCGCTTCCACCGGACCCGCTTTTGCGGCATTTGGCGCGCCGAGAATTTCATTCGTCTTGCGGAGCTCCGTTTCAACGGCCAAGCGCGCCTGGGGATCGATGCTCTCGGAGCTCTTGATCATCACCTGCACCGCCTCCGGCAATACGGACGAGCTGGTTGATCGGCGCTTTCGTTTTGCTTCTTCAACAGGCGCAAATCCCGCACCGCGGCAAGCAGTCGTTGCTCGAGCTTGCTCTGGTCCTTTCTCGACTCCCGGAATGCCGAGGGCCTCGATCTTGAGGGTAAGATCGGCAGCCTGGCGTTTGAAGGTTTCGGCTTCGCTGTTGGAGATGGCAAGGCTTTCGGTGAGCGACTTTGATGGCGGAACGAAGCAGGATGATTTGCTCCTGCAGCGCCTCAACGTCAGTCGTGGTTCTTCCTCGCCGGGCGCGGGCACGGTGATCGCGACCCCTTGCGCGAGGAGGATCTCGATTTTCAGAGTCTGTCAAAGATCGGCCGCCCTGTGCTCCCAGTCTCGCAACGGGGAGGAGAGCGAAAAGCCCAGCCGCTATCGCAGCGAGCTTCATTGTTTATTTGGTCACTTTTGCGGTGTGAGAACCGTGCTTCTTAAAGATCCGAGTCGGAGAAAATTCGCCAAGTTTGTGGCCCACCATGTTTTCGGTAACGAAGACGGGGATGAAGGTCTTGCCGTTGTGCACGTTGAAGGTATGGCCGACAAAGTCGGGGGTGACCGTGCTGCGGCGCGACCATGATCTTGATCGGCTTTTTCACACCGGATTCGTTCATCCGATCGATCTTGTCGAGAAGTTTCCACTCAACAAACGGGCCCTTTTTCAGCGAACGTGCCATAGTTCACTTTGAACTTTGCTCTTGCGCCGTTGGACGATGAAGCGTTCGGACGGCTTATGTTTGCGACGGGTTTTGAAGCCCTTGGCGAGCTGGCCCCATGGGCTCATTGGATGATGGCGTCCGCCACCGCCCTTGCTTTTTCCCTGGCCGCCGCCCATCGGGTGGTCGATAGGGTTCATGACCATGCCGCGGACGTGCGGGCGGCGACCAAGCCAGCGAGTGCGCCCGGCCTTGCCGCTGGAAACGTTCATATGGTCGGTGTTTCCGACCTGGCCGATCGTGGCGTAGCATTCCTCGTTGATCCTGCGGATCTCGCCCGAGGCGAGCTTGATCAATGCATAGCCGCCTTCACGGTTGGCGAGGGTGGCTTGGGAGCCGGCGCTGCGGATCATCTGAGCGCCCCGGCCGGGGATAATCTCGATGTTATGAATCGCGGTAGCCGAGCGGGATGGCCTTGAGCGGGAGAGCGTTGCCCACAGAAGGCTCGGCGCCCTCCCCGGCGCTTACTTTGGCGCCCACCTCGAGACCAACCGGAGCCAGGATGTAAGACTTCTCGCCGTCTTTGTATTCCAGAGAGGGCGATGCGGGCCGAGCGGTTCGGGTCGTACTCGATGGCGAGGACCTCGGCGAGAACTCCCTGTTTCTTCCGCTTGAAATCGACAAGACGGTATTTCCTCTTGTGGCCGCCGCCGCGATGCCGCATGGTAAGTCGACCGCTGTTGTTGCGGCCGCCGGTCCTCTTCCGAGTCGACGTGAGCGCCTTTTCCGGCTTGTCCTTGGTAATCTCGGAAAAGTCGGGAAGCGCCTTGAAGCGGCTCGACGGGGTGAGGGGTCGGAAATGTTTGAGTCCCATAATGCGCTTAGATCAGGTCGATTTTTTCGCCTTCTTTGAGTGTGACCACGGCCTTTTTCCAGTGAGGGCGCCGGCCGAAACTGGCTGTGCGCTCGCGCTTCTTCTTCCCGGCGAAGTTGGCGGTATTGACGTCGACGACGGTCTTCTTGAAAAGCTGTTCGACGGCACGTTTGATCTCGATCTTGTTGGCCTTCGGATTGACGCGGAAGACGTATTGATTGTGCTTCTCGGAAAGCAAAGTTGCCTTCTCAGTGCAGAATCACGGTTTGAATTTGGTCAAAGGCTTCTTTCATCAGGCGAGCCTTTCGGAGAGAGTTGCTGAGGGCATCCTTCGTCAGGATGACCTTGTCGAAAGCCAGGAGCTGCTCGGTATTGACGTCCGCGGCGCGCGCCAGGAGGGTGTTCTTCACGTTGCGTGCAGCCAGATAGGTCTTCCGGCTCAAAGCCCGCGCCGACGATGAGGGTCTTCCGCGCATTGCTGGCGGTCTCGGCGACCAGGCGAGAAAATGCTTGGTCTTGGCCTCCTTCACGGCGAAAGCCTCCACGAGCAGGACATCGCCGGCGAGCACGCGTTCGCTGAGGGCTTTTCGAAACGCGAGCGCCTTTCACCTTTTTCGGAACCTTCTTCGAGTAGTCACGCGGATGCGGCCCGAAGGCGACGCCGCCTCCCACCCAGATCGGCGAGGCCTTGTCGCCGGCGCGGCGCGCCCAGTGCCTTTCTGACGCCACGGCTTGGCTCCGCTGAAATTGACATCGGCCTTTGTCTTGGTGCTGGCGGTGCCCCGGCGGCGATTCGCTCGCAGCGCGACAACAACATCATGAACGGCCTGGCATCCCTTCGTGGGATCAGTAATCGAGGTCGATTTGGGCTTTCTTGGCCTCTTCAGCAGTGAAAACAGTCGCGCTCATGGCTCTATTTTTCTCCGCTTTGGCGGGTTCTCTTTTGCGGGACGGACGATGACGTTCGAGCCATTGGCGCCGGGGACCGCGCCGCTGACCAGAATCACTCCATCATCTTCGCGGATCTGGATTACCCGCAGATTTTGAACGGTGACGCGCTCGTCTCCCCATATGGCCGGGCATTCCCATGTTTTTCCAAACGCGGCCCGGAGTTGAACGATTCCCGATCGCGCCGTTTCTGCGGTGCATCATCGACCCGTGGCTGGCTGGCTGACCGTCGAAATTGTGCTTCTTCACGACACCCTGGAACCCCTTGCCCTTCGACTGGCCGATGACATCCACGAACTGGCCGACTTCGAAGACCGTGACAGCGATGTCGGCGTTCTCGGGAGCTGCTTCCCCTCGGCAAGGCGGAACTCGCGAATGAATTTTTGGGGGTCGAGGAGGTCTTCGCGAAATGGCCGGTCTGCGCCTTGCCGACGCGTTGAGGCTTCTGGTCGCCAAAGCCCACCTGACCGCGCCGTAGCCATCCTTGTCCGCGTTCTTGACCTGAAGAATGCGATTGCCGCCGGCTTCGATGACGGTGGCAGTGGTGAGGCGCCCTTTCTCATCGTAGAGGCGGGTCATACCGAGTTTCCTGCCTAAAAGTCCTATGCTCATGGCGCGTTAGATCTTGATGGTGATGTCTACGCCGGCCGGGAGGTTGAGCTTGCGCAATTCATCCACGGTTTTCGCGGTGGGCTCGACGATGTCCAGCAACCGCTTGTGGGTCCGGATCTCATATTGATCCATCGCCTTCTTATCCACGTGGGGGAGCGGTTCACGGTGAACTTTCTCGATGCGGGTCGGAAGCGGAATCGGGCCCGTGACTTTTGAGCCGGTTCGCTTGGCTGTCTCGACGATCTCGGCGGCCGAGGCATCCAGAATACGATAGTCAAAGGCCTTGAGGCGGATGCGTATGCGCTGGCCGGCGGGAGTGGACATCTTTAATAAAGAACGGTTGAGGGCTTACCCTTATAGTGAATATTATCGAGATCGCTTTCGGCAGCAAAGACGAACGAGCGCTTTTGGAGCGCCGCGATTCTGCTTGGAATCCATGGTGTCATTGTCTTCGATTGGCTGCCTTGCGAGCTTCCGCTGAGAATCAGGGGACAAAAAAGCACGCTGAGGTGCTTCTCACAGTTCCCCGACATGGTGCGGAAACGAGAAAGTAAGGTATTGTAACGGAGCGAAGCAAGCGAAAAGTTGAAGCGACTGCCACTTATTTTCGGCCTTGCGCGATCTCGGCTGCGGTCTCCTCGGTCAAATGCGTCAGAATCCTGGCCAGCGCCCCGATTACGACTGACCGCCCGGGGCGCTCCGAGAAGGGACCCTAAAACCTATAACGCGCGCCCGGGGCTACGCGACCGGGGGCCCGGCCCGATGAAACCGGGTCGCGTTGAATCTGTCAATCCGCCCCCACAGGCTCCCGCAGGACGCACGTCCTGGATGCCACCTTTGAAGGGTCTCCTCGAAATCGACGTCGTTGTCGACACGCTCCAGGCAGGCGCTCGGCACCGTGCTTTTCAAAGAAGCTGTCCAAATCCTTCCGCATTGGCAAAAATTCTCGTAGCCCGTGTCTCCCAGCGCAAAAACGGCGAAGCGCAGATGGGCAAGCGAGGAGGGTTCGGGGCCTCCGGACGTAATCCAAAGAAGTCGACGCCGTCATCGGGCGGTTCCCCATCGCCCCAGGTGCTGATGATTAGCAATACGGTCGTTTCTTCGAGCAAATCCCTCGGATTGTATTGTGCGAGGTCACGCAGGCGAGCGGGCGCGCCGGCCTTTTCCAGCAGTCCGGCGGTCTCTTTCGGCGCAATCGCGCGCATTGCCGGTCATGGTGGCATAGAGAATTGCGATATCTTTTCTCATCGTCGGTCCGTCGAAAACTCGCCGGAGAGTTTTCGGAGTTTGGCGTTCCAATCCTCAAGATCCGGATCGTGGGGCGGAGCGATGGCGCAGACTAGACGTCCTTCGGCATCGCAGGCCTTAAGGGCGAGGCATCCGCGGACGTTGTGGAGAAACACTTCCACAGACTTCTGAACCCGCAAATGAATTCCCGATATATCGTCCCCGGCGAAGATCCATTGCCCGCTCCTTCGAAAGGTTGTGGGATTGATTTGAGCGATCTGCACGGTGCCACTATTCCCGACGATCGCCCGGAAGCTCCACCCTCGGCGGTCGCCATCTGCACAAACACGCGCACCGCTTCGATCCGGAGCGGCTCCGCCCCGGAGGCATCCAGCAGCAGGCTGTTCTCGAGCCAGAACTATAGCGGGCGCTGCCGCGGCAGGAAGGGACTGTCGGGATGATCTGGTTTACTTCGATCCAGGCGCGAAAGGTCTCGAAATCCGACTGGTCGGTCAGGCAGATCTTGGTGAATGACCTCGCCATCGAGATCCGAGAACTCAACAGAGTAGAGCCAGCCGCGCCCTCGCGATTCGACAATGGCCACCGCGCGCCGCCATGACGAAAAATCAAAATCCAGAGAGCCGTCCGCCGCGCACCCGAACTGCCCACAGGGGACCAGATCCAGATCCGGGTAGCGGGAAATCGTCCCGAGCACCGCGCGTGGGAATTCCGGCTGATCGCCAACACGTTTCCAAAGGCTGGAACCTCGGTGAGAAGAGCCGGCCATTCTTCCCAAAGCCCTATGGTAGCCTTTCCGTCCTCCCACCCGCACGTTCTCCCGCAAAACCGGAAGCGACCAGAGGATTGGCGGTTATCGACGGCTGCGGATCGTTCGGATTGCCTCGACGAAGCATGCGCCAACTAAGCCACGTCCAGGCAAAGAGCGCCCACGGCGGATTGCCAAAACTTAGCGCCTATTTGCATGCCGAAACTCTCCCGGCACGGTCTGGCGGCTCAGCTCCGGCCTCGCTCCGCACACTCGGTCCGCGCGGACGGGATCATGTTGCTTTCCCTGACGTCGTCCTAAATCGTCTCCCACGCGTCCACGAGCGATCTGGGACCACGATTCGAGCATTTCTCTTCGTTGCCTGAGTTCGTCGAGACACTGAGAAATTGCAGCTCCGAGATCGCCTTCTTCCGGCACGCACCCGCGCATTGGACGAGGGTCACCACGTGGACGATCCCGAGATGCACGCGCCCGACATCGGTCGAGTCGTCATTGATTAGACCCGCCACGCGGTCTTCGTAGGACCCCTCCAGTTTAAGCTCTTCCTCGATCTCGCGGCGCAACCGCGACCCGGTAGGCATCCAGATCGAATGAAAAACAGGCTCTCGTCAGAATCATTGATGTGGCCGCCGACGCCGATCGAGCCTTTCGCGACAAGTCGCTTCTCTCCGGATTTCGCTCCCCGCACGTAATGGAGAATCTTTTGGCCATGGGTAAAGACGGCGTAGGGAATGATCTGCTTGAAGGCGGAGTCTTGCTCCGCGCGGGAACGCGGCAGGAAGAAATTGTTCTCCCGCTTGAGAAAGGCGGAAAGGTATCTGGCGGTGTCGGGCTGCAGGCCTTGGAATGCCCGAGGAGGTCCAGGAGTTCCCGTCGAATGACCAAAACGTTCTCTTCTGCTTTTGGCACGGCTGACGCAATGCTGTCGCGAACGCACCTGTCCGCCAAGTTCTAATCGCGAACCGATGCCCCGCGTGCGAGAGCCGTCGAGACGACCGGACGCGGCGGAGCCTTGCGCCGCGAATCGAACTCGCCGACACTCGGCAGATGCGCTTTGTTGTGATTGCCCTTCTTGCAATCGTCGGCCGTCTCCCAGGCCCAGCAGCGAGGTAGAAGGGCGGGCGCATGGTCTTTCAGCCTGGAGCGACGGAGCCGGCGGCGTCACCGGTTCCCTCGCCGAATCCCCAAAAGGCCGGGAACCCGTCCGAGGCGATCGAGACGTTTTTCGCCACCCTTCGGGGAGGACAGATCGACGCGGCCTACGATGCCCTGGTCAGCGACAGCATTATCGCCGACCGGCGGGACGACGTGGCGGGACTAAAAAACGCACTCGGGATGCGCTCGACAACTTCGGCCCGATTTCGGGCTACGAAACGCTGGATGAGAGGCTTGTGGGCACCAGTCTCCCTGCGGAGAACCTGCATCTCGCTGAATTCCGATCTCCCTTTGCGCTGGCGATTCTACTTTTACAAATCCGAAGGAACTTGGAAACTGGTTGACCTCCGGGTTGACGACGCATTGATCGAACTGTTCGAGGAGGCCAGCCGGGCCCGAAAATGATCAGGCGCTTTTGACCTTCGTGCGCTTCTCGCACACGATCTTCGCGCTTCCGTTCGCGCTGGGATCCATGTTCGTTGCGGCCCATGGCTTGCCGTCGCCGCGTATCTTTGCGCTGATCGTGCTGGCGATGGTGTTTGCGCGCACCGCGGCGATGACTTTCAATCGCCTCGCAGACTGGGAAATTGACAAGCGAAACCCGCGCACCGAGGGAGGCACCGACTCGTCTCCAGATCGTTCGCCATGGCGGCCTGCGTGTCGTCCGCGATCCTGTTCGTCGCGACCACATGGCTCATCAACCCGCTCTGTTTCGCGCTCTCGCCTGTCGCGCTGGCAATCGTCTTTTTCTACTCGCTTACCAAGCGTTTCACCCACGCGGCCCAGTTCTTTCTCGGCCTTGCCCTGGCGGTCGCACCGATCGGATCCTGGCTTGCGGTAACCGGAGAGTTCGCGCCGCCGCCGCTGATGCTCGGGGCTTCCGTCCTTCTCTGGGTCGCCGGGTTCGATATTATTTACGCTTCGCAGGACTTTGAAGTGGACAAGCGAGAGGGCCTGCGGTCCATGGTGGTCTGGCTGGGCATATCGCGCGCCCTCGCCGTTGCCACCCTGTTGCACGCGGCGGCATTGTCAGGGTTCCTGTTGTTTGGAGCGCTGGCCAGGCTCGGCCCGATTTATTTCATGGGTCTGGCTCTGGTCGGCGCGGGCCTGGTCTATGAGCACGTTCTGGCTGGAAGGGACGCTCTCCGCGCAATAAATCGCGCCTTTTTCCAGGTCAATGCGACGGTTGGTGCCGTCTTCGTTCTGAGCATCCTTGCCGATCGATTCCTCCAGCCCTAGCCGCTCGCCCAAACGCTTGCACAGATGGCTGCGCCGGTTGCTCGTTGGCGTCGCCGCCTTCGGCCTAGCGCTGGTCGCAGCCCTCTTCGCGGCAAGTTTGCATTTGCCCCTGCTGGCCAAATGGGCTTTGGAGAGAGCCTTCCCGGGAGCAAGCGTCGAGATCCGCAAGCTCGAAATCTCATGGCCAAATCGGCTTACCGCGGAGTCGCTGGTCTTGAAGTCCCGCCAGGATGGAGCCACGCTATTAACTCTATCCGGCGGAAGCATAACGTTCGAGTTCAACGATCTTCGCCGGCGGCAAATCGGCGAGCTACGCCTCGTTGAACCGGTGATCAATGCCTCGCCTCGCTTTCTGGAGGCATTTTCCCCGGCACCCGACACAGCAACTCCAACGAAGATCCGGCATGCCGTGGGCGGTGCGACGATTGGTCTGCGACTACGGTCAGCTGCATATTTCGGGCTACGGGCCGTCGGGCCTCGATATTCATTCCAAGTTCTGTTTCGACTTCAAGAACTTCTCGCCCGCCACGGCGCCGGCGGAATCTCACGAACTGGTTCTTTGGGATGCCGTGGCGGCAACCACTCCGATCCGCCTTTTCTGCGCCTTGACCTCGCCCGCGCAAAATTTGATTTCGACGGTATTGTTCAAGAAACGGAGCCTGACCGGGCTGACTCTTGAAGGCGGATTGCTGGTGTTCGGAAAGTCGCTCAGGGAGATTTTCCAGCGCCCCGAGCTCAAGCCGGTTCGAGCGACGCCGCCCCTCAGAGAGTGCGTGGATTCTCGAACTCTCGACATCCGGCGAATTGCCGTTCGTTTGGATGACGAACGCCCGCAAATCTCCGATATTACTTTCGCGCTCAATACTTCTCTGAAAAATATTCCGCTCTCGAAGAGCGCTTCCGCCTCGGGCTCCGAACCGCAAACGATCGAGATCGCGAACCTCGAAATTCTCTCTCCGCTCGATCCTTTCACCAAAGTCCTCACCCTCGACAGCATTTTTCTTCGTTTCACACTGGCTGGGCTTTTGCGCCGTGAAATCGATCAACTTACCATTCTCGGTCCCAACATTTTCCTCGGCGAGGATCTCTTCTGGTACATGGATGACATGCAGAAGCGCCTCGGAGGCGACGGAAGAGAAGATGCGGGACCGGGATGGACGAATCAAGAAGCCTAGGCATCGCCTTCGGACGCCTCACCCTCGGCAGCGGCGGTCGCAGACACTATGGGCTTCCTCTTAGCTTCCGCACCAAAGCCAGGACGTCGCCCTCGACAACCTCGCGGCGCTCAAACTCCAGGCCGTGCTTCGAAATTCCTCCTCAACGATATGCGTTCGATTCCTACCAGCTCGAATTCACCAGCGAGAAGGGCGAGCTTCGCTTCGCGTATCCGCCTGAAAAGAACCTCAACAATCTCGTCGGCACAATCCGGCTCAAAGGCATTCGTTGGCGCCAGTACAAGGCGTCAAGACTCCTGGATTTCGGTGACCTTCGATCGCAGCGGCATCAACGGAAAGTTCGGCGGCAAGGTCTATCGCGGCGAAACCTGGGGGGGGCTTCTTAGCTTTTTCTTCTACGCCGATTCGCCCTGGATCGGCTGGCTGTCAGGCCGAGGAATCAGCCTGCGCGAGTTGACCAACATCATTTCTCCCGCAAAATTTCCAACTGTCCGGTCCGATGGAGTTTCGACTGCAAATGGACGCCCAGCAGCCGCAATATCGAACGGGTCTTGGGCGATTTTCGGGCGACCAAGCCCGGGAAAATGGTCATCGGCAAGATCGACGATCTCCTCGCCAGGATTCCGCCGACCTGGAACCTCGTCAAACAAGGCAGCACCCGCATCGCCCTGCAGACCCTGCGAGACTTTGAATACAACAAAGCACAACGGAGACTTTTGGTTCGTGGACTCTCAAGGCGTCACTGCGGTTGACATTGCAAGGCCCGACCGGATCGCGCAATTTTGACGTCGTGCTGCACGCGGACGACTCACCACAAGGACGATGGAAGCAACGCTCCGCCAATCGCTGACTGGTTCTGGCGGCGTGCGCGTTGCTCGGCAGGCTGCAAGGCTCCCACCGTCAACCTCGCGACCTCCGACCCGATCAAGGTGGACATCAATATGCGGCTCGACGTCTACCAGTATTCCGACGACCGCGACGAAAAAGCCGGCTCCAGGCCCAGGCCGCCGGGCAGACGCCCGAATCGCGACGGCGAAATCGAATGGCGGACATCCAGCAATTCAAGAACGAGCGACTCGTCGGCGAGAGGGCCATGACGGACTCCTGGTCATCCGCTCAAAGCCCGAAGGCGATTACGGCGACTACGTCCGCGTCGCAGTCGAGGAGGGAGAACGCCGATCGCATGGATTGATGAAATCTCTGGCTGAGACGTCAAAAGACCTCGCTGCCGGAGATCCAGGCGAAACAGGCGGAACTCTGGCGCAACCGTTCCTTCAAGGGCGAATGGATTGAAACTCCCGAGGCGGACGGCTCCTGGAAATGGGAGCAGAAGGGAGGCTAGCTCTCGGTTGCGGGCCCATCGAGCCATCTCGAAGTTTCTCGAAGGACCAAAACGGCCTAGGAGCAGTCGAAGAGACGAAGACGGCTGCAGTGCTCAATGTCTCAAACACTGCAAAATGCGAAGGACCTATAAAGACAAATAAGACAAAATCAGCGCCTGGGCGAAGAAACGAGTGCACGTGCAAGCTCGTTCAGTCTGTTCAAAGTGTCTCGGGCGTTTGCGTCTAGGGCCCCCCTGATGCTCGAGCCGCGTCATGATGTCAAGGCCTTCGTTAGTCAGGCGCTCGCCTCGTTTCTATCGCCGCCCTTGATGCGGACTAAAACTTTTGCAACGCAATATCGGCCCCAAGCGGCGTTGTTCTGCCAGACAGCATTGTCTGTGGCCTGCTCGGCGAGCTTCCTGGCAATCTCAAGGTAGTCGCGGTAGCTCTGGAGTGCTCCACCGAGGTCGCCTTGAGCGAGCTGAACGTTGCCCGCTTTCTCGTAGCCTACGGATAACGTACGTTGCCAGCCGGCGTTGCTAGGGTCTTGCTTCGCCAGCCGTTCTTGAAGGGCAACTTCGTCCCGGTAGCTCTTGAGCGCCCCAGCCAAGTCGCCTTGCGCAAGCTGCACATCGCCAACTTTCGTCAGCCGACGGATAGCGTCCGTTGCCAGCGGGCGTTACTAGGGTCTTGCTTCACCAGGCGGTTCTTGTAGAGCAACTTCGGCCCGGTAACTTTTGAGCGCTCCAGCCAAATCGCTTGCGCGAACTGCGCATCGCCGACTCCTCTCATAAACTATGGAAAGATCCCGCTGCCAGCCCGTATTGTTCGGATCCTGCCCGGCCAGTTTCTCCCGAATCTCCAGGCTATCGCGGTAGCTCTTGAAAGCCCCAGCCAAGTCGCCTTGCGCGCCCTGCAGGTCACCCTGTTGATCGAGAGCCACGCTCCTTTCTCGCATGGCGTCCAGATCGCCAATTTCGGGCGGATGGGCTTCGCGTGATACTTCATGATGCGCGCATTGAGGGTGTTCATCATGTCGAGACGACCGAGGCTGCCGAGCCTCTCGCTCAAATCATATTGCAGGAAGTTGATCAGCTCCTCGGCTGCTCTCTTTGAGGCGACGGCTTTTTCCTCTTGCTTGCTGTGCGGCGGCGCGCTGACGTTCCTTCTCGGCTTGGGCGCGAGCGCGAAAGCAAGGCCACCGCGGCAAACAGCGCGATGAAGATCGCCGCCACCGCGAGCCGGCGAGCCCGGCGCGTGGCCGAGATTGGCTTCCTTGCGGGCTTGGGTTTCTTTTGCAGCGCTTCATTCAGGACGGCAGCGCGTTGGGCAGCCTCGCGAGCACTTCGCTTCGGCTTCCTCCTTCGCCTTCCTTTCCACCTCGGCGCGGCGCAAAAGCATTGCTTCAGCCTCCCGCTGTTTCGCTTCCGCCTTCTTCGCGCGCCTTCACGGAGACGCCTCTCGTCCCGGCTGTCGCGCACGACGCCAGTGAGAACGTCGTGGGTCAGCTCCACGCGCAGGGTCTCGCCGCGCCGGGGTGCGGTGCAGGAGACGGCACTCGATGAGTTCGTCCAGAGAAGTCGCCGCAGCACCGCGTTTGCTGAGTTCCTCCTTGGCGCGCTTGAACTCCATGTCGTCGCGATAACCGTCGGGCGTCAGAAGCTCTTCCTCGACGAAAACCCGGCGACTCGCGGCCTGCCCGGCGAAGCATCCCTCGTAGTAGTTGTTCGAGAATCTGCTCGCTGCTTCTGCTCGACGAGATCGGCGCTGATCTGGGAGAGGCCCTTAGCGATGCGCTGGCCGTTGAGCTCGCTGCAGAAAAGGCTCAGCAGCGCAGGCTCGATATCGAGCTCCCGCAAGCCCTGCTCTCTACGCTATCCGCCTCTTAACCTGGCGCTGCCCAGCCGCGGCGACGAACCGGACAATCTGCTCGCCGACTTCGCGCGAGACAAGCTCTGCGCCCGGCAGGATCACAGCGTCGAGCGCCTGCTGGCCGCTCATCGAGCGTCAGGCGCATGCGGTTGCGCGAGATCGACGGGATGAGCTGGTGCAACAGGCCTCGAGATTGGCAAGGTAATCTTCGCGCAGGCTAAAGAGCACGCGCACGCGCGTCCCGAAGCCCAAATCGGCAAACCTGCTCGGGGTTGCTTCGCAGTCTCTCGCGAACCCGGGCGGGCGGATGGTTTTCGACGAGGTCCGACAGCTCAGTGAAGAGCATCTCGCAATTCTTGCTGGGCCGCCTCGTCGCGGGCGCCAAGGGTGAAGAGCTCCTCGAGACTGGTCGATGACAAGCACCGGCGTGCGTGATCGGCTGCGCCGTTCCAGGTTTGCAGATGAAGGCTGTCACGATGGGAAAACTCCCAGAGCGTTTCGTCGGTCTCGGGCAGCGTGGGTTGCGAGATGCGCGCCGCTATGATCGCCTCTGTGAAGCGCCGCTTATGCTTGCAGGATGAAACCACTTCGCCGTGGGCTTCGTGATCGAGCCGGATGTAAACCGGCAAGAAGCCTTCGCGCGCGCAGGACGGGGAAAAGGCTGGAAGCGCGGATCAACGAGGTTTTGCCAAGTCCCGAGGTGCCAAAGAGCACGGTGAGCGGACTCGCGTTTGACGCGGCGAAAAAGTTCCTCAGCCTCGTCGGTGCGCCCGTAGAAATAGTCCGAGAGCTCTTCGGTGAAGGCGTCCAGCCCAAGCCAGGGATGCTGGTCATCCGACTTCAGTGCGCCCAATCGGACGCGGAGGCTGGGCCGGGTGCGGTGGAGGGGTGTTAACGCTCATTAGGAGCCGCGGATTACGGCCTCAAGGCTCTAAGCTTTAGCATCAAGTCTTTCGAAGTCCGGCGTTGCCACGCCCCGGAAGGCTGACCACCTGTTTACTCCTGAATTCGTCCGGCACCGCCGCTGCGTCGAGTTATCAGTCTGGTCGATGACGACGGGAACGATGAAGACCCTGGCTTTCGAGGAAGCCCTGGGCACGCTCGAGGGCGCAGTTCCATTCCTTGATGAAGAATCGGTCCTGCTTGCCGACGGAATTTCGCGATATCAGCGGAACAAAAAAGTGAGCATCGCTTGATATTGCTTGTGATCTTGAGCGCGAACGTGTCGCCGCCCTGAAGCTCGGCTTTGTCGAACCAGACTTCGAGCCCAGCCGAGTCGAGTCCGGCTTTGAGCTTCTTCGCCGCGTATATGTCTTCGCTCGCGTAGCTGATGAAGATCGCGCCGCGCGCGCGCCTCGGGCGCGAGTGGCACGGGCGCGGACTCTGTGAGCGCCGGACGGCTTTGGTCCATCGCCTCCAGAGTTCGTCGACAAACTTCGCTGCGCCGCCTTCGTAGCGCTTTGTCTGTTCACTGAAGTGGCGCAGGAAAGACTCGGGTCAGGATTCTCGGCGATGCGGTTGTCGGCGAGGTATTCGAACCAATCACGGGATTCCAGAGCCGCTTCTCGACCGCGCAACCGCAGGAACCATAGACAGCCAGTCAGAAAACCCAGCACCGAGGATTAGGATATAATTTTCCCTAAGATCATCGAAGAGATTCTTCGGGCGAGGCTGGGATTCCATCGCGTAAATCCATTCCAGAGGGTCTTCCTCGAGACAGATGGTCGGCGAGACGTCCGAAATTCAAAGATATGATAGACTGTTGGTAGTATGACATCTTTTCTGGCGGGTCCTGGCGCTCGGCGAGGCGATGCGCAAAGAAGTCGAAATTGTCAACAAGCTCGGGTTGCACGCGCGACCGGCGTCGGAGTTTGTCCGGTGCGTGATCAGGTTCAAGAGCACAGATCACGATTTGGAAAGGCGATGAGAATTTCTCGGCCGCCAGCATACTGGAAGTGCTTAGTGCCGATCTGGATTGCGGCGCCCGTGTCGTCCTCGAGGCGGTCGGGCCCGATGAGCAGGAGGCACTTAATGAGCCTTGAAGCGTTGCTGCTGCGTTTCGATGAAGAAGGTGGGGTCAGGGAAACTGAGGCTCGCCCGGGGCGGCCTTGTTGGGATTGGTTGTGGCTTGGAATATATGAGTAACACTCGAAAAGCCTTACCTCATGCTGGAAGGCGCCGCTACCGATGGAGTCGTACTCATTCACTCACCGCACAGAAGCGTCGAGGAGAGTCACCCTGGTGCAAAGTCCGCTGGAAATCCGGGCTCATACTGCAAGGGCAAAGTGCGCTCACCAGACGGGCGCCCCCTTTGCCGGTCGTCCGGGCTTGCCGCGGAGTCTGCGTCTAGCGCCTTTCTACAGCCAGCCCGACCGCTGAACAACCATAGCCCGCTGCACACTGCAGCCATACCCACGAGGACCGTCTCGTAACCGTATTTCCATCCCAGCTCAGGCATGTATTGGAAGTTCATTCCGTAAATGCCAGCGATCGCCGTGGGCGCAGCGATGATCGCGGCCCACGCCGCTAAACGTTTGGTGTCCTTGTTCTGCGACACCGAGATAACTGAGAGATTCGCATCAAGGGCGGTAGCAAGCACCTCGCGAAGCGTGTCCGCCATTTCGTTGATGCGCATTGCGTGATCATATACGTCACGGTAGTATGGCTTGGTGTCTTCGGACAACAGAGCCAAATCGAACCGCATCAGTCGGCTACAAATATCCACAAGCGGCGAGACGGCCCGTTTTATGGAAAGAAGTTCGCGCTTCAGGTGGTAGATGCGGCTCGTTGTCTCATGGATAAATTTCTCATCCAGGACGACCTCCTCCAGTTCAACCACTTTCTCTTCTAATGCCTCGAGGATTGGGAAATACTGGTCGACTACAAAATCCATCAACGCATAGAGGACAAACCCCGGACCTTTGGCGAGAAGATGCTTTGAAGCCTCGCAGCGTTCGCGCAACCCTACGTGCGACTGCAGCGAGCCATGTCTTACAGAAACGACGAAGCGCGGCCCTACGAAGACGTGCGTCTCTCCAAACTCGACATGCTGCGGATTCACCGGCCAGGTGTGCCGTGCGCAGCACGACAAAGAGACAATTCCCATACTGCTCTAGCTTTGGCCGCTGGTGCGCGTCATGGGCATCTTCAATGGCCAGGTCGTGGAGGCCGAATTCTTCCTGGATTTCGCGCAACAGCTTCTCGTCGGGTTCGAACAAGCCAACCCAGACAAATCGGTCTTCGTGTTTGAGCTCTTCGCTGATGTCCGCAATCACTACATTTGCCACGCGCACGCCCTGGGCGTAGGAGGCGCAATTAATCACTCCAGGGCGCTTTGGGACTTCTGCGAGAGTCAGGGGATTGGGGAATACTGCAACTTCCTGCATATCATGGAGATTATTCCATTGCCGTCAATCTACACCGGAAATGGAATGCTGTGACGCCAAGGCTCAGAAGATCGGCCCGGCTTTACGCTCAGGGTTTCCGCCATGCTGTATCCTGCTCCTTTTGCTAACGCTCAATGTCATTTTGGCTCAGACTTCCGTTGCCCGCCTCGGCAGTGATTCATTTGCTCCGGCATCTGCGCACCTGTAAATAAGGTGATAGCTGCGCGAGGATTTCGGCGCGTCCGCTATCCTCCGCCATTGTCGGGCAATTGTGAATCGCCGCAAAGGCGGCAGAATCCTCGACGGTCTTCTAAAACCGATGGTCGCTGGTTCCGTATCCCAGCCGGAGTGCGATATCGAAAGTATTTACAGTCAGCGTGCCAAAGAGCCCAGTTTTGCGGAAGGAATATTGCAGAAAATCAGCGTCATTTTGCATCAAAAAGTGCGCTACAGAAACTGCATGCGCAAGGAATTTCACGAGCTCACCTGGGCTAACTAAGCGAAGCTCGGATCAGCACAGCGCAGCCGCCGCTAACTCCACATGCGCTATCATTCGCCGCTGGAAGCCGTCTTTCAGGCTCGCCCGCCTGCGCATTGGGGCACGGGGTGAAAGACGCCGCTGGAGAGCCGACCAGGCGCGAAATCGTAAATTTGTTTGGTGCTATGTGGCACGGACCGAGTAAGGCAGCGTGCGCGCAGCCGAAAATGCACAAGTTAAAGTCGGTTAATAAATCGCTAAGTCGGCGCACTTACTATGCTTCAAGGCAGCTGCCTTGGTTAGATCATTCCTAAGTCGAACCGTTCCCTAAAATCACGCAACTTCGGTGCAACAACAGAAAGAGGCAAAATAAGGCCTTTTTCGTTGCCCACTTATGTGGCGTCGATCAGGCGCTCAGCCCGTTCTCAACACGCGGTTTATTCATTATGCCTCAAAAGCGCGATCCATCAAATCGTCGCACTCTGCTCTTTCTTCTATCTTTGCTGCCATTTCCTTCTCTCTCAGGTTATGACGAAACACAAGCTTTCACCGATACCACCAGAAGCGTTCGTGCTTTCTGCAAGTTTGACGGAGGCTGGTGCAAGCGTTGCCGATGATTACAGCCTAGATTTAGATCACCACCTGGCTTGGGAGGAGCAATCCCTCTCCGATCCAAGAAGGCATATCGGCAGGAGAACTGCTCTCTAACTAGTCAGTTTACCACAACGCGCATTCATCTAGAACTCACCGAGGTGCGACATGCAGGTCGAGCTTGCTGGCTCAGTGAAGTCGAGCGGGCACGACAAATTCGCGAAACTTCATCTCTATCGGTCACGCCGGGAATATCTAACTCGGCATAATACCCGCAAAACCCCGAGATGCTTTTACTTCCCGCTTGGAGACGCGCGCAGAACTCTCAACGCATTCGTGGCGCTGCTGCAAGGCTTCGATGTGCAGGAGGTCGAGCAATGGGAAAAAGATTTCATCTCTTGCACCCACGACCGCCTCCCACTGCGAACCTTAAATAGGATGAAAACTGGCTATCTCATTCAGGATGTTCGTAGGATCGAATTGAAAAATCTGATCGCAAAGCGCGAAGGTGGTTCGTTCATCACTGGCGACGTGGCAAATCGAGCAGGTCTCGCCCAGCGTCGGCGATGCAAGCCTGGTCATAGAAGGCGAGGAGTTTGCTGGCAATGTCGTCCGCTACACCGAGTCGCAAGTCATCTTTGAGTCCGGCAGGTTTGAGGAGATCGCAAAGAAACTCTCTTGAACACTTCCCGAGGCGAATTTGGCGAACCGCGAAGAGGACGCTCGATCCTCGGCGCACGCCGACGATAGCGGCTACGGCCACCGCTTCGGCCTTGAGTCTGGCTGCGCGACAGGCTCCTGGCGAAGCCTGGGCGATGCACACGATGGCCCGCGAAACCGGGCTGTGGCTGGAAATCGAGCGTGCAACGACTCTGGTCGGCCCATCAGCTGCAGCACTCCGGCATCAGGTGGGTAAGCTTCAAGTTCTCCAGAACCTTCGAGTTTGAGGAAAAGCTCTGGGACGTGGTGGGCCTTTGCTTAATGCAGCCTGGC
>ERZ1370068.11186-contig-9822_pt1 | contig 46366 bp, 71 predicted proteins | sample MGYA00561227_ERZ1370068 | MGnify/ENA primary metagenome ERZ1370068 (study PRJEB38410, sample SAMEA6850437) | metagenome | study: Metagenomic assessment of the ecological functions of the soil: analysis of the soil microbiota associated with the... | reverse complement strand
TTTTCACTTTGTTCAATTCGTGGCCACCGCCTCAGCGCTTTTCCAGACTGATGCCGCCGCGCGATTTAATACTTTGCGCTTTTATATTACGTTGGCCGTCGCGGTTAATAAGGCGATTCAGGCGACACGGAGTGGAGCGGTGGTCCGCGGCAAGGCCCGCTCGACCACCACCGAACGTTTCATTGCTATCTTTCTGACAACGTCAGAGGAATTAGACTCTCATTGCAAGAGCTTCAGCATTCTTGCAGATCCCAGCTACAACGATCCATCCAGGGCTCAGGAGAAACGCTGACGACCAGAGGCTGCCACCACATGGGGACCTCACCACATGAGGAGGCCAGCATCACACATTATGCATCATGAGGATAAGTCGATTATTTTTGATACACATACGAGCCACTGTCGCTTCGACACGCTAAGCTTCACTATCCACCACTGCCAAAGTGGACACAATGCGGATGGGAGGAGATGCGGCTCCGATATATCGAGTGAGATTGGTCGCTACCTGGTCGGCATTTTACCGTGGCTGGTATGACGCATCTGACTCTATGGACCATGGCATGGCGGGCCAGACCGCGGTGCTCATCACCGGGCGGATCTCTTTAACAACTTTGGGGACCGTGCGGGCATTTCCTCTCTTCACTAACCAGCGTAACATCCGTCGATGATTTTGCTCGACGAACGGCTCATCGTCTGCGCGGCACTGCACGCCGATACCACTTCTCGAGGCACGCTGATACTTTGCGTCAGACGCGGCGGACGCCGGATCGTCCGCGACTGAAGCGGCCGAGTCCGCGGCGGGATACGCCGGACGTGGCATCGAGCACGATGCGGTTATTGTGGTCCGGCGATCGAGGTGTTGATGTGTACTGCCCGATGGATTGGAGGCGGGTGAGTCCAGGAGGGCGGATTTCGGAGATGCTCCGCCGCGCAGCGCAATGTTTCCGGAGCGAGGACTGCCGGCGGCGCGTGGACCTCCTGCCGTCTGTCGAGCGGCGCGATGACCAAACCGGCTGTAGACGGTTCGCGATCGCCGACTACGGGACCCCTCGGTACGGCGCCGGCCGAGGCCTTTGCCTTCCTAACCGCTGCCGTCGCCTGGCTCGGCTGCCCGCGTCGGCAAGCCGGGATGCCGGCTGCATCCAGCTGCTGGTTTCCACACTGCCCCCGGCACGTCCCAGCCAGATCGAAAAGGTGCCCTTCGGCACACCGCCACGCGTTCCACATCCTGGTCACGGCCAACTGCGTAGCCAGCCGCAAGATGGGCGTCGATCGACCGAAAATGCGACCGTCCGTGTTCGCTTCACTGCACAAGCGAGGAACCGCGCCGGGTGTGCGCTGCCAGCCTCTCGATTTCCGGCGCGCCACGCGATCCGCCATGCTTCGCCGCCGGTGACATCCGAGCGCATCCTGCTGCGACGCGAAACAGACGAGCGCACGTCGGATGAGCAGCGCGTCAGCGGGTACGCTCGCGCCTGGTGAGACGCGATGTCCATGTCGGGCCACGCGTTCGCTGCGGCTCTGCTGCAAGAGCCGCTCGAGCGCGCGATGTGCGATCGTCCAGAGAGGTTCCAGCGGTCCGGGTGCAGGGTCAGCGCGACAGCGCGCCTGCGACCGTCGGATACCACCGCCGCCTGCGCGTCCGCAGCTCGGTCAGCACGCGCGCGAAACGGCATTGGGGCCGCGGAGGTCGTGCACCAGGCGATCCAGGCCAGCTGCCAAGCGGCCGGCGTTGACCGATGTCGTCGTGCAGTTCGTGGGCGATGCGAATGCGCTCGCGCTCGTGGCTCTCGAGCAGCAGCTGGCTGATTCTCGACAGCGACGCCTCGGCGTTCCTCAGGCGACGTGACGTCGGCCACGATCGTCACGCGCAGCGGCTCCCTCGACGGCGAATTCCTCGACCGACGAGACGAGCCGATCCGGATGGTGCCGATCCAACCCCTCGGCGCATGCGGAACCGGGCACTCGAAGTCGGCGCCGGGCGCCCTCACGCGCGTCCCGCACTGCTGGTTGATGCCGCGGAAATCAGGCTCGCCGAGCCAGCCAGAGCGTCGACCGGTGTCCGGCCCGATCTCGCACCTCGCCTTGCGCACGTGCCAGCGTCCGGCTCGGACCCAGGTGTTTGTTGACGTCGATCAGAGCGGTTGTCCGGCGACGTGGATACACGCCGCCAGAGTGGTCGGCGTGATGAGAAACAGCTTCGAGAACTTTTCCTCGGACAACTGCCGGGGCGCGCCTGCGATGCCCACGCTCCGATATGTCGTGGAACAGTCCCCAGTACCCCGTGAACCGGCCGTTGACTGCCGTCAGGCACCCGCTGGAACTGCGGTTCCACCATGGTGCGATCCTTCCGGCGTCCGCGCGCGTCGTCGGGCGGACATATTCCCCACGAGTAAGACGCTGCACGGCTGCTCCGGCTTCGCGATCCTCCCGAAGGCCAGACCAGCGTCTCGAGGTTCTTGCCTTCGATCTCGTCCGGCTTTGTAGAGAAACAGCGTTCGAACGCGGGATTCCAGAGGTGGCATGCGTCGCCGCGCGTCCGGCGCTGGCCAAGGCGATCGGGAGGGTCCGGAACCAGTCGCTCGATGTGTGCAGACGCCCGGAGGGATCGGACCAGCCAGGCCATGGTTCAGTGTAAGGGGGGGACCGCTTATATGCACCGAACAGTGCTGCGGCAATCCCCAACAGCCCGTCCGAGGGATCAATGGCGCGGCAGAGACGGATTACCTGCGGCTCGCACAGGGGAATTACGCGCCGCCGTGCTCCAGCGTGGCGACCGCCCCCTGAACCCGCCGCCGCCACGCCCTGAAGCTGCCGCCACCGCCTCTGGAAGCCTCCACCGCCGCTCGGGCGGTAGGCTTCCCGAACCGACGCTGCCCGCGCGCGATTGAGTCGCGGGTCCGCTGCGCGCCGTCGATGCGTGCGCTGCGGATCAGGTGCTGAGTTGATTGATCGTGTCGCGGATTGGTACTGCATCCGGTGTGCGCGGAACTTGCGACCGACGATGTGCCGACCGCGCGCTGTGCATCCGGCATCCATCCGCCGTCGCCGTATTTCTGCCAGCTGCCGCCTGATTGTGTATACGTTGCCGTCGCGACCGGCGTAGACGGCGTCCACCGCCGGCTGTGTGATCCAACCGCACTGGTGCCCTGCGGGCCACGACGCGTCAGCGTCCGCCCCGCCGCTGCCCTGCGTGACGCGGCTGGTCGACCTGTCGCGTCTGTGCGTGACACGCGACGTCTGCGCCCACTGATCACCGCGCTGCACCGCGGTCGATCCCAGCTGCCGCATGCACGTCTCGATCCCCGGACCGTCCTGCCGATGGCACCGGTGCGCGGGTTACGTACCGCGCACTGCCGCGCGGCGCCTGCGGGCCCGGCATACCATCGCACCGCGTGCCCATCTACCGGTGCCCGGGTTGCGTAGCGCGCGCGCCATTCGCCGCAGCCGCTGGCCCGTATTACCGCGCCGCCGCGCGTGAACGCGCCTGGTCCACGGGTTGTAGCGCGCCGTAGCCGTAGCTCGATAGCTGGGGGAATGTAGTCGGATAGAACGCGCCTGCCGCGTAATACAGGCGGGTAGTACCCAGCCGCTGCCCCAGACCGCGCAGCCCCCAGGCCACCGTCGCGCCCGGTATGCCGCCTCAGCGGCATGGACCACCGTCGTCCTGGTCCGAGTCCTCGACCGTGACGTAGGTGACGTTATGCGCGGGCGAGCTGGTGGGAATCTCGTAGATGTCCCTTCGGAGCGTCGTCCGCGAGCGTCCATGCGCCTGCAGGCGAGTTCTGACACGAACCAGCACGCCATCGAAGCACATGCGTAATAGCGGTCGCCGACCTTCAGAATCTGCTTATCTGTTCACCGCGCGCGACACGCCAGTCGTCGATCGGCTCGAATATCGGGTTCCGGGCGTAAGCGGCGACCATCGGCAGGCATGATGGTGCGCCGATCGACCGTCGCGGCCTGCGGAATCTGTGAAGGCAGCACCGCCTCGAAGCGCCTGCCTCACCAGGCACGGACGCGAGCGCGCGCGACCGGGGATGGGTCACGGAATGCGCTTGAAGTCTTCCGGCAGGTTCGGCGTGGCGAACGTCCACGGGCCGAGTAAAGCCGGGCGCCGAGAAACCAGCGCCCCGACACGAGGAAATGCACGAGGCCACTCTGCCCCCGCCTGAAGACGTCGTCGTCGGTGTTACCTCACCCAGAAGAGGCCGGTCCCCGTCACCACGGTCAACGTCGGCGCGCTCATCCGGTCAGCAGCAGTTCCGCCGGCATGTTGCTCGCGAAGACCTTCGGCACACGGCTCGTCGTGGCGTGGGCCTCGTCGGCAGTGCCGCCTTGACGTCCGTCCAGTTCCCGTCATCCGGCAGGCTTCGAAAGCTCGCGGGCACCGCCGTCGCCTGACGCCACGCGGGCCGTCGAGCGATGCCGACGTCAGCCATCGTCGTGTCTTGCGCAGGTGGCAAGTCGCGATTCGGATATCTGAACAGATCCCAGTTCGTGTTCACGACGAAGCGCAGATCGGTGCCGCCGATGGGGCTCCAGATCGGAGCGCTGTCGATGTTGACCAGCACGGCCGGCGTCTGGCTGAAGAACACCGGCGGCGGATCCGCCTTGACGTCCTGCTTGCTGCGCGGCGTGACCTGGCTCGTGTCCACGTTGGCCGCGCACCGATCGAGTCCGATGACGCGCTGCTGCGCGCGGGAATACCGACGCGAGAATGTCATCGACGATCGTCTTCAGGTCGTCTTTGGGAACCGTTCCGGGAAGCTCTGACGCCGTAATCATGAACTCCGAGAAGCTGACGAGACGGTCGGCGAGCGCGACGCTGGTGTCGCTTTCGATGCGGAGCGCGCCGAGCGCCGGCGTCTGTTTGCCCGTTGCGAGATACGAGACCCGCGGCGTATAGCGTCATGCCTTCTGCTCAGCCAGCTCCCCGACCTGCGGCTGATCAGCACCAGCCGTGCGCCGGTCGGCGTCGTGTGGGCGCGCGGCCATCCGCCGTCGGGGCTGTGTTCGCTGTCGTCACCCGACTGGTGGCGGCGGCGCGGTGGCGTATCGTGCCGCATCGACTGCGCACCGGCAACGCGAGTCCCGGCCGGCGAGGCGAGGCTCAGAATCGTGACGTTCGTGATGAACTTCTTCGGACCTCTCTCAGGCATCGTCGATCGGCCCGAGTGCAAGTGCTGCGAACCGCGCGCCACAGGTGGCGAGGAGGTGGAGATCGCGCGCGCTCGCGCGGTGCGCGGCGCGCCGGTCACGGCCTGTGGTGAGACGTCGTGACGATCAGGCGCTCGCGAGGTGAGCGCCCGGCCGGGAGGGGCCTTCCCTGACGATGCTGAGACTTCGTTCATGGAAGCGCAGCGTGTTGGGATGCAGGCCGAGGCGTTCGGCCGCGTTGCCCGCGCCGTTGATCCGCCATCCCGCAGCGCGCAGCGCGTCCTGATGTGCGCGCTCGATCGAGGAGAGCGTCGTTCCGTCCCTCCTCCGACCGGGGGCTGCTGATCTCGACGCCTTCCTCGAGCAGTGTCAGCACCTCGCCGGTCGTGGATCAGCGCGCGCTCGATCACGTTCTCGAGCTCGCGGACGTTGCCGGGCCATTCGCGCGCCGCTGCAGCGCGTTCCATCACCGCTGGCCGGCACTGCGCGTGATGCGCGCGATGCAGTGACCCGCTGCCGCTTGCCGGATGATCGACCACACGAGCTCGGGGAATGTCCTCGGGTCGCTGCCGCGCAGCGCGGGCAGCTGGATCGGGAAGACGCTCGAGCCGGTAGTAGAGGTCCTCGCGGAACGTGTCCTTCCTGACATCATCGCTGTCGCAGGTCGCGATGCGTCGCGGCCACGATGCGCACGTCCACCTTCTGCGCCTGCGAGGATCCGAGGCGCTCGAACGTTGCCTTCCTGCAGCACACGCGCAGCAGCTTGGTCTGCAGATCGAGCGGCGAGGTCGCCGATCTCGTCGAGGAAGCAGCGTGCCGCGGTGCGCCAGCTCGAATCGGCCCTGGCGCTGCGTCACCGCGCCGGTGAACGCGCCGCGCGTCGTGGCCGAACAGCTCGCTCTCGATCAGCGTCGGCGGCAGCGCCGCGCAGTTGACGCGCGACGAACGGGTTGGCCCGCCGCGGACCGCGCACGTGGATCGCGCGCGCGAAGAGCTCCTTTGCCGGTGCCCGTCTCGCCGAGGAGCAGCACGGTGCTCCGCGTCGGAACGACTTCCTCCATGCCGGCCGTATCGCGGTCGCGCAGCGCGAAGCTGTCGCCGAACGATCTCGCTGAACGTCGAACGTGTGCGGCCGGCTTCGTCGTCAGCGTTTCGTGATCGGAATGGTGTGGTTTCGCTCTCGTCGTGTGCCTCGTGGAGCTCCGCGTCCGGGAACTGGCTCCCTGCCTCGTGCGCGCTGCTGTGGCCCTGTCGATGCAGTCCGAAGGCGACGATTTCCGCAAACAGGCGGAGGCGGCCGACGATCTCGCGCGACCAGACACGATGCGCGCGCGACTCGACGGCCAGCATGCACGTCCGGTCGCCGGCAATCAGGACCGGCACGACAACGGCCGACTGCAGTGCCACGCGCCGGAGATAATCAGAGCACGTCTGGCGTCAGCGCGGCGCTCGGCAAAGTCCGCAGGAATGTCGAGCACCACCGGGTCGTGCTCCAGCCGCAGCGTGCCCAGAGCGGTGAGACATCGTCGGCATCAGCCGGCTCGGAGCTTGTCTCCAAGCGCGGGCCGCTCGCATCGATACGTGCGGGCGGGCGTTCCGGCCGTGTAGGTGATCAGCGTCATCGCGTCCGCACCTGCGGCATCACCGATGCGCGCCAGCATCGCCGCGGTCAACGAGTCGAGGTCACCGTCTCCGGCGACGCACAGTTCCGATGACAACTCGGCGATGAGTCGATCTGCTTCGCGACAACTGTCGTCGTCGTTGTGGATGAGGCTCGCTTCCATCGTTGTCCCGTCGGCTTCACTTGCCGCAGACCGCGGCCAGTGCATTCGTGATACCGCCGGATCTCATCGCTTCGCGCGTATTGCGGCGGAGGGGGCCGTGTGTTGTGAGCGTGTTGACGACATGTGGTGACGTGGCCGCGGCAAGACTACGCCGGGCCGCGCGCAGAGGAACGGCATGCGCGCTGCGGATCGGTCGCCAGTATGGCGGCGTTCCCCAAGAGAGCCTGACGATCGAGCTGGCGCCCGACGCGAACCGTCCGACGTGCGTACCGCCGCTGTAGTGCTCGCGAAGACGGGTGGATGGGACGTCCGCCTCGAGGTCGATGGTCACGTCGTCTCCTCGCGCACTGCGAGGATCTGGCATCGCGTCGAACGGATGTGCGCCGAGATTTACAGTGTGTGGACGGATACCTCACACCGAGTCATCCGCGCGCAGGTAACGGTTGTCACGCGTGCGTTTGAGAAAGCGGCTCTCGATCAGCGCCGACAGGAGGCCTGTCGCACGTTTCCTGATCGAGCCCCCAGAGTCGGCGTACTGCTCGGCGTGTCAGGTCGAGGCCCGGATCTCGACATACTCGGCGCGCACAAGCCGCGTCCAGTCTTGGTCGTAGTGGTGCTGATCGTCCTGGCGGTGCCTGATAGATGTGCGCGGCGCAGTCCTCGCAGTCGGCAACCGTGCAGCCGAAGGCTGGCAGGTAGCAGTTCGTGAAATTCCTGACTGGCGCTCTTGTTGACGGAAAAGATGCGTGACCGCGCACCGCGCGCGCCACCAGTGCCAGTGAACTCTGTAGTTTGCACGCCCGATCGCGATCGCGATCAGGCGTCGATGATCTGATTGCGGATCGCGTAGCGCGCATGAGATCGGCGACCGAGTGCAGACTCAACTTCGCCATCGTGCGCGCGCGATGCGTCTCGGCGGTCTTCGTGGTGATGTTCAGGGCGCTGCCGATTTCCTTGTTCGACTTCCTCGGCCACGAGCTGCAGCGCTTCACGCTCGCGCCGGGTGAGGCGCTACATCCGCTAACGCCCCGAGATGCGCGGCACGCTGCGCCGATCCCTGGAGGACGGCCTGCATGCGCGAGGAGGAAATGCACGCCGCCTTCAGCAGTGTGTTGACGGCTTCGAGCAGCAGGGATCCCGCATCGGACTTGAGGATGTAGCCGCGTGCGCCGGCCTCGACGAAATCCTCGGCGAGGTGCTCGATTTCGTGGACGGTGAGGATCAGGAGCTTCGTCTTCGGTACGCTTGCGTGGATCTGCCGCGCGGCCTCGAGACCGTTCATCTCAGGCATGCCGACGTCGGGGATCGCTACATCCGGTCGGATTCTCTCGCCTTTGCGACCGCTTCCCGTCCGGTGGTCGCTTCGGCACAGACGTTCCAGCCCTCGTGCTGGTCGACGAGCGCGTGGATCCCTGGCGCACGATGTCGTGGTCGTCGGCAATCGAGGATGTGAATCATCGAAGCTCCCTCCGATTCCGGGATCGGTCGTGAGCCACCGTGTGCCTCCGGGGTATCACCCCTAATCTTGCGTACACTCCGGAGATTTTTTCAGCACCAGTTACGTAAATTCTTTGCATTGCACGCGTTTCGGCGATGCCCTCTATCAAAACGCCGCGAGGCGAACCTCGTGATGCGACCCAGGGCTGACCGGCATCCGTCAATCAACTCACAACAGGTCGTTGTCGCGCGACGCATCCGTTCGCGCACGTCAGCAGGAACGCGCACCTCGAAATGCGCCACGATTCGGTGATCTACGCGTCGCGCGCGCGTGTTGGTTCCCCGCTTGCGCTTGTTGCCGCAGCACGGGAGGCCACACCATGTTGTGTCGTTCGTTCGCGCGAGTCCTCGCACTCTCATTCATCGCCCTCGCGTTGCTGCTTGGAGTCGCGCAACAACAGGCATTCGCCCAACCAGATGCGTCTGCCGCCGCTGCGGCTGCTGCCGCGGCGCCGCAGGAGCCGCCGCCGACGGCGGAGGGATCCGGTGGGTTCTTCAACGAGCCGAGCTTTCTCACATCCGCCATCACGCTCGCCAACGGGTTCAGCGACAAGGCCGGAGGACCGAAGAGCGGCTTCTATCCGGAGCTGTCGAACATGATCACCGGCTCGGGGTTTGTGTCGCTTGGGCCCGAGTGCCGGCAGTAGCTCGCCGGCGATCGCGCCTTCATCGACAGTCCGCCGCCCTCGTGGCGGCATGTACAGATGGGGCAGGCGCGCTTCGAGCTGCCGGAGCTGGCGGGCGGCCACCTGGCGATCGGCACGCAGTATGTGGCAGGACAACACGCAGGTGAACTACTTCGGCATCGGGCCCGACGTCGGCGACGACGATCGCAGCCAGTACCGGTTGCAGGCCCACGACGTCGTGGGATACGCGAAGGCGACGACCAGCGACTGGCTCTCGATAACGGGGAAGCTCGGATGGCTGGGCCATCCGAAACTGATGGATCCAGGCGGCACGTTCGTTCGGGATCTTCCGAGCACGAAGGAGGCGTTCCCGGCGGATCCGCCGCGAGCCTGGCGGTGCAGCCGGCGTTCCTGCACTCCGAGGCGGCGATTGCCGCGGACACGCGTGATCATCGTGGGCACCCGACGCGCGGCTCCCTCTATCGCGGCATCGTTGACCAACTACTGGGACCGCACCTACGACGCCTTCACGTTCCACACCTGGGAAGCCGAAGGGCTGCAGTACGTGCCGCTGGCCGGTGCGCGCGTCGTGCTCGCGTTCCACTGGATGGACGGTGGGCGGGCATACCTCCGGCTCCAACGTCATCCGTTTTACATGCTGCCGGCCATCGGCGGCAGCCGCACGCTGCGCGCCTACCACGACTTCGAGTTTCACGACAACAACCTGATCGTCGCGGGCGCGGAGTCGCGCTTCGCGCTCTGGCAGCACCTCGATGCCGCGCTCCTCCTGGACGCCGGCAACGTGGCGTCGCGCTATTCCGACTTGAATTTCGACAAGACGCTCATGCGGGGCCGGCCTGCGCCTGCACAACGACTCGACGACGCTGGCGCGGCTCGACGTCGCGCGCGGCGCGCAGGGATGGCACATGACGGTCAGCACGAGCGAGCCGTTCCGGCTGCCGCGCGTCAAGCGGACCACCGCGACGGTCCCGTTCACGCCGTAGGGGTAACGAGCCATGATTCGCCCGAACCGCACCTTGCGCGCGCTCCTGGTGTCCACGATTGCCGTTTCGACGCTGCAATGCGCGGGCGCCGTGCCACCACGCCGCCGTCCATGCGATACCGATGACGGCGTGGTGGGAACAGCCGACAACCTCGCCGCGCGCGACCTCTTTCATGGACCGTGGGGGCGGCACACGCCCGATCCCGCTGCCAGATACGTTCGTGCGTCCCAAGACGGGCGGCTTCAGTCCAGGGCGTCGTCGTTCGCGATCCGCAGGGGCGCGAATGGCACGTGAAGCAGGCGCGCAGAGCCACGTGGTGACGAAGGGCCGTCGGAGGTCGTGCTGTCACGCGTGCTGTCCGCGCTCGAGCTACCACCAGCCACCGGTCTACTACCTGCCGTCGTTCACGATGCGGGACGAGCTCCGGTGCGCATGCCGAGACGGGCGGCCGCTTCCGCCTCGACGAGCCGTCGATGAAGGACATGGGCGAGTGGTCCTGGCAGCAGAACCCGTTCGTCGGCCACGCGGCCGTACCAGGGGCTGCTCGTGATCCTGCTGATGTTCAACAGCTCGGATCTGAAGAACTCGAACAACACCGCTGTACGAGGTGCAGCGGGGCGGACGGACCGATCGGTGGTACGTCGTGCGCGACCTCGGCGACGGCGCTCGGCAGAAACCGGACGCTTCGCCCCAAGCGCAACAACCTCGAGCGTCTTCGCGCGGACAGCGGTTCATCACCGGCGTCGACGGACGGCTTCGTCGAAGTTCGAGTATCACGGGCTGCACGGCGGAGCTGGTCCAGCGACCGCATCACGCGCGGCGACGTGGCAGTGGGCCAGTGCCGCTCATCGGAGGCCTCAGCGAGCGGCAGTGGCAGGACGCGTTCCGCGCCGGCGGCTACGCGCCGAACGTCGCGCGAACGCTTCATCCGGATGCTGCGCGGCAGCATCGCCGAGGCCCAGCGCATCGGCAGCGCCAGCGTCGCCGAATCAGCGGTGAGCGGGTGAGGCAGATGCGTCGCACGGTCTCTGTCCGTCCTGCTGCTGTTCATCGGCGGGCGGCTTCGGCGCCCGCGGCGCAGAACGCCCGGCCGCGGACTGCCGGATCGGCCCGACTCGCTGAAGTTCGCGGTGCATCGGCGACACCGGCACCGGCGACCGGACGAGTACGACGTCGGACGCGCAGATGGCTGACGCGCGCGTCGAAGCTTTCCGTTCGAGCATGGTGCATCATGCTCGGGCGACAACATGTACGGGCGCCAGCAGCCGCGGGACTTCGTCGACGAAGTTCGAGCGGCCCTACGCCGTCGCTGCTCTCAGGCCGGCGTGCTCTTCTACGCGACGCTCGGCAACCACGACAACCCGGCGAACCGACGTATCAAGGGCTTCAACATGGGCGGCGAGCGCTACTACACCTACGCGAAGAAGAACGTGCGCTTCTTCGTGCTCGACAGCAACCAGATGGATCCGCAGCAGCTGGTCATGGCTCGACAGCACGCTCAAGCCAGTCGCGGGAGGACTGGCAGATCTGCTACTTCCACCATCCGCTCTACTCCGGACGGCCGGCCGTCACGGGTCGGATGTGTCTCTTCGCGTCGCGCTCGAGCCGCTGCTCGTGAAGTACGGCGTCAACGTCGTCTTCTCGGGGCACGACCACGTCTACGAGCGCATCAAGCCGCAGAAGGGCATCACGTAAGCTTCGTCGCCGGTTCCGAGCGGCGAGCTGCGCAAGAGGCGACGTGCATCCCGTCCGCGATGACGGCAGCCTACTTCGACCAGGACCAACGCGCTTCATGCTGGTCGAAGTCGCCGGCGACGAACTGTTCTTCCAGGCCGTCGCGCGAACGGGGATGACCGTCGACTCCGGCGTCATCCATCGCCGACCAGCGACGCGAGGAACTCGAGATGAGGAACCACGCGGCCGCCGCGCACCACGTCCACGTGCGGCGGCATCACCGTCACCATGCGACCCACGCCGTTCACCACCGGGTGAACCGGTTCCTCGCGGCTGCCCCTCGGCGTGATCATCGCGCTCGTCTGGGCGAACACCGTGCCGGAGCCGTAGCTTCGCTTCGCGCAGTCGCTCGCATTCACGGTCAACGAGATCGGCATGGCGCTCTTCGTCGGGCTCATCATGCAGGGAGATCGTCGAAGCGGCCATGCCGGGCGGCGCGCTGCACTCCTGGCGCCGATGGACGCTGCCGATGATTGCCGCGGCCGGACGGCATCGCGGGGAGCGCCGGTGCGTATCTCGCGTGGGTCACTGGGACGCTACGAGCTGATCCTCGCCGCCGGGATGGCCGATCGCGTGCGCCGATCGACGTCGCGGCCGCCTACTACGTGCTCAAGACGATCCTGCCGCGAAGCGCGCGCTGCCATTCGTCGCTGCTGCTCGCCATCGTCACGGACCTCGTTCGGCATGCTCGTCGTCGCGGCGCACGCCATCCGAGGCTCGGCACGCACGGGCGGCGGTGGCGCTGCTGCTCGTGGCACTCGGGCACTGGCCGGCGTCATGCGGACGCTGAAGGTGCGGGCGTTCTGGCCCTATCTCGTCGATCTGCGGCGCGCTGTCGTGGCTGGCGTTCTATCTGGGAGGGCTGCATCCGGCGTTCGCGCTGGTCCCGATCGTGCCGTTCCTGCCGCACGAGCCGCGCAGGCTCGACCTGCTCGCCGATCCGCCCGATGACGATGCGGTGCATCACTTCGAGCACGAGTGGAACACCGCTGGTGCAGGTGGTGCTCTTCCTGTTCGGCCTCGTCAACGGCGGCGTGATCTCTGAGGGACTACGACACACGGATCGTGGGCGCATGCTGGCGGCGCTCGTCGGGCGTCCGTTCGGCATCCTGCGCGGCGGTCGGTCTGGCGCGTGGTTGCCGGATGGCATCTGCCCGCGGCGAATCGAGCTGGCGCGCAGCTCGTGCGTCGCGGCGTTTGCGGCGTCGAGCGGCTTTACTTTCGCGCTTTTCTTCGCCAGCGGGATCCTGTCAACGGGTCCCCTTGCTGGCGCAATTGACCATTGGTGCGCTCGCGCACGGCGGCGGGGCCGCTGCTGGCGATCGGCATCGCCAGGATGCTGCGCGTCGGGCGATTTTCGCGCGGCATCGTGAGGGGGACGCGGCGTGGCATTTCGTCTCGAGAGAGGTGCGCCGGTCGCGGCCGGAGTCCGGCGCATCGTGCTCCGGCAGCTCGAGGCCGCCATTTCCGAGCTGCACGCGGTCGGAGATCCCGCAGAGCGATGAAGCGGTCCACGACGCGCGGCGGCGAGTCAAGAAGATACGGGCCATCATCCGCCTCGTCCGGCCCGTCCTCGACAAGACCTACCGAGCGGTGGATGACGATCTGCGCACCGTCGCCCGGATGCTCGCGCCGGTCGCCGGACGGCCGCGGCATCATCGAAACCCTCGACGAGCTCGCGCGCCGCCACGGGAAAGCGCTCCCGCCGCGGACGTTAGCGGCGGCACGCGCGGCATCATGCCAACGGCGCGCGCGCGGACCGCGATGCGGCCGAGCGCGGCGTCCTGAAGGTCGCTGTCCGGCACGCTGCGCAGCGAGCGCAAGCGCGTCAAGCACTGGCGCATGACGGCCCGAGGGTTTCGCGCCGTCGGGCCGGGCCTGGAGAGCTACCGCCGCGCCCGGCAGATGATGATTGTCGCGTGGTCGAAGCCGAAGCCGTCGCATTTCCACGTCTGGCGGCGCTACGTCAGGATCACTGGTTTCACGTCCGGCTGCTCGAGGGCCGGTGCGGCTATCACCTCGTCGGCTACGGAGCGGCGCATCGAGGCGCTCGACGGCGTGCTGGGGAGTATCACAACGTGATCCCTGCTGCGCGACCTGCTCGTCACCGATATCCACCTCTCGCGCGAAGAGACGGCTCGCTGCCTGCGTGTCATCGCGCGTACCAGCGCCTGCTGCGCCGGCACGCGGAACTGCTCGGTGTGGGTATCTACACCGCAGGCGGCCCGCGCCGGTTCGTGCGGCGCATCCGGCGCCTTCTGGCAGACGAGACGCTCCTACTCGCGGGGCGTCCGCAGGCGTCGCAAGCAGGAGTGAGGATATGCGCGTCATTCATCCACTGACCATCGCGGCGCTGCTCCTCGGCAGCTCCCACGCGGACGCCGCCGACCTGCAGGAATCCCTCTCTGACCCTGCACGTGCACAGGAAGGGTTCTGTTTTCGTCGGGGACCGGCTACACCATCGTGGCGCCCGTGGCGACCAGGCATGGTGTGGACGTCGAGCGCACCGGAACGCGTGGACATCGTCGTTGCGCACCGGACGGCGTGAAATTTTTCCGATCCCCGGCGGTGTCGGCGCGCGTCCGTCGCGACGTCGAGAAGGAGGCGATGCGCGGTCCCCGCGTGCTCGACGTGGCCGCGTATCCCGAGATTCACTTCTACCTTCGCCGCGGAGATCACGGAGGCTGCCCTGGGTCAGCACCGCGCGACCGGGACGCTCGAACTCCATGGCATCGCGCAGCAGCTTTGGTGTTCTGACTCCGGCGGGCGCCGACGCATTACCATGGCCGCGCCACCGTCCATGCGAGCGACTTCGGGAAGGTTCCCTCCGCACGTTTGCCGCTGGCGGGTTGGTCCGCATCAAGGACGACATCGCGGATCGAGTTCGATCTATGCGCCTGAGCGGCGGGCGAGATCGAGACGCGCCCGCGATCGATCACGACCACGCAGTAACGCCACTCACAATGTGCTGTATCGCGTTTCATGAGCCGACGCTGTCACGACCGCCGTCGCGTAACGCTTCGCTTCGCCACACGGATACGCGGAACGCCGTCAGCGCACGCATCGCCCGGGCGTGCTGGATTGCAAGCTCGTGCGACGCCGGGCGAGACGGCGCGGTGATCGGTCATGGCCACCGAGGGGGAGCACACCGCCGTCGAACCCGACATCGCAGTCAGAGAAGCGAGATGACGTTCGGATGGTAGTTCGGTGGCGCAACAACTGCGACGGGCGGTCTGCGCGGTCGCGGCCATGAGACGCTCCTGCACTGGCGATCGCCGCATCTCTCTCCGATGCATCGCCTGCGGCCACTAGACGACTGGATGGACCATCGGCGAGCCGCCGCCCCGCATACCTGCAGCCCCGCCTGCGTCGCACGCATACGGATTGAGACCCGCCATGCCGCCTGACCGCCCGCTCGTTCTCCTCGTCGACACAACTCCAGCGACAACCGCGAGATGTACGCGGAGCACCTGCGCATGTGCGGGTTCCGCGTGATTGCCTGCTCGGACAGCCAGGGCGTCGCTCGACCTCGCGCGGATGTGCGTCCCCGACATCATCCTCCTCGAGCTGCGCGATGAACCGATGAACGGCGTCGAGGTGCTCGCGCAGCTCCGGAAAGAGCCGTCGCTCCGGTCACGTTCCCGTCGTCGCGCTGACGGCATCGGTGCTAGTTGTAATGAGCGCGCCATCGCGATGGCGGCCGGCTTCACGGAGCTGCCGCCCAGCCATGTTTCCCCAGGACCTCGCCAACGCCATCATGCGGATCGTCACCGCCGCGGAACAAGGCTCCCCCAGCGTCACAGCGTATTGAGAGCCGAGCCACACCTTGAGATCGGTCGGGGTGAGCCGATGCAAGCTCACCCTCGTCGCCGTTTCCACGCAATCGTCGCGCTGACAACAGGTTCGGTCTCGTCGCCGCCGCACGGCGGCCGCGCGGCGCCGCGTGCACGAGTGGCGGCGAATGTCGAACCGGCGCCTGTCGCACCACGTGATTGCCCTGCTGGCGGGCATCGTCCTCGTGCCTGCCCCCACGCACGGGCAAGATGCCGCCGCGCCCCCAGCGCAGGCGGCGCCGCCGCCGCGCCACCAGGCAGACGGAGCGTGAGCCCGAATCGGTCCACGTGGTGCGCTTGACGCGACCGGATCCGGATTCCTGATCGGACGGACTGACTTCGGCGAGATGTCGCTGAGCGGATATGCGGTCGCCCGCCACATCAACCAGCTGCCCGCGACGCACAGACGTTCGTCGATCACCTCGGGAACACCAACGTCATCGACCCGCGAAACGACATCCAGTTTCACCGGGCCATGCTCCATTTCCGGGGCTGGCTGTTCGACCCGAAGATTCGCTACCAGATCACGGTGTGGAGTGGTGCTTTCGACCAACCAGACGACGCTCTACGGGTCTCGCGGGCTACCAGTTCGCCAGAAATTCAACGCCTACGCCGGCATCAATGACCATCGGCGGCACGCCGTTCGCTCATGGGCTCGCACCCGTTCTGGCTCGCCAACGACCGCGTCCTTGCCGACGAATTCTTCCGCCCCGGCTTCACCGGAACCGTCGTGGGTGAACGGCGAGCTCACGCCTGGCTTCTGGTATCAGGTCGCCGCCGGCGACAGCCTCAGCCAGCTTGGCTTCACGGCCAAGCAGCTCACGCGCGACATTGCGACCGGCGTCCAGGTCATGTGATGGATGCCGACGACGAAGGAGTTCGGGCCGAACGGCTCGTTACGACGACTGGGAGGCACCACGAAGCGCTGGCCACGCGGTTCGGTGTGTCGTCGTATCGCAGCCCGCGAGAATCGCTTCAACCAGAACTCGAATCCGGCGGCCGACAACTACCAGGTCAGGCTGGCCGACAGCCTGCTGCTCTTCAGCAGCCTGGTTCGCTCGCGCCCGACGTGACGGTGAAGCTTCGCGACCGTCCGCGGTGGGTCCGTCGACGCGGGGCTGAAAGCACGCGGAATCTTCCTCCAGACCGAGATCTACGAGCGGTGGCTCGTACGACTTCGACGCGGACGGCGTCCTTCCTGTCAGCTCGATTCACGACGAGCGGGTTCTACGTGCAGGGCGCCTTCTATCCAGTCAAGAAGAAGCTCGAGCGACGTACGGCGTGACGTCATGGATCTACGGCGACTCGAACGCCGGGTTCGGCACCAGCCGCGAGTACATCGAGGGCCTGAACTACTACCCGGCCGACACCCGGAACGTGCGGTTCAACACGCAGGTGATCCAAATCGATCGATCGCCGCAGAGCAGCCTGTTCGGGTTCTACGTCGGCGGCCAGAAGGGAACGACGGTTTCATCGGCGTTCTCGTTCTTCTTCTGAAGGAAGGCGCTGGGGATGGTGATACGCCACATCGGCCGACTCCTGATGCTGCTGGCGTGCTGCGTCACGCTGGCTGCCGCGCCGCCGGACGCCTCGCAACGTCGTCAACGACTCGCATCTTCACCTCACGAACTACGTCCAGGAGGGCACCGACATTCACGCCTTCCTGAAGGTGATGGGTCACAAGGTGGGACGCGTTGCGCTCTTCGGCATCCCGCTGCAGCAGCAGTGGTCGCTACGGCAACACAGGCTCGTTCGCGCCGACCTATTACCTGCAGACCGACGCGCCGCTCTACTACTACTCGTTCACCGACGCGTTCATCGCGATGGCGTACCGGTCGCTCCCGCCGCCGGAGCGGGCCCGGTTCGATCCGATGATCACCGGCTTCAACCCGACGGACATGTACGCGGTCGATCACATCCGGCGGGTGCTGACGACGTTTCCGGGCGTGTTCTCCGGGATCGGCGAGTTCACGATCCACAAGGAGTTCGTCTCCTCGAAGATCGCCGGCGAGACCGCGAGCCTCACCAACCCCGCGCTCGACCGCATCTTCGACTTCGCCGCGGAGGCCGGCCTCGTCGTCATCCTCCACAACGACATCGACGTTCCGTTCCCAAAGCCGGACCAGGAGCCGTGTCAGCTCGTTCAGCTGCGGGAGCTGTTCCTGCGGCACCCCCAGACGACGATCATCTGGGCGCACGCGGGGCTTGGACGCATCGTGCGGCCGGTCGTGCACCAGATCGACATCATCGACCGCCTGGTGTCCGACCCCGCGCTCTCGCGTCTCCATATCGATCTCTCCTGGTCGGAGACCGCGAAATACATCGTCGCGAGTCCTGAATCGCTCGACGCCACGGCGGCGCTGATCAACCGGCACCCCGATCGATTTCTCTTCGGCACCGACGAGGTGGCGCCAACCGACCAGGCGCACTACCTCTCCATTTACGACACGTATGCGCCCCTGCTCGAGCGCCTGACCCCGAGGCGAACGAGAAATTCCGCAAGGCCAATTACGCGCGCCTGTTCGACGAGGCCAGGCGAAAGGTCCGTGCGTGGGAGCAGGTCCACATCAAGGAGACACAGAGATGAGCACAGCTCATCTCGTCACACGGACGCTCGCGTCGCTCGTGGCGGCTGCGCTGCTCTCGGGCGCCGCATCGGATGCGCGCGCGCAGGTGGCAATGGCCGTGGCCGAATCGGCCGCGGACGGGACGCCGCCACCGCCGGACGCGACGCCGCCCGCCGCCGTCGCGCAGAGCCCGGCGACCCCTCCAAGCCGGCAATCGAGATCTACGGCGCCGCGAGGCTCGACATGGGAGTACCAGGCAGAGCAGAACAACCTGACTGGTTCGACGTCGTGCGTCCGACCACGCTGCCGTCCTTTCACCACGAGTTCGGGCAGGACGGCCACAACTTCGCCGGCGTCCGCCAGAGCCGGATGGGCGTCAAGACGACAACGCCCACTGCGCTGGGCGATGTGAAGACGACGTTCGAGTTCGAGCTGTTCGGTGTCGGCGTTGACGCCGGGCAGACGACGTTCCGTCTGCGCGACGTATGCGGGCGAGGTCGGACACTTCGGCGCCGGGCAGACCGACAGCCCGTTCACGGACGGCTCGACGTTCCCGAACTCGCTCGATACTGGGGCCCGAACGGGATGGCCTATTTCCGAACGTGCAGTTCCGCTTCACGCCGCTCCAGGGCAACAACGAGCTCGTCTTCGCGGCGGAGCGGCCAGGGCGCCAGCGGCGATGCCGGCGTCTTCGCGGACCGCGTTGCGCTGCAGAACGTGCGCGGGCATTTCCGGCGCCCGACGTCTCGACGCACTACCGCACCACGCATGGCTGGGGCCACGTGCAGATTGCAGCCATCTGGCGCGAGATCGAATGGGACGACCTGCCTCGACGAGCCCTTCGACCTCAGCGGACGCGGGACGGGCTGGGGCGTGAACACGACTTCGAACGTCAAGTTCGCCAAGCGACGACGCTCCACTTCGGGGCCAGTGTGCGGCGAAGGCATCGAGAACTACATGAACGACGCGCCCATCGACGTGGGCGTCCAGCGCAACTTCCTCAACCCGCGAACACCCATGCTGGCGCAAGCTGCTGCCCGTCCTCGGCCTCATGGCGTTCTACGACCGCACCTGGAGCGACAAGTGGACGAGCAGCGGCGGCTATTCGAGCGTCGATATCAGCAACGAGCAACGCACAGAACCCGAGCGACTTGAAGCACGGTCGGTACGCGCTCGGAAACCTTCTCTACTACCCGGTGGACAACGTGATGGTCGGCGGCGAGTTGCAGTGGGCCGCCGCGAGAACAACTCCGACGGCTGGATCACCAGTCGATTACCGCATCCAGTTCTCGTTCAAGTATGGCTTTCGACGCAGGTAGGAGGTCAGTCATGAGGGTGTCTGGAGTGCGCGCGCGGTCGCGCGTCGATCGTCGCGTCGCCATCGCTCTCGGCGTGGCGACGCTGCTCGGCTCGGCGCACAGAACGGCGTTCAGAACGACGCCAGTCGGTCATCACCGCCGCGTTTGCGAAATACAAGGACCTGAAGGAAGGCAAGAACGCGGACTACATCCCGGCGCTGGCGCAACGTGGATCCGAAACTGTTCGGCATCGTCGTGGTCAACAGCCGACGGCAAGGTCTTCACGGCCGGCGACGTCGCCACCGAGGTATCGATCCAGTCGATCTCGAAGGTCTTCACGATGGCGCGCGTGATCCAGGACCAGGGACCCGAGGCGATCGAGAAGACGATCGGCGTCGATGCGACGGGCATGAGGTTCAACTCGATCGTCGCCGTCGAGCAGGCCTACAAGCTCGCCGGCGGCCCCGAGATGAACCCGCTCGTCAACCCGGGCGCCATCGCGGCGACGAGCATGGTGCAGGGACCGACCGCCGACGCGGTCTGGACGAAGATCATCGGCACCTACAACGACTTCGCCGGGCCGTCCGCTGAGCGGTGCTCCAGGACGTCTACAAGTCGGAGTCCGACTCCAACCAGCGCAACCAGGCGATCGGCATGCTGATGCACGCCTACGGCTACATCAAGCAGAACCCGGAGCAGGCCACGGATCTCTACACGCGGCAGTGCTCGGTCGGCGTCACCGCGAAGGACCTGGCGACGATGGCGGCGACGCTGGCGTTCGGCGGCCGCAATCCGGTCACCGGCAAGCAGGCGATCAGCGCGGAGAACGTTCCATATGTTCTCGCGGTGATGGCCACGGCCGGTCTCTACGACGATTCCGGCAAGTGGCTGTATCACACGGGGTTGCCGGCCAAGAGCGGCGTGGGCGGCGGCATCATCGCGGTGGCGCCGGGCAAGTTCGGCATCGCGGTGGTGTCGCCGCCGTTGGACGAGGCCGGCAACAGCATTCGCGCGCAGAAAGCGATCACCGACATCGTCAACGCGCTCGGGTTGAACCCTGCGCGTCGAAGCCGTCTCGCGCGCTGGCGGCGTCGCAATAAACGAACTCCCAACTTCCAACTCCCAACTCCCAACTCGGTGATTTGGGATTTGGGATTTGGGATTTGGGGGTTTGGGATTTTCCTCAAACAGGCACAAACCGTCCGCGGGCCATATCCCTCAGCCGCTCGACGTCTTCCCTCCGGGAGACCGAGAGCGGCTGCGTTCCCGCATCTCCTCGCACAGCATCGCGGTCGTCAGCGCCTGCCGGTCGTGCAGCGCGCGATAGAGGCCCGCCGTAATCGCCTGTTCGATCTCCGCGCCCGAGAAGCCGTCGCTTGCCGCCGTCAGCGCGGGAGGTCGAACCTGGCGGGATCCTGCCGCCGCAGCGTCAGGTGAATGCGGAAGATCGCCTCACGCTCGGCGGCCTGGGGCAGATCGACGAAGAAGATCTCGTCGAAGCGCCCCTTGCGCAGCAGCTCCGGCGGCAGCGCGAGCGACGTCGTTCGCGGTTGCGGCGACGAAGACCGGCGACTGGCGCTCCTGCAGCCACGTCAGGAACGAACCGAGGATGCGCTGTGAGAGGCCGCCATCCGCTTCGCCGCCGTGCGCGAAGCCTTTCTCGATCTCGTCGATCCACAGGATGCTCGGCGCAATCGCTTCGGCGAAGTCGAGCGCCTTCCGCAGGTTCTTCTCCGACTCGCCGATGAACTTGTCGTACAGGCGCGCCGCATCCAGCTTCAGCAGCGGCTGCTTCCACGCGCGGGCGATGGCCTTGGCGGCGAGCGACTTTCCGCATCCCTGCACGCCGACGATGAGGATGCCGCGGGGAGCAGGAAGCCCGAGCGCCCGCGCCTCGCTCGTGAAGCCGACGCGCGCCCGCTCGAGCCACCGCCTTGAGGCGATCGAACCCTCCGAGCTCGAACGTGTTGTCTGTCGGGCGGATAGAACTCGAGCAGGCCTTCGTCGCGGACCGCTTCGCACTTCCGCCGCAACACGCGCGGGATATCCTGCGCCGTCAGCGCATCGTCATCGAGCACGGCCCACGCCACCGCCTGCCGCGCCTGGTTCAGCGTCAGCCCGGAGAGCGCCTGCACCAGCGACTCCATGCCATCGGGCCCCAGGTTGACCGCGAAGTCGTGCTGCCGCTTCAGCGAGCGCAGGATCTGGTGGACGACTTCCTGCAGTTCGTCGTGATTGGGCAGGTGCAGCACGAACGGGACGGCCTCACGCGCAAGCTCGCCCGGCAGGTGGATCGATTCGCCGGACAGCACCGCCGTCGACCCTGACCGCCGAAACGCCTGCGCGGTGTCGCGCAACCCGCGGACGACCGTCGCGTCCGTCAGGTGCGCCTGCAGACCCTTCAGGTGGAAGATCCCGCGGACCGTGAGCGTCGCGAGATGCCGTGCAGGATCTGAGGATTGGCGGTTCCGTAGACGGGGCCGTCGCCACCGACTCGTTGCAGTCCGTGCGTGACCGTCCATGTAAAGAGCGGCAGGTGCAGCGTGGACGCGACGGATTGCAGGGAGATTGTCTACACGCTCTTCCTCGACCGTGTCGATCGTGACGATGGGATGGCGGGACTGGACCAGCGCTTCGAGATCGTGCGTCGCGTCGGCGTGCGGCACGTCAGGGAAGGACGGCTGCGCCAGACTCGATGAACCGGTGATGGAGCCCCTGCACGGCGTCGTTGGTGCGGTCGCGCGGCACCATCCACGTGATTCTGAAGGAGGAGGTCGCCATCATCGCGGGCATGATGCCCTTTGCTCGAGCAGCGCCGAGCCAGTGCGCACGTTCGCGTAGCTGGCGTTGATCCCCGCGCCGACGGCGCTGACGGCGGCGAGCCCGTCGATCAGCTGCGCCTGCCCGCCGAAGCGCGATTGAGCTCCGCGCGAAGGCGGGGCTCGTCGTGCAGGTTCTCGCGCGAAATGACCATGTTCACCCGGTTCTCGAACACGTGCAGTTGCTTGCCGGCGACGCTGCGCTCGTCGAGCAGCGCGAGGACGTCGGAGGGCTTCGCATCGGCCTGCAGCACGATTACATCCTTCTCGCTCGCGACGCCGACGACGGTGCCCGGCATGCGAGGCGGCGACTTGCGAACGACCGTGCCGTCCGCTGGACGCGATCGACGCCGGGCAGCGGGCCGGCGCGTCGCACGCGCGTAGATCGCGATGCCCTTGTCCTTTGCAAACTCGACCGCCTGCGCGTTGAGCACCTTGGCGCCGGCCTCCGCCATTTCCTGCGTCTCTTCGTATGACATGACGTGCCGATGCGCCTGGCGGCCGGAACGACGCGCGGGTCCGCGGAGTACACGCCGTCCACATCCGAGCAGATCTCGCAGCATTCCGCGTCGAGCGCAGCGGCCATCGCGACCGCGGTGGTATCGCTGCCGCCGCGTCCGAGCGTCGTCACTTCCTTCCGGTACGACACGCCCTGGTAGCCGGCGATGACGACGATCTTTCCGCGCGCGAGCTCGTCCTGCACGCGGAACGGGCGCACCTCGATGATCCGCGCGTCGACGTGGCGATCGTTGGTGATGATGCCCGACTGGCTGCCGGTGAAGCTGATCGCGTCGCCGCCAAGCTCGCGGATGGCGAGCGACAGCAGCGCCATCGAGATGCGCTCGCCGGCGGACAGCAGCATGTCGAGCTCGCGGCGCTGCGGGATTGGGCGAGACCTTCTTGGCCATGCGCCAGCAGATCGTCGGTCGTGTCGCCCATCGCGGAGACGACGACCACGACGCTCGTGGCCCTGCGCGCGGGTTCGCATCACGCGCTCGGCCACATGCCTGAGCTTGTCCACGTCCGCGACGCTGCTGCCGCCGTATTTCTGGACGATGACCGCCATGGCGTGAGCATGCACCCAGCCAGGATGGCTATGGTCCGAGCGAGATAGCGAATCGGACGGGCTTACCCGAGCGAGCGAAGCGAGTCGAGGGTACACATGGACGATCGAGGATGCGCATGACATTTCGCGCCATCGTCGTTGCTGTTCTGCTGGCCTGTGCGGCGCGTCGCTCCTAACGCGGCGCAGCAGCCCGCTCCACTCGCGCGCCGGACGTCATCTTCGTTCCGACGCCGTCCGACGTCGTGGATGCGATGCTGAAGCTCGCCAAGGTGACCTCGTCCGATGTCGTCTACGACCTCGGATCGGGTGACGGGCGCATCCCGATTGCCGCCGCGAAAACGTACGGCGCGCGCGGCGTCGGCATCGACATCGATCCGGAGCGTATCCGTGAAGCCAGCGCGAACGCGCAGTCGAACGGCGTCGCCGACAAGGTCACGTTCCGGCAGGACGATCTCTTTACACGCCGACATCAGCCCGGCAACGGTCGTGACGCTCTATCTGCTCGCTCACCGTGAACTCCGGCTGGCGCCAAAGCTGATGAAGGATCTGAAGCCGGGCACGCGCATCGTCTCGCACGCGTTCGACATGGGCGACCTGGAAGCCGCAGCAGACGGATCACGGTCAACGGCCGACCTATATTCCTGTGGACCATGGCGCCGCCCTATCCGCCGGTAGCTGGTGACTCTCAATTCCCAACTCCCAACTCCCAATTCCCAAGAAAACGCGGGGACTTCGGGTTCCTTGGGAGTTGGAAGTTCGGAGCTGAGCTTCCCGCTGATCCGACCTATCTGGTCGGATTAGACTTTCTGCGACTCGATCTCATTTCGGACGAGCCAACATGCTACAGGCCTTTGTCATCACCCTGCGGGAAGGTCTCGAGGCCTTCCTGATTGTTGCCATCAGCCTTGCGTACCTGCGCGAAGTCGGGGCGCAGCGAGCTGACCCGCGCGGTCCACAGCGGCATCGTGGCGGCGCTCGGCGCATCAGCGCCGTCGGCGGGTATCTGCTGTACAACGCGGCGAACCAGGAGCTGCTCGAAGGACCGCTGGCGATCATCGCCGCGATCTCCGTCACGTGGATGGTCGTCCACATGTGGCGCGCGGGGCGGCGGATGAAGGGCGACATCGAAGGGCATCTTGCCTCCTCGACCGGACGCGCCGGCGCGGCGGCGTTTGCCGGCGTCTTCCTCTTCACCGTGCTGATGATGTCGCGTGAAGGCATGGAGACGGCGCTCCTGCTCCTGCAGCTGAAGGAAACACTGAACCTCGTGCTCGGTGCCGCGCTGGGCCTGGTCGGCGCCGCGGCGCTCGCATCGCTCTGGTCGCGCTTACGGCCATCGCGTCAACCTTGGCCTGTTCTTCCAGGTCACGGCGATCTTCCTGTTCGTGTTCGTCGGTGCAGCTGCTGATCTGCGGGCGTCCACGAGATGTCCGAGCAGAACATGATTGGCTCGCTGCAGCGAGCCGATCCACGAAGCGACCGAGTCGTGGGGTCCCGACAGCGCCTTCGGTCACTTCCTGACCTACGTGCTCGTGCTGCTGCCGGCCGGGTGGCTGGCGCTCAAAGGGCTGACGGGCGGCGCCTCTCACAACGGGACAGCCTACGCACACCGCCCCCGCGCGCTGATGCGCTCCTGATGGCCGACACCAGGCCGCCGCTGCGTCGCCGAGCTGGTGTGGTCCGGCGAGCTTCGCTTCGGCGCAGTGAGCGGCGCGAATGCCTCCGTCGTCGACGGCGACGGCAACGGCGGGCTCCTCGCCGATGCAATACGCGGCGGTCGGACTCGCCGGCTGCATGGCGGCGGACGTCGTTGACATCATCCGCAAGGGCCGTCATCCGCTGACCGCGCTTCGCGTGACCTTCACCGGCGCGCGCTCCGAGGCGCCACCGCCGCGCCGGTTCCTTCAGATCTCGCTTCGATTCGACATCCAGGGCGCGGTACCGCCGGAGGCAGTCGAAGCGCGCCATCGCGCTCTCGCGCGAGAAGTACTGCTCCGTGTTCCACTCGTTCCGCCAGGACATCGATTTCTCGACCGACTTTCACATCAGTCCATGAACTCGCTCCGCCGCGGGTACTCGATTGGCTGCGCGGCGTGTCCGTGCTGATCATGATCGAGGCCCACACGCTGGACGCCTGGACCCGCCTCGACGCCCGCCACAACAGCACGTACGGGTGGGCGATGATCGTCGGCGGCTTCGCGGCGCCCGCGTTCCTGTTTCTCGCCGGCATCGCGCTCGCGCTGGCGGCCGGCTCGCGCCTTCGGCGTGGCAGGACGTCACAGGAGGTCGCGGCGCTGCGCGCGCCGCCGCGCGCTGCAGATCTTCGGCCTCGCGTTTCTCTTCCGCCTGCAGTCGTGGGCGATCAGCGGCGGCGACCCCGCGCAGGCGCTCCTCAAGGTGGACATCCTGAACATCATGGGACTGTCGATGCTCGCGGCCGCGCTGCTGTGGAGCGCTGGAAGAGGAGTTGGGATCGCGCTGCCTGGATGCTTGCCGCGACCGTCGCCGTCGCGATGTTCACGCCGATCGTCCGCGCGACGCCGATGCTGTCGCCGCTTCCGGATCCGGTCGAGTGGTACGTCCGGCCGATTCCCGGCCGCGGGACGTTCACGCTGTTCCCCTGGTCCGGTTTTCTGCTGGCGGGCGCGACCATCGGCGTCTGGCTCGATGCCGCGAGGACCCCTGCTGCGGAGCGTCGCCTCAACCTGGCGCTCGCCGCAATCGGTCTCGCGTCTCACCGCAGGCGGATATGCCGCCTCGTTCCTCCCGGCGATCTACCCCGAGTCGTCGTTCTGGACGACGTCGCCGACGTTCTTTTTCCTGCGCCTCGGCGTTCTGATCCTGTCGTCTGCCCGTGGCGTACGCGTGGAACGCCTTGTGGACCGGGCCGTTCCGCGCTACAGGAGTTCGGGCAAGCGTCGCTGTTCGTCTACTGGATTCACGTGGAGCTTGCGTACGGCGTGCTGAGCAGCCCCTCCACAAGACGCTCACGCTCGGGCAGGCGTTCACGGCATACGCGATCTTCACGGTCGCGCTCTTCGGCGCGGCGAAGCTGAAAGATCACGTTGTGGACTGGTGGAACACAGGGCGTCTGAGGCCGGCTGGCGCGTTGTAGAAAATCCCAAATCCCAAATCCCAAACCCCAAATCAAAAAAATCCCAACGCTCGAAAGACTTGGGATTTGGGTTTTGGGATTTGGGGTTTGGGCTTCTTAGAAGCCACCATGTAAGTCATCTTCGCAATCAGCGAGCGGTCCTGCATCAGGCCGGTGAGCTCGTCGCGGTGCTCGTTGTAGACGAAGAAGAAGTCGCTGAGCGGCCGGTGGATGATGTTGAACCGGATGTTCGAGCTCAGTTGGTGCGAGTCGGTGTTGTATTGCAGCAACGCGTTGACGAACACCTTCGTGCTGAAGTTGTAGTTCACGCGGCTGGTCGTCAGCGTCGACAGATAAGACGTCAGTCGGCAGCGAGATCTGGTTCAGCTGGACGGTAAGCGCCGCGTTGAGCTTCTCGTTGGGCCGGAAGGTCGGTCCAACCGCGTAGCCGTGCTTGTAACCGTCCGTAGAACTCGCCAAGCCGAGTAGCGCACGCCCATCGAGGCGCGCGGCGGCGTCGTTGGCCCGGTAGGTGACGAACTACTCGTCGTACTCGTATCGCCCCGGCTGAATTGTCGCGCCGCGAGCCTCGTTCAACGTGAACGGCGCGCGAATGACCTCGAGGTTGGTGTTCGCGCCGGGCTCGACGAACGAGCCGTTCGCGAAGTTGATCGCGAAGTGGAAGTCCTGCTGCCGCAGATCGAGCCCGCGCCCGTCAGCGCGATTGGACTGCACGAGCACCCAGTGGGGCATCAGTTCGCGAACCGATGCGCGGAAGCCAGCTTCGGTCGCAGCGTCCGGTTGACGTTCACGTTCGTCTCGTTGACGCCGGTCCGCGGGATGAAGCCGAGTTTCGTCGTTGAACCGCTCGCCGATGCGTCGTGTACCTCGCGCTGAACCGCCATTGCCGGTTCCGGTATTCCGGCGTTCGCACGCGTCGTGACATCGTTCCCGCTACTCGGTGACGGCACGCCGCCGGCGAACGGTCTTGCGCCGCAAATCCGTTCATCGTCAGATCGCCCGAACCGGAAGTTCGCGTCGAAGCCGGCAAGCCGGTTGAAGTCCGGACCCGCTATTTCCTTGTCCAGCAGCACGGCGCCGATGTCCGGAGTTCGCCAGGACATCGCGCCGCAGCCGCAATGCCGTGAAGTTCGTTGCCGGCGACGCCGCCGTCTTCGCGCTCGCTGGATGTTCAGCACGCCAATCGAGTAGGCACCCTGGCGTCCGCTCAGGCGCGTCCCGCCGAGGATCGGCAGCGCCTGCCCGTCGTCGGACAAGCCGATGCGGCGGCGTGAAGAAGAGGCGCATATCCTGCGATCTGGTTCGTGCGCCCCGCCCCGAAGTTGCCGCCGCCGCCACGCCCCGCCGGAATCGCCGAAAGCGAAGATGCCCTGGTTCTCGAGAAAGAAATCGCGCTTCTCCGGGAAGAACAGGTTGAAGCGCGTGAGGTTGATCTGCTGCTCGTCGGCCTCGACCTGCGAGAAGTCGGTGTTCACCGTGAAGTCCCACATCAGCCCTGATGTGACGCCGTAGCTTCACGTCGACGCCGCCCTCGAAATCGCCGGTCGTGTCGGCTGTCGCGCACGCGCGCTGCGCGCTGCTCAGCGCATACGGCTTGACGCGGATGTTCTTGCCCGGACGCAGTCCGCGCATGCCCTCCGAGCGTGCCGGCGAGCGACACTGCGCTGACGTCGTAGATGCGCGGGATCGGCGACCAGTAGCTGTCTTCGTTCAGCCGCCGCAGCTTGCGTTCGAAGTTGACGCCCCACGCCTGCGTGTCGGCCGCGGTGAACTTGAGCGTGCGGAACGGAATCCAGATCTCCGCGCACCCAGCCGGTTTCGGTGAGCCGCGTCTTCACGTCCCAGATGCCGTCCCAGTTCGCGTTGTTCTCGCGCCCTTCGTTCGACATCTGCGAGTCCCATTTCGCGCCGCCGGGTTGGTGGCGAACTGGTAGCCGTTGCGCTCGTCGTGAAACGTGTCGAGGACGATGCGGAAGCCGTCGCTGCTGCCGGTGTTGTAGTCCTTCTTCAGGTCGCTGACGATGATGTTCGACGGCTCCATGTCGTGCGCGAACACGCCGAAGTACAGCGCGTCGTCGTCGTAGAGGACGCGCACCTCGGTGTCGTAGGTGGCGGCCGTCCCTTCACGCGGATCGTTCTGGATGAAGCCGTTGGCGATAGGCGCGTCGGCCCACGCCGGCTCGTCCGAGCGCGCCGTCGAGCGTGATGCCGCTGGCCGCGCGAATCGCGGTCAGGCGTTTCTCGAGATGAATGGTCTCGTAATCGATGACCGTCGCCGGGCGCGACGGGAGCCGCCGGCGCGTGCCGCGGTGTCCGGGCGTCCCGCGGCTGGGATGGCTGCCGACCCGGTGGCGATGTTCTGTCCGAGGGCGGATCCGGCGATGAGCACAACTATGGCGAAAGCGCACGAGGCGACGGTTCTGCACACGAGAAGCGGAAATCATACCTTGGTAAGTATCTGTGTGAAACAGGACATTCGGGCGTTACAAGGCGATGAAATCGCGAAAAGAAATGCAGAAAATCGTTGAGATTCTCGCAGGCAGATGACTACAATTCGCAGCTTTCCTTGGCCGCACTGATGCGGTCTGGAGAGGACCTGACATGATCAGCGTCGCTGCGATCCGGATGCAGCAGTTTGGCGTGCAGTTCTACCAGGCCTCTCTGACTGCCGAGGACATCGACAAGCTCGTCCGCTTCGAGGTGCTGAACTACGGCGAGTCGGGCCAGCAGCCTGTGCGTGGCGGCAAGAAGAGACGCCGTCGAAGGTCAACTGGGACCTGCTCGAGCGCCGCATCGCCTCGAGCGAGAAGGCCTACCAGCGCCAGATCATCCGGCGAAAGATTGACGAACTCGTTCAGTATTACGAGCAGTGCCGCCAGGCGCGGGACCTGCCGTCGATTCCCGGCGCCGTCATCATCTCGTGCGACGAGAAACTGACGTTCGAGCCGGTCGAGGCGGGCGTCGTCGGTCGGACGCCTGAAGGTGCCCGAGCGCGAAGGGATCCTCCGCGCCATCGACGGCCAGCATCGGCTCGCTGGCGCTGCACGCGGACATCGAGCAACATCCGCGACGACGACTTCACGGTGCCGGCCGATCATCTTCGACCGGCTGCCCGAAGATCACGTCGTCCAGATGTTCGTCACGATCAACGCCGAAGCACACGCGGCTGAACGCGTCGCATCTCGTGTCAGCCTCTCGGGCCGCCAGCTCTATCGCGACGAGCTGCTCGCGGCGGCGCACGACGTCGTGCGCGCGCTCAACGACAGCGAGGACTCGCCGCTCCATGGCGAGATCAAGCTGCTTGGCGTCGGCCACGGCCGCGTCGCGCAGGCGCCGCTCGCGCAGGAACTGAAGAAGCTGTTTGCCGGCGACGCGTTCGGTCGGGCCGCGAAGGCCGACGACTTCCGCGACGATGCGAACGGTTCTTCGTCAACTACTTCAGGCAGGTGGCGGTGGTGTTCGGCGCCGCATGGAACGGCCGGAAGTCAGCATCAAGTCGGCGCCCGCGCTGCGCGCGTTCATCCGCGTCGCGCCCGACATCGTCCGGCGACTCGGATCAGCAGCACGCCGATCGCGGCGACTTCCGCGCCATCGGCCGCGTCATCGCGCCTTGGGACGCGGCATCGGGGATCTGCGGTTCGAGACCGACGGCGCGTGGAAGCAGGCAGGGCGACACGTCGAAACGCTGGCGCGTGAGCTGAAGCTGGCCTTGGAATATCCAGGCGCTGGGGTCTAGCAGAGCCGGCGGAATGGAGGGCGGATCCCCCGGAAGGGATCCGGCCGTGCACGAGAAGACCGGATGGGGCGCCCGGCAGGCGCGCCCCTCGTCCTGGCAGCCGACCTGGCTCCTCCCTGTAAGCATATGGTACGCCGCCCTGGCGTCGAGAACGCGCCGTCAAGCGCGGCGCGCAAAACCACAGCGCCATCTCGTGGTTGTCAGAGGCGCTGGCGAAACGGCAGAATTACAGTGGTGGAACAAACCGCGCGCGCTTGCGCGTCGATCTCATCGCTGACGCCGCGAGGTAAAGGCGCCAGGACGCGGCGCTCATGCGCTGCATCACGTCGGCGAATGTTGCGTGCGGCTTTCACGGCGCGACGCGGGCAACGATGCACGAGACCGTCCTGCTGGCAGTCGAAGCGACGGCGTCGCCGTCGCGCCTGCACCCCGGGTTTCACTTGATCGCGTACCAGTTCCGGCTGGTCGCCGCGATGCTAGTTATCGCCCGGCGAACAGACTACCGAGCTCATCGTCCTGCCCCCAGGTCGAAACGCTGGCAACGGTCGTTGCACGCGAAATCGGGCATGCGACAGACCCACGTGAAGGCGCACGGCGCTGCTCTACAACATGGCGGTCCGCGAGATCGAAGCGTCGCGGACGCGATCGCCCGGGCGGTCGCGTCGGTGGATGCCGTCGCTCACGCTGCTCGCGCCTTCCGGCGTCGCAACCTCGTCGCCGCGGGGACCGCCGCTGGACCGCCGACGGCGCGAGAGGCGTTCGCCGGATCGCGTACCGTGCGCGGACGGAACGCTGGTCCCGCGCAGCGGAGCCGGGCGCCGTCATCCACGATCCGGCGTGGAGGTGCCGGCCGCGCGTCGTGCCGCTTGCGCAGCGACCCGGACGTCGACACGATCTGCGCACGGCGACACCCCCGGCGCCGCCGGATCTTGCGCGTCCGCATCCGCGCCGCGCTGCAGAACTCGCCAGGATTCGACGTGAGAAATTTTTCAGTAGGCCGGGTTCCGGATTGACACCGGCGCCATGTCCAATCGGACCCGGCGGATTAGCGGTGCCATGTCCAATCGGACCCGGCAGGTCAGCGACGTTCGGCGACCAGCGCGCGCCGCAACACCTTTACCCGACCATCGTCTCCGGCAGACTCGGACCTGAACTCGACCTGCGCCGGGCACCTGTACGGCGCGAGCCGTTCCGCGGAACAGCCGCAGGCTCCTCGGCGGTCGCGACCGGGCCGTAGCCTTCAGAAGCGCCACCCACGCGCGTCGGCACCTCGCCCTTGGCGCGATCGGGAACGCCGGCGACGCCGACTTCCATCACGGCCGGATGCGTCGGACAGCACCTCCTTCGATCTCGCGCGGCCACACCTGAAGCCGCTGGTCTTCAGCATGTCCTTCTTGCGATCGACGAGGAAGATGTAAGCCGTCGTCGTCCATGTAGGCGAGGTCGCCGGTGTGGATCCATGGCTCCGCCGGGGCCATGCGCGCGCAGCGTCTCGCGCGGTTTCGGCCGGGTTGTTCCAATACTCCGACCATGTGCTGCGGCGCGCGCAGCAGCATCTCGCCGACTTCGCCGGCCGCCATCTAGCGCGTCGCCGTCGTCGGCGTCGACGATGCGCACCTCGACGTCGGGCAGCGGGCATGCCGATCGAGCCGAGCTTGTTCGTGCCCTGCACCGGGTTGACGCAGCACGCCATCATGCCTTCGGTCAGCGAATAGCCCTCGATGATGCCGGCGCGCCGGTCAGCTGCCTCGAACTGCCGCTTGGTCTCGGCCATCAGCGCCGCGGCGCCGGAGAAGCACAGCTTGATCGAGCTGAGATCGACCTTGCCCGGCGCGGACGTCGGGATGATTGAGGATGGCGTTGTACAGCGTCGGCACGCCGTTGAAGAACGCCGGTTTCACCTGCCGGATCGTCTTCAGCAGGTCGCTCGATGTCGCGCGGGTTCGGCACGAGCGACAGCGGGTTGGGCCCGATGAACGGCCAGCGGCTGCACGCCGACGTTGGCGTAGACGTGGAAGAGCGGCAGCGGCAGCATGATCGACGTCGGTCCAGGGCCGCTTCGCCGACTTGGTCCACTCGTGCGAGCTGCAGGCCCGCGGCGACGTAGTGGCGGTGCAGGCCGACCACGCCTTTCGGCGTGCCGGTCGTGCCGCCGCTCGACAGGATCACCGCGCGATCGTCAGGCCGCACCGGCAACGCGGTCGCGGCGGCGTGCCTGATGCTGCGTCAAGCAGGTCCTGGAACCAGCGATCGCCCGGCCGAGCGCGATGCGATGGCCGTCCTTCTTCTCCTTGAAGAGCGTGAACAGCGACGCGCAGGACCGGCGGCAGGTACTCCTTGATCGACGTCGCGATCACGCTGCGCACCGCCGTGCGCGCCTGCACGCTCTTGACGCGATCGTAGAACGGCGTCAGCGCGACGACGATCGTCGGCGCCGTCCGACCTTGAGCGCCGTCTCGAGCTCGCGCTCGCTGTAGGTCGGATTGAGCGGGACCGACGATGGCGCCGGCCTTCCACGCGCCGAACTCGGCGACGAAGAACTGCGGGCAGTTGGGCAGGATCAGCGCGACGCGATCGCCCGCGCTGACGCCCATCGCCGCCAGCGCCGCGGCGAACGCGTCGCTCTGCGGTCGCAGCTGCGCGTAGCGACATCGTCGCGCCCTTGAAGAGCAGCGCCGGCTTCGCGCCGTGGTCGCGCGCGAGCGTCGCGAGGTAATCGAGAAGCGTCCTGTCGGGATACGGCTGCGAGCGACGGCGGAACGTCAGCGTCGTAGTGCGCCAGCCAGGGCTTGTCAGCGGCGCCATTCTAGTCGGCAGTGGCCAGCGCAGCACCTGGTCGGCCGCTGCGAGAGCTCAGCGTTCAGGTCCGCCTAGACAGCAGCATGGCAGCAGCGCTTCTGCGTGTGCAGCCGGTTCTCGGCCTGGTCGAACACGACCGACGCCGGCGATTCGAAGACGTCGTGCGGTCACTTCTTCGCCGCGATGCGCCGGAAGGCAATGCATGAACAGCGCGTCCGGGCGCGGCTGCCGCCATCAGCGCCGCGGTTCACCTGGTACGGCGGCGAAGACTGCGTCGGCGCTCGGCCGCCTCGCGCTCCTGTCCCATCGACGTCCACACGTCGGTGTAGACGGCGTCCACGCCGCGAACGGCTTCGCGCGGATCGCGCGAACAGCCGCACTCGGCGCCGTCCCGCGCGACCCGCCGTGCGCCGTCGACGGCGTGCGGCAGGCAGCTCATAGCCGCGAGGCGACGCGACGTGAAACGAAACGCCGAGCAGCGCGCGCGGCGTGCGCGAGCGACGTCGCGACGTTGTTGCCGTCGCCGACGAAGGCGATGCGCGCGGCCGCGCAGCGATCCCCAGTGCTCCTGCAGCGTCAGCATGTCGGCGAGCGCCTGACACGGATGCTGCTCGTCGCTCAGCGCGTTGATGACGTGAAGCGTCGGCGCGACGGCGGCCATCGACGCCGACCTTCTCCTGCGCGTAGGTCCGGACCACCAGCGCGTGGACCCAGCGCTCGAGATTTCGCGCGACGTCCTCGAGCGGCTCGCGCGCGCCGTCGGCGAACTCCGACGGGCACGTGGAGCGTCTCGGCGCCCAGTTCCTGGACCGCGATCTCGAACGTCGACCGCGTCCGCAGCGACGGCTTCTCGAACAGCATCGCCACGTGCACGGCCGGCGAGCGCGTCGCGGTCGGCGCCTGGCGGCCGAGCCGGCGATCGGCCTTCATCTGCGCGCGCGAGTGTCGAGCAGCCGCGCAGATCCGCCGGCGGACAGATCGAGGATCGAGAGGAAGTCCTGTCGCCATGGTGACGCCGAGATCCTCAGGTGCGGTATTCGCCATTGATCCGCACGTATCCGGCGCTCAGGTCGCAGCCCCAGATCGTCGCGTGACGCGTTCGCCGGCGCCGAGACTCGACCTCGATGTCGCACGGTCGTCGCGCTTCAGGATATTCCGCCGCCTGCGGCGCCGACTCGTCGTGCGGCAGGCCGTTCTCGAACAGCAGGATCCCGCCGACGTGGACCGTGACGCGCGGCCGATGTCGAACAGTGACGCCCAGCCGCGTCCCGCCGGCGGCGACGATGCGCCCCCAGTTCGGATCGGCGCCGTGCACCGCCGTCTTGACGAGCGGCGAGTTGGCGATGGTCCGCGCGACCTGCGCGCGCATCGGTCCACGCGTCGTGCGTCGCGACGGTGACGGCGATCAGCTTGGTCGCGCCCTCGCCGCCCGCGAACGATCCCGAGCGCCAGCGTCGCGCGACACGGCGAGCAGGCCGTCGAGCAGAGCCGGATACAGCTCTTCGTCAATGACGACGCCGCTGGCGCCGGACGCCATGGCGAACAGCGCAGTCGTTGGTCGAGCACTCGCCGTCAACGGTGATGGCGTTGAACGTGTCGCGCGCCGACTCGCTCGAGCGCGCGCTGCAGCATCGCGGGCGTCGACCTGCGGCATCCGTCGTCATGAAGCCGAGCATCGTCGCCATGTTCGGCTCGATCATGCCGGAGCCCTTGCGCCATGCCGCCGACGCGAAACGACGCCGCGCGGCGTCGTCGACGCGCGACCGCGTGCTCCTTCGGGAACGGATCGGTCGTCATGATCGCGCGCGCCGCGTCGCTGCCTTGCCGTGGGCGCAGCGACGAGCACGCCTGCGCGATGCCCGGCGACGACGCGGTCGATCGGCAGCGCCACGCCGATCACGCCGGTCGAGGCGACGAGCACCTGCTCCGGCTGACAGCCGAGCGCGCGCGGCGATCTCGCTCGGTCATCCGCCGCGTCGTGCCAGGCCGTCTTCGCCGGTGCAGCGCGTTCGGCGCAGCCGCTGTTGACGACGATGGCGCAGCCGGCGCCGTGGGTCACGTCGAGGTGGCGCTTCGAGACGAGCACCGGCGCGGCCTGCGCCAGGTTCGTCGTGAACAGGCCGGCCATCGAGGCGAACGTGTCCACGGCCAGCACCGCAAGGTCGAGCGCGCCGGCTTTCGCCTTGATGCCGCAGTGCACGCGCAGCCGACCGGAACCCGGTTGGCGCCGTGACGCCGCCGTCGATCGGCGCGATCGACGTGTGCCGGGTGGCCGGCATCACGTCAGCCATGCAGGGCAGCCAGCGGCACGCAGTGCCGTGGCGCGGCCGGTCGAGCGTCCGCACCATGGCGCATTGCCCGCAGCGCCGGAACTGGCTGCAGGCGTGGCAGTCGGTGACGATCTTCTCGGGCAGCCACACGTGCGGGACCATGGAGAACCCGAGGTGAACAAAGTAGCCGGGCGAATGCGTGAACGCGCACAGCTTCTCGAAGCCCGCGGCTTCCGCGCGGCGCACGAGCTCGTCCACGATCCGGCGTCCCACGCCGCGGCTTCGGGCTTCGCGGCTGCACGACCATCGACCGCACTTCCGCGACCGCGCCGGCTCAGCGGCGCCAGCTCGGCGCACGCCAGCACCTCGTCGTCCTGCACGGCAACGACGAAGCGGTGCGCGTGGACGAGAATCTCGCCAAGCTCGCGTGGCAGCAGGTGGCCTTCCGCCAGGTGCTCGTCGATCAGCTCGTGGATCGCGTCGGCTTCGTCCGCGGAAGCCGTACGAAGCGTGATCGGCGCTGTCGGGATCGGGATCGCGGATCGGGATCAAGCAACCCTTCGATCCCGGATCCGCGATCCCCGATCCCGACCAGCGTCAGAAGTCTCACGCGTGCACCTCCGCCTCGACGGCGGCAAACACCTCGTCGAGGATATCCATGGCTCGATCGATATCCGCCGCCTCGATCGTCAGCGGCGGCAGCATGCGCACCACCTTTCGTTCGTACGATTGACGAGCAGCCCGCGCTCACGGGCGCGCGTATCCACGATGGGCGTCGCGTCGATGGCGAGTTGCAGGCCCTGCATCAGGCCGACGCCGCGCACTTCGACGACGACCGGGTGTTTCAGGGCCAGCGCGCGCAGGCGCCGCTCGAACAGTGGCCCGACCGCGTTCACGTGATCGAGCAGCGCCGTTGTCCATCAAGCTGCTCGAGGAAGAACAGCGGCGGCGCGGCAGGCGAGCAGGTTGCCGCCGTACGTGGTCCCGTGATCGCCCGGCGAGATCGCCCGCGCGACGCGCTCCGACATCAGCGCCGCGCCGACCGGCACGCCGCTGCCGAGCGCCTTGCCGACGCTGATCGAGGTCCGGCTCAAGTCCGAGCACCGGGAAGTAGAACGGGTAACCCGTGCGGCCCAGGCCCGTCTGCACTTCGTCGCGCGATCAGCAGCGTGCCCGGTGCGCGCGGCACGACGTCGTCGATCGCCTGCGCGAACTCCGTCGACAGCGGGCGGATGCCGCCTTCGCCCTGAATCGGCTCCGCGATGATCGCGGCGGTCCGGTCGGTGACCGCGGCTTCAAGCGCTGCGACGTCGCCGGGCCGAACGAACGTGACGCCGGCCGATCAGCGGCTCGAACGGCGCGCGGTAGTGCTCGTCCCACGTGACCGACAGCGCGCCCATCGTGCGGCCGTGGAACGAGTTGTCGAGCGCGACGAACTCGGTCCGCGTCGTGCTGCCCTGCGTGAACCAGTAGCGCCGCGCGAACTTCAGGCACGCCTCGACCGCCTCCGGTGCCGCTGTTGCAGAAGAACGCGCGCGGCAGCCCCGAGAGCTGCGTAGAGTCGCGCCGCCAGCCTGTCCCTGGAGCGGGTGGTAATACAGGTTCGACGTGTGCAGCAGCGTCGACGCCTGGTCGGCGATGGCCGCCGCCAGGCCGGGATGCGCGTGGCCGAGCGACGCGACGCCGATGCCCGACACGAAGTCGAGATACTCACGGCCCGTCCACGTCGTACAGGCGCGAGCCGCTGCCGCGAACAAACGCGACCGGCTGACGCTGGTAGGTCTGCAGCACGTGGCGCGCTTCGAGCGCCTTGATGTCGTCGAGCGTCAACCTGTTCATCGCACCACCTGCGTGCAGCCGGCCAGCGGTGCCCTTCGCCGCCGGCCAGCGTGTCGAGCTCGCACCTCGCGGCCGTTGGCGATCAGCACGTCGCCGACGCCGCTGCCGGAGCGCCGCGCGGCACGCCTCGAGCTTCGCCACCATCCCCTTGTTGGCGCGTACCGGCCTTGATCATCCGCGCCGCCGCGTCGCGAGTCGAGCTGCGCGATCGTCTGGCCCGCCTCGTCGAGCACGCCCGACGTCCGCCGGCGATCACCAGGCGCGGCGCGCCGAGCGATGAGGCCAGATGCGACGGCCAGCGTGTCGGCGTTGACGTTCAGCAGCTGACCTGTCGCGCGTCGCGCCGATGCACGCGACGACCGGGTACGTAGCCGCGCGCGAGCAGATCCGTCAGCAGCTGCGGCGATGCCGTTGTTGACCGGCGAGCCGACGAGCCCGAGATCGACCTTCGGCCGGCGACGCTCGCGATCGGCGCGGCGCGCTGTCGATCGTGGCGCGACCGACGCGTCGGCGCCCGTGCAGTCCCACCGGCCGCGCGCCCGCCTGGCGCCGAGCGCGGCGACCAGCCGCGTGTTGATCGCGCCCGCCAGCACCGCGACGACGACGTCGAGCGTGCGCGCGTCGGTCACGCGCAGGCCGTCCACCTGGTGCTTCGGGATGCCGGCCGCGCCAGCGCCGCGTCGATTTCGCGGCCGCCGCCGTGCACCACGACGAGCGCGCGTGCGCGTGCCAGCGCCGCGATGCCGTGCGCGACGCGCTCGACGTCAGTCCGGCTGCTCCGAGCAGCTCGCCCCCGAGCTTCGAGCACGATGCCGCGTGCCTCGCGGCCGCCATCAGAGCAGGCCCGTCCGCTCGTCGAGGCCGAGCGACGACGTTGAGGTTCTGCACCGCCTGGCCGGCCGCGCCCTTGAGCAGGTTGTCGAGCACCGACGACCAGCACGAGGCGGCCGCGCGCCTCGTCCACCTTCCAGCCGATGTCGCAGAAGTTCGTGTGCGCGACGTGCTTGATCTCCGGCAGCGCGGCGCCGGTCAGCCGCACGAACGGCGCGTCGCGTACGCGCGCCTCGCAGCGCGCCTGGCGACGTGCGCCTCGGTCGTGCCCGGCTTGAGCGAGACGTAGATCGTCTCGAGGATGCCGCGGTCGAGCGGCACCAGGTGCGGCACGAACGTCACCGGCGCGCTGCAGCTCCTGCTCGATCTCGGCGCACGTGCCGGTGCGAGAAGATGCCGTAGCGCCGCCACGCTGCCGTGGTTCTCCGAGAAGTGCGTGCGGTCGCTCGGCGCCTTGCCGGCGCCGGAGATGCCCGACTTCGCGTCGACGATGACCGCGCCTTCGAGCAGGCCCGCCGTCGGCCAGCGGCTCGAGCGCGAGCAGCGCCGCGGTCGGATAGCAGCCCGGGCACGACACGAGCCGCGCGTCCTTGATCGCCGCCTGCGTCGCGCTCGGGCAGTGCCGTACACACGTCCCGCCGGCAGCGCCGCGGTGGCCGGATACCACCGCTGCCGGTCGGCGTCGTCGCGGATGCGGAACGCGCCGGACAGATCGATGACGCGCACGCCGCGCTCGAGCAGCGTCGGCGCGAGCTCGGCCGACGCCGCCTCGGGCAGCGCCAGGAAGACGATGTCGGCCGACGGCGACCGAGCTGATCGACGTCGAGCGGCGTAACGGCGCTCGTCCCAGATGCGCGCGAGCGCCGGCAGCGGCCGCGGCGCGCTCGTGGCGCCGGACGACATCGCCGCCGTCAGCGTGACCGCCGGATGCCGCGCGAGCAGCCGCACGAGCTCCTGCCCGGCGTAGCCGGTGGCGCCGGCGACGGCGACGCGGGTGCGGGCGCGCCGGCGGCGGCGGAGTCGCGGCGCTGCGGTCGGAGACGGGACTGCTATGGCCATCGTCTCGGTCGATCCGGCAAAAGAATATTTATACAGACCGATGCATAATCAGTCAAGCACTTCGTGTATGCTAGTCCTGGACGAAGCGACGCATGAAAGCGCGCCGGCAGGCGGTCATTCTCGACGCCATCCAGCGCGCGCCGGTGCGCAGCCAGGAGCAGCTGCGCCGGCAGCATGCGCGCCGCCGGCTTCGACGTCACGCAGGCGACGCTGTCGCGCGACATCCGCGAGCTCGGGCTGGTGAAGGGCGGCGCCGACGGCGCCTACCAGCCGCCCGCGTCAGACCGGGCCCAACGGCAGGCGCGGCGAAGTCGATGCTGCAGCGCGCCGTCGGCGAATACCTGACGCGCGTCGATCGCGTGCAGCAGCTGCGTGCTGCTGCGCACCGGGCCCGGGCCAGGCGCAGCTGCTGGGCGTGGCGCTCGACGGCGCGCGGCTGCCCGAGGTGGTCGGCACCATCGCCGGCGACGACACGGTTCTCGTGATTGCGCCCGATGTCCGCGGCGCGCGAGGCGCTCGTGAAGCGGTTCGAAGGTCTCGCGGCAGAGGAGGTGACAACGCAGCGTGAAAGCACACGCATCGTGTTCGCCTGCTCGGGCAGCGCGACGACCTCGCCGCGATTCCGCGTCTCGCTGGCCGACGCACGGCGCCGACGTCGTGGCGCTGACGCTCGACGTCGGCGCAGGCCGTCGAGCTGCGGGAGCGTTCGCCAGGCGGCGCTCGCTGCGGCGCGGTGCGCGCGCACGTGCTCGACGTCGCGCGACGAGTTCGCGCGCGCACTGCCTCCTGCGCTGCTCCTCGCGCGCGGCGCCGAGGCGCCGCGTGCCGCGCGACCGCTCGCTCGCGACGAAACTCGTCGAGGTCGCGCTCATCGAAGCGCGCGACCACCGATCGCGCATGCCGGCGACGAACGCGACCACGCCGGCGATCGAGGCGGCGGCACGACGGCTTCGACCGCGTCCATCCGCGTGATTGCCGTCCAACGCGGACACCGGCCGCGTCAGCGCCCGGCGTCGTGCGACACCGGACGCTGTGAGCGGGACGCCTCGGCCGCTCCGGCGCAGCTGAACGACCCGGCGCGCCTCGAAATCGACGTTCGAGGCGGGACTGCCGGTCGCCGTCAACGGCGTGCCGATGACGCTCGACGGAGCTGATCGAGAGCGTCGCGACGATCGCCGGCCACCACGGCGTCGGCCGTCCGGTGGTCTTCGCCGGCGCGCACGCGCGCTCGCGGCCGCCGCAGTAGCCTCGCCGCGCGCAGGCGCTCGGCGAGGCGCCACGACGGCATCGTCCGTCTCGAAGCTGTTCAGAACGGGCACAGGCAGCCGGCGTCCGTCTCCGGCTGCATCACTTCATGACGCTCTGGTCCGGCCGCTTCGACACCGCGCCCGATCCCGCCGCGTTCGACTTCGGCATCTCGTTCGGCTTCGACCGCGCGCTCTTCGAAGACGACGTCACCGGCAGCCTCGCCTGGGCGGAAGCGCTCGGCGCGCGCCGGCGTGCTGTCGCGCCGACGACGTCGCGGCGATCGTCGAACGGCGCTGCAGGCGATTCTCGAACGAAGGCCGCCGCGATCCGGCGTTCGTGACCGGCGCCGACGAAGACGTGCACAGCTTCGTCGAGCGCAAGCTCGATCGAGCGCATCGGCGACGCCGGCCGGCGCCTGCACACCGGCCGCTCGCGCAACGAGCAGGTCTCGCTCGACCTGCGGCTCTACCTGCAGGCGCCGCGATTCCGCGTGCTGCAGCAGGCGATGGCGACAGCTGGTCGCGGCGCTGCGCCGATCAGGCCGACGCGCGCCGGCGACGCGCTGATGCCGTCCTACACGCACCTGCGCCGCGCGCAGCCGGTGCTCGTCGCGCATTTCTTCCTCGTCGCACGCCGCGGCGCTGCGGCGCGACCACGCGCGGCTCGGCGGCGGCGCGCCGACGAAGCCGACGCGCTGCACGCTCGGCTCCGGGCGCCGATCGCCGGCACGAGCTATCCGGTCGACACGGCCGCTGCTCGCCGACGCGCTCGGCTTCTCGCGCGTCGTCGCGCAACAGCATCGACGCCTCGTCCGATCGCGATTTCGTCGCGTCGTTCCTGCTACGCGGCGTCGCTCGCGATGGTGCACCTGAGCCGGCTCGCCGAGGACCTCATCATCTTCACGGGCGAAGAGCACGGCTTCTTCGAGCTGGCCGACGCGTCAGCGACCGGCAGCAGCATGATGCCGCAGAAGAAGAACCCGGATCCGCTGGAGCTCGTGCGCGGCAAGACCGGCCGCGCCATCGGCCGGCTCACGGGCTGGCTCGCGACGATGAAGGGGCTGCCCGAGCGGCTACAACAAGGATCTGCAGGAAGACAAGGAGGCGGTCTTCGACGCCGAGCGCACGCTCGCCGTCTCGCTGCGCGCGGCGCACGCCGTGGTGTCGCGGCTGACGCTCAACGCCGAGCGGACCGAGCGCGCGGCGTCCGGCCTGCTGCTGGCGACCGACGTCGCCGACTACCTCGTGCCGCGCGGGATGCCGTTCCGCCGTGCGCACGAAGTCGTCGGCGCGATGGTGCGCCGGCTCCTGGCCGAAGGGCGCGATTTCAGCAGACCTGACGCTCGACGGAGTGGCGCGAGGCGAGCGAGATGTTCGGCGACGATGCGCCGCAGGCCGCCACGCCGCTGGCGTCGGTGCAGGCCCGGCGGACGCCGCAGTCGACCAATCCCGATGCGGTGCGGGCGGCGCTCGAGGAATGCCGGCAGTGGCTGCGCTCAGCCAACTCCGGGCGAATCCCGTGAACTTAGGCTGGATCGCCGGCTTTGGACACTCTGGCAGTTGACACCTTGGCCGGACTCGGCGTTCCGAGCTCTGTCGAGGGAATTCGATCCCACCTGAAAGGAACGGCTCCGGGGAGTTCATGCAGCAACGCCGGCTTCGGCTCGGTGACATTCTGGACGACTACTGTCCGCGCGAGCGCCGCATCACCAATCATGCGGTCGTCGCGATGATCGAAGACCAGGTGAAGCAGACTCGCTGCACCACGTGCGACGCCGATCACGAATACAAGCAGGCGCGGGTGCCCGTCGCCCCGCCGCAGGAAAGACCCGTCTCGCCGGCCGAGCGCGCGACCGACTGCACCTTGCCCACCGCAGCGACGGACGAGACTGGACGACGACGCCAATGGCGGACGATGTAACCGTCGAGGAGTCGAGTCGGCCGAGGCCGAGGGTGAGCCGACGTCGCCAGACGAGCCGACTCGGTCGACCAGCCGGCGATCGCAGGACGCCGAGATGCAGAAGACGCGAAGAGTGGCGAGGAACGCCGCCGCCCGACGACGATGCGGCCGTGTCGCATCGGCGCTTGATTCGCGCGACGCTGCCGCGTCCAGGAAGGCCAGGTCCCCGAAGCGCGAAGGTGCCGGAGTTCACGGTTCGGCAGCCCGGCGGTCGAGGCCGCGGTCGCGAGTTCGACGGCAATCGAGCCGGAGCAGTCGGGCCGCGGCGGCTCAGCGTCACGGGCGCCGCACGGCGTCCTATGCGCGCCAGGCGCGGCGCTGCTCCGGGCAGGGCTCCGCTTCAGCGGCGGCGGTGGCGGTGGCGGGCCCCGCCAGAACGGGCCGCACAGGCGGCCAGCGGCCTGACAGGCAACCGTCCAGGCCATCCGGGCGGCCAAGCGCGGCGGCGGCACGTCCGCCAGGGCCAGCGGCCCGCGGTCCCGGCGAGGCGGCGCAAGCGCGGGCGTTGATGACCGACTTCGCGGGCAAGCACGGACTCATCGTCGGCGTCGCCAACAAACGCTCGATCTCGTGGGCCATCGCGCAGGCGACGGCCAGCCGCGGCGCGCGCCTCGCGCTCACCTATCAGGGACGATTCGAAGAGCACGTCAACGAGCTCGTCGCAGGGGCTCGACGCGCCGGCCGCTCGTGCTGCCGTGCGACGTCATCCGGATGCCGATATCGACGCGGTGTTCGCGAAGATCGATCAGGAATTCGGCGGACTCGATTTCGTCGTGCACGGCGCGGCGTTCGCGCAGCGTGAAGACCTGCTGCGCCGTTCTCGCAGACCGACGCGCGAGGGCTTCGCATGGCGCTCGACATCTCGCGCTACTCGCTCATCGCGCTCGCGCGGCGCGGTGCCCGCTGATGGAAAAGCAGCGGCGGCGGCAGCATCCTCACGCTGAGCTACCTCGGCAGCGAGCGCGTCTTCACCGAACTACAACGTCATGGGCGTCGCGAAGGCGGCGCTCGAGGCCACGGTGCGGTATCTGGCGGCCGATCTCGGGCCCCGCAACATCCGCGTGAACGCCGTCTCGGCCGGGCCGATCAAGACACTCGCGTCGCGCCAGGAATCTCCGGCTTCTCCAGCAATCCTGACGTGCTATCGCGATCGTGCGCCGCTGCGCCGCAACGTCGAGACCGAGCGAGGTGGGCGACGCGGCGGCGTTTCTTCTCAGCGATCGGCGCGCGCGCCATCACCGGCGAAGTCGCTGATGGTCGACGCCGGATACCACATCACGGGCATGTAGGTTGCAGCCCTCCGTGAACCACGGAGGGCGGAATGCCTAAACTGAGCTATGGAGGTCGTGATGCGCAAGCTCGGCTATTGAAGACGACGGTGCTCGCCGCGCTCGCGGCAATGCCGCTCGTGGCAGGTTGCGGCAAGACGATCGGCGAAACGCATCGACGACACGACGATCACGACGCGCGTCAAGACCGCGATGCTCAACGATCCCAACGTCGGAGCGGCTGCGGGCATCGACGTAGATACCTTCAAGGGCGTCGTCAGCGCTGTCGCGGACGGGTGAAGAGCCAGGCCGGAGCACGATCAGGCGCTTGCGATCGCGCGGCAGCGTCGACGGCGTACGATGAAGTGACGCGCTGCAGGTAATCCCCTAGCACGATTTACGAATCTACGGACGGCCTTCGCCATCCTTCGGTTCTAATCTGTCTCGGCGGGCACCCCCAGCTCACCCAACATCGCCGCCGATTCGTTGACGAGCGACGTCGGCCCGCACACGAAACAGATCGTCTTCCCGGGTCCGCGCAGCACCGCCTCGAAGTGACTTCGCTCCAATCCGGCCTGCGCTTGCCATCCCACGACGTGCTGTCGTCGCGCGTGACCGTCTGGTGCAGCTCGAGACTGGCCGGTCCGCTCGTGCGCGCGAAGTTCTTCGATGAACGCGAATTCGTCGCCGCGACGCGTGCTGCATAGAGAGCCGAAATCTTTTCGGCGTGTGGCGCCGGCAGCGCGTGATCGAGCATCGCGCGCACGGGAGCGATGCCGTGTTCCGCCGGCGACAAACAGCAGGCGAGACTCTGGTCGAGCGTCGGGAAGGTGAACGTGCCGAGCGGCCCTTCGATGATCCACGAGCGCGCCCTGGCCGCGCCCATCCTAAATCCTCCGAGCCGCCCTCCATCGCAATCAGCAGCTTCCAGCGCGTGTGCGTCTCCGCCGCGCGTTCCGGTGAACAGGCGGATCGAAGGGACGCCGCGCACCAGCTCCATGCGCGGCCCATCATGACGGCCTGTCCGGGGAGGTAGTCGAACGGTGCAGCCGGCTGATGTCGATGGCGAGGAGTGCGCAAACGAGGAGCGCGCCTCGTCCACGCGCGCGAGCGGCAGCGTGAGGAGCGTCGACCGCTCCGCAGTTTACCTGCGCGGCTGCGGCCGCCTCGTCCGCCGCGCATCTGCGCCCGGCGCGGTTCTCTCCGCTGGCTCTTTGTCGCGCACATGCGGCTGTCGGCCTTGGCGAGCAGCGCCTCGTAGCCGGTCGCCGTCGTGCGGGAACACCGCGGCGCCGGCGCTGATCGATCATCGGGATCGGCGCGAGGTCCGGGTCGAACCTCGAGCTCCACGTTGCCCACGGCGCGCTGCAGCTCCACGCCGCTTGTGCTCGGCCTCCTCGCGGCCGCAGCCCGACAGCACGACGATGAACTCGTCGCCGGCGTAGCGGACGCAGATGTCGTACGGACGGATGGCCGTGCGCAGCACGGCGGCCACTCGCGCAGCGCGCGGTCGCCGATGTGGTGTCCGAAGGTGTCGTTGATACCCTTGAAGTCGTCGAGGTCGCATGACGAGCAGCGACACCTCGGTCTTGCAGGCGATCGGCGCGCGCGAGCTCGCGCGAGAGGTGCATGAACATGAAGCCGCGTGTTCGGGAGTCCCGTCAGCGGATCCGTCAGCGAGTCCTCCTGCGTCTGCTCGAACACCGATCGAGTTGTGGATGACGGCCGCCGCCTGCTCGCAGATGCGGTCGAGCAGCCGCCGGTGGTCGTCGCGATAGAAGCTCGGCGTCGGTGTGATAGACCGACAGCGTGCCGATGAACCGGTCGTCGAACGAGCAGAGGGCAGACGAGCGCGGACTGCAGCGTGCGTCTGCGTGATCCGAGCCGCCGGCCTCGAGGTCGGCGGTCGGACGCGCGTTCACGAGCGGCCGGCGGTTGCGCGCCACCCAGCCGGCGAGTCCCTGCCCGTTCGTGCATCGTCGAGCTCCTTCGAACGATCTCCGCGTCGATGCCCGGTCGCGAAGCGGCAGTGCAGCGTGTCGGTCGTCGACTCGGTGTGCAGGAAGAGCGCGCACGCCGGAGAACGGGCACGAGTTCGTCAGCTTCGACGCGATGAGCGCCATCGTGTCGGCACGCCGAGGCTCGTCCCCATCGTCTGCGCGATCTCGTAGAGCGCGTAGATCTCGCGGTGCGCGAGCGGCGATGTCTTCGAACGACGCTCCGCCGTCGCCGGCTAGGCGTCGGCGTCGATCCGCCCCGGCTCGCGGCGGCATCGAGTAGCGCGGCGCTCGGTGTGAGCCTGCTGGACTTCGCGCGGCAGCCCGGGAAGGATGCGCGACGAACGTCTCCGACGACGCGCGGATCCAGCGCCTTTCCCGATTCCCTGCTGCAGCAGCGCCATCCGCCGCTCTCGACGCTCATCGCCTCGGTGATGGACGCTCCGAATGTCAGCGCGTCGAAGTAGTCGACGATCGCGAGGATGCGGCGCCGAGCGGGATCTCTTCCTCTTGCAGCCCTGCCGGGTATCCGCGTGCCGTCCCATCGCTCGTGGTGGCTGAGGATGAAGCGGCGCAACCGGGTACGGGAAAGGAACCGCGCTGATGATGCTCGGCGCCCACCTGCGGATGAATGCGTGACCTTCTGGAACTCCTCCGGCGTGAGCGGGCCCGGCTTCGGCGAGGATGTGCTCCGGGCACGGCGAGCTTGCCGATGTCGTGCAGCAAGCGCCGCCGTCTTCGACGCCTGCGAGTCTCGGCGTCGGTCATGCCGAGCGCGCTGAGCGAGGCCGATCGGCGTATACCTCGCACGCGGCGGATGTGGTTGTAGCGCTGTCTGATCCTTCGCGTCGATGGCG